>Ga0164242_10009106_pt1 | contig 10739 bp, 11 predicted proteins | sample OricomgcompostMG_FD_108783 | JGI IMG/M metagenome (GOLD analysis project Ga0164242, IMG submission 108783) | Miracle-Growth compost microbial communities from Emeryville, California, USA - Original compost - Miracle growth compost (MG) ... | reverse complement strand
ATCATACAATGCGCAAACCGTGCAACATGTGCAGGAGATTGCAGAGAATTTGGGATATCAGGCAAGCGGCGCGGCGCGGTTATTGCGGCAAAATAAAAGCAACATCATCGGTATCGCAGTGGGCGTCCGGCAACGGCCGTATCTTAACAGTTTGGTTGTGGCAATTCACGATGAATGCATTAAACGCGGCTATCAACCGGCGATATTTGAACCCTCACATTTATTACCGCAACAAGGACATTCGCCGTTTCCCAGTCCGGATATGTTAGCGGGAATTTTCAGCGCTGATCTTTCGCTGGATGGCGATATTCCCGATTTTTATGCAAAGCTCCACAAACACCTTCCGATTGTGGCACTTTACAATATAGAATCATCTCTTATCAATTCAGTCGCGCCGAATTGGTCAGAAGGAATTTACCTGGCTACAAAACATTTAGTGGATTTGGGACACAAACATATCGCATACGCGCATGATCCGCAATCAAAATATTATACAGATCGGATTAGATCAAAAAGTTGGAAAAACAGTGTTCAGGAATTTGGAATTGTTGATGTAGATGTAACCTATTCTACACCTGAATTGCAAGCTACTTCTGGCGAACATTTAGTGAATACGCCATCCGCAGTTCCCTATTTCGTGGATCAAGTAACGGCGCGATTAATCGAGATGCAAAAACCGCCCAGCGCTTTAATCTGCACCAGCGACGAACTCGCCATGGCGCTCATTGCAAAACTCACGGAGAAAGGATGGACATTGCCACAGGATCTTTCAATCGTGGGTTTTTACGGAATGGAATTAGGCGCTTATTGCTATCCAGCTTTAACAACGGTTGCGCAACCATTAGAAGAAATCAGCACCGTTGCCGTGGATAGATTGTTAGAATGTATTAAAGCGAAAATAGAGAAAAAGGATATAGTTCCCAGACACCAACTTTTATCTCCCGAGATTCATTTACGGCAATCTGTTTGCCGACAAGATTGCCACGTCGCAAGCTCCTCGCAATGACAACAAAAAAGTTAGCCATCTAAAAGTACTTTTACCTACTCAATAGAATAATTCATATTAGGAGACCAACATGCTTTACCCATTAAAATTCAAACCATTCTTAAAATTCTATCCTTATGGCGGGCGTCGTTTGGTGAATTTGTTGCACAAAGAAAACGTGCCCGCTGATCGCGACGTGGCGGAAAGTTGGGAAATTGCCGATCATGGCGAGGAACAATCGATTGTCGTGAACGGGCCGTTGCAAGAAAAGACTTTGCGGCAACTGATGGAAGAATATAAGAGCGAGTTGGTGGGCGACGCTATTTATGATCGCTATGGCGACTACTTTCCGTTGCTGTTGAAATTCCTGGATTGCGACAAGTTGCTTCCGGCACATTTGCATCCCAGCGACGCCGATACGAAAAGAATGGGCATCAATGATACGGGAAAATACGAAGCGTGGTATATCTTCAAAGCCGATCCTGGCGCAGACGCCTATAGCGGCAGTTTGCCGGATTTGACGCCAGAAAAATTCAGCGAAGCGATTGCGCGCAACGATAATTTCGACGGCGTGATGAATCATGTTTCCACGCAAACTGGATACACCTATTTGGTTCCTGCCGGACGCGTCCACAGCATTGGCGCAGGAAATTTGGCAATTGAAATCCAGCAAAATTCAGACGCTGGTTTTGGCTGGGATTGGCAGGGATTTGTGGAAGCCGGCGTCATTGATCCAGTCGATGCAGAAAACCACAAAAAATGGGCGGTGGAAACGGCGCTTTATGAAAATGGCGCGCAGCAACATACGCGTCCCATCACGCTTTCTGAAGGCGATGTCACCCGAACTTTCTGCGCCGTCTGCCAGTATTTCGCGTTGGAGAAAATAGCTATCACGCAACCATTCGAGTTTCACGATAACGCCGCGCGATTTAACATATTCATCGTGACAAATGGCGAAGCAGAAATCAGCGGCAACGGTGAAAGTACTTTTGCCAAGCTGGGCGAATCACTTTTAATTCCAGCTGGCGTCAAAACTTTGATAAAATCCGTAAACAAAAAGCCACTGGAATTGTTGCGTTGTTATGTTCCTGATCTCAAAAAAGATATAGTCGATCCACTGCGTTTGGCAGGGCATTCTGATGTGGAAATTGCCTGGCTGGGTTCTTATGGTGAGCGCAATAACTTGCGTCAGTTTCTGGAATTACCGGATGGTTGGGATCAGCAGTAAAAGTACTTTTGCCCGCTAACTAACAGCGTTCCAAAAAATGTGATATAAATTCTATAGACAAAAGTACTTTTAAGGACATTCACAAATGCGTAAACCGGTCATCGCCGCCAATTGGAAACTCAACAAAACAATTCAGGAAGCGCAGGCTTTCATTGAAGATTTCAAACCTTTAGTTGCTGATATTACCAATGTAGAAATCATCGTTTGCCCCGTATTCACAGCGCTGGCCGCGGTCAGCGAAGCGACCCAAGGCTCCAATATCGCCACTGGCGCGCAGAACATTTTCTGGAAAGATAACGGCGCATACACCGGCGAAATTTCTGCTCCTTTATTAAAAGATGCGGGAGCGCAATATGTCATTATTGGCCACAGCGAACGACGCGGACGTTTCGGCGTTCCCGAAGCGGATTTGGAAGGCGACGCAGGAAAAGTATTTGGCGACACTGACGCATCCGTCAATGCAAAAATCAAAGCGGCTTTGGCGCATGATTTAATTCCCATTATTTGCGTGGGCGAAACATTGGATGAACGCGAAGCAGAACGCACCGATTCCGTGATTGAAGCGCAAGTGAAAGCAGCGTTGGACGGCATCGACGGCGTTGAAAAAACTATTTTCGCTTACGAACCAGTTTGGGCGATCGGCACCGGCAAAACCTGCGACAGCGCGGAAGCCGGACGCGTTTGCGGATTCATCCGCAGCGTAATCGCAAAGGTGACAAATCAGGACATTTCCGACGCGGTGCGCATCCAATATGGCGGCAGCGTGAAAGCCGAGAATGCGGCAGAATTGCTATCGCATTCTGACATCGACGGCGCCTTAGTTGGCGGAGCCAGTTTGAAAGCCGAAACATTTGCTCCTATTGTTGAAGCTGCATCTCAATAAAATATTTTCAATTCCACCTGTATTTGTGCTAAGATATTAACTCATGGCATTGCTCAAATGTCGTCATTGCGAAACTGAAATTGATTCCAACGCGCGCAAAACTCGCTGCCCGGGTTGCGGGCAATTGTTTCCTTTTGCCTGTGCCGTGTGTGAAGCGCCATTGCGTCCGCCTTTTCCGGTCTTTGATGATGAACGTTATGTAAATGACGACAATGATCCATTGTGTCCGGAACATTTTCAGCGGCAATGTCCCAAATGTGAAAGCTGGTTTGCAGCAGATGAAAATCCTGGTTATTTCCTTTGCAAAAATTGCATGGAGGGCAATGAGCTGCCCGAGGTGGAAGAACCCGCGATTGTGGAAGAACGACAAGAAGTGGCCATACCATCAAACGTTTCACCGCAAACGATCCGCAGGAAACCAGTATTTAATTTTGTTGATGCCATTCTTTCAACCATTATTTTTGTTTGTGTAGTAGCTGTGGTAGTTCTTTTAGGTTGGCAGATTTTTCACTATATTCGCATTATCGTAGGCTTTTAACGCAGATTACGAAAAGTTCTGAGAGACAAAAGTATTTTTTAATACATAGAAAATACAGATACTCCTTGGAATTTTTAAATTTGGAATTTGTTTGTTATTTGCTGTTTGTGTTTTATGGTTTCAGCCTCTCCTTCCATGCCTTAAAAGTACTTTTAAACAAACTCGCTCATAACGCGTCTACAAATATCCGCCGCGTTCGCAACACCACAAATCCTGTCCATTTGACAAAACTGGTGTTTTATGTGCTAAACTAAACTATCTGTTCATTTGGATATCGACTTACAGATGGCTTGTGGATCGGGTCGAAGATCACAGCATCGATCACCGTTTCACCTTCAGCCGGCATCGCAGCACAGCCGACCACAGACCATGAAACATTGTAACTTCATTCGATTCAAACCGCTTTGGCACGCTCCTCATTGCATGAAATGGATGGGGCTGCTGTTATGCGCAGTTTTCGCTTTCACCTACGCTCCTTCCGCTCGTGCGGATAATGACCTTCAAGGCAATCCAGCAGCCAGCAGCGTTTATGGCCAAACTCCAGATCTTGGAACAGTAAGAAGCGTCAGCGTTGGCGGACAAGAAGTACGTGCGTTGCCAATGCGCGTGGGCAACCTGGATATCCTCAGCCCATTCACATCGTCACTCAGCTCACTTGGCGCAAGTGCTTCGCAGGTAAATCCATCCAATTTGCCCAAAGGCACGCCTCATTCTCAAAAAAACGAATTCTTTCAATTGAACATCGCCGGCCAACGGCCCATTGTACTGCAAATCGGTAAGGCGACGGCTTATGTGGACGGCAAAAGCAAACCGTTGCTGGCCGCACCGTTATTGATGAAAGGGCAAATTTGGTTGCCGGTTTTTTCGATTGCACCACTTTTGGGCGCTTCGGCTCGTGTTGCACCTGACGGCACTTTACATATCAATCCCACAGTGCAAAGCGTGCGCGTTTTTAAAGTCAAAGGAACTCTCACTGTCACCATTTCCACTTCTGCTCCGATTCCCGATGGCAAAATTTTAATGGGAACAACAGATAATCCTCCCAAAATCTATTTTGATTTCCAGGGATTTTCCATGGGCTTTAACGCCAACGGGTCCACCGATCAGCAAACGGTCAGCGCAGGAAAAGATGAGATTGATCAAGTTCGCGCCGGATTATTTCAAAGCTTCCCCGATACCACACGCGTCGTACTTGATCTCAACAAGCCGATGCAAGCATCTGTGCAACCCATGCCGGATAAGACACTTTTTGCGGTGCTATTAGTTAGCCCCGGAACGGCGGCGGCCACGGTCAGTAATGTGGACAACGCTCCCACTGGAAACGGCTCTATGAAAGGCCTTACCATCGTGGTGGATGCGGGACATGGCGGTCACGATTCCGGCGCTCCCGGAAAAAAATCGGTGGAAAAAAATCACGCCCTGGATATTGCTAAACGTCTGAAAAATTATTTACAAAATATGGGCGCAAAAGTACTTATGACGCGGGATGATGACACCTTTATTTCACTGGAAGGACGCGTTTCATACGCTAATTCGCATAAAGCCGATATTTTTGTCAGCTGCCACCTTAATTCATACACCGGCAGTTCCGCAGGAACGGAAACGTATTACTATACATCGCAATCAAAAAATCTGGCATACGAAGTGCAACGGTCACTTGATGCCGCAAGCGGTCTTCCTAATCGTGGTGTAAAGTCTGCTCGGTTTTATGTGATTCGACACACTAGCATGCCCAGCGTTTTAACCGAATCCTGTTTTATCTCTAATCCACATGAAGAAGCATTGGTAATGCAACCAAGCTACCGAGATAAATTAGCGCGCGGCATTGCACAGGGCATTGCAAATTACGTCAAAAAATATCGTTAAGATTATTCAGGACATCACACAATGACACAAGATAACTCAAATAATTTTCGTCCTTTACCTGTGATATTAATGGTGGTTATTCTGGCAGCAATTGCCTCCGGCGGTTGGTGGCTTAAAACTCACCGACCAACTACTTCGGCGAACGCGGTGCAAATAAATCCGCCAACGACACCAGTTGAAACGTCAGATAAAAAGTCGATTTCATTGACTCTCTATATTCCTAACGACAATGCAATGTTGGAAAAGCATTCTGTCAAAGATTCAATCGGCTCATCCGCGCATTTTGCGGATCTCGCCAAGAATGCTTGCTCCTTGCTTCAGGAAAAAGCACCCGATAATTTCCCTAAAGGGACAAAGTTAATTGACGTGAAAACGAAGCCTGACGGAACAGCTATTCTGAATTTCAATTCCAAATTCAACGACTCCAGTTTTTGGAATAGCTCAGCGCTCGCTTTGATGGGCACTTATTCGATTGTCAACACCATCACCGCCATTCCTGCGGACGATTTCAAGGCACAACAAGTGCAATTCCAGGTTGAAGGAAAGCCGATTGTGGTTTTAGGCGAACTCGATGTCAGCGATCCGCTGAAACCAGAAACGCAATGGGTTCAGAAAAATTGAACGCAACGTCTTCTTCTCCCATCATCGGTATTCGTGACAGCGGCGTTGGCGGACTTACCGTGGCGCGCCAGATTAAACAATTATTGCCGACCGTTCCTTTGCTCTATTTCGCGGACACCGCCAATATGCCTTATGGCGACCGCGCGCCGGAAGAGATTCGTCATTTCGCATTTTCCATCACAGACTTCCTCCAAAAAAAAGGCGCAAATCTGGTGATCTTTGCCTGCAACACCACTTCGGCATATGCGTTGGAATCTGCCAGAAATCATTTTGATATCCCGCTCTTAGGCATGATCGCCGATGGCGCGCGCGCTGCTGTTTGCGCGATTGAAAAGGATCACCCCACTATTGGCGTTTTGGCAACCAGCGCTACCGTCCACAGCGGCGTTTACAGCAAATATATTAAACAATTGCGCCCACAGGCGACCTGCATCGAAATCGCCTGTCCCGAGTTCGTGCCTTTAGTGGAAAGTGAACAGATACATTCGGATGCGGCGTTGCGCGCTTGTGACGCAGTATTAACGCCGCTGATCAACGCCAATGCGGACGCTGTGATTCTGGGCTGCACCCATTTTCCTTTATTACTGCCAACATTGAAAAAAATCGCACCAAAAGTACTTTTCATCGATCCGGCGCAAGCCGTAGCGATTCAAGTGGCAACGCTCATTAAAAGTATGTATAACAAAAGTACTTTTAGAGTCGCGCTGCAAGACACCTATTACGCCAGCGGTTCCACAGAAGTGCTCCAACATTGGATTGCATCTTTGATGCAACCGGCCACGCTACCAGAAATTCAATCCGCGCCCGTATTTCGTTTATCATGAAACTTGTCATCGCCACTTCCAACGCTGGGAAACTGCGGGAAATGCAAGCCTTATTGTCGTCCGCGTTGCCGTGGGAAATTGTTTCCCTCGCGTCATTTCCCTCATTCGAAATGCCACCGGAAGATGGCGAAACCATGCAGCAAAACGCCCGCATCAAAGCAGTTTATTGCGCGCGCAAATTGCAACTTCCCTGTTTAGCAGATGATTCCGGTCTGGAAGTAGACGCATTAGACGGCGAACCCGGAGTGCGCAGCGCCAGATGGCATGCCGGCACAGATCAAGAGCGCAGCACCGCCCTGCTGACCCGCTTGCAGGATATTCCCGCAAACCAACGCACCGCACGTTTCCGCTGCGCATTATGTTTGGCAATGAGCGAAAATGATTTACACGAAGTAGAAGCCACCTGCGAAGGTCGCATCGCTTTTGAGCCACGCGGCGAAAATGGTTTTGGCTACGATCCCATCTTTGAAATCACACCGCAAACTGAAGCGGATGTAACTGTGATCGGACGCACAATGGCAGAGATAACAGCTTCACAGAAAGGTGGAATCTCACATCGAGCGCGAGCTGTCGAGTTATTCTTGCCTCAATTGATTCACATGTAAATGTGGCAACAAAAATATTTCGCTCATGTTCAGCATTTGTGCTATTAACAAAAATATAAGGAGCCAAGTACTTTTATATTATGAAGCTGTCTCAGAAAGTCCTCCTGTTGTCGAAACACTTTCATTATACATCGCTACAATTTCATTCTTGCTCAACAAGATAATCGTAAAAACGCCTAATAGTGTTCCGAATGGGATGAACAAACAATTGAGCGCGCCAATGACGATGCTGAATGTTTTGTTGCGTTTTTGGGCGATGAATCTTCCGGACAGGGCTGTTAAGATGCCAAAAATCACGCCGCCCAAAATCCACGCGCCGCCAATGGCGACAAATATCCAACCCAGAAAAGACGGTGGCGGCGCATCTCCCTTTGAAGTCCATACCACCGGATTCAATGCCATCGAAAGGCCCATAAAAAGATACAATGAACCAAGGCACCCAAAGCAAATCTCCAGGCCGCCAAGGACGTAATGGAAGATACTCAATATCCGCAATTGTTCTATGTTATCCATAATTTTATTCCAATCTAGGATTATCTCATAAAACAGCCAAGAAGGTTTGTGACTCCGGCGTCTCGCCGGAGGGCAAAAGTACTTTCATCGGCGGGAACGCAGGAGCCACGCCTCTGCGAGCCAAAGTACTTTTTACCGCACGACAGAAGACGGCCATGTCAAATTGACATGGCCGTTTCGTTTCTCTCTTTCATGTTATTGAATCAATCGCCTTCTGCAAGCGCCTGGCATTCAACTGTCAATGATGCCCAGGGAATTGCTTCGAGACGGGATTTGGGAATGGAGTTTCCCGAAATGTCGCAGATGCCGTAAGTTCCATCTTTGATTTTTGTGAGCGCGTGATCGACTTGCGCCAGCATATCGTCAATTTCGTCTTCCACGGACAAATCCATTTCTTTGTCCATTAAAGCGGATGCCATATCAGCGGTGTCTTCCTCGCCGCCGCCTTCGCCTTCTTCGGGAATGGCGTTCTCCACATCAGTGGGGCTGCTGCGAACCTGCTCCAATTCTTCCTCAAGACGATCGCGCTCTGTATACAAAAGCTCCAGGAAATGATCGATATCAAGATCGCTGCGCCTCTGAGAAATCTTCTTCAGTTCGGCAACTTCCACTTTCGCAGACTTGCCCGCTGGCTTCTTTTCTTTCGCGTCGTTTTTACCGTTCGAGGTTTTTGATTTTGTTGGCATAGGTGCAATCCTTTCTTATGTTGCCCCGCATCTATAAACAGCAAGCTGCAATGAGCTGAATTTACTTTACATTATTTGTTTTCAGGCGCGAACTGTAACAACGCTCGTTTACAAGCATCCCGCTTGGTGCGATAATCTTCTTCTTCCATTTCACCAGCGGCAAAGGATTCGTCCAATGCCGCAAGTTGGTTGATCAACGCCACCGCCGCAGGAGATTTGAGCCAGTCATCAGACGCCGCTCCTGATTGCAAAGTTTCCCCATAAACGCTTTTAACCTTTACGGGTTCCCCCATTTTATCAGCTTTCACATCGTTTGGCGAGGGGCCAACGGAACGTCGCCATAAAGAAAGCGGTATTAAAATGATCAATAACAGTAAAAATCCTAAAAATGCCCAAAATGTCGGATTAACAGGATTGCTCACTTCAATTTGCAAATGATCTCCCGGCACTAACGCATCGTCTTCTGATTTGGGATTTCCAATGGCGTTGATGACGCGGCCTTGCGAGTTTCCTTCGATATTGAGCTGAACGGTTTGATCTGGTGAAAGCGGTTCTTTTTCCTTTTCTGTGATTTTAGATCCTGTCACTTGCAAACCACGTTCCGTATCGGAACGCTGCACAAAGAAGAAACGGGTGGGATATTGAACTTCACGGGAGAAATCAAGAGAACGCTTCCATGGCAATTTGGACGGCCAATCCATTTCATAATGCACGATCAAATCAGTCGTATCGCCACCAATACTCGGTAAAATCGCTTTGGCAATCGAATAACCACCCGGGTTTTTCACCAATTTGGCATCTGTTACAGCAGGATCGAGAGTGACATTCTTAGCGCCATCCGGTAAATCCAACAGAATCGTTGCGTTGTTTGGCCCCAAACCCAGAAAAGTTTTCCGCGAAGGATTGTTCACCAAATAACGTTCCACGCACGAAATGCCGCCTGGGCGAGATTTTATTTCCAAATGATGGGCAACAAAATTTAAAGGAACTAATGACTTCGTGGTATCAAAAACCGGCAAGCGCACTTTGGAAGGATCGATATCGACATTAAACTGTCCCAGCCGTTTTCCGCCGTCATACGCGGGCACTTCGTAGGAAAATCCTTTATATCGCGCCTGCGCCACTAATAACGAATCATGCTCAGCTAACGGAACTTTAAATCCAAACTTTCCTCCAGCTCCAGAAACTGTAGTTCCAATGAGCTTGCCCTGTTTTCCAGGATCAGCATTGCGACGCAATTCCACGCTAACACCGGCAATATTCTGATCGTTGCTGCCGTTGACAACAACGCCTTGAATCACAGTATCGGCCAGCAAAACAGGAGCCAGAATCAACAAAAGAGACGCCAAAACGGTTATACAAAAAGTGGGTTTATATTGTTTCATGATGATTGACGGGCATGACCGCAGGAAGCGCAAAAGCGATCTGTTGATTGCATCTGATGTCCACATTGAGGACAGCTACTAAAAGTACTTTTATGCAGCCGCGCTCGTTTGACGGCGACTTCAATTTCCATTTCATATTCCGACAGCGCGGTTTGCTGATCCGGCAATTCTTCGGAACCAGCTTCATCTCTTCCGAGATCGAGTGAAATCTCTTCGGGAATTGATTGGTCGATTACAGGTTCTGTGGAATCAGCTTCAAAAGTACTTTTGTCCTGCCGAATGAAGGGCAGAAGTAAAAACAGGACGATCAGGACTACGAGAAAAAAGGTAAAAAGATAAGCGACATTCATAAGTTAGGAATCCTGAGTTGACTTTGCTGTCTCCGATAATTCTGCTTTATTGGAATTCGCCTTCTGACGTTCTGCACGCACCGGCAAAGGCGCTTTGCGCACGCGACGCGACGACGGCCACATGCTGATGACGGTTCCAGCGATAAAGATGCCAACAGAAATCCAAACCCAGGCGACCAGCGGATTTAGATAGGCTTTAATGCTTGCGGTGTTTTTGGTTTTATCAAAATCCACCAATGCCAAATACAAATCATT
>Ga0164242_10009103_pt1 | contig 10742 bp, 13 predicted proteins | sample OricomgcompostMG_FD_108783 | JGI IMG/M metagenome (GOLD analysis project Ga0164242, IMG submission 108783) | Miracle-Growth compost microbial communities from Emeryville, California, USA - Original compost - Miracle growth compost (MG) ... | reverse complement strand
TGGCCGCCAGCCCGGAACCCAGGTGTCCAGGGTGACGACGATTCCTTGGTATCCCGCCGCCTCGGCCCGCTGCACCAAGCTGGCGGCCAACTCCCGATTCTTGGGCGTGTACAGCTGGAAAATCCCTGGGGTGTCACCGAATTCGGCGGCCACGTCCTCCAGCGGATCGGCGGTCAGGGTGGACACCATCATGGGAACGCCGGTGGCCGCCGCGGCCCGGGCGCTGGCCAGGTCGCCGTGGCCGTCCTGGGCGCAGATACCGATGACACCGATCGGGGCCATGAAGATCGGGGCGGGCAGCCGCAGCCCGAACATCTCGATGGACAAGTCGCGCTGCGCGGCGCCGACGAACATCCGCGGAATGAGCCCCCATCCGTCGAACGCCGCGACGTTGGCCCGCTGGGTGCGCTCGTCTCCGGCGCCGCCGGCCACATATGACCACACCGATGGGGAGAGCGCCGCGGCGGCCTTGGCCTCCAACTCGGTGTAGGTCATGGGCAGCGCGGGCACCACCCCGGCCAGGCCCTGCAGGTAGATCTCGAACTGGTAGTCCCCGTACGCCATGGGGTTAGTCTGCCGCAGCCTCGGCTGCTTCTTTGCTGGCGAGCTCCTTCTTCCATTGCCGGAAGGTCTCTTCGGTGCGACCGCGCCGCCAGTATCCGGAGATCGACGCCCACTTGGCCTCCACCCCGCGCTCCTTGCGGATGTAAGGCCGCAGATTATGCATGACGGCCTGCGCCTCGCCGTGGATGAACACCTGAACCTGGCCGGGCAGCCACAAGGTGGTGGTAACCGTCTCGATGAGCGGGGCGTTGTCACCGGCCCGGTCCTGCCCGACCAGGTCGGCACGTCCGCCGCGGTGCAGCCAGTTCAGCTGCACGCCCTGCGGCGCGGTCAGCGCGATCTCGTCTTCGGGGCCGGCGACCTCGATGAACACCTTGCCGACGGCGTCGGCCGGTAACGCCTCCAGGGCGGCCGCGATGGCGGGCAGCGCGCTCTCGTCACCGGCCAGCAGATGCCAGTCGGCGGCCGGGTCGGGCGCGTAGGCGCCGGCGGGGCCCATCAGGTAGACGGGCTGGCCGGGCTGGGCGGCGGTGGCCCACGGGCCGACGACGCCGTGGTCGCCGTGCACCGAGACGTCGATGGTGATCTCCCGGGCGACCGGATCGGCCCGCCGCACCGTCAGGGTGCGGATCACCGGGCGATCTTCGGCCGGCAGGCCGTCGAAGCTGTCCAGCGTCAACGGCTGCGGGAGCACGGCGACATCGAGGTCGTTGCGCACGAAGACGACCTTGACGTAGGAGTCGGTGAACTCGCTCGGGCGGAAGGTGTCGAATCCGGTGCCACCGAGCACCACCCGCACCATATGTTCCGAGAGGTGCTCGGTGCGGACTACCGCGAAGGTGTGAACCGGTCTTCCTGCCACGCTGCCTCCCCATCTTGGCCTGCCCCGCCGACTATACGAGCTACCGGTTGCCCCGGACGATCGCCCAGCTGCCGTCGCGGCGCTCGACCAGGCCCGCCACCTCCAGCATCGCCAGCGGCCCGAACACCTGTGCCGGGGGGAGCCCGGAGGCGACCGCGACCTGATCGACGGTCGCCACGCCGCGGCCCGGCAGCGCTTCGTAGACCTGACGTTCGGTGTCGCTGAGTCCGTCCAGCGGGGTCACCGGCCGGGGCGGGTCGGCTGCCAGCTCCCCCACCCGCCCGGCCAACTCGATCACCTCGTCGGCCCGGGTGACCAGCTCGGCACCGCCACGCAGCAGCACATGGCAGCCGGCCGAGGCCGCACTGGTCACCGGTCCGGGAACCGCGGCCACCGGACGGCCCAGCAGCCGCGCCCACGCGGCGGTGTTGGCCGCGCCGCTGCGCAGTCCGGCCTCCACCACGACCGTCGCGCCGGCCAGCGCCGCCACCAGCCGGTTGCGGGTCAGAAACCGGTGCCGAACCGGGCGGACTCCGGGCGGATACTCGCTGACCAGCAGACCGTGCCCGCCGATGCGGTGCAGCAGCGCGGAATGGCCTGCCGGATAGCAGATGTCGATGCCGCCGGCCAGCACCGCCACCGTCGTGCCGTCCGCGGCGAGCGTGGCGCGGTGTGCGGCCCCGTCGATACCGTAGGCGCCGCCGGACACCACCGCCACGTCGCGCTCGACCAGCCCGGCGGCCAGGTCCGCGGCCACCACCTCGCCGTAGGCGGTCGCGGCCCGGGTCCCAACGATCGCGGTGGCACGTTCGGCGGTCTCCTCCAGGCGCGCCGGGCCCATCGCCCAGAGCACCAGGGGTGGGCGGCAACCCGGCTTTGGGGCGGCCGCGGCCCCCCCGAAGGCGGCGAACGCCAGTGCCGGCCATTCCTCGTCGTCTGGGGTGACCAGCCGACCGCCGCGGCGGGCCAGCAGTTCCAGATCCTGGGTAGCAGAGTCGATCTCGCGTCTGGCCTCGGTGTGCTTGGCCAGTTCCGGTTCGACGGCGCCGCGCCGGATCCGCTCTGCCGCCTCGACCGGACCGACCCGGGCAACCAGGTCGGCCAGATCCGACCGCGGCGGTTCGGCCACCCGGGACAGGTACGCCCAGGCCCGCAGGGTGGTCTGGTCGGTGCTCATCGGGTCGTCCCCGGTTGACGAAAGCTCAGGGCGGTGGCGACCTCGTCCAGGCCCGGTGAGTTGCGGCCCGCCAGGTCACTCAGCGTCCAGGCGACCCGCAGAGTGCGGTTGGCGCCGCGGATCGACAGCAGGCCGCGGTCCAGCGCGGTGCGCAGCGGGGCCATCGCGGCGGCACTGAGCCGAAACTTGCGCCGCAGCAAGGCTCCGCTGACCTCGGCGTTGGTGCCAAAGCCGTGCGGTTGCCAGCGGTCGGCCGCCGCGGCGCGCGCCGCTGCCACCCGGGCCCGCACCGTGGCCGTCGACTCCCCGTCGGCGGCGGAGAACGCGCCGGCCCGTACCGGATGCATCTGCACCCGCAGATCCACCCGGTCCAGCAGCGGACCGGACAAACGGCCGAGGTAGCGCCGTTTCTCCATCGGTTTGCAGGTGCAATCCCGCGGGTCGGCCGGCGCGCACGGGCAGGGGTTGGCCGCCATGACGAGCTGGAACCGGGCCGGGTAGTGGGCGACGCCGTCGCGCCGGGCCAGGCGGATCTCGCCGTCCTCCAACGGTGTGCGCAACGCCTCGAGGGCGCTGACCCGGATCTCGGCACACTCGTCGAGGAACAGCACCCCGCGGTGCGCGCGGCTCACCGCCCCCGGACGCGCCATTCCGGAGCCGCCGCCGACCAGCGCCGCGACGCTGGAGCTGTGGTGCGGTGCGATGAACGGCGGGCGGGTGATCAACGGTGCGCTGCCCGACAGTAGGCCCGCCACCGAGTGAATCGCGGTGACCTCCAGCGATTCGCTTTCCGTCAGCGGCGGCAGCAGACCCGGAAGGCGTTGCGCCAACATGGTTTTGCCGACACCCGGCGGTCCGGTCAGCATCAGGTGGTGTGACCCGGCCGCGGCTACCTCGACAGCGAACCGGGCGTGGGCCTGACCGACCACCTCCGCCAGGTCGGCGGGCGGTTGCAGGGCCGGCGCCACCGTGGTGATCCGCTCCTGCAGCCGCGCCGAACCGTCCAGCCAATCGTGCAGCTGCCCCAGCGTCGCCACCCCGTAGACATCGATGCCGTCCACCAGGCTGGCCTCGGCGAGATTGTCCACCGGTACCACCGCGCGCGCCCAGCCGTCGTTCCTGGCGGCCAGCACCGCCGGCAGCACTCCGTGCACCGGCCGCACCCGCCCGTCCAGGGCCAGCTCGCCGAGCAGCACCGTCTTCTCCAGCCGGGGCCAGGGTGTGCCGCGGTCCGCCGAGAGCACCGCAGCGGCCAAGGCGATGTCGTAGACCGACCCCATCTTCGGCAGCGTCGCCGGCGACAGAGCCAGCGTCAATCGCGATGTCGGCCAATGCTGTTCACTGTTGGTGATCGCCGCCCGCACGCGATCCCGGGACTCCTGCAGGGCGGCGTCGGGCAGGCCCACCAGATGCACCCCGGGCAGCCCCGAACTGATGTCGGCCTCGATCTCCACGATCAGTCCGTCCAGGCCCCGCACCGCGACCGAGAACGCCCGCCCCAGTGTCACCAGCCCACCCCCTGCAGGTGGGCGATCTCCGGGTCGCGGCGCCGCCCGATCCGCACCCTGATCACGTCCATGCGGACGGTGTCCCAGTGCGATTGCTGGCCGGCGAGCCACACTCCGGCCAGCCGGCGCAACCGGCGCAGCTTCTCCGGTGGCACCGCGTACGCCAGCCCGCCGAACCCGTCACCGGTGCGGGTTTTCACCTCGACGAACACCACGGTGCGCGCCGCCGGATCGGCAGCTATCACGTCCAGTTCGCCGTACCGGCAACGCCAGTTACGGGCCAGGATCGTCCACCCCTGCCCGATCAGGTGGTCGACGGCCAGCTGTTCCCCAAGCGCCCCCAGCTCGGCGCGCGTCATGGTTGTCATGCCGGCCAGGGTCGGTCATCGCACCGACAGCGTCGAGCCGCTGCGCGCCGAAAACCGCTGCAGCCCAGTCACTTGTCCACAGCGGCGACTTCATCCACAGCCGCCGGGCAGGCCGGGAGCTAGCCGGAGTGCGCCCCCGGTGCCCGAACCACCAGCGGAACCCCAGGGAAGTAGGCCGCCATCTCTGAACGAGCACGGCGCAGTGCGGCGGTGCCGTAGCCCTTCTTGCGGTGTTCGGGGTGGATCCAGATCCGCACGTTGACCTCGCCCCGGTTGAGGTCGCCGAAGACCATGCCGACCTTCTGCGCACCGTCGACGGCGACGAACCACGCGGCGTCTTCGTCATCGACGCGAGACAGCCCGGAGAGGATTTCGTCGTCGAGGCCCCCGGCCGGCCCGCCGGACCCGTCGCCGCTGGCGCCGACGTCGGAGGTGCGCAGCGCAAAGATGTCACGATCGGCCGCACCGGCGAACGGGCGCAGCTGCAGCGTCTCACCGGAGCTCGCCGGGCGATCACCGAGGGTGAACGTCAACTCGTTGTTCAGGTCTTCGAGCTCCGCGGCGATCCGGCTGCGGGACTCCTTGGTCAGCTGATCCAGCGACATTCCGATCACCGCTTCGCAGCCCGCCGGTGAGGTGCCGAGCAGATTCGCGATCGCCTGCACCGCAGTCGCACGGTCGTCGGAGTCCACGATCACATCGAGTACCTCATGGCGGCGTTCCATGGCTTTGAGCAGGGCATCGGTGATTTCCCGACGGGAGACGGCACGGTCGACAGCGGTCATGCCTGCCAGCCTAGACCCAACTCCACGGCGACGCTGCGGTGTTATTCGGGCAGCCGCAGCTCGGGCTTTTCGACTTCTTCGATGTTGACGTCTTTGAACGTGACCACCCGCACCTGCTTGACAAACCGCGCCGGCCGGTACATGTCCCACACCCACGCGTCGGCGAGGCGCAGCTCGAAATACACCTCGCCGTCGGCATTGCGCGGCACCATCTCGACACTGTTGGCCAGGTAGAACCGCCGCTCGGTCTCCACGACGTAACTGAACTGCCCCACGATGTCCTTGTATTCGCGGTACAGCGAGAGTTCCATCTCGGTTTCGTACTTCTCGAGATCTTCGGCACTCATCTGCTCAGCCGTCCTTCTGTTCGGTTCGTCGTCCCCATTGTCCCCGTAACCGGGGTCGCCACCGCGGCCAGCGCCGCCATATTGCGCACGTTGATGAACGAGTAGCGATGCTGACTGCACGGCCCCAACGCCGCCAGCGCCGCGGTGTGCGCAGGGGTGGAGTACCCCTTGTGCTCGGCGAAGCCGTAGCCGGGGTCCTCCAGCGCCACCATGTACCGGTCGCGGGTGACCTTGGCCAGCACGCTCGCCGCGGCGATGCAGGCGGCCACACCGTCACCGCCGACCACCGGAAGCGAGGGCATCGGCAGCCCCGGAACCCGGAATCCGTCGGAGAGCACGTAACCGGGCCGCAGGGCCAGTCCGGCCACCGCGCGCCGCATGCCTTCGATATTGGCCGCGTGCACGCCGCGCGCGTCCACGTCGGCCGGCGCGATGAACACCACGTGGTAGGCCAGCGCGTGCCGGCGGATCACCGGAAACAACTGCTCCCGCGCCTTCTCGGTGAGCTTCTTCGAGTCGTCGAGCGCCGCCAGCGCGGCGGGCCGGCCCGGCCCGAGCACACAGGCGGCCACCACCAGCGGTCCGGCGCAGGCGCCGCGGCCGACCTCGTCGACACCGGCCACCGGCCCCAGCCCACTGCGATACAGCGCCGACTCCAGGGTGCGCAACCCCGGTGAGCGGCGGATCACCGTGCGCGGCGGCCAAGCCGGGGCCATGGTTTAAGGCTCCTGCTGCGGGTTTATCGCTTTCACCGGTCCCCAACGCGACGGCGGCCAGGCGATGAACCGGGTCTTGCCGATGACGTTGCTCACCGGCACCGTGCCGGCGTCGAGGTCTGCACCGGTGCACAGGATCCGGTGCTGCAGATCGGGCTGGATCGCCACCGTGTCGCAGTGCGCGCGGGAATCCGACGAGTGGGTCCGGTTGTCCCCCATCACCCACAGCCGGCCCTCCGGCACGGTCACCGGACCGAACTCGTTGCCCAGGCAGGGATAGACCATCGGGTCGACCATGAGGGTGGCCGGATTCAGGTAGGGCTCGTCGAGGGTCTTGCCGTCGACGGTCAGGCCGGTGTCGTTGCGGCACTGCACCGTCTGGCCCCCCACCGCAATGACCCGCTTGACCAGATCGTTCTCGTCGGGCGGGACGAACCCGATGAAGGACAAGGCATTCTGCACCCAGCGCACCGCGGTGTTGTCCGAGCGGATCGACTTGTAGCCGACGTTCCACGACGGCGGGCCGCGGAAGACGACGACGTCACCGGGGCGCGGCGCGCTGAACCGGTAGGTGACCTTGTCGACCATGATCCGGTCACCGACGCATCCGTGGCAGCCGTGCAGCGTCGGTTCCATCGACTCCGACGGGATGAGGTACGGGCGCGCCACGAACGTCAACACCAGGTAGTACAGCACCAGCGCGATCGCCACCAGCACGACCGACTCGCGCAGCGTGCTGTGCTTGCGGTCCTCGGCGGCGGGTGCCTCCGGCGCGCCGGCCTCGGCCTGGTCGACCTCGGGCTGGTCGGCCTCGGGAGAGTTCTCGGGTGACGAGCCCGCGGTTTCGGTCACGAGATCAGGGTAGTGACCGCGTCAGCCGCGCCGCAGACCGACCGGAGCGAACCCGCCCGGACGGGCAAGTCAGCGCTTCTCCTTGATCTTGGCCTTCTTGCCGCGCAGTTCACGCAGGTAGTACAGCTTGGCCCGGCGCACGTCACCACGGACCACGACGTCGATGTGGTCGACGTTGGGCGAGTGCACCGGGAAGGTGCGCTCCACGCCGACGCCGTAGCTCTCCTTGCGGACGGTGAACGTCTCGCGGACGCCGCCACCCTGGCGGCGGATGACCACGCCCTTGAACACCTGGATGCGCTCTTTGGTGCCCTCGATCACCTTCACGTGCACGTTGACCGTGTCGCCGGGGGCGAAGGCCGGGATGTCGTCGCGCAGCGACGCCTTGTCGACGATGTCCAGCGTGTTCATTGCGGAAACACTTCCTCGCGGGTCGCGGCTGCCGACCGGCCCGCACACAGGTGCGCGTGCAGCCGGTAACCGAGCCGATGGGTTCGGGCATATTGTCGCATGGTGCGGTGCCCGAGACGCCGGGCCCCGGCTGCAGAATCAACTGCCGGGCGACAACTGCTCAATTGTGCCAGACGCGGCGCAACCAGGGAAATCGCGCAAATCGCCGCTGGTCGTTGCCGCCGGAACCGCCCGCATCGTGATAAGTCTGGTGAAGAGGCGGACCGCGCGATCGCGGCGTGCCCGCGGTAACCTATCCGGCGGGCCGATGGCAGCAAGTGTGGCGAGCCCGTAGATGTCGATTACCCGACTGATGCCTGTTGAGGAGGCCTACCAGCCGTGCGGCCATCGATGCTTCTGCTGACCATCGTCATGGTGATGTCGACGGTGGTGTTCGGCTGCGACGAGAAGGTCTACGGCGCCGCCGCCACCCGGCCCCCGCAGTACCGGGCGCCCGAGGTGGCGCCGGTGGCCACCGCGATCGAAGCGCCCCGAGCACCCGCGATCCCCCCGGCCGCGGTGGTCGACGGGCTGGCGGCACGCATGCAGGACGCCACCGAGGAAGCCGCCAAGGCCGGTGCCAACATCTCGGTGGCCGTGCTGGACCGGATCTCGCACCAACTGGTCACCAACGGCAACACACGGCCCATCGCCACCGCCTCGGTGGCCAAGCTGTTCATCGCCGACGACCTGCTGGTCCACCAGTCCGAAGCCACATTGTCGGCCGACGACCAGGCCGCCCTGGATGTCATGCTGCGTTCCTCCGACGACGGGGCCGCCGAGACGTTCTGGAACCTGCACGGCGGCAACGCGATCGTCACCCGGGTGGCCAGCCGCTACGGCCTGGCCGGTACCGCCCCGCCGTCCAACGGTGCCTGGTGGAACACCATCAGCACCACCCCGGACCTGGCGCGCTACTACGACATGCTGCTCAATGGCTCCGGCGGCCTGCCGGCGGACCGGGCGGACATGATCATCAACGACCTGGCGCAGTCCACCCCCACCGGCATCGACGGCTACCCGCAGCGGTTCGGGATTCCGGAGGGCCTGTACAACGAGCCGGTGGCCGTCAAGCAGGGCTGGATGTGCTGCATCGGCAACAACTGGATGCACCTGTCGACCGGCGTAGTCGGCGCCGACCGTCGCTACGTGGTGGTGATCGAGTCCCTCCAGCCCAGCGACGACGCCACCGCCCGTGCCACGATCACCCAGGCGGTCAAGACGATCTTCCCCGGCGGCCGGATCTAGACCCGGATCTGGACTTCGCTACTCCCCCAACAGATCCGGGCGACGCTGCCTGGTCCTCTGCAGCGCGGCCTCATGGCGCCAGGCAGCGATCCGCGCATGGTCTCCGGAGAGCAGCACTTCGGGAACATCCAGTCCGCGCCAGCTCGGCGGCCGGGTGTAGCTCGGCCCCTCCAAGAGTCCGGCGCGGTCGGGGGAATGCGAATCATCGTGGCGTGACGCCGGATTGCCCAACACTCCGGGCATCAGCCGCAGCACCGCCTCGAGCATCACCAGCACCGCAGCCTCGCCGCCGGCCAGCACATAGTCGCCGATCGAGACCTCTTCGACCCGCATCCGCCGGGCGGCGTCATCGGCGACCCGTTGGTCGATGCCTTCATAGCGGCCGCAGGCGAACACCAGGTGCTGTTCCTGGCTCCACCGCTGGGCGGTGGCCTGGTCGAACCGTACACCGGCTGGTGTGGGGATGACCAAAACTGTTTGCTGCGAACAAATTTCGTCAAGCGCTTCGCCCCACACCGGCGCCTTCATCACCATCCCCGGCCCACCGCCGTAGGGGGTGTCGTCAACCGAGCGGTGGACGTCGTGGGTCCAGCGCCGCAGATCGTGAACGCCCAACTCGACCATTCCGGACTCGATCGCCTTGCCCGGCAACGACTGCCGGATCGGGTCCAGATAAGCGGGAAAGATCGTCAGAACATCGATTCTCATCGACTACCCGCCCAGGTCCAGCAGGCCGTCGGGTGGATCGATCTGCACGGTCTGGTCGGCCAGTGACACCGACGGCACGATCGCGCTGACGAACGGAACCAGCAGCTCCCCGCCATCGGTCCGCTTGATCGCCAGCAGTTCGCCGGCGGCGGTGTGCAGCACCTCGGTGACGGTGCCGACCCGCTCCCCCGTCGTGGTGCAGACGGTGAGCCCTTCGAGCTGGTGATCGTAGTAGGTGTCCGGTTCGGTGATCGGCGGCAGCTCAGCCGAGTCCACGACGAACACGGTGCCGCGCAACGCATCCGCACCGTCGCGGTCCGCGACCCCGGCTAACCGCACCAGCAGTCGCGCGCCGTGCGGACGCGCGGATTCGACGACGTAGTCGCGCGGCGGCCCGCCCTTCTGGTGGGCGTGCAGGGTCGCGCCCGGCGCGAACCGGAGTTCGGGGTCGTCGGTGCGGACCTCGACGACGACCTCGCCGCTGATGCCGTGGGCTTTGACCACCCGCCCGACCGTCAGCTCCATGAGCCGGCCGGCTACCGGTCGGTGTCGACCACGTCCACGCGGATGCCGCGTCCACCGATACCGGCAACGAGGGTGCGCAACGCGGTGGCGGTACGACCGCCGCGACCGATCACCTTGCCGAGATCGTCGGGGTGCACGTGCACTTCGACGGTGCGGCCCCGCCGGTTGGTCACCATGTCGACCCGGACGTCATCCGGGTTGTCGACGATGCCGCGCACCAAGTGCTCGACGGCATCTGCCACCACGGCACTCACGACCGCGCTCAGCTCTCGGCGGCCGGCTCGGCGGCCTCAGCAGCCGGGGCCTCGGCCGGGGCGTCCTCAGCCGTGGCCTCGTCCTTGGCCTTCTTGGCCTCCCCCGCCTTGGGAGCCTTCTTCTTCTTGGCGGTGGTGGCCTCCGTGGTCGGACCACCCTCGGCCTCGGCCAGCGCGGCGTTGAACAGCTCCAGCTTGCTCGGCTTGGCCGGCTTGACCTTCAGCTTGCCCTCGGCGCCGGGCAGGCCCTTGAACTTCTGCCAGTCACCGGTGATCTTCAGCAGCTTGAGCACCGGCTCGGTGGGCTGGGCCCCGACCGACAGCCAGTACTGGGCGCGCTCCGAGTCGATCTCGATCAGGCTCGGCTCTTCCTTCGGG
>Ga0164242_10009102_pt1 | contig 10743 bp, 8 predicted proteins | sample OricomgcompostMG_FD_108783 | JGI IMG/M metagenome (GOLD analysis project Ga0164242, IMG submission 108783) | Miracle-Growth compost microbial communities from Emeryville, California, USA - Original compost - Miracle growth compost (MG) ... | reverse complement strand
ATTATCATCATCGCTTAGGGCTTTTTTTTGCTATCTTAGCGCAGCATAGTACGGTAATAAGCTTATTATTAAAATTCTCTAAATTTACCTCTTGAGATGAATAAACGATTATATCCCCTCATTTTTATACTGTTATTTGGCTTTGCAGCCCATAGTCAAAAATACCGTGCGGTCATGAAAACCGATAGCGGGAAAATTATTATTGAACTTTTTGATGGCACCCCCAAACACCGCGATAATTTTATTAAACTGGCACGTAGCCATTTTTATGATGGGGTGTTGTTTCACCGGGTCATACCCGGATTTATGATTCAGGGGGGTGATCCGGACTCTAAACATGCGAAGCCCGGTGTGGAGTTAGGCAATGGCGATGTAGGTTATACCATCCCTGCTGAATTTCGGCCGGGGTATTTTCATCAGCGGGGAGCCTTGGCAGCGGCCAGAGACGACAATCCAGCTAAAGCCTCTTCCGGCTGCCAGTTTTATATTGTAACAGGAAAGAAATTTACAGACGCTGACTTGGATAAAGCAGCTAAAAGATCTGGCCATGCAATACCTGCTGATCATAGAGCTGTTTATAAATCTATTGGAGGCGCTCCTCACCTGGATCAGAATTATACGGTCTATGGCCAGGTCTTAAAAGGTATGGCTGTAGCGGATAAAATCGTTCATGCAAAACGAGATAAAAATGACCGACCTAACCGAGATCAGCGTATCAAAAAAATAAGAATCCGTAAGAAAATACTGGGAATTTGGTTATAATCAAAAGATAGGAACCGGACGTTTGTCTTCCAGTTCTATACATAGCAGCAGCTGTAACAACTATTATTAATTTGCTGATGGCGGTGGCTGATCTGGAAAAATCGCATCTGCCTCATCAATGGCACTTTTGATACTTCCCGCTTCTCCTTTAGCAGCACTGGCTACGCTATTCGGATCGTCCTCAGAAAGTGTATTTTCCGGGATAGGACTTATGGCAAGTTCTTCATCCCTATTATCATTCCACTCGACAATGAAGTTGTTTTTGCCTTCACCCACCTGCAAAGTCATAAAGCGCATCTGAGAGAGCTCTAGTAAGGACAAAAATAAAAATAAGGCATGGATCCGGTCTTCGCATACATTGAAGATCGATTCAAACGACATGGAATGAGACTTTTTGACGGTGGTCAGGATATATTCCCTACTACCTTCCATCGTCCAGTTATAATGTACCACCGTATGGACCGGTTTGTGATTGCGGTCAATAACCCGTTGCATGACCTTCTCAAAGGTCTTCATGATTTTAAACAGGTTAATGTTTTGAATCTCGGTCCCTTCAGCTGCGTCTTCGCCAATTTTACTGAGTTCAGCTATTAGGTTGCCTCTTTTTTGCATCAGCTGACGCAAGGTTTCTTTTTCAGCAAGTTCAATAGCGGCTTCTTTAAAGCGTTTGTACTCTAAAATCTTATCTACCAGCTCCTGACGGGGGTCAATTTCATTGCCTTTTTCATCCAGCTCCTTTCTGGGGAGTAGCATTTTTGCCTTAATCCGCATAAGGGTGGAGATAAAAAGAATAAACTCGCTGCTTAATTCAATGTTGAGGCTCCGCTGATGATGTAAATATTCCAGAAAGTCTTTGGTAATCTGTGTAATAGGTATATTATAAATATCCAGTTCATCCCTTTCAATAAAGAAAAGCAAGAGGTCAAAAGGCCCCTCGAATTGCGGTAATTTGATTTGATAAATAGATGGTTTCAAAATAAACCCGGATTAATAACTGTTTTTATAATAAAAAATACCTAAACCTTCCCATGGAAGGGGTTGATAATCAATAGTTATATCCATTATCAACCCCCACCCAGGGAGGTAAAATTAAGAAAATACTCAGGGAATCAATAAAAAATATCAGAAGACTATTTGGCGCGAATAGCGTCCCTGATCTCCTGTAAAAGCACTTCTTCTTTGGAAGGAGCTTCTGGCGCAGCAGGAGCCGCTTCTTCTTTGCGTTTTAGTTTCATAATTGATTTTACCATTAAGAATATCACAAGTGCCAGGAGCAAGAAATTGATTGCAACCGTGATAAAGTTACCATAGGCAAAAATCGCCGCTCCATCGACCTTCTTGGCATCTGCCAGTGCAAGACCAGCCGCCGCCTTATGGTTCAAATCAACCCAGAGATTGCTAAAATCCGGTTGTCCGATGATTTTGGATACAATTGGCATGACTAAATCATCAATAATACTGGTGACAATCTTACCAAATGCACCGCCAATGATCACACCAACGGCCAGATCAATGGCATTGCCTTTGACGGCAAATTCTTTAAAGTCTTTTACGAATCCCATGTTTTTAAATTTTAGTCGTTTTTAAATAGATTAATATAGCCTTTCAAATATAGTACAAAGTTTCCTATTACTTTAATTATTGAAAATCAGGACTCCTTTTGGAGCGTCGGATATTTAGGATTGATCTTTTTGAGCAAATCATGTACTGCTTTTGCTACAATATACTCCTTATACCAGTTTTTGTTGGAAGGAACAATGGTCCAGGGAACTTCATTACAATGTTCAAAACAGTCTTCGTAACATTTTCTATAGGCTTCCCAGCTTTTAGCCTCAACCGCATCACCGGGATTGTATTTCCACATCTTGCGTTTGATCTGCATTCTCTCCGCCAGGCGTTCTGCCTGCTCTTCAGGCGTAATATGCAGGTAGAACTTAAGTATATGCGTGTTATTTTGGTTAAGTAGCCGCTCAAAATCATTAATGGCATGCATTCGATCTTTTGCGGTTTTATCATTAATTAGCTTGTGCACTCTGGTAACCAGAATGTCCTCATAATGCGAGCGGTTAAAGATCTTGATCATGCCTTTCTCCGGCGTCTGTTTATGAATTCGCCACAGAAAGTCATGATCCGCTTCTTCTTTTGTAGGTACTTTAAAAGAGTGGACACTAATTCCCTGTGGGTTAACTTCACTAAAGACGCTGCGGACCGCTCCGTCCTTACCCGAAGCATCCATGCCCTGAAATACAATTAAAATGGCATGTTTATGCTCTGCATACAATTTGTTTTGCCATTCATCTATGGATTTTTGATACGCTTTAGTTTTATCCTTTAGGTCATCTTTATCCGCATCATTTGGAGGATTTGCAGATATTTTATCCAGATTGAGTTTTGCCATGGTTTATATTAATATTTAGTTCCCATTTCGAATTGTATTCTCAGTATTCAAATTAAATTGGATTCAAAAATGTTGCCATATGTAAAAGCCCTTATTGAATCTAATAATTATTGTTAAAAAGAAATAATTAATTTATGAATTTCAATAGGAAGCTGCGCACTTCAAAATTTAAAATTAAAAATTGAAAGTCAATCGTTATGACACATAGAGGAAACAAATGTTAAACATCGTTTACAATGCACTAACATTCTATTCGCCATTTATTAACCGATCAAAGGCGGCCATTAAGTTAATTTTATTAAATATTTAATAATCTGCTAACGTCTTAAATCGAACATTATGTAGCAATCAAACTGAAATTCAAACACAAACACTAAACCCAAATTTTAAAAAATTAAACAGTATGAGATGAAATTAAAAATATTCAAATTCAAATGGAGTTTTTATTTATTTATTGGCTTGGGGGTGCTATTGACAACAGCAAAAGCACAGGACACCACCATTCAAAAAGAACAAATTTCAATTACCGGTAACATCACGGATAACCTTGGTGGGAATCTGATCGGCGTAACCGTTCGGAACTTAACTTCTGGAAACACAGTGATTTCGGATGCCGAAGGTAATTATAAAATTCAGGCAGCAAAAGGAGATTCCCTATCAGCTTCCTTTGTTGGTTATGAAGATTACCGTTGGCAGTTTAGTTCCGTAATTATTCAGAATATCAACATGAATGCCATTGCTGGAGGATTAAATGACGTCGCCGTCGTAGGTTACGGCCATCAAAAAAAGATCAGTCTGGTTGGGGCACAATCTTCCGTGAAAATAGAAGAACTTAAACAACCAGTGGCAAATTTAAATACAATGCTAGCAGGCCGTATTTCTGGACTTGTGGGTGTACAACGTTCAGGATTACCCGGAAGTAATTCTGCCGACGTATGGATTCGTGGGATTTCCACCTTTGGAGGAAGCGGTAGCGGTCCATTAGTCATAATCGATGGCGTTCAAGGCCGAAGTTTAAATGATCTGGATCCAGAAGATATTGAAGATTTTACGATCTTAAAAGACGCCACTTCAACAGCTGTATATGGTGCACTCGGAGCCAATGGAGTCATCATTGTCAACACCAAAAGAGGTAAAGTCGGAAAAGTGAACCTGATGGCCAACTACCTCGAAGGAATTACCCAATTCACAAAGGTTCCAGAAATGGCGGATGCAGGCACTTATATGAATTTAAGAAATGAAGCAGCGGTAGCCTCTGACTTGCCTCCGTTCTATACACAAGACTATATAGATAGTACACTGGATCCAAGCGCCAACCATTACGTTTACCCTAATGTCGATTGGCTAGGACAGCTCTTCAATAAGACCTCGCATAATCGTCGTTTTAATTTTAGCGCAAGAGGCGGTTCAGAAAATGTGCAGTTCTATACCTCGTTAGCCTATTATGAAGAAGGCGCACTTTTAAGAACGGATGGCTTGTCAAATTATGATGCAGGGACTAAATACCAACGTTATAATTTTGTTTCCAATGTGAATATGAATTGGACCAAAACCACAAAGTTCTTTCTTGGTATTAATGGTTATATCTCACAATTTAACCAGCCCGGCGCTGGCGCAGGAGCAGCTTTTAATAATTCAATGAATATCAGTCCTGTCAGATATCCGATTATGTACCCCGGCAACCTCGTGTCGGGTATTGCAGAAGGATCTACGCCTTCACCAAACCCTTGGGCAGATATAACTCAAACGGGATATAAAGAGACATTCCGTTCAAAAATTGCGACAACAGCAAAACTAAATCAAGAACTGGATTTTATAACAAAAGGCCTGTCCGCTAACGTGCAATATACATTTGATACCTATAGCACAAACGATCAAAATAGAACTAGGCAAAGAAGTGTTTATTATCTAAGTCAAACAAAGCCTTATAATGATGATGGCTCTTTAAATCTTGAGCAGGTCATCTCAGGATCTGATGTCTTGAACTATGGTCACAGCTCATCGCAAGATCGGCAATTCTCGTTACAGGGTCAAGTAGATTGGCACAGAACCTATGGCGATCATGATATTCAGGCGATGGTAGTCTACAGCCAATTGAGTGAACCAAACCCAACTGCAGATAATTATCAAGATGCCATTCCAGATAGACAACAGAATTATGCCGGAAGATTAACCTATGGTTATAAGGGTAAATATTTTGCAGAATATGATGCTGGTTATACAGGATCACAGGTTTTTTCTCCAAGTAGCAGATACGCCTTCTTCCCTTCAATCGGTTTGGGTTGGGTCTTATCTAATGAAGAATTCTGGAAACCCTTGTCTGGTGTATTCCAATTTTTCAAACTTAGATATTCTAATGGTTATTCAGGAGCTATCGGCGGGACAAGGTTTGATTATATCACGACTATAACTGATAACGCAAAGGGAATTGATTTTGGTACGCCTTCTGACCACATCCACTATAACGGTATCAATATCCGCCACTACGGTGCTGATGTTTCCTGGGCAAAATCACATGATCAAGACGTTGGAGTAGAATTCAATACACTTAATAATAAGTTGACTTTTGTTCTGGATTGGTTTGAAAAGAGAAGAAAAGGAATTTTCTTAAACAGAGCCAACTTCCCAGGATTCGCAGGACTGCAATACTGGCCAGATGGCAATTATGGTAGAACCCTTAATAGGGGATTTGACGGAACAGTTGAATTACTACCAATGCCCTTAACAGACAAGTTATCCCTTTCCTTTAGAGGAACTTTCACGTATAACAAAACCATCTTGGTCGAAAATAGTGCGGCTCCTTACGAAGAGCCCTATCTAGACCCACAAGGACAAACCATTTTAACCAATATGGGTTATATTGCAGAAGGGCTCTTCCAAAGTGAGGGCGAAATTGCAACGCACGCTGATCAATCAGGCGTCGGCGGAAAGCCTCGGGTTGGTGATATCAAATACAAGGATCTAAATGGAGATGGTGTTATTAATGATCTAGACGAAACATTTATTGGTCATGGTGATGTGGCACCTTGGACTTTTGGCTTTGGTGTGAATGTGAAATATGGCAATTGGTACATAAGTGCATTTTTTGAAGGCGTTCAGGGTGCGGATCGCGAAATTAGCGGAAATGCCAGAAGCCCATTCTCTGGAGCTGAGGACAATAACGTATACGCCCTCGCAACAGACAGGTGGACTCCCGAAAATCATGCAGAGAACCCATTTTATCCAAGATTGGCTTATGGCAAAGTTCCTAATGCCAATAATAATGTATCGAGTACCTGGTGGATAAAAGACATCTCCTTCATTCGGTTTAAAACATTAAATTTTGGGTACAACCTTCCCAATAAGATTTTCAAGCATACAGGTTTCAAAAATGCGACCATCTATTGCGATGCAGTGAATTTATGTTATTGGAGTCCATTCAAACTATGGGATCCTGAAATGAACACTGGAAATGGGAATACCTATCCAAACACCAGAAATATAGCCGTTGGTTTTAAAGTTAATTTCGATTAGGCAATCAATTGTCAAAATGAATCACTCATAAAATAAAACATTATGAAACTTAAAATATTTTTCGCGGGGTTTATACTGGCTATTGGAGCAGCCGTATTTTCCTCTTGCAGCAAATTTCTGGACCAGGTTCCAGATATCACCCTATCAGATGACTCCATTTTCGCGAATTTACAAAATACACAAAAATACTTGGCCCAGGTCTATGCGAATGTGCCAGACCCTTACGCCAATAGAGGGGGCTGGGGTAATGATGATGGCTCTTACAGTCAATTAGCAGATGAGTCCAATTATTTTGCAGAGCACGACTTTTCAATAAATGCATTTAGCTATAATACGTTATCTGCCTCCTTTGGGGCATTTGAGACACTATGGGTAGAATATTACAAACCTGTGCGTACGGCAACTGATTTTATAAATAAAATCGACGGCGCAAACCCAAGAGAAGTCACCGATTATATCAAAGCGCATTACAAAGCAGAGGCCAGAGCCATGCGGGCCATCTTCTATTTTTGGTTGCTAAGGTTATATGGACCTGTACCAATTATTAAATCGCCCATTCCTATTACCGCATCAAATGAGCAGCTAGCACTCTCCAGAACCCCATTTGACAGTTGCGTTAATTATATTGTCGGACAGTTAGACTCTGCTTATGATGAGCTGAAAGCTATTTCTACTCAAAGTCAACCAACCAGTTTGCCACTTAACAATGAATATGGCCGTGTCACAACGGGTGTATGCAAGGCCTTTAAGGAACAAGTGTTGTTGCTTGCAGCAAGCCCCTTATTTAATGGCAATGCAATGTATAAAAACGTTAAAAACCATGACGGAACACCACTATTCACACAGCAGTATGATAAAAATAAATGGAAGATTGCTGCCGATGCGGCAAAAGCCTTTATCGATGAGTTCGTGCCTGAAACTTATGATTTGTTTACTGTTAATGACAGCGACCCTTATACGGCAGCTTATAAAGCCTGTCGGGATGTCATTTCTACAGACTGGAATAAGGAATGGATCTTTGGTAAATCAATGAGTGGTAGTATCGGCCATTATACCTATAACGCTATTCCTAAATTAGTTGGATATGGCTCAAGTGTAAATAAAGGTGGGGGTTATTTAGCCGTGAACCAGTCAATGGTGGATGCTTATTTTATGAAAAACGGATATCCCATTGATAACCCAAAATCTAACTATAAAAAGACGGGCTTTTCTAATTTTGAATGTCCCTATGATATTAAATCAAGGGAAACCTTTAATCAATGGGTCGACAGAGAACCAAGATTTTATGTTGGCGTTACTTATAATAATACGTATTGGATGGACCAGGGAAGTAGTTCTAAAGAAGTTGTAGTTGATTTTACCTACCACGGCTCTTCCGGTAAGGTTCAAAGTGACCATGATTATTCATCCACAGGTTACCTCCTACGTAAAAATATAACCAAGGGATCTGATAGTAGAGGATGGTGCCTCCTCAGACTTGCACAAATTTACTTGGATTATGCAGAAGCCTTAAATGAATATGACCCAGGTAATGCAGATATATTAAAATACCTTAACCTGATCCGCAAACGTGCAGGTGTTGCACAATACGGTTCTGGCCCAGATGAAATAGCCGCACCAACCACCCAAAGCGGCGTTCGTGAAATTATCCACCATGAAAGACAAGTTGAGCTGGCTTTTGAACAGGTGAGATATTTTGACTTACGCAGATGGCTGGAAGCTACAGATGCATTAAATCAGCCTGTTCGTGGCATGGACGTTGATGCGGATGGAGATGCATTTTATAATGAAAAGGTCATTAAAAACATTTCATTTACACAGCGTTGTTACCTGTGGGCAATTCCAAGTATTGAAGTTAGAAAGGATGCAAATCTAGTCCAGAATCTAGGTTGGTAATCATATTTGAAGATCTAAATAAACAAATAAAATGAAACAATATTTAAAATACAATCATTGGGTGAAACTCATCATGGTTTGTGCATTGGTCAATCTAATGATTTCAAGCTGCACTAAGGAGACTAAACTTTATTCCCCAAATGAGGGAGAGGTTTATATGGCCCAGGCAGTGGATGGAGCGGGAGAATTACATTTTTATAGAATTGACTCTGCACAAACCTTTTATTTTGGTGCTTCCATCGCCGGATTTAAAGGAGCCACACAAAAAACAAATTTAAGCTTTGAAATTGACACCAACTTGGTGGCTCAATTCAATGAGGAGCATGCTTATTTGGCTTATAATTTTAGAGCGCTTCCAGATTCAGCATATCAAGTTTCTGGATTGGAATCTAGCATTGAAAAAAATGTTTCTGATTCCAAACCGTTAACTGTTTCCGTTATGGTTAATAAGCTAGACCCGTATACAGACTATTGCTTACCGATTAAAATCAAAAGTTTTTCTGCAGGGAAGTTAGACACTGCCATGAGTGTTGGTTATTTCTTTATCGACTCTTTATACATCCGATCAAGATTTATACCAGGTAAATTAACTGTATCTAAAGATAATAATGGAGGCGCTAATGCCAAAGAAGGTTCTGTAAGACTCAACGATAATGATTTGACAACCAAATTCCTGTTTAATTTTGAGGATAATTCATGGATGCAGCTTAAGTTAGACTCAGCACAAAAGCTTAATGCCTACGAATTGACATCTGGCAATGATGCACCAGAAAGAGATCCTAAAGATTGGCAGTTCCAGGGATCAAATAACGGCACAGACTGGACGACACTAGATGAACACCATGATTATGTCTTCTACAACAGAAGCACGACAGTAAGATTCGAATATAAGGACCCAGCAAATAAGGACTATTTGTATTATAGATTGTTTGTTGAGCACACGAACGGTTCAAATTTATTCCAGATGACAGAGTGGAGATTATTGCAGTATTATTAGTAGATAGTTGAGATTCAGCCATTAGTGGGGAGAAGCATAGCTTCTCCCCTTTTTTATAATTATCCCGAAACGCTGGGTTAATAACGAATTCAACATTACCTTTACCCTCAATGCAAACTTTAAATGCTTCATTTTATGGATTACCTATACGATAAAGAAAATGATTCGCTATTAATAAAATTCCCTGAGCTTTTAAATCATTTAGAGGATAATAAACTGAATAAAAACTTTCCGCCAGATTTAAATGCAGAAATCGGACTATTGTTTGGCGAAGACGGCAAACTTTCAGGGCTAGAAATTTCCCCTGCCTCTAAATATTTTGCTGAAAACAAATTAGCCAGATTCGCTCAAAAAGAAGAATCTGCTGCAGAAAACCAAGATGCTGGTTTACAGCAACTTTCAAAAGAGCAGTACGGGCCTCTTGACGCGCCGGTTTTATTTGAAGATGCAGAAAATGACCAATTTTATGGACTGCTTCAACATGGAGCACTCTCCTTTAAATTAGGTTGGATCAGAGAATTAGTAGCGCCAGTTATAAAATGGCTGGATAATGATATTTGTGCAATTGGCATAGATAAAAATTTTGCTATCGCCAGTTTTCAGACAGGCGAAGTGCTTTTATCTTTACCGCTCAATACTTATTTCGTTGACAGCTATATTTTACAAAATAACATACTGGTCATTACTCAACTGGAGATTTTCAAGATCAGTATGTCAACCTATGAAATTGTCACCACCTTTGACCTGCCGGACTTCTTTGTCAGTGTAGAAATACTGGGTGACATATTCAAAGTCCGTTGTTTTGATGGTTCGGAATTAAGTTTATCCTAGTGATGATAAGACTTAGATCAGTATTCAGCGCGCGCTGACCCATTATAGGGTCTGACCAAGGTTTTAAGCAACGCCTTCCTGAATCAATTAAAAAGCAGTACGAAATATTCATACTGCTTTTTAATTGATTTATTATTTTATTTATTCGAAAATAAATAATTAGGTAGAAATATTCCGGTTCAACTTAAGTGCTTCAGCCGTCCAGCTCCGCATTTGTTGACATAGATCAGGATGCTTTTCTAAAGACTGACCAAAAGTAGGCACCATCTGTTTTAATTTACTTTGCCAGGCTTCAGATTGAAACTCCTTAGGGAAACAACGTTGAATCAACTCCAACATAATTGGT
>Ga0164242_10009101_pt1 | contig 10744 bp, 12 predicted proteins | sample OricomgcompostMG_FD_108783 | JGI IMG/M metagenome (GOLD analysis project Ga0164242, IMG submission 108783) | Miracle-Growth compost microbial communities from Emeryville, California, USA - Original compost - Miracle growth compost (MG) ... | reverse complement strand
ACGGTCGTCGCCAACCGATTCGACAAGTCGGCCTAACGCGACGTGGTCATGCGTCAAAGTGTCGTAGTAAAAGCGGCGGAGATATTCCGACGGCGGCGCTGCGATCCGGGTGAGTTCAGATCGAACCTTATAGCCGTGGTCGAGGCGACCGGCCGCCTGCACCAGGTACCCTCCGCCATGCACGAGCAGCACCTTCAACTCTGGCAGACGGTCCAACGTGCCTGACAGCACGAGCCGCGTCGCGCACACGGTCGTCTGCCACGGATTGCCCAGCAGGTTTGTCATGTAAAAATCTTTGAGGTCGGCGCTGCTCCCTACGTAATACGGGTGGACGAGAAGCGGAACGCCTAACGTGGCGGCCGTCTGAAGCACTCGGTCGATGTCGGTGCTGTCCAAGGGCTTGCCCTCGACATTTGGCCCGATTTCCGCGCCCTTGAGGCCGAGTTCGGTCACGGCGCGCTTAAGCTCCACGACGGCCGCGTCGGCGTCTTGCATCGGCAAGGTGGCGACCGCGCTGAGGCGGCCGTCGCCAGCGCGCACCGAATCAGCCAATGAGTCGTTCAGCATTCGTGCGGTGTCTACGGCTTCGGCTGTCGACGTGCCATAAAAGAAAAACGTCGGAGGAACGGACAGCACCGCCGTGGTGACGCCGTCCTGCGTCATCTTGTTCAGCCTCGCCGCGGAATCGAAAAAGTGCGGCGGCAAGGGGTACGCATAGCCCTGTCTGTGCACGACCCAAGGCATGTCGGCGCGATCTTCGATCCGAACGCCGTCGGGGCCATGACCGTCACGAATCCGCTTGACGAAAGCCGCTGGGATGAAGTGCGCGTGTGTATCGATAAGTGTCATGTCACAACTAGTCGTCTCGAGCGTTCGGGGAATCTGATCCGCATCTCGGCCTCGGCCGGCTCCCGCAGCTCCCGCAGCTCCCGCAGCCAGCCGTCGCGGTGAGCCCTGTCCGCCATCACGTCTACATCATATAGAGTATTGAGTACAGATGGAAGAGTCGGTTCGCCAAAGAAGGACCGCGTCTTGACGCGTGCGGCACTCCCATCGGCCGGCGTGCGCGCTCGCCTGTGCCGTGGCTCGGCGTGGTCACGCTTCGCGTGGGCGCGACCCTCGTGGAAGCGCTCGACCGCCTGCGCACGCGAAAGCGCGCCGCGCGCGCACACTCGCGCACGCGCGCCGTGCGCAAGCGTGCGCGCAGGCGCGCCGTGTCGCCGGTTCGGTCACGGCCGCCGGTAGACGACCGACAGCGAGATCCGGTTGTTCGGCTGCACGACGGGCCGCGAGTCTCCGGACACGGTCGTCGTCGACACCGTCTCGACGCTCGACGCCGGCCCCGGCCCTGACGGCGCGCGAGCCGCCGTGCCCGCGGCGCCCACGATGGACCCACCGCCGAGCCCCACCATGACGGACGCCGCAAGACCCGCCACCGCCGCGTAGCGCACCCGGCTCCTGCGATGACGCCCCGGCCCTCGGCTGTCGTCACGGCCGCGCGGACGCCGATCGGTCGCCTTCGGCGCCACCCCCGCCGCCGAAGGCGACGTCGGGCCCGGCGTCACGGCTGGCCGACCCGACCCAGCGAGCCCAGCGAGCCCGGCGGCATGCGTGCCGACGCCGCCGTCCGTCACGGCGATCGCGCGCAACGAGGCGCTCAGGCCGGCCGGCAACGGAGGCTGGACGGCCGAGGCCGCGCGTAGCCGGGCACGTATCCGGCGCTCGGCGTCGACGTCGGCGCGGCACGTCGCGCAGCCGGCGAGATGGGCGAGCGCGTGCGCGCGAGCATGGTCGTCGAGTCCGGCGAGTTCGCCGTCGACGAGCGCGGACGCCGTGTCGCCCAGGTGGGTCATGACGCCGCGAACCCCGTGACCGCGCGGGGCGAAGGGGCGATCACCCGGCGGCGACGTTGCGGCGCCCGATGAGCCAACGCCTCGCGCAGATGCGAGCGGCCGCGGTGGATCCGGCTGCGCACCGTGCCCAGCTTGATGCCGAGGACGTCGGCGATCTCCTCGTACGAAAGGCCTTCGATGTCGCACAGCACGACAGCGGCGCGGAATTCCGGCGCGAGCGAGTCGAGCGCGCGCTGCACGTCGTCGTCCCAATGCGTGTCGTCGTATGCCTGCGCAGGGGACGGCTCGCGGCCGGCGAGCCGTTCGGGCGCGTCGTCCGCCAGCGCCTCGAACCTGATGCGCGAGCGCCGTCGCATCGAGTCGAGGAACAGGTTGGTGGTGATGCGGTGCAGCCAGCCCTCGAAGGTGCCCGGCGTGTACGACGACAGCGAGCGGAACACCCGGACGAACACGTCCTGGGTGAGATCTTCGGCGTCGTGGGCGTTGCCGGTCAGCCGGTAAGCGAGCCGGTAGACACGCGCCCCATGCGTGCGGACGACGTCGTCCCACGCGGGAGGCTCCCACGCAGACAGGTCCGCCTCAGCCGGCGCGGACACGTCCGGCCTGGGCGGAGCGGACAGATTCGGATCCGACACATCCTGCGAGATCTCGGTCATCGCGGCGACACCTCCACGTCCCGGGCGGCTGGCCCGGCCGATTAGCGCTGCGCGCATCGTGCGCCTCGTTCCTGAGGTTTTCCTGATGACCCGATGCCAATCGACTGTCGAACGCGTCACACCCACGCCCGGTTCCCCCTCCCGGGCGGGCGTGCCGGTGGCCCGGCCCCGCGCGGGCTACGCTGCGCGAGTAGCCCTGCTTCGACGCCTCGGGAGGTCGCCATCTCTGGTCTGCAGACGACATGGGAGTACACCGAAGCGTTTGTCGGTGAAGACGAGATCCTCGTGGCGGCCGCCGCGCGGGGCGCCGAGTTGGGCGCGCCGCCGATCAAGCCCGGTGGCGGAGCGGCGCTGCGCTTCCTCGCCGCGTTGCTCGACGCGCGCGCCGTGGTCGAGGTCGGCACCGGCTGCGGCGTCTCCGGCGTGTGGCTGCTGCGGGGCATGAACCCGCAGGGCGTGCTCACCTCGATCGATGCCGAAGCCGAGCACCAGCGGCTGGCGAAGCAGGCGTACGCCGACGCCGGTTTCGCCCCCGCCCGAACCCGGATGATCTCCGGGTCGGCCCTCGACGTGTTGCCACGGCTCACCGACGGCGCCTACGACCTCGTGTTCTGCGACGCCGACAAGCAGGAGTACGGCGACTACCTACGCGAGTCCATCCGGTTGCTGCGGCCCGGCGGTGTGGTCGCGTTCGACAACGCCACCTGGCACGACAAGGTCGCCGACCCCTCCCAGCGCGATCCCGCCACGATCGCCGTTCGCGAGCTCGGCAAGGCGGCGCGGGACGACGCCCGGCTGATCACGACGTTGCTTCCCGTCGGCGACGGCCTGCTCGTCGCGGTCAAGCGGGAGGCCTAGCAGTGCTAGGCAGTGCTGGGCGCTACGACGCGAGCATGCTGGCATAGTCCGACCAGAGCAGCGGCTCGCTCGACAACGTGCCGTCGGCCAGCGGCACCGACGCCGGCTGGCCGTCGACCTGGATTCGCACCGCCGTCACGTCGGAATACAGCAGCGTGGTCATCACGACCTGCGCGGTCGCGAGCTTCAGGTCGGGCGGGCGGATGTCGCCGAACGTCTGTGACAGGTCGATCGTCGCCGTGCCGGTCGAGTAGTCGATCGTCGCGGAGTTCAAGGACGGCGCGGTGTTGATCGCCGTGCTGATCCCGTGCGCGAGCTCGGCGTCGGTAGGGCCTTGCAGCAGCGCGCCCAGCAGGCCCGACAGCGTCTGAGTCTGGATCCGTGACCGATGCTCGGCGACCAGCCGGTCGCCGGAGACCAGGTAGATCGACGACGTCGGCGCATATGGCGGGCGTCCGCCGAGCTCCGACGACGGGGCCTCGGGCGAGGACGGCGCCGCGGACGAGGGCTCTACCGATTCGGGCGGGGACGACGGCGGGCTCGAGGCCGGCGGCGGCTTGAACAGCGTCGAGGGGATGTCGCCGCTCGGGATCACCTCCGCATGGTTTTGCCGGCCGACGCCGCAGCCGGCCAGCACGAACGCCAGCACGCACGCCAGCACGCCGGCGACCACGCTGGCGATCACGGCTCGGGCGCCTTTCATGCCGCGCACACCGGCAATTCGATCACGAACCGCGCTCCCCCGCCGGGGCGCTCCTCAGCCGCGACGACGCCGCCGTGCAACGCCACGTGCTCGGCGACGAGCGCCAGCCCCAGCCCGACCCCGGTGCCGGGCGCGCGCCGGCCGGCGCCGCCACGGGCGAACCGCTCGAACACCCGCTCACGGTCAGCCTCAGGGACGCCCGGCCCGTCGTCGTCCACCTCGAACCGGACGCCGCGCACGCAGCGCCGCAACCCAAGCCGAACGGCGCCACCGCCGTACCGGTCGGCGTTTTGCGCGAGGTTGGCGAACGCGCGCTCCAGCCGGCGCTTGTCGATCGTCAGGACGGCGTTGTCGGCCTGGGGGTCGATGTCGACCGGAACGCCGGGGCACACGGTCGCGCCGACCCGGCGGAGGAACTCGCCCGCGAGCACCTCGTCGAGGACGAGCGCGGTCGCGCCGGCGTCGGCTCGCGAGATCTCCAGCAGATCTTCGACCAGGCGCTGAAAGGCGGTGGTCTCGGCGCTCATCAGCTCGAGCGCCTGGCGTTGCACATCGGTCCAGCCACTGGTGTTGCGGCCGAGCACCACCAGCGAGGTGGCCAGCGTTGTCAGCGGCGAGCGCAGCTCGTGGCTGATGTCGGAAGCGAAGCGCGCGTCGCGCGCGATCCGGGCCTGCAGGGCGTCGACCATCGCGTTGAACGCGTCGGCCAACTTCACCAGCGACCGGTCGTCGGCCACGCCGAGGCGAGTGTCGAGATCGCCGCGCGCGATGTTGTCGGCGGCCGCCGCCACGTCGCGGATCGGCTGCAGCGCCCGCTTGCTCGCCCAGCTCCCCAGCATCGCCCCGGCCGCGGTGGTCACCGCCGCGGCGACCGCGAGCGAGGCCGACAGGATGCGCAGCGTCGCGTCGAGCTCGGCGAGCGAGAACACCTGGAAGTACACGGCGTCGACCGACTGCAGCGGCACGGCGACCGCGATCGACGTCGTCCCCCCGGCGTCGAAAAGCTGGCTCGCGGCGTCGCCGGCATCCGCCTTGCGCACAAGGTCGACCGGCAGCTGGTTCTGGCCGAGGGCCACCGACGTGCCGTACCAGCTGCCGCGACGGTTCACGAGCGAGTCGGAGCCGCTGCCCGTCGGGAGCGTGCCGAGGAAGGCGGCGACATCGACGGTCGGCGATCGCAGCGCCGACCGCACGAGCCCGGCGTTGGCGAACGTCTGGTGCTTGGCCGAGCTCTCGCGCTCGCTGAGCAGGTACTTGCGAGCCAGGCTGAACGCGAGCGCGGCCATCACCACGGCGAGCAGCAGCGCGCCGACGCTGAACACCAAGGTGACCCGCGCCCGCAGCCCGAGCCGGCGCCGGAAACCCTTGTGGATCACGGCTGGAGCTTGTAGCCGAGACCGCGAACGGTGACCAGCAGCTCCGGCTGGCCCGGATCGGTCTCGATCTTGGTGCGCAGCCGCCGCACGTGCACGTCGACGATCCGGCCGTCGCCGAAGTAGTCGTAGCTCCACACCCGTTCCAGCAACAGCTCACGGCTGAAGACGCGCTGCGGCGCCGACGCCAGCTCGCACAGCAGCCGGAATTCGGTGCGGGTCAAGTGGATCTCGGTGCCACCGCGGCGCACCTCCCCGGCGTCCGGCCGGATCTCGAGATCGCCGACTTCGATCACCTCGGACGCCGCCGCGTTGGCCGGCCTGCTGCGCCGCCGCAGGGCCCGGATGCGCGCGGTGAGCTCCTTCATCTCGAACGGCTTGGTGACGTAATCGTCGGCGCCGGCCTCGAGCCCGGCCACAACGTCGTGCGTGTCGGTGCGCGCCGTGACGATGATGATCGGGACGTCGCTGGTGCGGCGCAGCTGCCGGCAGGTCTCGAAGCCGTCGATGTCGGGCAGCATGAGATCGACGAGCACGATGTCGGCGCCCTCGGCCGCGAAGATCCGCAAGCCCTCCTGGCCACGATCGGCCTCGGCGACGTCGTGCCCTTCGTCTAGCAGCGCGAGCCGCATCGACGTCCGGATACGATCGTCGTCCTCGATCAACAGGATGCGCGACACACAGCTCCGTACGTCGTCAGGGCATTGACGCCAAATATCCCACGAACACCACCTCGACGCCCGGAGGCCCCAGACCCGATCGCATTCGTCACGCAACCGCAAAGGATTGGGCAGGCGGTTGGACACATTGGTGGCGCACCCTCGGGTCAGGTAGCCAGCCGTGAGGAAGGGACCTACGCGATGTACCAAGCCAGCCAGAACGTGTTTCGCTTCGACTTGGAGCGGGAGGACGGCCGGATCGTGGTGCGCCTGTGGGGCGAGCTCGATCTCGCGAACGCTCGCCGCCTCCGGGAGGCGTTCGGCGCGCTCGGCGACGGCGAGGAGAAGGAACTGCTCGTCGATCTCGCCGAGGTGCCGTTCATCGACTCGACCTGCCTCGCCGTGCTGGTCTGGGCTGGCAACCGGTGCCGCGAACAGGGGCGGCAGCTCGTGCTTCGCGCGCCCACCCGCGCCGTGGTCTCCGCGCTGGCCGCGAGCGGGCTGCTGCGGTCGTTTCGCTACGACGCCTCGAGCCTCGACAGCGCCAAGCCATGGCCGACCCGGCTGCCCGCGGCCACCCAGCCATATCGCCGCATGCCGCAGGTGAGCCAGCTCGGGCCGGCCTGATCCGGGCGGCGCCTAACGCAGCCCTCGCAACCCTCGCAACCCTCGCAACCCTCGCAACCCTCGCAACCCTCGCAACCCTCGCAATGGGTCGGCGCCCGCGAGCCAATGCAGCAAGAGCCGGACGCCGTAACCGGTCGGTCCTTTCACGACCTCGTGCTCGTCGGCCTCTGCCCGGCCGACGCCGGCGATGTCGAGGTGGGCCCAGCGGCGGCGTCCGGCGAACTCGCGTAGGAACAGCGCCGCCACGATCGCGCCGGCCCGGTAGTTGGTGGCCGCCACGGCGATGTTCGACAAGTCGGCCACCGAGGAGTCGAGCGCGTCACGGTAGTCGTCGACCAACGGCATGCGCCAAGCACCCTCGCCGCTCGCCTCGCTAGCCTCCAGCAAGGCGGCGGCGAGGCGTTCGTCGGTGGCGAAAAGGCCGGCATGGCGTTTGCCGAGCCCGGTCGAGATCGCTCCGGTCAGCGTCGCGAGGTCGACGACGACGTCGGGGTCGAGGCGCGCGTCGGCGTAGGCGAGCGCGTCGGCGAGCACCAGCCGGCCCTCGGCGTCGGTGTTGAGCACCTCGACGGTCGTGCCGCCGTAATGAGTGATGACGTCGCTCGGGCGTTGCGCCGAGCCCGACGGCATGTTCTCGGCGGTGGGCACGAGGCCGGTGACCTTCACTCGCGCGCCGAGATCGCGCAGAGCCGACATCGTCGCGATCACGGCGCCGCCGGCCGCCATGTCGGTCTTCATCGCGATCATGCCGGCGTTGGGCTTGAGCGACAGGCCTCCGGAGTCGAACGTGATGCCCTTGCCGATGAGCACGACATGGCCCGCGACCGGATCGCTGGGGGTGTAGCTGAGCTCGATCAACCGCGGGGGGTTGGCCGACCCCATGCCGACGGCGACGATGCCGCCGAACCCTTCCGCCCGCAGCTCGCGTTCGTCGCGCACCCGCACGTCGAGCCCGTGGCGGCGGGCCAGCATTTGCGCCTGCCGCGCCAGCCAGGCGGGCGTCTTCGTCGATGACGGCGTGTTCGCGAGATCGCGGGCGAGCCTCGTGGCCGTCGCGGTCGTGACGCCCGTGGCGATCGCCGCGGTCGCGGCGGCGGACGGCCGTTCGACCAGCACCCACAGCCGCTTCAGGGTCTCCGGCTTCGGACTGCCGGTGATCTTGAATGAATAGCCGCCGAGCAGCAAGCCCTCGACCAGCGCGCGCAGCTGCGTGGGATTCGCGCGACGCGCCAGCGCGATCGTGGCGTTCTCGACCGACGCCAACCGGCGGACGACGGCCGCGCCCGCGCGGCGCAGCTCACGCGGCCCGCCCGCGCCGACGCCGGCGGCAAGCACCAGGCGGTCGCCGGCCGGCACGGCCACGACCTCGCCTGGATGTCCCTTCACCTTGTCGCGCGCGATCGTCGCGACGAGGCTCGCGGTCAGATTCGCGGTCAGATTCGCGCCGCCGAAACGCTCGAGGTCAGCGCGAGCGCGAGCGTCGAGCGCGCCCGCGCCGTCGACCGGCGTGAGCGCGACGACCAAGGCCGACGCAGGCGGCGCAGCCCCGACGGCCTCGATGATCGGCGGCACCGCGCCGATCAGCCAACCACGTTTTGGAGGGCGTCGCCAAGCGCGGCGGCCTCGTCTGCGGACAGCTCTACGACGAGCCGGCCACCCCCTTCGAGCGGCACGCGCATGACGATGCCGCGGCCCTCCTTGGTGACCTCGAGCGGACCGTCGCCCGTCCGCGGCTTCATGGCCGCCATGCGTGCACCCCTTCCGATCGTTCTGCTGCCGTGTCACGCTCCGTTATCCATGATTATCGCGTGTAGTAGGGCTGGTAAGGAAACCGCCCGCGTGAACGACCCCCGCCCGACCCTCCTGGGAGGCCCGATGACAGGCCCGATGGAAGGCGCCGACGGCCCCGCGGCCGGCGTCCGCGTCGAGTGGTCGGACGCCGTCGCGACGGTCACGATCACGAGCGCCAATGGCGCTCTCGACACCACCACGAAAACGACATTGCGGACGGCGCTCGAGCGGCTCGGGGAGGATCCGGCGGCCCGCGCGGTGATCCTGACGGGCGCCGGCTCGACCTTCTGCGTGGGACAAGACCTGCGTTCGCACGCGGCCGCGCTCGCCCGCGACGCCACCGGCGCATGGGAAACCCTGCGCGAGCACTACAACCCGATCGTCACCGCGCTGGCGACCATGCCGAAGCCGGTGATCGCCGCCGTCAACGGAACCGCCGCCGGGGCCGGGGCGTCGTTCGCGTTCGCATGCGACCTTCGGCTGGTTGCGCAGACCGCCACGTTTCACCTCGCCTTCGGGTCGGTGGGGCTCTCGGTCGACTCCGGGATGTCGTGGACGCTGCCCCGGCTGATCGGCGCCGGCCGGGCCGTCGACCTGCTGTTGCGTCCGCGCCCGATCACGGCGGCGCAGGCGCTGGCGCTCGGCCTGGCCCACGAGGTGGTCGAGGGCGATGCGTTGGCCGGGCGCGCCGCCGAGGTGGCCGCCGAGCTGGCCGCGGGGCCGACGATCGCGTATGGCGCGATGAAGCAGGCGCTCGCGTACTCGTCCGGGCACGGCCTGCTCGCCTCGCTCGACATGGAGGTCGCTTTGCAGACGGTGGCCGGCACGACGCAAGACCATGCGGACGCCGTGCAAGCGTTCCTCGACAAGCGGACGCCGCGGTTCGGCAACCGCTAGCCGGGCGGGCGTCAACTGGCCGGCGTCAGCCGGCCTGCGACAACCGGCCGGCGTCAGCCGGAGCGCGGGCGACGAGCGACGCATCCGCGCAGATGGTCGTTCACCATGCCGGTGGCCTGCATGTGGGCGTACGCGGTCGTCGGGCCGATGAACCTGAAGCCGCGGCGCTTCAGCTCCTTGGCCATCGCGGTCGACTCGGTCGTGATCGCCGGCACCTCGTGCGACGCTCTCGGCGCGGCCCGGCGACCCTTCGGGGCGAACGACCAGACCAGCTCCGAGAGCCCTTCGGGCAAGGCGGCCGCCGCGCGCGCGTTCGCGACCGCCGCCTCGATTTTCGCCCGGTTGCGGATGATGGTGGCGTCGCCGAGCAGCCTTTCGACGTCCGCCTCGGTGAAATCGGCGACGGCGGCGATCGAGAAGCCGGCGAACGCCGCGCGAAAAGCCTCGCGTCTGCGCAAGATGGTGATCCACGACAGGCCGGACTGGAACGACTCGAGCACGATCCGCTCGAAGACGGCGTCGTCGCCGCGCACCGGGCGGCCCCATTCGAGGTCGTGATAGGCGATGTATTCGGGCGGGCCGTACGCCCATCCGCAACGGGTCATGCCGTCGGGCCCGACGGTCATGCGGGGCCCGATTCGACCTCGACCGCCAGCCTGCGCAGCGAGCGCCGCAAGAACAGCGACGCGAGCGGCCGGACGCCGACCCAGCCGACCTCGCCGAGCAGGCCGAACGGCGGCCGCACCCACTCCGACCACACGACTCGGCAGCGCTCTTCATCGACCGACTCGACTTCGAAGGCTCCGCTGCCCCGCACGATCGCCCCGGTGTGGGCGACGACGCAGCGCGCGGGTTGCGCGGGCGGCGGCTGCCAGGCGGTCACGACCATCGTGTCGCGCAGCGTTATCGGCCCGAGCCTGGTGATCGCGACGACGCCGGCGCCGACTCCCTCTCCGTCGTCGGTCGTGTGCGCGGCGCTGGTGAACAGCATCCATCGGTCGTGCGCCGGCCAGTCGACGAGCGCCGACCACACCCGGGCGGCTGGGGCGCGGACCTCGACCGAGACGACGAGTTCGGCCACCGGCGGTCAGACCCCGGTGTCGAAATCGGCCGGGTTCGGCGCGGCGACGCGCGGTGACGCGAGCCGGGGCGGGGCAAAAGGGTTGTCGGCGAGGGCTTCGGAGTCGGGAAGCTGATAGTTGCCCCCCTCGTCTATCCCCTGCTCGCCGAACGGCGGCCTCTCGATCGGGGGCAGCCCCTCCACCGGCGGGAGCGGGGCGGTGTCGGCGGACGGCTCGGCCGCCGGCGGGCCGGCGTCCGGGCCCTT
>Ga0164242_10009100_pt1 | contig 10746 bp, 9 predicted proteins | sample OricomgcompostMG_FD_108783 | JGI IMG/M metagenome (GOLD analysis project Ga0164242, IMG submission 108783) | Miracle-Growth compost microbial communities from Emeryville, California, USA - Original compost - Miracle growth compost (MG) ... | reverse complement strand
CTCGGCTCGGACGGCACCGCCGCCGAGGTTCCCGCGGGCACGAAGGCTGCCCTGGCCCAGGTCATCTGTGACCACATCGTGGCGCGGCTGTGACCCGCCGTTAGGCTGGGGACCGTCTCAGCAGATCCAGGAACGGAGCGCACACACGTGACCGGACGTCTCTTCACGTCGGAGTCGGTGACCGAGGGTCACCCGGACAAGATCGCCGACCAGATCAGCGACACCGTCCTCGACTACCTGCTCGAGCACGATCCCAAGAGCCGGGTCGCGGTCGAGACCCTGCTGACCACCGGCCTGGTGGTGGTCGCCGGCGAGGTGACCACCGACGCCTACGCACCGGTCGCCCAGCTGGTGCGCGAGAAGGTCCTCGAGATCGGCTACGACAGCTCCGAGAAGGGCTTCGACGGCAACTCCTGCGGCGTCCAGGTCGCCATCGGCGCGCAGTCCCAGGACATCGCCCAGGGCGTCGACACTGCCGAGGAGGAGCGCGTCGAGGGGTCCGCCGACGAGCTGGACCGGCAGGGCGCGGGCGACCAGGGCCTGATGTTCGGCTATGCCTGCGACGACACTCCCGAACTGTTCCCGCTGCCGATCAAGATGGCCCAGACCCTGGCCGAGCGGTTGACCGAGGTGCGCAAGAACGGGACGCTGCCCTACCTGCGCCCCGACGGCAAGACCCAGGTCACCATCGAGTACGACGACGAGAACCGCGCGGTCCGCGTCGACACGGTGGTGCTCTCCACTCAGCACGCCGCCGACGTGACCCAGGAGCAGCTCGCCGCCGACATCAAGGCGAACGTGATCGAGCCGGTGCTCGACCAGTTCAAGGCCAGCGTGCCGTTCGACGGCTACAAGCTGCACATCAACCCGACCGGCCGCTTCGTGGTCGGCGGTCCGATGGGCGACGCCGGGCTGACCGGCCGCAAGATCATCGTCGACACCTACGGTGGCATGGCCCGCCACGGCGGCGGCGCGTTCTCGGGCAAGGACCCGTCGAAGGTGGACCGCTCGGCGGCGTACGCGATGCGCTGGGTGGCCAAGAACGTCGTCGCCGCGGGCCTGGCCCGTCGCTGCGAGGCGCAGGTCGCCTACGCCATCGGCAAGGCCCAGCCGGTCGGCGTCTTCATCGAGACGTTCGGCACCGAGACCGTGCCGGTGGAGACGATCCAGAAGGCCGTCCTGGAGGTCTTCGACCTGCGCCCGGCCGCGATCATCCGCGACCTGGACCTGCTCCGGCCGATCTACGCCAAGACCGCCGCCTACGGCCACTTCGGCCGTGAGCTGCCGGAGTTCACCTGGGAGCGGACCGATCGCGCGGAGGCGCTGAAGGCTGCCGCCGGGGTCTGAGCTCAGGCTCGATGAGCATGCAGAGTCGACATCAGGTGGCCGAGGTCGCGAGTGCGTGGTCGATGTTGGCCGGTGCGAAGACGTGGTCGGCGACGAGCGCCGCCAGGCCGAGGACCCCGGGGCCGTCGAGGACGCTGCTGGTGATGGTGAGGCGCTGGGTCGCCAGCACGGGGGAGCGGCCGTAGATGACCTCGCGCACCTGGGCGAGCAGGATGTCGTCCAGTGCGGCCAGCTGCCCTCCGAAGACGATGATCCGGGGGTTGATGGTGTTCACCAGGTCCGCGACCGCCGCCCCCACGATGCCGGCGGCCTCCCGGACGTGCTTGAGCGCCAGCCTGTCACCACTGCGGACCGCGTTGACCAGGTCGTCGAGCGTCTCCAGCTCGAGACCGGCCTCGGTCAGGTCGCGCATGATCGCCCAGCCGCCGGCGTAGGCCTCGACGCAGCCGTACTTGCCGCACCGGCACAGCGGCGCGTCCGGCCCCGGATCCCCGAGCGGGATGTGGCCGATGTCGCCGGCGGCGCCGTCCGCACCGCGGAAGAGCTGGCCGGCGAGGAGGAGCCCCGCGCCCAGTCCAGTGCCGAGCTTGACGAAGACCAGGTCGTCGACGCCGGGGTGCACCCGGCGGTGCTCGCCGAGCGCCATCGCGTTGACGTCGTTCTCCACGATGACCGGGCAGGCGTAGTCGACGGCGAAGTAGCCGGGGATGTCGAAGTCGTGCCAGCCGGTCATGATCGGCGGGCTGATCACCCGCCCGCGGTCGTGGGCGACGGGGCCGGGGAGTGACAGCCCGATGCCGAGGATCCTCTCCTTGGCCATGCCGGCCTCGTCCAGCAGGGCGTCGAAGCGGGTCGAGACCAGGTCGAGCACGGCGGTCGGCCCCGCGGTGATGTCCAGCCGCTCGTGGTGGTCGGCGAGGATCGTCCCGGCGGGGTCGCAGAGCGCGGTGCGCATGCCGGTGGCGCCGGTGTCGGCGACCAGGAAGGCGCCGTAGTCGAGATTGAGCGTGTAGCGCTCGGCCGGCCGACCACGGCTCGGGTTGGCCGCGGTGACCGGGACGAGGAGGCCGGCGGCGACGAGCGCGTCGATGCGCTGCGAGACGGCCGTGCGGGACAGGCCGGTCGCCGCCGCGACCTCGCTCTTCGCCAGCCCCGACGCGTCCTGTTGGCGCAGCAGGCCGAAGAGACTGCCGGGGGTCTGGAGGAGCCAGGGCGAGTTCGCGGGAATCTGCACGTCGTCAGAGTGCTCGGGCCGAGCCATGTACGTCAATATAACATTGAAAGTCATAAAGATGTTGTCGAACGGCATTTTGGTTGCTAGTGTCGGGCATCACGCACCGTGGGGCGCCTCCCACGGCTCGGGAGTCACCGAAGGAGCTGACATGAACCGCATGATTCGCCGAGGACCGGCCCTGGCCCTGGCCGCCCTGGTCGTCGGGGTGACCGCGCTGACCGGGTGCTCCGGCGGTGGGTCCAGTGACACGTTGCACGTCACCCTCATCACCAAGGACCCCAACGACCCCTACTGGGTCGCGATGGTCAAGGCCGCCAAGGCCGAGGGGAAGAAGAAGGGCGTCGACATCACTGTCGCCTCGGGCAAGGACCAGACCGACACCGACAGCCAGATCCAGGCCATCCAGGACGCGGTCACCCGCGGTGACGACGGCATCCTGATCGCCAACAACGGCCCGGCCGTCAACGACGCCATCAAGAAGGCCGAGAGCGCCGGGCTGTTCGTGGTCGCCGTGGACACGCCGACCACGCCGACCGACCTGGTGCCGGCGACCTTCGCCTCCGACAACCGCCAGGCCGGCGAGCTGATCGGCAAGTGGACCGCGGGCAAGCTCGGCGGCAAGCCGGCCGACATCGCCCTGCTCGACCTGTTCGGCGACAAGGTGGTCAGCATCGACTACGAGCGCGACCAGGGCTTCCTCGCCGGCATGGGGATTCCGCTCGGCGACAAGAACAAGAACGGCGATGAGCCCAAGACCGGCTCCTACACCGGCGGCAGCTACCGCATCGCCTGCAACGAGACCACCGATGGCGCCGAGGACGGCGGCCGGACCGCCATGGAGAAGTGCCTGTCGAAGGACTCGGGCATCAACGTCGTCTACACCGCCAACGAGCCGTCCGCGCTGGGGGCCGTCCAGGCGCTCAAGGCCGCCGGCAACACGACGGCACTGGTGGTCTCGATCAACGGCTCGTGCGACGGCATCAACGCGGTTGCGTCCGGGCAGCTCGGCGCCGATGCGCAGCAGTACCCCAGCAAGATGGGCCAGCTCGGCGTCGACGCGGTCGTGGCGCACAAGAAGGACGGCACCACCCCGAAGCCCTCGGCCGGGCTGGACTTCACCAACACCGGCATCAAGCTGGTGACCGACCAACAGGTCTCGGGTCTCGACAGCATCTCCTCGGCCGAGGGCAAGAAGCTGTGCTACTGACGAGTCGATCCCAGGCCAGGGAAGGAGGGCACCGATGAGTACCACGACCTCGGGCCAGCATCTGACCGCCGCCGAGGCGTTCCGGACCCGCCCGCTCAGCCGCGCCCAACGCGCCCAGCGTCTGCTCCATCGCCATCCCGAGCTCAGTCCGCTGGCCGTGCTGGTGGTGGCGGGCGTGGCGTTCCAGTTCGCCAACGACAGGTTCCTGCTGCCCGGCAACCTCTCGCTGATCCTCCAGCAGGTCGCCATCGTGGGGGCGCTGGCGGTGGCGCAGACCCTGATCATCCTCACCGCCGGCATCGACCTGTCGGTCGGAGCGCTGATGATCTTCGTCTCCATGGTGATGGGCACACTCGTCGGCCACGCCGGCCTGCCCGGCGTACTCGCGTTCCTGATCGGCCTCGCCGTCGCGGCGCTGGCCGGGCTGGTCAACGGGGCGCTGGTCGCCTACGCCAAGCTGCCACCCTTCATCACCACCCTCGGGACGCTGAGCGTGTTCACCGCGCTGGCCCTGCTGATGAGCAACGGCGAGTCGATCCAGGGTGACCACCTCGGGTCGTTCCTGACCTGGACCGCCAGCGCGTTCTCGATCGGCTCCTTCCAGTTCACCGTCGGCGTGGTGATGGTCATCGTGCTCTATGTCGTGGGTGCGGTCGTGCTGGCTCACACCGCGTGGGGCCGGCACGTGTACGCCGTCGGCAGCGACGAGCCGGCCGCCCGCCTCGCCGGCGTCCGCACCCGCAAGGTGCTGCTCAGCGTGTACGTCGTGGCCGGCATCGTGGTGGCCATCGCGGCCTGGGCCCTGATCGGCCGCAACAACGCGGCCACGACGAGCACGGGGGTGGATGCCAACCTCGACTCGATCACGGCGGTCGTCATCGGTGGCACCAGCCTCTTCGGTGGCCGCGGCCGGCTGGTCGGGACCTTCCTCGGCGCCGTCACGGTCGGGGTGTTCCGCAACGGCCTCTCACTGGCCCGCGTCGACGTCCTCTACCAGACCCTCGCGGTCGGCCTGCTGATCATCGGCGCGGTCGCCCTCGACCAGTGGATCCGTCGTCCCGGGAGCGCACGATGAGCACACAGATCTCGACCCGCAAGCCGGTCCTCACCGCACGCGGCCTGGTCAAGACCTACGGCCCGGTCGTCGCGCTGGACGGCGTCGACGTGGACCTGTACGCCGGCGAGATCCTCGCGGTGATCGGAGACAACGGCGCCGGCAAGTCCACCCTGATCAAGTGCCTGACCGGCGCGGAGATCCCGGACGTGGGCACCATCGAGGTCGAGGGTCGGGAGGTGCGGTTCAAGGGGCCGCAGGACGCCCGGGAGTACGGCATCGAGACCGTCTACCAGAGCCTTCCGCTGGCGCCGGCGCTTGACATCGCCACCAACCTGTTCCTGGGGCGCGAGCTGCGCCGTCCGGGTCCGCTGGGCTCGGTGCTGCGGCTGCTGGACCACGGCGAGATGCGGCGGCAGGCCGAGCAGAAGATGCAGGCGCTGGGGATCAGGACCGTCCAGGACATCACCCAGATCGTCGAGACGCTCTCCGGCGGCCAGCGTCAGGCGGTCGCGATCGCCCGGGCGGTCGCCTTCGGCAGCCGGATCGTGGTGCTCGACGAGCCGACCGCCGCGTTGGGCGTGCGGGAGACGGCGCAAGTGCTCGACGTACTGCAACAGCTGCGGGAGCGCGGTCTGGCGGTGATCCTGATCAGCCACAACATGCCGAACGTCTTCGAGGTCGCCGACCGCATCCAGGTCCAGCGACTCGGGCAGCGGGCCGCCGTCATCACACCGCAGACCCATACTCCGGCCGACGCGGTGGCGATCATGACCGGTGCGGTGAGTGCCGACGAGGCGGGCAGCGGCACAGGCCCGCAACTGGGAGGGCGGTCGTGACCGCGGCAGCAGGCCGGGCCGCAGACGTCCCGCGCAAGATCATCATCGACACCGATCCCGGCGTCGGGATCCCCGGAACGGACGCTGACGACCCGATCGCCATCCTGTTGGCCCTCGCCGACCCCCGCCTGGAGCTGCTCGCGGTGACGACCACCTTCGGCAACTGCCCGCCGGCCCTCTCCGCGCGCGGCGCCGCCGCCGTCCTCGCGGCGGCGGGCCGCGCCGACATCCCGGTGGCGAAGGGACGCGACACCCCGCTGTCGGGACGCCTCGACCCGATCCTGGTCGAGGCGTACGCAGGTGCCCGGGGTCGCGAGGGCCGCCTGCCCCTGCCGGACCCGGGTACGACGACCCCGCTCGGTGCGGCCGAGCTCATCGCCCGGACCGTGCGCGAGCATCCCGGCGACGTGACCGTGGTGACCATCGGGCCGCAGACCAACCTGGCCGAGGCGTTGATCGCCGACCCGGAGCTCGCCGGGTTGATCGACTCGGTCGTCTTCATGGGTGGGGGACTCGGGCTCGAGCCGACCTACGGCGGCGGCAACGTCACGCCGTACGCCGAGTGCAACATCTACTTCGACGCGGCGGCCGCCGACGTGGTGCTGCGCTCGGGTGTGGACATCAGCATGGTCGGCCTCGACGTCACCAATCCCGCGACCGGCCTGATCCTCGAGCCGGAGCTCATCCGCTCCGTCGAGCCGAGCAGCCCGGCACAGCGGCTCTTCCTCGACGTCTGTGCGACCTATCTCGAGGCACCGATGTTCGAGTGGGGTCACGGCTGTGTGCTCTACGACCCACTGGCCGTCCTCGCCACGGCCGGCCCGGTGGGCCGCTGGGAAGACCGCCGCCTCCGCGTCGAGACCGGGCCCGGTGAACACCACGGCCAGACCCAGGAGGGCCGCGCCGACGATCCGCTGGTCCACGTGCTGGTGGAGGTGGACGGCCGGGCGGCCGTCGACCGGATCGTCAGCACGATCCTCACGCTCTGAACCCGGCAGCGCCCCGCTGACCCGCCCGACACCTTCCCCCGAACCATCGACCTGCCTCGGAGACACCTGTGACCACCACCCCCTTGCCCAACCCGCTCGGCGTCCATGCCCTCGTCTGGGTGGGAGACACCGGCGACGCCGCCATCGACACCGCCGTGGCCAAGACCGCGGCTGCCGGCTTCGATCTGCTCGAGCTCTCACTCCACGACCTCGACCACCTCGACGTGGCCCGCACCCGCTCCGCCCTGGAGTCGGCCGGGCTGCAGGTCGCCTGCTCGCGGGGCCTGGCCTTCGACGCCGACGTCTCCAGCGACGACGCGTCGGTCGTCGCGCGCGGGGCACGGCTGCTCGAGGAGTCGCTGGCGGCAACGGTCGGCCTGGGTGGTCGGATCTTCACCGGGGCGCTCTACAGCGCCCTCGGGAAGTACGGTCGACCGGTGACAACGCGTGGTCGGGCCAACGCCGTCGCGGTGATCCGGGACGTGGCCCGGGCGGCACGGCGCGACGGCGTCACGCTCGGCATCGAGATCTGCAACAGGTACGAGACCAATGTGGTCAACACCGCCGTACAGGCGCTCGAGCTGGTCGAGGACATCGGCGAGGACAACGTGACGGTGCACCTCGACACCTATCACATGAATATCGAGGAGAACGACATGACCGGCCCGGTCCTCGCGGTCGCGGAGCGGCTGGGCTACGTCCACATCGGGGAGAACCATCGCGGCTATCTCGGGTCGGGGCACATCGACTTCACCGCGTTCTTCCACACCCTGGCCCGGGTCGGCTACCGGGGGCCGATCACCTTCGAGTCGTTCTCGTCAGCGGTCGTCGCGCCCTGCCTCTCCGCCGACCTCGCCGTCTGGCGCAACCTGTGGGACAACGGCGAGCGCCTGGCCCGCCATGCCCGCGCCTTCATCGCCAACCACCTGGCCGCCTGCGCTCCCGAGACGATCGATGTCGCGAGCTGAGGCCGCGATGGTGCCTTCGCCGAAGACGGTCGCCCGGGACGACCTGGCCGGTATGGCGGAGCGGGTCCGGGCGCTCCTCGCCGGTCGACGGCGGGTCTTCGTCGGCATCGCCGGGGCTCCGGGCGCCGGCAAGTCCACCCTGGCGCGCGCGCTGAGCGAGGAGCTCACCGCCGCCGGTCTGGCGACGGCGTGGGTGCCGATGGACGGATTCCACCTCGCCGACGTGGAACTGGACCGGCTCGGAGCACGTGCCCGCAAGGGTGCGATCGACACCTTCGATGCGCACGGCTACCTGGCGCTGCTGCGCCGCCTGGAGACCGAGACCGACCACGTGGTCTACGCCCCGGGCTTCGACCGGACCCTGGAGCAGCCGCTCGCAGGCGCGATCGCGGTCGAGCCCGGTGTCCGGGTCGTGGTGACCGAGGGCAACTATCTGCTCGACGAGGATGACCCGTGGCCGCGGGTCCGCTCGGCGTTGACCGAGGTCTGGTTCTGCGACCTCAATCCCGACGTCAGGCGCGAGCGGCTGGTCGCGCGGCACGTCCGCTACGGCAAGAGCCCGGCGGACGCACGGCGGTGGGTCCAGGAGATCGACGAGCCCAACGCGGCCCGCATCGAGCGATCTCGCGGCCTCGCCGATCTCGTCATCGGGTGAGCGGCCCCGGCCTTCGCCGTACCGCTGAACCATCGTTCCCCGGCGTCCGTCGACGCCCGTCAGACTGGAGAGACAGTGCCGTTCTTCCGCAGGCCCGCCCATGCGGCCGCCGCAGGTGACCCGATCCCGTTCGCGCACGACGGGCGGCTGCACCTGTTCTACCTGTCCTCGCCGGAGGGCCCGCTGGACTATCCCGGCCGGGTCCGCACCACCTGGCAGCATGCGGTCAGCGACGACCTGCTCAGCTGGCGCGAGCTGCCGCCGGCGGTCGCGCCCGGTGAGCCGGGCAGCTACGACGCCGGTGGGATCTGGACCGGCTCGGTGGTCGAGCATGCCGGCACCTTCTACCTCTTCTACACCGCGCACGATCCCGGCGCGGCGAACCCGCAGACGATCTGTGTCGCGACCAGCACGGACCTGGTGGAGTTCGAGCGGCACCCGGGCAACCCGCTGCTGCTGCCCGCGCCCGGCTGCGAAGCCGTCGACTGGCGCGACCCGTATGTCTTCTTCAACCGGGAGGAGGGCAGGTGGTGGATGCTGATCGCCGCCCGCCGCGCGGATGGCCCGCGCTGGAGCCGGGGGTGCATCATGCTCGCCGTCTCCGACGACCTCCTTACCTGGCAGGTCGAGCCGGAGCCGTTCTACGCGCCGGGGGACACCTTCTGCCCGGAGTGCCCCGAGCTGTGGGAGTACGACGGCCGCTGGTATCTGGTCTTCTCGCGATTCTCCGAGCGCGTCGGGACGATCGTCCGGGTCGGCGATACATCGCGAGGACCGTTTCGTGTACCGATCCGCGAGGAACTCGGTGGCCGCCGCTGGTACGCCGCGAAGTCGGCCCCTTGGGGCGAGGAGCGGGCGTTCTTCGGCTGGGTGCACGATGTCGTCGACGACCAGGGCGCCGGCCGGCGGCGCTGGCTGTGGGGTGGCGACTTCGCGCTGCCTCGCCTGGTCCGGCCCGAGCAGACCGTCGACGGGATCGTGCTCAGGGTGCGGTCGGCGGTGGAGGTGCCCTCGGGCGAGGTGGTCGGGTGCCTCGACGAGCGGGAGCTCGGGAATGCCGGGGGACACCAGGAGGCGGCAGTGGTCGCCGACGTGCCGCACCGTGCCGTTGTGGACGCCAGCTTCACCACCGGAGACGTCTCGTCGGTCGGGCTCGACCTCGCGCGCGGTGACGGCGACGAGGTGCTGCGGTTGGAGGTCGACCTGCGTCGCAGCGAAACCCGGCTGAGCGTCGAGCCACAGCCGCTCGACGACTTCTGGGCGGATCTGACCGGCAGCGCGACGCGCTATCGCGAGGTCGATGGGCCGGTGTTGGCCTTCGCCAGGTTGTACGGCGCCACTGGGGCCCCGGTGCGGCTGCGGGTCGTCCTGGATCACGATCTTCTGGAGGCCTACGTCAACGACGACGTCGTGCTGACGCAGCGGATCGAACGAGTCGCGGAGGAGAGCATCCACGTCTTCGCGCTGGACGGCACGACCACGGTCTCCGCGACGGTCGCCCGGCTGGGCTGAGCCGACCCCGCGAGACCCGTCGACACGGGCGTTGTCGTGGGCCGCTGGTAGAACATCGCCATGGCCGACCCCGGACGCGACACCGAGCAGCTGCTGGAGCTGCCCGGGCTGGTGCGCGACCGGGTGGCCGAGGGGCGGGCCAAGGCACGGGCGACCCGGCAGCGGCGGGTCGCCGAGGCGGAGATCAGTACCGTCGAACCGGTCGCGCGGGTGCTGGTCGACGTACCGCTGGCGCACCTGGACCGGCCCTTCGACTATGCCGTGCCGGCCGCAATGGCCGACCAGGCACGCCCCGGGGTGCGGGTGAAGGTCCGCTTCGCGGGGCAGGACGTCGACGGGTTCGTGGTCGCGCGGGGGGCCGAGAGCGAGCACGGCGGCCGGCTGAGCCCGCTGCGCAGACTGGTCAGCCCCGAGCGGGTGCTCTCCGCGCAGGTGGCCGAGCTGACCGCGGCCGTCGCGGAGCGGTACGCCGGCACCCGCGCGGACGTGCTGCGGCTGGCGGTCCCGGCCCGGCACGCCACCACCGAGCGCGAGCCCTCGCCAGCGCCGTCGCAGCCCGCTCGCTGGGACGCCGCCGCGGCCGAGGCGGCCTGGGCGGGGCACGAGCCCGCCGCGGCGTTCCTCCACCACCTGCACACCGGCGGCTCGCCGCGCGCGGTGTGGCACGCCGCCCCCGGCACCGACTGGGCGGCACTGCTGGCGCAGGCGGCGGCCGCCACCCTGGCCGGCGGCCGGGGCAGCCTGCTGTGCGTGCCCGACGGGCGCGACGTCGCCCGGCTCGACGCCGCCCTGACCGGCGTGCTGGGCACCGGCCACCATGTCGTGCTGACCGCGGACGCCGGCCCGGCGGAGCGCTACCGGGCGTTCTTGGCGGTGGCCCGGGGTGTGGTCAGGGTCGTGGTCGGCACCCGGGCAGCCGCGTTCGCGCCGGTGCACGGTCT
>Ga0164242_10009099_pt1 | contig 10746 bp, 9 predicted proteins | sample OricomgcompostMG_FD_108783 | JGI IMG/M metagenome (GOLD analysis project Ga0164242, IMG submission 108783) | Miracle-Growth compost microbial communities from Emeryville, California, USA - Original compost - Miracle growth compost (MG) ... | reverse complement strand
CCAGGAAAATCTCACGAAAATCGACGGAGCAAAGGAACAATATGCTCTCGAGAGAAAAGTTCCCCAGGGAGCAACTGTCACCACGGGTGACCTTGTGGATACCACGACTGCGGCCTCGGGTTACCTGAAGAGCTTTCCGCATTGCTCAGCCACAGCAGGTGATTATACCATCGGAGCCATTGGCACATCTCCTTCCTGCAGCTATACCGCCCCAACTTGGGCGCCTGAACATAGCCTCACAGCCATCAAGTAATCACAAAACAATTCGTTTCAGCGGGCATGGAGCAATCCATGCCCGCTTTTTTCATAGCGGACTCAATTCTCAACTTCGACTATTTGCAGATTGAATGATCCGGGCCTTTCCGACCCAGCGAATTGCCGTAACGCAGGACGAATTGGCCTACTTCGCCGTCACCAGCATCTTAACCGTTTCCCAAACAGTCCGCATAAGCGGCAACTGGCTCCGGCTTCTGTTCTTATCATACCGCAGCACAAACGGAATCTCCGTAATCTTCGACGTCAGCTTGCTCAGTTTCACCAGCAGCTCATCCGTACACGCGAACCCCTTTCGCGTAATCAGCTCATCCCCATATCGCTCCATCGCCAGCCTTACCACCCCAAACCGGTATGCGCGAAACCCGCAGGTATAATCCCTCACATCCGGCAGATGCAGCATCAACCTGAAAACCCACCGTGCCCCCAGGCTCAGCATTCGCCTTTGCAGAGGCACCCCAACTTCCCGGCTCCCCTGCCGATATCGGCTCGCAATAACCACATCAAAGCCAGCAGCAATCTTCGACACCATCTCCGGCACATATGCAGGAGAATGCGTATTATCCGCATCCATGCACACAATTACATCAGAATCCTGCCGCGCAATGTTTGCCGCAGACTTGAGTCCCGTCATAATTGCTTCGCCCAGGCCTCGATTTGCCGGATGCGTTACCACCACAACCCGCTCGCCCAGTTTGTCCACCAGACTCCGAAGCACCTCGCCCGTGTGATCTGTCGACCCATCATTGACTACAACCACGCGCCAGTCCACAAATCCCGCGCCATCAAAGGCTTCCCGTGCCTCATACAATAGCGGCGTGAGGTTTTCCTCCTCATTGTAAGCCGGAAGCACGAGGATAATTTGTGGGTTGAGAAGGTTCATATATAAGAGTTTATCGCGAAAAAGTGAAAAAAACAAGTCTGGCGTCAACGGTCAGGCAAAACTTCGCTGCTTCGGTCAAAACCACAGAATTCGAACCATATACGCACATCATGCCGTTCAAACCCCGCCTTCAATATTGGAGCTTTCCAAATGCCTCGTTCCGGTGCACCAAAAACCGCCTGTCCCTCACTCAGGCCCGGTAGCTCAGGCCTTCTTTCGATACCACTCAATAGTCCGGCGAAGTCCCTCATGGAAATCCACCTTCACATCATACCCCAACAGCTCACGAGCCTGTTCAATATCTGCCAGACTGTGCTTTACATCCCCCTTACGCGGAGCCGCAAATTTCGGTTTTACGCTCGTGCCCAGCACGCTGTTAATCTCCGCAAGCAGATCCAGCAGGCTGTACGACCGTCCACATGCCAGGTTAATCACCTTTCCAGCCGCTCCCTGGGCAGTCGAAGCCAGAACATTCCCCATGACATTATTTTCCACAAATGTAAAATCTCGACTCTGATGTCCATCCCCATAGATTACGGGACTTTCGCCCTTTAGCACTTTTGTTATAAAAAGAGGAATCACAGCGCTATACTCAGAATTGGGATCCTGTCTCGGCCCAAACACATTAAAATACCGCAGCGAAACCGTTTCCAGCCCATAGCACTCATAAAAAGACTGAAGATAGTACTCCCCCGTCAGCTTCGCCACAGCATACGGCGATTTTGGCATCGGGAGCAGCTTCTCGGTTTTAACAAGAGCCGCCTGGTCGCCGTACGCCGACGAAGATGCCGCATAAACCACGCGCTTCACCCCTGCATCCACACAAGCTTTCAGCAGAGTAACGGTCCCACCAACATTGATGGAATTGCTTTCAATTGGATCTTCCACGCTCCGCTGCACGCTCGGCAGCGCAGCCTGGTGCAAGACGAAATCCACGCCCTCGACAGCCTTCGCCACCGCACGTGCGTCGCAGATATCACCTTCAATCAGCGTCACACCATCGCGAAATTCAAGGATATTGTTCACGTTGCCCGTGCTGAGGTTATCAATTACCCGCACAGTTTGCCCGCTTTTTACCAGGTGTTCCGCAATGTTGCTACCAATGAATCCACAACCGCCCGTTACCAGATACACGCTCATGCTGTCTTAGAAAATCCTTTAATTCTATATAGTTTGCCAGCCCCAGTCCGCTGGCCACAGTTCCCAGTGGCAACCATTATTTTCGCGCCCCCAGAATTCGAGTCTCCGATTTTCCTTCCATCACTGAAAAACTTTCATCTTCACAGCGCAACAACCCGCGCTCCCCCGTTGCATTTTGCAGCAATAATTTCCGACGCGGCCGGATCTTCCCCCCAGAACTTCCTCACAAAATTCTCCGCCTCATCTTTCGCAACCAGCACCACAATACATCCGCCAAATCCAGCGCCCGTAATCCTCGCGGCAAAGGCCCCAGCCCTGTGCGCCCGTGCGATCATCCTCTCAATTCGCGGCGTCGAAAGGTGAAACAGATCGCGACACGAAGCATGGCCCTCGTTCATCAACGTCGCCATCACACCCATATCATTATTCTTAACCGCTTCAGACAGCCGAAAAACGCGATCCGACTCCGCAAACACATGCGCAGCGCGTTCATAAAGCACAATTCCATTCCATCGACACCATGGCTCCCCGCCAAGCGCAGGCATTTGCCGCGTCGCACATACCTGCTCTACCACATCCCTGCCCAGCTTCTCAAACAGTTCTTCCGGTGAATATGGATTTCGCGAAACAGCCGCATAAAGCAACTGCTGCCATGCGATCTCCGCGTCGCGACACGCATTGTAAACATCTCGAAGACTGGCCCACTTTCCCGCTTCCGGAAGTTCGTCCTTCCAGGCCACATCCTCCACCGCGAACTTTCGCATCACATGCATAGCCAGCAGACACTCCACCGCGCGCCGGTTATACTCGTCCTTCGCGCCCAGCGCTTTGTCCGCCTTTTCGCCCGAATCCACGATAAAAATCCGCGCATCCGTCGGCAGCGGCAGCGGAGCAGCCTTAAGCGGATCAAATTCAATCAGCAGAAATTCGTCAGGCTCAGAAAGCGAAATGACCGCCTGGTCCATCCCGCCACCCGCTGTACCCACGAAGCGTTCCGCTTTTCGCATCAGTTCTGCCATTTTCGCCGGCTCGAGCTCAAATCCGTTCGCCGCACAAAATGCCAGGCACGAAGCCACCACCATTGCCGACGAAGAACTCAATCCCGCCGCCGGAGGCAGGTTGCTGCAGGTAAGTGCCTCAAATCCGCGAATTGGCGCCCCCCTCTTTCCCTTTTCGGCACGCGTCTTTTCAATAAAAGGGATAAGCGTATCGATCGCCGCCTTGGCATAATTCGCCCAGTCACCCGGTTCGCCCCTGGTCAGCTTCCCTGAAACTGAAAAACTGCGACCAGAAAATGCAGGATCGGTATTCTCCAGCCGTACCTCTGCGTCATTCCGCTCCCGCACCGCCATGACAATTTCACGGTCAATACACATTGGCGCAACCGGCAAAAGATTATAGTCAGTATGTTCACCCAGGAGGTTCACCCGTCCCGGCGCCACCACAATAAAGGTGGGTTCTTCCTGAAAAGAACGCTTGAATTGGCTTTTCAGAGCATCGAAAGAATTGGGTTCGTCGTACATTTCTGAGCGGTTACAATATTGTCGGAATCCGTTGTCGAGAATCAAAACGCCATACCGAACAGAAATGTTTCAACGGCTCCTGCTGCTCACATTAAATCCACGAAATTGAGTTCACTCGTATGAGAAATTTCTGTAAAACAATCCCCGCCCTCATCCTGGGATTCGCCATTATCGCCGCAAGCGGCCACAGCCAGACCGGCCCCTCACCCGCAGCCCAGAACGCTGCCATCAACGTAAACGCAAAAATCCAGCCAAAAAAATTTGTCGACCCCGCCGCCGCCGCATCCATCTGGAACCTCCATCCCCGCAACGGCGAATCCACTGAATCACTTAATACCCGCGCCGGCAAGATGCTCAAAGAACTTCTGAACGCCAATCCCAAAAAACTCAACTACGATACCGACTATTGGCGCCTGCTTTCCTATTTGCGCGAAGTACCCCTCGAAAAAATGCCAAAGTCCCGGCTCGAATGGTACATGGACCACATGCCAAATCCCCGCCTCACCGACGAACAAAGAGTCCTGCGCGTGCGTCAGTTGGAAAAAACACCCATCTACAAAATGTCACCCAAAGACGTTGACCTTTATCTCGGGTGGATGCAGAACAAGCAACCCGATCTTCGGAAGCGAGTCGTCGCCCTGGCCCGCCAGAACCTTAATCAGCCCTACGATATCTATCTCCTCGGCGAATTCCCCTTTGAAGTCTCCGACCCCGATCCCACCTTTGACCTCACTCATGGCGATTGCGTCACCTTCTGCGAACTTATCTACTCCATGGCCCTCAGCCACGACTGGAAAAGCTTCTACTCCACCCTCCAGAAAATCCGCTATAAAGACGGTATTCCCGGCATGACATCACGCAACCACTTCACCGAATACGACTGGGATAAAAACAACTCCTGGCTCGTACAGGATGTCACCGATTCCCTCGGCGCCACCTCTGTTTCACAATACACCGAAAAAATAGACAAAGCCCGCTTCTTCAGCAATTTCGGACTGGGTCAGGATATACCTGTAGCCGTCCTCCACGATACCTACATCCCTGCTGCGGCAATTTCCAGCGTCCTCGATAAACTCCAGGACGGCGACTTTGTCAACATCGTGCGCGGAGTCGGCGACGGCGTCTGGGTCGGCCACGTAGCCATGATCGCCCACGGCGCCGACGGCCAGGTCCACATGATCCACAGCACCGAACCCAAAAGCAAAGAACAGCCAATCATGGACTACGTAAACAGCAACATCAAGATGAACGTCAAGCGGGCACAGAGACACAGCGCCGAATTCAAAGGAATGAAATTTCTGCGTCTCCGCGCTGATGATCTCCAGACCACCAGCATCTTCCCCGGAGAATCCCATTGGTCGGCCAGATAAAAGCAATAATCCTTGCCGCCGGCCGCGGCACCCGTATGGGAAAGATCACTGAAACCCTTCCGAAACCACTCATTCCAGTAGCAGGCATTCCGGCAGTAGTCCACGTTATCGAGGGCATCCGTTCGGCTGGAATAACCGAATTTATTCTGGTCACCGGCTACCTTGAAGACCAGGTGCGGTCAACCCTGGGCACAGGCGAATCTCTCGGAGTACGAATCACCTACATCCACCAGGATAAGCAGCTCGGCACCGGCCATGCCGTCGGCCTCACCCGTCCCCTTGCCGCTGGCTTCCCCGTCCTCCTCGCCTACGCCGACATCATGACCAGTCCCGCCAACTACGAACGCCTCATCAACCATTTCTCACAGGAAAGATGCGACATCGCCGCAGCAGTCCGCCGCGTAGACGACCCCTGGCGAGCCGCCGCGGTTTACGTCGACGCAGAAAACAACATCCAGCGCATCATAGAAAAGCCTCCCATAGGCACCAGCACAACCCCCTGGGCCCACGCCGGCATGTACTGCTTCTCTTCGGAAATATACGACTACGTCCAGCAACTCCAGCCATCGTCACGAGGTGAATACGAAATTACCGACGCCGTCAGTTCCATGATCCGCGACAAGCATAAATGCCACGCAGTAGAAATGACCGGCTACTGGAAAGACCTGGCCACAATGGAAGACGTACACGAAGCCGAAGCCATGATGCTAAATCCAGGATAAACATCGCAGTCAAATCTACCAGGCCTCTTAAAAAGAAACGCAGCAGATCAGCCAGCTTGTCTTGAGACCGTACAGATCAATTATCCGATCAAAATCAGTATCTATAATCGAATCTGATACATTAACTCATCGTAACATCGAGACACGCGTAGACACTCATACTCAATCTCTTCGCGCCCTTCGTCCCTTGGTTTCTTTGTGTTAAATATTTTTTTATATACCTGAGCCTCGCCCCGCCCTACCGCTTAATCACTCGAGTCATAGCCAGCCGGTCAAACCACGTCCGGCGTAGCGGATCACGCAGCAGCGACAGATATCCCAGCACCAGAACCATAAAGCACACACTCGAAATCAGTCCCATAGCCGGCCACGCACCCGGAATCTGAAGCACCATCGGCAGCGCCCCGCGAGTCAGAGCCTGCGACCACGTCGGAACGTTCCCCTTTTCGTCCACAACCCGCATTCCCATCGTCAGTTTTCCCAGCGTAGTGCCCATGGTAGCCACCATCACCGTATTGTATAAAGCCGCAAATGCAAGGCTGCTCAATATCACCGGTCTCAGTGCTTCAGCCAGGTGCGTGATCGATTCCACGTCAAACGAAGTAAGTTTAAGATTCTCGGGATTCGCAAAAATAAACAATACGGCCAGTTGGAACACCACAAACACCAGGTTATCCAGCACTTTGGCAATCAACCGGCTCACCGGGTCTCCCGGCACTGCCACAAATGCCGGCACTCTGGCGCTGTCCGCTGCACCAGCCGCAACACTGCCGTAATTCGCTGCATTGGTAGAACCCGCAGCCGAATTGCCCAAAACCATTCTCGACAGCCCTGGAGCGCAATCAGAACAGACAACAATGTTCCCATACCGCACTTCATTGTGGGGCCCCACAGGACGGCCACATTGCATGCAAGCCAACCCGTTTCCCTGCTGAACATACCCTGCTGAATCACCAGAGGGCCACTGAGTTCCTCCAGTACCCACCTGGCTTCCCACTATTGGCGCGGGCACAGTAACAAGACCAACCTCCCTGGCGTCAGCCAGGGAGGTCCAATCTTCCATTCCATCTTTCCAAACCAGTGTAGAATTGGCAAGTCGACCATTTCGAATCATCTGTTCGAACTCTTCTTCGCTCACCGGCCCACGCTGCGTGGCACCTTCCGCATAATACCAGACCATTGGGTTCCTTTAATCCTGCGACGGAAGCGCGTTAAGAGGGTTATCAGCATCACTGTCCTGGTGTTTCGGAGCCGGCGGCAGATCCTTGCCCTCAAGCAGTGCCGCAACATCCTTGTCCAGTTCATCGCCCACAACATCCACCGCCCTGATCACGCCCTTCTTGTCAATCAGCACTATCGTCGGGAACTTCATCACTCCATACTGGTACATGATAGTTCCGCTCGTTGGTTCCCCTTCAAAAATCTGCGGCCATTCCATTTTGCGCTCTTTGATAAAACCTTCAAGGTCAGCCCGTTCCCGATCAGCCGAAATGCCGATCACCGTAAACCCCTTGTCCTTGTACTTGTCATAAAGAGTCTTCGTTTCAGGCACGAGCTGAACACACGGGCCGCACCACGTTGCCCAGAAATCCAGCATCACCACTTTTCCCTTATAGGAAGAAAGCTTCACCGTCTGCGTCGTAATAGACTGCGCAGTAAAATCCGGGGCCTCGGCCCCTTCCTTGATCTTTTCACTATTCGACCAGATTTCCACCCGCTGCTTCAGCGAATTGCGACCCTCCAGGTAAAACTCTGCAAAGATTCCGTTGGCATGCGCCGACAGATATTTGTCCATATCATCAACAACGGATTTCACAGCCTCCGGGCTGTTGATGCCACTGCGCAGTTTATTCGCCACCGCCACACCATCTGCCACGTCCTTCTTCAGCAGATCAAGAGCACCCTTATCCAGGGTCGACTCCGTCGTCCGTTGCGTGTCCAGGTTAATGTTGAAGTGAAAACTGTTCCCTTCATTATCCACTGAAAGACTCACCGAAGTCGCCACAGACTTATAAGACTTATCTGCAGAATCATAAACCAGGGTACGCGAAAGCGAAGGCTTCTTCGGATCTACCGAGTTCAGCGCATATTTCACCGTGGTCATCGCGCCCTTTTCCACCGTCATCGGCACATCCATCGGCTCATCCGTAACCGGCATGATCAGCGTCGTAGTTGATGCCTTCTCCGGCACAGAAGCAAAGAAATTCTCCACGTCCCATCCAGGAACCGGAGAACTTGCGAGTCCCGCCTTTTTCAACTGGTCCAGAGGATCGGCACCCGTCACCGGCACTTCCACTGTAAACCGTGGGCCAGAGCGCTCATTGGCAACACCGGTGGAAAAAACATCCGCCTGGTTCACCTCAACAAGCACCGTCAGTTTCCCATCCGATTTATCAAGAGCAGTAAAGCGGCTGGTCACCTGGGCCTTTTCTTCCCGTTCTGTACCGCCAGAAATTTTCAACGTCGCTTTCGTCTGATACCCGATCTGGCGACCCGGTGCCCAGTCGAAAAGCGCAGGGCGCGTCTCACTTGTGCTGGCGCTTGCAGCCTCTGGGTTTGCCTGGCAATAGCCACTCACCGGCACTGCAACCGCGCCGACAATCGCCGCGGCCGCAATCCAGTTTAATGGTTTCCGAATTCTCATTCGCTTTTCTCCGTAGTAATATCTCAACAATTCTGGGGCACTGTTAAAAGGCTATCTAATCCCAGAGGCCCCATCACATTCGCCTGCAAGCAAGAAACCCACCATTTGACCGGTTAAAGGAAAAAAGAGAACACATGGCACTTTTTTGGAAACGACAGGAACGGGACGACGAATTCTATAAAGAAGACGCCGGCGGCTTGCCTCCCGAGCAAAAAGAACGTCTCTACGACGGCAAACAGCTCGAACGTCCCGTCGCTCCCGCAGGCACTAAAATCGAAGCCGCTCCCTTCAAGCCCGCCGCCAGCCCTGCATCACCAACTCCACCTGCCGGCGTTCCATTAAAACCCACAATCACGTTTGCGCCACCCGGCGGCACAATATCCGATCAGAAACCATCTACCGGCTTCTTTTCCGGCAGTGCCACCCCGCCTCCTATTGTCCCCCCCCCATCTGGAACAGGCCTCTTCGGCCGCTTCCGCTCCGCCCTCCGAGACCGCCTCCAAAAGACCCGAAACGAATTCGTCGGCAAAATCCGTGAAGTCATCAAGGCGGCCGGTAAAGTCGACGATCAGCTCATCGACCGTATCGAAGAAATCCTTATCCAGGCCGATGTCGGCGCCGAAACCACCATGCGCATCGTCGCCGAAATGAAAGAATTTGAAGCCCGTGGTTCCCGGCCCGACGAACTCATGGCCAGCTTCAAAAGCCAGCTTCAGGACATCATCGGCACCACCACCCATTCCCTGACCCCCGCAGGCAAACACCCCTACGTCGTACTCGTCGTCGGTGTAAACGGCGTGGGCAAAACCACCACCATCGGCAAACTCGCCTCTGAGTATAAAGCCAAAGGCCTCAAAACCATGATCGTAGCCGGCGACACATTCCGCGCCGCCGCCATCGATCAGCTCAAGATCTGGGCCGACCGCACCAGCAGCGGATTTGTCAGTAAAGGCATGGGAGCCGATCCCGCAGGAACCGCCTTCGACGGCGTAGCCAAGGCCATGAACGAGAATTACGACGTCGTACTGATCGACACCGCGGGACGCCTCCACACCAAGGCGCCCCTCATGGAAGAACTCAAAAAAATCGTAAGAGTCACCTCAAAGCAGCTTCCCGCAGCTCCTCACGACACGATCCTCGTCCTCAACGCCACCACCGGCGAGAACGCCATTCAACAGTCGACAGTCTTCACCGAAAGCATCCCCGTAAGCGGAATAGTCATGACCAATCTAGATGGCACAGCCAAAGGCGGCGTACTGATCGGAGTCTGCAACCTGTTCAAGATCCCGATAGTAAAAATAGGCGTAGGAGAAGGCATAGAAGACCTCCGCGACTTCAACCCCACAGACTTCGTAAATGCCCTCTTCCAGGAATAACCAGCCAAAAGACATTCCCCCCAATCCCCCGCACCACACAAGCCTCCATGGCACAATCTTTCTTCACCTCTTCGTTCCTTCGTGTTAAGCTGTTTCTTTTACCCCTTTTCCCCTTGTTACTCACGTACCGTTTGACCCTTGCCCAGCAGCCGCTAATTGCTGATAAACCACGGTGACCGAAGTGTGAGCCTCAAAACTTTTCCGATAATCATACTCGGTTTTTGGAGCATGAACCATCACTTTATTAGCGCCGACCCATTCGGCCGAAACATCATCTCCCTCGCTCTTTTCCACGCACAGCGGCCACAATTGCTTCGGTATTTTCATCGATCCACTGACCTTGCCAACTGACACATAGGTATAATAAGGAGTAGTCGCTCCGCAATCTCTTGTGAAAACTAATAACATGAGCTTCTTGTCAGGAGACCGCCGAGCTTCAATCAACTCGTCGTTGCAGATATTATGGGCATAGTAATAAACACAGAAGAGCCCGAAAGCTATAAAAGGTATGACAATGCCGCACCCTAGGAACGGCTTCCACCATTCCTTCATGCAGGGCCAATAATTAAAAAATCATCGCGCCAAACAGCCCGAGGCCCAGTAAAATCATAGTCCGACTGCTCGTTTACGCCCCACACACACAAACCCCAATCCAATCTCTCTTCATCTCTTATGCTTCTTACGCACCTTAGCATTACGCTGTTTCCTTTTTCCCTTTATCTTTCACGTCTTAACTCCCACCACCGTATAGCTCCCCTCCCTCCCGCCATCCAAATCCAACCTTTCTTCACCCCTTCGTCCCTTCGTTTCTTCGT
>Ga0164242_10009098_pt1 | contig 10747 bp, 9 predicted proteins | sample OricomgcompostMG_FD_108783 | JGI IMG/M metagenome (GOLD analysis project Ga0164242, IMG submission 108783) | Miracle-Growth compost microbial communities from Emeryville, California, USA - Original compost - Miracle growth compost (MG) ... | reverse complement strand
GTCCATGGACGCCGTTCAGCAAGCGAATTCCGGCCACCCCGGCATGCCCATGGGCATGGCCGAGATTGCCGTCGCGCTGTGGGCGCGCGATCTGCGCCACAACCCGACGAACCCGCACTGGAACGACCGCGACCGCTTCGTGCTGTCGAACGGCCACGGCTCCATGCTGCTGTACTCGTTGCTGCATCTGACCGGCTACGATCTGCCGATCGAAGAGCTGAAGAACTTCCGCCAGATGCACTCGAAGACGCCGGGTCACCCGGAATTCGGCATCACGCCGGGCGTCGAAACCACGACCGGCCCGCTCGGCCAGGGTCTGGCGAACGCGGTCGGCATGGCGCTGGCCGAAGCGCTGCTCGCCGCCGAGTTCAACAAGGCCGACGCGAAGATCGTCGACCACCACACCTATGTGTTCCTCGGCGACGGCTGCCTGATGGAAGGCATCTCGCACGAAGCCTGCTCGCTCGCCGGCACGCTCAAGCTGAACAAGCTGATCGCGCTCTACGACGACAACGGCATCTCGATCGACGGCGACGTCGTTAACTGGTTCCACGACAACACGCCGGAGCGCTTCCAGGCCTACGGCTGGAACGTGATCCCGCACGTGGACGGTCACGACGTGGACGCTGTCGACGCGGCCATCCAGAAGGCCAAGGCCTCGGACAAGCCCACGCTGATCTGCTGCAAGACCATTATCGGCAAGGGCGCGCCCACCAAGCAGGGCGGCCACGACGTGCACGGCGCTGCGCTCGGCGCCGAAGAAATCGCGAAGTGGCGCGAAGCGGCCGGCTGGAAGTGGGAGCCGTTCACGCTGCCGCAGGAAGTCTACGCAGACTGGGACGCGAAGGAAGCCGGCGCGAAGTTCGAAGCCGCATGGAACGAGTCGTTCGCGGCGTACCGGGCGAAGTACCCGGCCGAAGCCGCCGAGTTCGAGCGCCGCATGGCTGGCAAGCTGCCCGCCGACTGGGCGCAGCAGGCGGCCCAGATTGTCGCCGGCGCCGATTCGCGCAAGGAAACCGTCGCCACGCGCAAGGCCTCGCAGCAAGCCATCGAAGGGCTCGCCGCGGTGCTGCCCGAACTGCTCGGCGGCTCGGCCGACCTGACCGGCTCGAACCTCACCAACTGGAAGGCCTCGAAGCCCGTGCGCGCGGCCAGGGAAGGCGAGACCGGCATCCAGTGGGGCAACCACATCAACTACGGCGTGCGCGAGTTCGGCATGAGCGCGGCGCTCAACGGCATCACGCTGCATGGCGGCTACAAGGCGTTCGGCGGCACCTTCCTCACGTTCTCGGACTACAGCCGCAACGCGCTGCGCGTGGCCGCACTGATGAAGTGCCCGTCGATCTTCGTGTTCACGCACGACTCGATCGGCCTCGGTGAAGATGGCCCGACGCATCAGTCGATCGAGCAGGTCGCGAGCCTGCGCCTGATCCCGAACATGACGCTCTGGCGCCCGGCCGACACCGTGGAAACGGCGGTGGCCTGGACCGAGTCGATCACGCATCACGGCCCGTCGTCGCTGGTGTTCAGCCGCCAGAACCTGCAGTTCAACGAGCGCACCGATGCCCAGATCGCCAATATCGCGAAGGGCGGCTACGTGCTCAAGGACTGGAACGACGACATCCCGAGCCGCAAGATCATCCTGATCGCCACGGGCTCGGAAGTCGAACTGGCGATGAAGGCCGTCGAGCCGCTGCAGCGCGAAGGCATCGGCGCCCGCGTGGTGTCCATGCCGTCCACGAACGTGTTCGACCGCCAGGACGCCGAATACAAGGAGCGCGTGTTGCCCAAGGGCGTGCGCCGCGTGGCGATCGAAGCGGGCGTGACCGACTTCTGGCGCAAGTACGTGGGCCTCGAAGGCGGCGTGGTCGGCATCGACACGTTCGGCGAATCGGCCCCGGCTGGCGTGCTGTTCAAGCACTTCGGCTTCACGGTCGAAAATGTCGTCGCGACGGCCAAGGCCGCGCTCGGCAACTAAGTTTTGTTTATGGGCCCGCCTTGCGCGGGCCTGTTGCTTTACGGAATTCGTTGTGCGCGTTTCGCCGTCCCGCCCCAGCGAGGCGGAGCGCGCCAGCCGCATCGGTATCAGGATTTTTCAGCCCTCAGGAGATAAACCATGACCATTCGCGTCGCTATCAACGGCTACGGCCGCATCGGCCGTAACACGCTTCGCGCGTTCTACGAGAACGGCAAGAAGCACGACATCCAGATCGTTGCGATCAACGACCTGGGTGACGCGAAGACCAACGCGCATCTGACGCAGTACGACACGGCGCACGGCAAATTCCCAGGTGTTGTGACGGTGGACGGCGAGTACCTCGTCGTGAACGGCGACAAGATCCGCGTGCTGGCCAACCGCAACCCGGCCGAGCTGCCGTGGGGCGAGCTGGGCGTCGACGTCGTGATGGAATGCACGGGCTTCTTCACGACCAAGGAAAAGGCCAGCGCCCACCTGAAGGGCGGCGCGAAGAAGGTGATCATCTCGGCGCCGGGCGGTAAGGACGTCGACGCAACCATCGTCTACGGCGTGAACCACAACGTGCTGAAGGCATCGGACACGGTCATCTCGAACGCCTCGTGCACGACCAACTGCCTGGCGCCGCTGGTCAAGCCGCTGAACGACAAAATCGGCCTCGAAACCGGCCTGATGACGACGATCCACGCGTACACGAACGACCAGGTCCTGACCGACGTCTATCACGAAGACCTGCGCCGCGCGCGCTCGGCCACGCACAGCCAGATCCCGACGAAGACGGGCGCCGCTTCGGCGGTCGGCCTCGTGCTGCCGGAACTGAACGGCAAGCTGGACGGCTACGCGATCCGCGTCCCGACCATCAACGTGTCGATCGTCGACCTGTCGTTCATCGCCAAGCGCGACACGACGGTCGAGGAAGTCAACGCCATCATGAAGGAAGCTTCGGAAGGCGCGCTCAAGGGCATCCTGGGCTACAACGAAGCGCCGCTGGTTTCGGTCGACTTCAACCACAACCCGGCATCGTCGACGTTCGACGCCACGCTCACGAAGGTCTCGGGCCGTCTCGTGAAGGTGTCGAGCTGGTACGACAACGAGTGGGGCTTCTCGAACCGCATGCTGGACACGGCGGTGGCTTTCGCGAACGCGAAGTAAGCATCCCTGGCGTTGCCGGGCTTCGCGGCCCGGCGTCTGCCGCAAAAACCGCCTCAGGTATCTGGGGCGGTTTTTTTTCGACCTTATTTTTCGATGACGATGTCCGAGGCCGCTGTGACGGTGACCGCCGCCGCAGGCGCGGGCGGCGTCGGAAAGTAGACGCCCGCGCGCTGCGCCGCACTGGCGATGTGCGCCTCGATGGCCGCGCCCGCCGCCCCACTGTCGCGCGCCTTGAGCGCCGCGACGATCAGCCCGTGCTCGCGATGCGTGGAAAGCACGAGCTCGCGCCGGTAGAACGGCATGCGCTGGCTTTCTTTCATGATGTCGGCGCTGCTGCGCAGGATCGATTCGATCGCCGCATTGCCCGCGAGACTCACGATACGCATGTGGAATTCGAAGTCCAGTTGCGCGGCCTCGTCGAGCTCGTCGCAGGCGAGCGCTTCGTGCAGCGTCCCGGTGTTGTGCTCGAGCCAGGCCACGTCGGCGTCGCCGATCGCGAGCGCCGCCATGCGCGCGGCGAAGCCTTCGAGCGCGTAGCGCATCTGGTAGGTGTCGGGCAGCGAGGACTGATCGGCAAAGCGCCACGGATGGGCGTTCGTGGCCTGCGCGTTCGTCACGTAGACGCCCTTGCCCGCGCGGATCGACAGCATGCCGAGCGCTTCGAGCGTCGAGAGCGCCTCGCGCAGCGACGCGCGGCTGATCGCCAGTTCCTCGGAGAGTTGCCGCTGCGCGGGCAGCAGGCTGCCGACCGGGTACAGGCCGGCTTCGATCCGCTCGCGGATCGTGGCGATGGCGGCGTCGGTGACGGTATGCGGAACGTTCTTCATCGGATGGCGCAGGGCGCTCGCGTGGTCTGACCTGCATTGTAGTCCCGCGCGGCGCACCTGCATGGTGTGCCGCATCAAGGCTCTTCTGGCGGTTGGCGCGGCGAGCCGGGCAGGTCCGCAAACTGGTCTGACCGCGCAAGGGTAAACACCGCGCTCGACAATCTTGACGCCACTATATCGGCTTCCTACTATTCGGCATAACGGTTCTGGTCTGACCAGTCAGAGCAGTCGCCAGGTTCCCTCGCTAAATGCTGTGCATGGGGCCGGAATAAGGTGCCCGAGCGCCCACTCTGGTCGACAAAGGAGACAGTCGTGACGAAGTTCTTCAATTCGCTGTTTGGCCGCGTAGTGATCGCCCTCGTGCTGGGCATCGTAGTCGGCGCGGTGTTTCCCCATTTCGCCCAGTCTTTGCGGCCGCTCGGCGACGGCTTTCTCAAGCTCATCAAGATGGTGATCGGTCCCATCGTGTTCTGCGTGGTCGTGAGCGGCATGGGCCACGCGGGCGACCTGAAGAAGGTGGGGCGCGTCGGTTTCAAGTCGCTGGTCTACTTCGAGGCGATGACGACCGTCGCGCTCGTGATCGGCGCCGTGCTCGCGTATGCCACGCGTCCGGGCGCCGGCATGAACGTGAACCTGCATTCGCTCGATGCGGCCTCGCTCGCGACCTACACGGAGCACGCCAAGAGCCTGAAGGACACCGCCGGCTTCCTGCTGAAGATCATTCCCGATACCGCGTTCGATGCGTTCGCGAAGGGTGACATCCTGCAGATTCTCGTGTTCTCGGTGCTGTTCGGCAGCGCGCTTTCGCTGCTCGGCCCGAAGGCGCAGCGCGTGCACACCATCATCGACGAGCTCTCGCAGGTGTTCTTTCGCGTGATGGGCTTCATCATCAAGCTCGCGCCGCTCGGCGTGCTCGGCGCGATCGCGTTCACGACCGGAACTTACGGCGTGGCTTCGCTCAAGCAACTGGGCTTTCTCGTGGTCGTGTTCTACGCGAGCTGCGCCGTGTTCGTGCTCGTCGTGCTCGGCATCGTCATGCGGCTTGCGGGTTTCAGCGTCTTCAAGCTGATCCGCTATTTGCGCGAAGAGCTGTCGATCGTGCTGGGCACCGCTTCGTCCGACGCCGTGCTGCCGCAAATTATGCGCAAGCTCGAATGGATGGGCGTGAAGGACTCCACCGTCGGCCTCGTGATCCCGACCGGCTATTCGTTCAACCTCGACGGCTTCTCGATCTATCTCACGCTGGCCGTGATCTTCATCGCGCAGGCCACCAATACGCCGCTGTCGATTCACGATCTGATCGTGGTGGTGCTCGTCTCGCTCATTACGTCCAAGGGCGCGCACGGCATTCCCGGCTCGGCGATCGTGATTCTCGCCGCCACGCTTTCCGCGATTCCCGCGATCCCCGTGCTCGGCCTCGTGCTGATCTTGCCGGTGGACTGGTTCGTCGGTATCGCCCGTGCGCTCACGAACATGATCGGCAACTGCGTCGCCACGGTGGTGGTCGCGGTGTGGGAACACGACATCGACAAGGCGCGAGCCAGGCGCGTGCTGAATTTCGAAGAAGGCTACCTCTACGTGCCGGCTGGCGAAGCCGAAGCCGATGCTCACGCCGGCGACGCGGCGCTCGGCGGCAAGCCTGCACCCGCGCTCTGAACCCGGTACTGACCTAAAGCGAGAAGCACCTATGCAAACCCTGCTGATAGAACCCTTGACGCGCGAGGCCTTCGCGCCATTCGGCGACGTGATCGAGCTCGATGGCGCGCGCCATTTTCCGATCAACGGCGGCACGACCGAGCGCTTTCACGATCTGGCCTCGATCGATGTCAGCGAGGCGGGCGGCCGGGCCATCGTCAGCGTCTTTCGCGCCCAGCCGCGCGTCTGGCCCGTCGAGATCGCGATGATGGAGCGGCATCCGCTGGGCAGCCAGGCGTTCGTGCCGCTCGGCGACGTGCGCTATGCCGTAGTGGTCGCGCCCGCAGGCGAACTCGATCCGGCGCAGTTGCGCGCGTTCTGGGTCGAGGGCGGGCAGGGCGTCAATTATGCAAAAGGTGTCTGGCACCATCCGCTGCTGGCCTTCGATCGCGTGAGCGACTTTCTTGTCATCGATCGTGGCGGCTCGCAGCCCAATTGCGACGAGGTCGCACTGGAAAGTCGCTGGCGGCTCGCGCCCGCGGACGAAGCGGTCGCGCTCGCCTGAGGCGCATGCCGGCTTCGGCCCGGATCCCCCGGCAACGCCGGGCGGCGCACGAACCGGATATCGCCACCCCGCACGCGTCTCAAAATTCGAGCGCCAAGCGAAAACGCCACGGCAAACCTGCCGTGGCGTTTTTGCCTGGCGCGGATGCCGGGGATTCCCCGCCCCGCGTTCGCGCGCTGCCCGCTCAGTGCTTCCGGTGCGGGCAATTTTCCTTCGTGCAGGCGCCGTACAGCGCGAGTGCGTGCTCTTGCAGCTTGAAGCCACGTTCGTTGGCAATCGACTGCTGGCGTTTTTCGATTTCGGGGTCGAAGAATTCTTCGACGAGACCGCAATCGAGGCAGACGAGGTGGTCGTGGTGGCTGCCTTCGTTGAGCTCGAAGACGGCCTTGCCCGACTCGAAGTTGCTGCGGGTGAGCAAGCCGGCCTGCTCGAACTGCGTGAGCACCCGGTAGACCGTGGCGAGGCCGATGTCGAGCTCCTCGTTCAGCAGGTTGCGATACACGTCTTCGGCGGTGAGGTGACGCACGGGGCTATGCTGAAAAATCTCCAGGATCTTCAGGCGAGGCAGCGTCGCCTTGAGGCCGATGTTCTTGAGATCGGTTGGATTGGTCATGACGATAAGTCCCTGGAGTACAATGCTGGGTTCTTATGTTAATGGGTTTTTGCCGTTCCGGGCATTTTCGGCGGAACTCGAACGAACGTCTACAGAATACGCGCGGCTTCGCGACAAGCCCGCACGGTGAGGGAAATGATTCCAGAATTCACAACGATCGGCCGCCGCCTGAGCGGCCGCCGCGTGGCGTGCACCCTGCTGGCTGCGGCCGCGTTCGCGACGCTCGCCGGCTGTGGCACTTACGACAGCCTGACGCAGCGCATTGCGCAAAGCATTACGCCGTACCGCATCACCATCGTGCAGGGCAACTTCGTCTCGGCGGAGGCCGCGGCGCAGATGCACGTGGGCATGTCCCGCGCCGAAGTCAAGCAATTGCTCGGCACGCCGCTCCTCACAGACATGTTCCACGCGAACCGCTGGGACTACGTCTTCTACTTCAAGCGCGGCTCGACCGCCGTGGTCCAGCAGCGCGACTTCGTCGTCATGTTCGACGGCGACCGCGTGACGAGCTGGTCGGGCGGCGAAGATCTGCCGTCGAATCTCGAGCTGCTCGCCGAAATCGACGGCGACAAATCGGGCAAGAAGGTCAAGGCCGTCGCGGCCACGCCGGCTTCGGGGGCGTCGGCGCCGGCTGCCGCGCAGGCCTCGGCTGCCGCGGGAGGTTCGACTGTCGGCGACACGGCGCGCACGACGTCCTCGGAGCTCGGCACGGCCACTTCGCAGTTGCCGCTCGACGCGAACGCGCAGGCCGCCGCCGCCGCGAACCGCGCCACGGAAGCCGTGCAGACGCCCTCGGGCTTGACGCCTTCGGTGCGCGCGGGCACGCCGACTTCGTCGGCGCTGCCGCCGGGCGTGGGCACGATGCCGTCGCAGATCCAGTTGCACCGTCAGCCGGCGCCGCAGATCCAGGGCGTGCCGCAGCCGAATCCCGTGGGTCCGACCCCGGGCGCGCAGGGCACTGGCGACACCCAATCGAATCCGCTGCCGCCGGCGCAGAACGCGCCGCTCGCCGCGCCGCCTCAGGTGCCGGCATCGGGCGCGGCGGGAACGGGCGGCTGATCGCGCTGTCGCACGGTACGTCCGCGAGTTCGTACGCGCGTGGGTGTGCGAATTCATCCGGTTTCGGGCAGGTTCGCTTCGGGTGAATGCCTATCGGGCCTGGCGCCGCGCGCCGGGCATTTCATCGGCGGCTTCGGGCCGCCGCGTTTTTTGGCAGCGTCGCTCTCGCGTCCGCCCGGCGTCCGATCGGTCATCCGTCGGTTGTAGCTGGCGGGGCTGCCGGTCTCACGTTTGCAGGAACAGCCATGAAAATCGCAATCGCCGGGGCATCGGGCCGCATGGGCCGCATGCTCATCGAAACCGTCCTGAATTCTCCCGACGTCACGCTCTCTGGGGCGCTCGTGCGCAAGGGCTCGGCCGTCATCGGCCAGGATGCGGGCGCGTTCCTCGGCAAGCAAACCGGCGTGGGCATCACCGACGACATCGAGCAGGTCTTCGCGCAAAGCGATTGCCTGATCGACTTCACGCGCCCCGAAGGCACGCTCGCGCATCTGGAAGCCGCGCAGCGCCACGGCGTGAAGATGGTGATCGGCACCACGGGCTTCGACGCCCAGCAAAAGGCGCAGCTCGGCGCCGCCGCGCAGAAGGTCGGCATCGTCTTCGCCGCCAACATGAGCGTAGGCGTGAACGTCACGCTCAAGCTGCTCGAATACGCGGCGCGCTTTTTCGAGACCGGCTACGACATCGAGATCATCGAGGCGCATCATCGTCATAAGGTCGACGCGCCCTCGGGCACCGCGCTTGCGATGGGCGAAGCCGTCGCGCGCGCGCTGGGGCGCGATCTCGACGAATGCGCGGTGTATGGCCGCAACGGCGTGACGGGCGAGCGCGATCCGTCGACGATCGGCTTTTCGGCGATTCGCGGCGGCGACATCGTGGGCGACCATACCGTGCTGTTCGCGGGCATCGGCGAGCGCATCGAGATCACGCACAAGTCGTCGAGCCGCCTGTCGTACGCGCAAGGCAGCGTGCGCGCCGCACGCTTTCTGCAGGACAAGGCCACGGGCCTGTACGATATGCAGGACGTGCTCGGCTTGCGCTGAGCGTCATTTGCTGGCCCGGCGGCGCGTGGGTGCCGGGCTCGCGCCGCGGGAGCGCGCGAGGCCCGGGAGCCGGACCGCGGCGCGCGTTGCGCCGCGCGGTCGCGGATCGGGGCAGACGACACAAGGCAGGCGAGGTTCAATGGCAGCGAGTACCGGAGTCATCCATTATCTACAGACGAGCGACGCCGTCACGCACGCCGTGGCGTGGGTGTTGCTGGCCATGTCGATCGCGAGCTGGTGCTTCCTGCTGGTGAAGAGCTGGGTGCTCGTGCGTGCGAAGCGCCAGGGGCCGCGCGCGATCGCGCGGTTCTGGCAGGCGCACTCGCTTGCCGACGGCGTGAGCGCGATGCGTGCGCTCGATCGCGAGCGCGTATTTGTGCCGCTGGCCGAGGCCGCGCTCGCATGCGCCGAGGCCGATGCGCCGGGTGCGCTGCTCGCGCGCGTGGACCGCGGCGAGCGCGTGCTGCGGGCGCTGCGCGGCGCGCTGCAGGCGTCGCAGCGGCGGCTCGAGTTCGGGCAGGTGCTGCTGGCTTCGGTGGGCAGCACGGCGCCGTTCGTCGGCCTGCTCGGCACGGTCTGGGGCATCTATCATGCGCTCGGCAGCATCGCGACGAGCGGCCAGGCGATGATCGAGAACGTGGCCGGGCCGGTGGGCGAGGCGCTCATCATGACGGCATTCGGCCTCGTGGTGGCGATTCCCGCAGTGCTGGCCTACAACGTCCTTGGCCGCCTTGCGCGCCAGCTCGGCGACGATCTGGACGGCTTCGCGCACGATCTGCACGCGTACGCTTGCGCGCCCGAGGGCGCGGCGCCGCGCCGCGACGGTCCACAGGGTGCGCCGCGCGAAGACGTGCGCGCCGGGTCGCACGCGGGTTCGTTTTGATCCGCGCTGACTGATCGGCAACTCGCGAGGAACGGCGCACATGGCATTCGGCGGACTCGAGAAAAAACGCGATTCGGCGCCCATGGCCGAGATCAACATGACGCCGCTCATCGACGTCATGCTTGTGCTGCTCGTGATCTTCATCATCACCGCGCCGCTCTTCACGCACGCCATCCGACTCGATCTGCCGCAAGTCGCGGCCGAGCCCGTGCAGCAGACGCCACAGACCGTCACGCTCTCCATCGACGCTGTGGGCAAGCTGTACTGGAACGCCCAGCCCATCTCGCTCGACGAACTGCGCGCGCGTTTCACCGCTGCGGGCAAGGCGCCCGAGTCGCAGCAGCCCGAGCTGCAATTGCGTGCGGCACGCGAGACGCGCTACGAAGTCATCGCCCAGGTCATGGGCGCCGCGCAGCAGGCGGGGCTGGCGCGCATCGGCTTCGTGACCGAGCCGCCGCCGCCTGGCCAGCATTGAACGGGCGCTGCGCCCGCCACCCAATCCCGCCACATGAAACGGCAGCGGAAAGCGCGGCCAACTCAACGGTATAATCACCGTTTCCCTGTAAAAAAGCGGGGCTGCAGAAGCTGCCGCAGCCAGTGAGCGTCGCGCCCGGACTTGTGCCCGAGCCGCGCGCGACCGGCCCGGCAGCATCCAGGTCGCAGCCAACCCGGCAGAATCCGCCCGAATCCGCGTTCCCCATCCACCACCATGCTCGAAAAATACGTTCCCACCGACGTCGAATCCGCCGCGCAAGGCGAATGGCGCGCCAGCGACGCTTACCGGACGGCCGAAAAGACCGACAAGCCCAAGTTCTACTGCGTCTCGATGCTGCCGTATCCGTCGGGCAAACTGCACATGGGCCACGTGCGGAACTACACGATCAACGACGTGATGTACCGCTATCTGCGCATGAACGGCTACAACACGTTGATGCCGATGGGCTGGGACGCGTTCGGCATGCCCGCCGAAAACGCCGCGATGGCCAACCACGTGC
>Ga0164242_10009097_pt1 | contig 10748 bp, 11 predicted proteins | sample OricomgcompostMG_FD_108783 | JGI IMG/M metagenome (GOLD analysis project Ga0164242, IMG submission 108783) | Miracle-Growth compost microbial communities from Emeryville, California, USA - Original compost - Miracle growth compost (MG) ... | reverse complement strand
TTGAGGGCATCCTTTAACTCGGCATTCTATACATTGGGGATGAGCACTTTCGTGACAGCGTCGATGACGGCCTGGTGATAAGCAGCCTCGTTGTCTATATAGGCCTTGTCATAGGCCGCGCCGCTGAGGCCGCGGAGTCTGGCAGCGGTCTGGGCACCCTGCTTCTTCAAAGACTCGGCGGTGGGGCTCGGAGCGGGAGTAATGCAGAGTTTGGCGCCGAGGTCCTGGACGGACTTCTGTAAGGCGGAGTGATCGTTGACCATTTGTTGGGCGAAGGCTTTGACCTGCGGGGCCTGTGCCTTCTTGAGAGCGGCCTTGCCCGCGTCGATGTCGATCTGATTGGCGGTGAGGACGATTCCCACGATCTGCGGGTCGGTGGGGGCCTGTGCGTGAACTGCCTGTGGGAGGACCAGAAGCCCGGTGGCTAGGGCAAGCAATAGATGGATACGTGATTTCATCGAAGTCTCCGACGGAACAAAGATGATGCAGCCAATCAGATGAGTCGTGTTAGGGGGATTGGTTACAGGTGGGCTGTGGAGACTCGTAAGATGGAGCGTTCATGTAACGTTTTGGCATTCGGTTCATCTCTTCAGGTGGGAGGGTCCTCTATGGGACAACCGGCGATGGCGGTTCCGCTGACGGCGGAGGCAATGAGCGATGAAGAGGTGGTCGTCCGTGTGCTTTCGGGAGAAACAGCGCTGTTTGAGATCGTCATGCGCCGCTATAACCAGCGCCTCTACCGCGCAGCGCGGGCCATTACGCATGATGACTCCCAAGCAGAGGATATTCTGCAGGCCACCTATGTGCGCGCGTATGAACACCTACGGCAGTACAGCGGTTACGCTCCGTTTGGCGCGTGGCTGACGCGCATAGCGGTAAACGAAGCGCTCGGCCGCCTGCGTAGCTTGCAGCGGTTCGATGATCTCCAGGGAGAGGGAGCCAGCATGGACCATTTCGCTGCACCGGGCCCAACACCTGAGCAGGGCGGCCGCGAGTTCGGAGATGACGAAGCTCCTGGAGTCTCTTGTGCGTGCGCTGCCCGACAGCAGCCGCGTTGTGTTCATGCTGCGCGACGTGGAGGGCATGAACACGGCAGAGACCGCTGTTGCGCTCGAGATCAGCGAAGAGAATGTGAAGGTTAGCCTGCACCGTGCTCGTGCGCAACTGCGACAGGGCCTTTCGGCATATGCGACCCGCGAAACCGGGAATGCATTCTCATTCCATGCGACCAGTTGCGATAGGGCCGTTGCCGGTGTATTCGAGCAGATCACTAGGCTCATTCAGAGAGCCGTCGCAGCGCCTCTCGGCTATCGGTTGGAAGATTGTTCAGCGTGAAACACCGCACCGCACTTTTCAGGACTGTTACCGCGTCTTGATCGGCAGTCGATGGCGACTCGGGTTAGTGTTCAATGCCGGCTGCGACCGCCCGCTCGTTTCCCGATATCGTTCCAGGCAACTCTTCGATCAGCCGACCCTCCTGAAGGCGGAAGACACGGTGGCCAAAGCGGTGAGTCAGCACACGATGCGTGACAAGGATGACTGTCTTTCCAGAGGAGCTCAGGTTTTCGAGTATCCTTCGTTCGTTTTGTGTATCCAGAGCTGAGGTTGCTTCATCTAGAAGCAGCAACTGTGGATCACGCAGAATGGCGCGCGCCAAGCCCAGCCTTTGTCGCTGACCGCCGGAAAATAGAGCCCCGTTATCACCCACTCCGGTATCCAGCCCGGACGGCTGAGCAGTTACAAAATCACCCAACTGCGCGGTCACGAGTGCTCCCATCGGTTCCTCGTCGCTCTTCTCCGGTAGCCCAAAAAGCAGATTGTTTCGTATCGAGTCGTCTAAAAGAACGATCTCTTGCGGCACATACGCGATACTCGTGCGGTCAACCTGAATCGCACCCGTGGTCGGTTGCGACACGCCGGCAATCAGGTTCAAAAGAGAGCTCTTGCCCATTCCGGACGATCCATGCAACACAACTACCTCGCTCTCCCGCAGAGATAGATTGATGTCCCTCAGGATCGGCAGGTCTTGACGGAATGAGAAGCTCACGCCTTTGAGTTGCGCGACGAAGCCGGCATCCGGCAGCGTTGCCGGCAGCTCGCATCCGCGGTGCCTTCGGCACTCGTCTAGCTCGGCGCCTGCAATCTTGACGTTCTCATACGAGCTTTCCATTTGACCCGAGATGTTTGAGATCTGGTTGATCAGGGGAATCAGACGTCGAGAAAGGACAAAATAGAATGCCAGAAGAGATAACAGCTGCCGCGCGTCGCCATGGCGCAATTGAACGGCGATAATAATGCAGAGAAAAAGCAGCACGGCGCCTTGATCGGCGACGCCGCCTGCGATCTGGGGAAGAAATTTTATACGCAGATTGCTGGCGGCGATGTGTTGTGCCTGTTTTTGAATCCGACCATGGAAGAACCCGTGATTCCTATAGGTGCGAATCTCCTTTCCGGCAGAGAACACGTCCGCAAGATTTCTCTGGAGAGTGCGTAACGATGCTTCGCGATGTTCCGCCGCCTTTTGGAGTATGCTGCGAATGAACAGGCGATGAACTCCATAAAATGCTCCGAGCGCAACAGCGAAGGCACTTGCCGCAATGAGGCTCTCATATACGAGGGCGGCGGTCATGGCCACGACGATGATCACAGCCGCCGTTAGCTCAATACATCGCTGATAAAACTCCGACGCTTCGCGCGCCGTATAGAGAGCATGGTTGGAGATCTCGCTGCGATTGGACTCAACGAATCTGACCCAACGCATCTCGTTATAGCCCTGCGTTAACCGTAGAAGCAGATCCGTATAGAGTTTCTGTGTCTGATGAATAACAGAGCGTGCCGAGAAAAGGTCCAAGAAAGCGCGGAGAACAACCAGAATCGATGTGATGACCGCTGCGGAAAGGGTCGTCTGTGGTATCCACGACAGATGATGCGCCGGGGAGCGGCCTTGCAGGAGGAGGAACAACAGATACATCGCTGCGGCGACAGCAAGATCGCAGAAACCGACTGCGATTCTTTCCAGCGTCAGGACCACGAGCGCGACCCTCTGTCGGCTTCCGAGAAGACTGATTGCTATGCTTCGTTTCCCACCGACAGAGACAGAGTCTTCGACCCCAGCTGCGTTGGCGAAATCTATCGGCACTCGATTCTTCATGCTTAAGGGTATCAACGCATTCGACTCGGACTTGTCAGGAGTGGGTCGTTGAAATGTAAACAAAATGTCATCGAGAAAGTTCGACTGCCAGTATGCTTTTGACGCTCTGACTCAGAGCCTTATTGATGCGAAGATAAGAGCGGTTAGTCTCGACACTGCTGGCCTTGACCTAAAGCTTTTTGTGCCAGTGGCAACCATCTGGAGGAAAAAATGAGCGGCCACAACCTGAAGCATTCCACTCTAGTGTTCGAGCGTACCTGTGCAGCATCCGTTCAACGGGTTTTTGCGGCGTTCGCGAATCCGAAAGAGCGCGCCAAGTGGGGAGCCCCTTCGGAGAAGACAGCTTTCATCTATGACCAAGTTGACTTCCGCGTGGGCGGAGTCGATGTATTCCGTTGCGGGGACAAGAACGATCCGCAGTACAGCGGGCTCACGACTTACCTTGACATCGTACCGAAGGAACGGATCATTTCCAGCGAGGTTGTAGAAACGCAAGGTAGAAAGCTCCTCATTTCGATGTCGACCACGACGCTCCAACCAGAAGGGACCGGGACAAGGGTTGTCGTCACCGTGCACTCACCTCACTAGCTGGCGAGGAGATGCTAAACGGTGCGGAGCGTGGCCACCGCGTCCTTGGATAACCTGGTGAAGGCGATGCTTTCGCCAGAGCCAGGAATCTCGTGACGTTCCATGCAAATTCCGGACAACCCTGAGTTGGCTCACGCTGGGTGCCTTTGTATTCTCAACGGCCGTCATCTGCCAAACGGGGCATCGCGCCAGCCCGAAGCAGGTCGAGCGTGATCGCCCGAGTCCCGAGTCGACTGCTCCTAGCGACAATCTGGTGACAAACTTCAGACGGTTTCGTGACATGCTGCCGTAGCCATCGCGTTAGGCTCTCATCGTGCGGCATCGGTCAATCGTGCCCGCAGCGTCGGGTTCTGCGACCTGCGGGCCCCGGCTCAGCGCTGCCGTATGAATTCTCCGATCTGTCGCATTCTCGCGCCTTAGGGGGAGCAATCATGACGCATTTGGGACGATTCACGCAGGCCCTTCTACTGCTCATTGCCACTGCGGCCATGGGCCAGGCCAAGAGCTCGCCGCCTCAACAGGCCCAGGGCAAGGCTTCTCCGAAGGTAGTTCACACTACGAATCCCGATAGGGGGCAGCAGGTATTCGAACAAAACTGTTCTCGGTGCCACAATGCGCCGGAAGGCTTCTCGCCGAGCATCTCCGGTACGATCGCCAGGCACATGCGTGTGCGTGCCAACCTTAGCGAGGCCGACTATAAGGCATTGCTAAAGTTCCTTAACCCCTAGAGTCAGTCTTAGCTAGGCTCTTCCGCAGTTCGCGTGACAGCATTCTGACAATTGAGTAACGGATGCGTGACAACCGATTCGCTCTCTGCCTTTAGTGTACGTGCAAGACAGATAGTGGATGCGGTCCAGTTGGATACCTTTGCCCAAGTAAACCGCTTGGAAGTGCCCAAGCTCAAAAATGTTCAAGGAGAAACGATGAAGAAGAAGCTCATGTCCCCGAGTCTGTTGGTTGCAACACTGGCAATGGGACTGTTGATCGCACCTACGGCTTGGGCTCAGAATGCTGCACCACGACGGATCGTCATTAATGCCAAGAGGTTTTCGTTTGATCCTGGCGAAATCACGCTCAAAAAGGGCCAACCCGTTGTGCTTGTTTTGAAGAGTGAGGATGTGGCGCATGGACTCCGATTTCGCGACCTGAATGTCCAGGTAAAGGTGAACGCGGGTAGCACGGAAGAGGTGCAGTTTACACCGAACAAAACCGGGGATTTCGTCGGTCATTGTTTTGTATTTTGTGGCTCTGGTCACGGCTCCATGATGTTAAAGCTGCACGTGGTGGAGTGAACATGCGTGTCCTCCTTGTCGTTCTCGCCATCGCCGGTCTTGCTGGCATAACGGGGTGCAAAGCGAGTCATCCGGGAAAACTGGAAACCAAGACAATCACCTACGCTAAGCATCACGTCTTCATAGGGAACAAAAGCCAGAAGAACCCCTTGCCCGATACCCATGAGACGTGGGCCGACGGCAAAGAAGCGTTCTCGCATTATTGTGTTGCCTGCCACGGGATGGATGGTCAAAACACAGGTGTCCCTTTCGTGGACCATATCTCACCACCGATTCCGTCACTCGCTTCGCCCGAGGTGCAGAGTTATTCGGATGGACAGCTCAAGTGGATCCTTGACAATGGAATAGAACCTTCCGGAATGCCCGGTTCCAAAGGAACTCTGAGTGACGATGAGCTCTGGTCGATCGTGGTATTTCTGCGCCGCCTTCCGCCGGCTGGTAGCCAGGGGACGCCGGATGTCTATACGCACTAGCCAAGACGAACCCATTCCTCCGAAACATTCCAATTCCTTTTTGAGGAAGCATGGCCTCAAATATCGATAATGCCGGGAGCGAACCGTATAGTCAGTCGCCGACGATCGGTGTGCCTTTCGCAGTTGGCTGCTATTTTGGCTTCCGGGTTATCACGGTGCTCGTATCGGTCCGCATTTTTGGGGCAGACCCCCGGACCGGAACCGCAATCAACATTGTGCTCGATTTCTTGCTCTTGCTGGCCACTGCGTTTTGCTCGATCGGGAACGTTCGTTATCCGCTCCGCGAAATGACAAAGCTTTCAGTCGTAAGGTGGGCGCTGCTTTTTCTCGGTTTCTCGGGCTGCAGCCTGGTATGGAGTAGCACGGCATCGCTCCCCGATTCCATGGCGTATTGGTTAGCCATGGCGGCAGACGTCGCAATCGTGGTGATGCTGCTGCGTGCCGGTCCGCTCACGGGTATTTCGGATTCGTTGATGAAGGGTTTTGTCTGGGGCGCATGCACCGTCGCGACCATCGCGTGGATCCTGCCGGCACAATCGGACCTCCGTCTTGGTGATGACGAACTCCTGGGACCCAACCAGATCGGATACGTCTGCGCGTTCGCCTTTTTCTTTGCGCAGTACCTCATTCGGGAAAAGAGAGCGAAGATGGGCATGCCTGCTACCTTGCTGGCAGTAACGCTCCTTCGGTCCCTCAGCAAGACAACGATCGTCGCCTTTCTCGCCGCCGAGGGCTTCCTGTTGATCAGGGATAAATCGATAAGCCGGAGAAACAAATACTTGATCGCTTTCGCGGTTGCAGCGGTCGTCACCATATTCTGGGGGCTACTGACCTCGTACTACGACATCTACATCAGTGCCGGCAATCAGCCGGAGACGTTGACCGGAAGACTTGGGATTTGGGCTTATTTTCTGGCCGAAGCCATCCAGCAACCGTGGATTGGGCATGGATTCGATTCGGCCTGGAAGGTAATCCCACCTTTTGGACCCGATCAATTCGAAGCCGCGCATGCGCACAACGAACTTATCCAGCAGTTCTACGCATATGGGGCCGTGGGAGTGTGTCTATTCACCGGAATCTATTGGAGCCTGTATAGGCATATTCGCCGAATGGTGCGCGGGCCTCAAAAAACATTCTTCTTTGCCTTCTTGATCTTCATTCTTGTACGCGGAATCGCGGACACAGACCGGCTGGATCTCTCGCTCCCAATGTGGTCAATCGTTATGATCGGCCTTTTAATAGAAGAGGCGCATCCAGCCGAAGAGAGCACGCCTCACGCTATCGCCGGTGCGCCGCTCGTCGTGACGACACTTCCACGTGCTTTTCGACCCTAGCTGCAGGATTTCCGAAATAAGAGTTGCTTCTGCGCTTTTGGAATGTACCAGTACTACCACTGTCGCTCGTCGCAGGCTCTCTTACGACACCTCTCTCCGGAAGATTGTTACAGAGGACCCGCGGAATGGGGGATATAAACGCACGAGCCTCATGCAGGCAGATTTGACCCAGCTTCTATCGACACTGTGTGGCCAATCGAAATAGGAGTGGCGAACACATTTGAGTCCCACACTGTGGGCGATATGGCAAAGTTCACGCCGCGTGTATTCCCTGATATGTCCAGGATTAGTTGAATAGAGCCTAAGACGTTCAAATGGATTCCGCCCGCAAGCCAGACGAATACGCTTCGCGATGTCCGATGCATTGGGCGTTGTACAAACGAGAACGCCGCTGTCCGCAAGCAGAGAGTTCAAGAATGCGAGCACAAACTCTGGAGCAATGCTGAGATGTTCGAGTACTTCCGAGAAGACAATCAAATCGAAAGCGCCACATTCAGGCCAACGATCGAGTCGATGTGAATTCAATAGGTCAAACGAGATGTGAGGTATCTCCACTATGCTGGTAGCTTCACGGTGTCCTCCGTCATCAGTGCCGAGATCGAGTCCTATCGTCGTGACGTTCGAATAGAACTTCAGGAGACACGCGGTCAGCTCACTTCGTCCCACGTCCAACACACGGGCGGCCGGATTGGCGACATACGATCGGCATACCCGTAGAATGTCGGCGAAACGATCTTTATGCAGATCAACGTAGTAATGTCTCGATGCGTCACTGGACGTCTGAGCCTTTTCGACTCTCATAAGCTGCAGGAGCGTTTCCTCAAGGCTGGTTTTCACGGTCATTGATTCTTCTCTCTTGAGGTGAAATACAGCGGCCTGGATCCGGACGCTCAGCGGGCCAGTGAGGGTGGTATTGAAGGCACGGAAAGTCGTCTCATCCAAATGTTCTCAGATCACATTTGAGTTGAAACTGGTGAGAGAAGTGTCATGAGAATGTCTCCGATTTGTTTTGATTTTCTCCATTTTTATGGCTGCGTTCAGGTGCCAGCCATCGTCAGAATTGTGAAACTCGGCCGAGCATCTGTACCCCAATTGGGCGCAAACGTGCGCCAAGGCCTCAAAATGTCATCTGATTGTAATTTCCTGCTGATTTGTAGGCAGAAATGGGGCAGTTTCGACGAGAATAGACCAGTGAGGATCTAAATGATGATCCAAGAGATGCAATTGGCAACAGAGGCCAAAAACGAAATCCTGCCGGCAGTGAGTCTCGGCACCATCCTTATCATCGAGGATGATCCCCGCATGCAGAAGGTGCTGCGCAGAATCGTTACCCACGAGCGCTACTCTGCTGTCGTCGCGGGTGACGGTCAAACGGGATTGGATCTGTTTCGCCGTGAGCAGCCACTCGCTGTCATCCTCGACTTGATTCTTCCCAATATTTCCGGACGAGAACTCTGTCAGACATTCAAGCAGCTATCTGCTGAGATCCCGATTGTGGTGCTCAGCGCGATCTCGGATGTTGCGGATAAGGTATTGCTCCTTGAATTAGGCGCCGACGACTACGTCACCAAGCCCTTCAGTCCAAGAGAACTCACGGCCCGCGTTCAGGCAGCGATCCGCAGACAGCGCAAGCCGGCGTCGACGACGATCTATCGCTTCGCAGACTGCGAAGTGGACTTTAAGAAGATGACGGTTTGTCGCGGCGGGAAGCCAATCGTCCTTACTGCTCACGAATTCAAACTCCTGAAGTTCTTCACAGAGAACGCTGAGCGAGTCCTTACACGCGACGTTCTGCTGAACGAGGTCTGGGGATATAATCTTTATCCGACCACTCGCACGGTGGATAATCAGATCCTGAAGTTGCGTCAAAAGCTAGAGCCGGATCCTGCCAACCCAAAGCATCTTCTGACAATCTATGGCGCAGGATACAAATTTGTCCCATGATGCTCATCCCGTCCAGCGCCCCGAAGGCGAAGTACTCAGGCAGGTAGCGCGTACGCAAGAGAAGCAAGGCGTTCGAACGTATGTGCTTTTTGTCGTCAGCATGGCGTTAGTGATTACGCTTGTGACCGCCGCCAGTCTGTTGCTGATTCGTCACCAATTGAAAGAACAGGTGACGAACGACTTCTCCCAGGACTTGAATCGCTCGGTTGTCACGTTTCAGAACCTCCAGGCCGATAGACTTGCAACCCTGGAGCGCCAGAATGCCCTCCTTGCCGAACTGCCCACCCTAAAGGCGCTGATGACCAGCGGGGACGCTCTCACAATCCAGAACGGAGCCGCCGAATTCTGGCAACTCAGCGGTACCGATCTTTTTATGCTTGCTGATTCGAGCGGCCGGGTGGTGGCGGCCTACGGCAAAAAAAAACCTGCTGACAACACTCTTCGCCAGGGCATGAAGGCTTTACTGGCTGCTCCGTCGAAGCACTATCTGATCGATAGCGGATCGCTGTATGCCTGTGCGCTACGACCGCTCTATTTCGGCAGCGATCGGGATGGGACGCTGTTGGGATATGTCTTGAGCGGTGTTTCCATTGAGCGTACTGTCCGCCAAATCAGCCAGCCCACTGGAGTTGAAGCGAATTTTCTGAGCGGCGGCCAAGTCGTGGCCAGTACGCTTGCACCCGATTTGCAGGCGAGTTTGGCGAGACAGTCGGGCGCGCTCTCCGGCATGTCCCGCGAACCTGTTGCGGTTGAACTGGGGAATATTCGATTCCTCTCGGCCACGGAGGATCTCTCTGCGTCCGCCACATCTCCATTGCGGCTGGTTTTTCTGAAATCCTTCGAACCCGCGGAACGTTCGATCAACCGTATTGACCGCATGGTACTTGTTGCGGGTCTTGTGGTCCTTCTTTCGGGCACGATCCTGATGATCATCATCTCGCGCTTGGTGACACACCCGCTCGAGGAACTTTCCCGGAGCGTCAGGGCGTTTGGCCTTGGGGACGTGGAACACCGTGTGCCGCGTCATGGCACGCGGGAAGTGCGGCATTTGAGCTCAGCGTTTGCCAGCATGCGCAGTGAGATTCAGAAGGCGAATCAGGCGCTCCTCGAATCCGAGAGACTGGCAACCATCGGCCGGATGGCGAGTTCTGTTTCTCACGATCTCCGGCATTATCTCGCCGCCATCTTCGCCAACGCGGAGTTTCTCGCTTCAGATCGCTTTTCCCCAAAGGAGCGTGCGGATATTTTCAGCGACATCCGGACAGCCGTGAACGGCACAACCGACATGATCGAATCGCTGCTAATCTTCAGCCGGACTGGCGCCAGCATGAGGAGGGAGCCGGAGCTGATGGCAACCCTCCTCGAACGGGCAACAGCCCTGGTCCGGGCTCATCCCGATGCGGAGGGGGCCACGCTAATAACGCAGTATGGCGAACCTACGGAGACTGCTGTTGTCGTTGATGGGAAGCGGATCGAGAGGGCGATCTCCAACCTGCTGCTCAACGCCTGCGAGTCTGTCCGCACGATGGGAATGCCAGGCACAGTCACAGTCATTCTGGAGACGCAGGAACGCCAGATGATCATCAATGTGATCGACAACGGGCCGGGTGTTCCGGAGAAGATTCGCGAAACTCTCTTCGACCCTTTCGTGAGCGAAGGCAAGCAAAAAGGCACAGGACTCGGGCTTACCCTGGCACACTGCATTGCTGTTGAACACGGCGGAGAGGTTATTCTGCTCAGCAGCCGTCCTGGTGAGACGATCTTCCAGATGAGAATAGCTCGCGAAATTCCGATGCAGGATCAAGCGAATGCGTCGGACGTTGACCATCACAGGCAGGTCATCCCAGATGAGAATGTGCGAACATAATTCAATTCGGCGAACCGGTTTCGATTCTTTTGGCCTATGGAGGGTTCTGCCCCTCCTCATACTGGCTTTCGGATTTCCGACGAATCTTGTCTGCGCCCA
>Ga0164242_10009096_pt1 | contig 10748 bp, 8 predicted proteins | sample OricomgcompostMG_FD_108783 | JGI IMG/M metagenome (GOLD analysis project Ga0164242, IMG submission 108783) | Miracle-Growth compost microbial communities from Emeryville, California, USA - Original compost - Miracle growth compost (MG) ... | reverse complement strand
GGTGAATAAGAACGGTTAGCTCGTATTCTTTCATACCGTAAAACCTCCTTTGGGATCCGTACGGATGGTTACCTTATCTCAGGCAACCTTAGGTTAATAACAGATATATTATAACCCAAACTCACTAAAAAAGCTACTCTATTGGTGCTTCGCGCTTCACAAGCAACGGGAATCGCTGCCCCAGGAGCGCGGTTGCATGCTCATTTGCCGCCGCTTTTTCTTCTGGAGTACGTGCTCCATGTCTCACAGCAGCAATAACCGCTCGGTGCGAAAGCTCTGCAACAACATTTTCTGCACGCTGATATGGCATAGGGAACCATGTTTCAGGTTCGTCGGAATTATCACGATACCGCACATCCGCGTCACCCATCGGATCAACCGTAATAAGTTCTTCACCTTCCTCAGTCTTAATGTACACAGAAACCGTCTCCTGCGGTGGAAATTCACTCTTACGGCCAGCATTATACACTCGTGAACGTACAATCGTTTCTTCTAAGTAATGTTGTTCATAATCCCGCATCGCAACACCCTCAACCTCAACAATGCGCCGCCCGACATGCGTCGTGCTCCCTGATCGTCGATCAGGGTAAAGCTCCCATAATTCCTGCACGCTGGCACACACTTTCACGCCCAACGCTCGCGCAAGCGACATTTCCTGCGGGGTAGAATTGAGCTCTCCAGGCTCGGCTGTAGCCTGCTCTGAAGTATCAATTTTGTTAGATTTTACCAGTAATTCTGTGTGTGTCATATGTCTGCCTTTCGCGCCTAGTTACACTTGTTTTACTCTCCTAAATGCACGATGTCAAGCGAAGTGCTACAATTATTTATAATGATAGTAGCAATCCAAGGTCAGGCTGGCTCATTTCATGAGCAAGCCGCACAACAATGGTATGGTGCGTCCGTTGATATTCTCCCTTGCACCACATTCGGCGATGTTTTTAAGGCTTACGCGAATGGCGAAGCCGACGCCATTATTACCGCAGTCGAAAACACGATTTACGGCAGCATTAACCAGGTATATCAACATATAGAGGAGTGCGAAGCACCGATCGTCGGCGAAATCAAGCTCGCCATCGAACAAATGCTTATTGGCACACCTGGCGCTAAGCTCGACGACATCACCGAAGTATATTCACACCCCGTTGCCCTCGCCCAATGCAAAAAGTGGCTCGCTCGTCATTTGCCTCAGGCTGAACTTATCGAGTTCTTTGATACAGCTGGCGCAGTCGAGTACATCAAAAACACTGGCGAAAAGCACATGGCCGCAATCGCCGGCGAACAAGCCGCAAAACTCTATCAAGCGCCCATTATTCAGCGCTCAATCCAAGATAATCCCGATAACATCACACGCTTCTTGGTACTTGAGCCAAACCTTGCCGAAACCGTCTCGCGCTCATCGCTCGTCGTCACAACCAGTCACAAACCTGGTGCACTCGTCGAGGTTCTCCAGGTCTTCGCGGATGCAAATATCAATCTCGTAAAACTCCAATCCCAACCAATTGTCGGCCAGCCGTGGCATTACAAATTCTTCATGGTCGTCGACTGTGCTGGCGAACAGCTCTATAAGCTAGTCGAACAAATCGAACAAAACGATCATCAAGTCACTCTACTTGGCGAATACAAAGCTGCGTAGCAATTAATAATGCAGCCGCTATTCTTTCACTGTTGAATGGTACTAAAAGCAAAGTGCAACCCTAAACCCCCTTGGTTTTAACCAAGGGGGTTTAGGCGTGTAACGGTATCTTCAAGAGTGAAAGAATAAAAGGCTTCAACTTTTGTCTCAGCTTTTACACCTCAACGTCAGCGCCACCGCCATCAATTTCATCAAGGCTATGAATCAGCACATCACGCGGTCGCGCCCCATCCGCCGGGCCAATGATCCCCTGCTCTTCCATTTCTTCAATAATACGTGCAGCACGGGCGTACCCAATGCGTAGCTTACGCTGCAGTAAGCTCGTACTCGCCTTACGCGTCTCGATTACCACGCGGCACGCATCGCGGAACATACTGTCGCCACCTTCATTATCAAAGTCCATCACTACCCCACCCTTACCATTCAACTGAACAGGTTGTGAGATAATCTCATCGTTATACTGCGGTGGTGATTGTAGGCGCAGGTGATCAGTAATCTTCAAGACTTCCTCATCCATCACCCATGCACCCTGGATACGCTTCGGCTTCGGCATGCTTGCAGTCTTCATGAGCATGTCACCCTGGCCAAGCAGTTTCTCTGCACCCACCTGGTCTAAGATAGTACGGCTATCGATTTGGCTCGCTACCGTAAAGGCAATACGCGCTGGCACATTAGCCTTAATCAGACCGGTGATTACCGTCACATCTGGGCGCTGCGTCGCGAGTACCAAGTGAATACCAACAGCACGTGCTTTCTGGGCAATACGCACAATCAATGCTTCAACATCCCGAGCCGCCACCATCATAAGATCTGCCAACTCGTCAATCACGATCACAATATACGGCATCGTACCTTCATCGACTTGTTGCATGTTTCCATCTTCATCAGGCACACTGACCGATTTGTTCTTCACCTTTTGGTTATAGGTTTTGATGTCACGGACACGCTCTTCAGCAAGCAGAGTATAGCGACGCTCCATCTCATTCACCGCCCACTTAAGCGCGCTCACCGTCTTTTCAGGGTCAACGATCACAGGTGTTAATAAGTGCGGAATGTCTTGGTACGGCGCCATTTCCACTTGCTTAGGGTCAACCAGAATTAGCTTCATATCACTTGGCGCGTTGCGGTAAAGCAAACTACAAAGGAGCGTATTAATCATCACCGACTTACCGCTACCAGTCTGTCCCGCAACCAGCAAGTGAGGCATCTTGTTAAGCTCACCGACAACGGCAGCACCGGCAATATCCTTACCAATTGCAAAACCGAGCGGCTCATCAGACCTACGCCATTCGTTGCTATCTAGGATGCCACGAATACGCACATCTGCAGCACGCTTATTTGGCACTTCAATACCAACCGCCTTCTGCCCCGGAATTGGCGCCTCAATACGGAGACTGCTCGCAGCCAAGTTCAGTGCAATGTTCGTTTCAAGCGCCGTAATACGACTCAACTTAATACCTGCGGGTGGTTTCAGGGTGTACTGTGTTACCTTCGGGCCGATATTCGCACCTTCCATCTCCACATCAATACTAAACTCACGGAGCGTGTCCTGAATCACATGCGCATTTTGCTTAATATCACCCGCGTCTGCTGGAGATTGTTTCTTTTCAAGCAGCTCAAGATCTGGGAACTTCCAGTTAGGGTCACTCACGGCAAGCATCGCCGCCTTCTCTTCAGCTTCCTTATCCTGTTTCACGCTATTCTTAAGACTGCCAAGCTTCGCTGGCTTCTGATCTTCTGAATCCATCATTGGCACACCAGCGTTTAATTTGAAGTCTGCAGACAGTGGCCCGCTCTCTTTCGCATCAGCCGAGGCGGCCTTACGCATTACACTGACATTGGCCGCATCTTCACTGCGCTCGGCACGCCCAACAAGTTGCGCGAGAAAATGGCCAACATCGCGGAATGAAACCCGGAGGAAGAAAATCCCCGTGATAACAATCAGCAGCAGGTAGATAAATACCGCAATCGGCATATTCACAAGCGCCAGCATAGCTGCATTTAACCCGTCGCCAATTGCCCCGCCGGTCGAAGGTTCGCCAGCCGTGCGGAATAACCCCGTAAGCCCACTCATCCAAACTACGATGAGTACTGCTGAGAACTTTGTCATCAGTGGCAACCGGTTATCCTCAGCCTTCAAAGCTTGCACTGCTACATACGTGGCGATAAATGGCACGACATAGGTGGCTGATCCAAGCACGCTCAAAAAGAAATCACGCATCCAGTTAAGCAGTTGTCCGCCGCCGCCAAACCACGACACGACAAGGAGTAATGAAAGAGCGATCAAGAGAACCGCAGAAACTTGGCGCCAAAAACCACTTGGCAACTCATGCTGAGGTGCATCTACTTTTTTCGTCTTTCGTCCCCTTGTGGTTTTTCGCTTTTTTGCCATAACTGTTATCTATTGTATGTCAATCGACATCTGTTGTATATCTGTATACCCTTATAGTAGCATAAATTACAACAAAAATCAATACCGCCTATGCTTAAAGCGTTGCAGGTTCACGCGGCTCGCGAGGCAGCTGTACCTCTGAATCCGGCACCTGACGTGGTGGGAATTTACGGCGCTGCGCCGCAGCCATACCCTGACGCTGCGGTTGAGCATGCTCACCCTCATTTGTCGTACTTGCATTACCCTTACCACCACCTTGGCGGTTGTTCATACCAATCTCATTGATGACAGGAATCACGATTGGCGTACGACGGGTCTGGTCATACAAAATATGCGTAACTTCGTCTTTAATTTCCTTCTTAATCACTTCGATGTCGTACTTGCCGCTAAAGGCACGTGCAGCCTTTTGTTTGATGTACGCACGAATCATTCCCATAAGCTCTTCGCTGTCGCGGAGGTAGATAAACCCGCGGCTAATGATGTCTGGGCTAGTAAGTAATCGGCCGCTACCGCGTTGAACAGTGAGCACAACCACGAACATACCTTCTTGTGACATGTGGATACGATCCTTAAGTACTACTTCGCTGACAATCTCGCCAGCATCATCGTACATCACGCCACCAACATGAACACGACCAATCTTGCGAGCACCTTCGTGGTCGAATTCCACAATATCACCAGCATCACACACAAAAATGCGATCACGAGTAATACCACATTCCTTCTCTGCAAGCTCAGCATTGTGCACGAGCATGTGGAATTCACCATGGTATGGAATGTAATATGTTGGATTTACCGCGGTAATCACACGGATGTGATCTTCGTAGTAGCCGTGGCCCGAAAGGTGGAGTGGGCCAACGCCGGTAAGGTGTGTCTTACCGTTCTGGATAATTTCACCGCCTTCACGCATCAAACCGTCAACCGTACGGACGACATACTTTTCGTTACCAGGAATTGGGTTCGAGCTAAAGACGACAACGTCGCTGCTCTTAATCTTGATGTACTTGTGTGCACCTGTCGCCATTCGGTTCAATACCGCCGAAAACTCACCCTGGCTACCAGTACAAACGATCGTAATCTTGCTATCAGGAAGCTTAATAATATCTTCCATTTTCATGACGGTATCTTTTGGCACCTTGATTGCGCCAGTACGAAGCGCTACTTCAAGGTTCTGGATCATACTAAATCCAGCAAAGGCAACCTTACGGCCATGCTTTTGTGCCTCATCAAGAATCAACTGCATACGGTGAAGCTGGCTTGAGAAGCTTGAGATAATCACGCGGCTGTTTGGATATTTATCCATCACCTCGCCCATACTGTGCTGGATATCGAACTCACCATGCGTATGAGTACCATCTGATTCACAGTTAGTCGACTCATTAAGGAATACCAAGAAACCTTCTTTTTGCTGAATTTCAGAGATGCGTGGGAAGTCGAACTTCTTACCGTCAACTGGATTCTCTTCAATACGCCAGTCGCCTGATGCCAGAATGTTACCGACAGGCGTACGCACTACTACTGCAGTCGCGTCTGGAATTGAGTGGTTCACACGCACGAGCTCGATACTGAATGAATCACAAACTTGTACGATATCATGCGCTTCTGGGTTAAGTTCACGGTAGTCAGGCGTGAAGCTGCCATCCGTTTCTTCCATCGTACGCTGCAGCATACCAAGGGTAAACTTGCTGGCAAATACCGGTGCAGGAAGCTTGGGCGCAATATGGCGGAACGCACCGATATGGTCAAGGTGACCGTGCGTGAACACATGGCCACGAATACGATGTTTGTTCTCTTCAAGCCAAGTCGTATCCGGCGTAATGTAGTTGATACCTGGGTAGTCGCTACCCGGGAACAAGAATCCCATATCGATAACAATAATATCGTTATCGTATTCAATAGCCGTCATATTCTTGCCGATACCCATTTCACCAACACCACCGATAGGAATAATCTTAAGTGTTGGTCGTGGAGAACGAGGCTTTTTAGGCTGCATACTAAGACTAAATTGCTTGCCATCGTAGCCATTAAAGCGCGATTTGTTCACCGGCACATTAATAATATGCTGGCTTGCCTGCATATTTACACCTTCAGAAATACGGCGCTGTGCGCGGAATACCTCGCCCTTGCGCGTAGTAGTAGCATTAAGCACTGAGTTGTTTGATTTTTGCTTAGGCTGATTATTCGGCCGTTTTGCCGAGTCATCAGCAGTTGGTTTTGCGAGACGTCGTTGTCCCATATATTATTTTCTCCTTTTGGTTAATAAAAATAATTTCAATAATAAGAATTCAGAGGAGGAAGCGGTGGCGAGACCTTGGCGTATGAGTGCGAGGAGCCTACCCTTCCTTCTATAAGTCACTTCTATTATACACCGTGGGCTACATTTTTGCAAGCTCGCCACCACTTAAGCGAAGGCTAAGTCTACGCTCGTATCGTGAAAGCATATCGGCAACATTAAGAGGAATAACTCATGAATATCATCTCCCGCGGAATCAGAAACGCCTTTCGCAATACTATACGAAGCGGATCAATCATCATCATTCTAGCGCTAAGCATCGGGCTCGTTATCGCAATGCTCGCAGCGCGCCAAGCGGTACAAGATAAAATAACATCGGTAAAATCTAACACTGGCAATACAATCACCATCTCGCCTGCTGGTGTCCGTGGTTTTGATGGCGGTGGCAACCCCCTCACAAGTGACCAGCTCGCAAAAGTAGCAAAAATCGACCACGTTACAAAAGTAGTCCAGAGCCTGAATGACCGCCTTACGTCATCTGACACTTCTCTGCAATCAGGGATTGATCCGGGGAGTCTTGGCAAACGAAATGCCGGTAATAGTGGAGTTGGTGAAGGGCCGGTAATATTCCATATGGAAGATGGAGGCTCCTCCGACAGCAGCCCTACACGAACATTCACCATGCCGGTAACTATTACTGGTACTAACGATGTATCAGCAATTAAGACTGAAGGCTCCACGAGCCTTACCTGGAAGAGTGGCCAGATGTTCGACGCCAGCAAAGATGCGAACGTCGCAGTTGTGGGGGCGCAAATTGCAAGTAAAAACAATCTAAGCGTTGGTTCTACATTTACTGCATATGGCACAGCATTCACCGTTGTTGGTATTTATGATGCTGGCAATATGTTCAATAACGATGGGGTTTACATTCCCCTCTCAACCCTTCAAAGACTCTCGGATCAGACCGGCGACGTCACGAGTGCAACCGTTACGATCGATTCAAGCGACAACCTCACAAGCGTAACGAACGCTATCAAGAATCAGCTCGGTTCAACCGCCGATGTAACTAATAGTGCTGATATCGCCGCTGCAACCACAAAACCCCTAGAGAGCGTCGCGAACATTGCCCTCTTCAGCCTGATCGGTGCAGTCATCGCAGGTGCCATCATTATCTTACTCGTAATGATTATGGTGGTACGCGAACGTCGCCGTGAAATTGGCGTTATGAAGGCTATCGGCGCTTCCAACATCGTAATTATGTGGCAGTTTGTTATCGAGGCTATTACGCTCACCACAATTGCACTTGTTGTGGGCACTGGTATTGGCATTGTCGCAGCAACACCGCTCACGAATGCGCTTATCTCTAATGATTCAACAAGCAGCACTACAGGTCCATCTAATACTAGCCGGATGGAAGGCGGCCGACGGATGATGAGCTTCACAGGCCCAGGCCAGTTCGGCCAAGCAAGTCGTAAGGCAGTCGAGAATATTCAAGCCTCAGTCGGTGGCGCAACGCTTGCTGAAGGTGCTGCACTTGCCCTTGTTATCGCCATTCTCGGTAGTGCAGCACCATCCCTGATGATTAGCAAAATTAAACCAGCAGATGCAATGAGGAATGAATAATGTTAGTAGTTAAAGACGTAACAAAGCAGTTCAAACAAGGCGACGGCACCGTCACAGCTCTTAATAAACTATCGTTTACCGTGAAAGATGGCGAATTTGTCAGCATCGTTGGTAAATCTGGCGCCGGTAAGAGTACGCTCCTGGGGGTACTCGGCGCCCTCGACACCCCCACCAGTGGGTCTATCGAAATTGGCGATACTGATATTGCAAAGCTCAGCGATCACAAGCTCATCGGCTATCGTAATACCTCAATTGGGTTTGTATTCCAAAATTACAATCTCATTCCAAACCTTACCGCGATCGAGAACGTAATGCTCCCTATGGAATTCGCCCATGTTCCACCAAGAGAGCGTCGGGACCGTGCCGTACAGCTTCTCGAAGAGGTTGGCATTGTTGACGGCCGAGAGCAGCGCAAGCCAGGCAAATTATCTGGCGGCGAGCAACAGCGTGTTAGTATCGCCCGCGCCCTCGCCAATCGACCAAAGCTAATCCTCGCCGACGAGCCGACGGGTAATCTCGACACCGATAACGGCAAGATGATTTTCGACTTGCTCCATAAACTCAGCCGTAGCGAAAACACTACCGTCATAGTCGTCACACACGATCTCGATATCGCCGGTAAAACCGATCGTACCTTTACTTTATCTGATGGTAAATTAGTCAGTAAAAAATAATGATGTAAAAAGTATAACCATTTCTGCCCGCACGGGTCTATAATGAAAGTGTTATAACAACATTCAAAGGAGGATATGTTATGGCACGAGAAATTAAAGGATACGCGGGCAGTTTGTGGTGGCTGTTTGTCGTAGTCAGTGTTATATTGGTCGTTTTCGGCCTGGTAACGTTGTTCTATCCGGGATTAACACTAGCGGGGCTCGTCGGTGTATTCGCGGTATTTGTCGTTGTATATGGCTTAGTGGAGCTCTTTGAGGGCTTCAGCGCGGCAGGCAGACGTGATAACTGGTGGTTATCACTGCTGGCCGGCGTCCTACTCCTTGGCCTCGGAGTGTACCTTGCAAAGCATCCAGGTATATCAGTGACCGCCTTCGCGCTACTGATAGGCTGGACCTTGCTACTTCGAGGAGTTGTCGATGCCCTAATCGGGCTATTTTATAGCCGTGACGGACATCAACTTCATTGGTATATCACCGGTGCGCTCGGTATTATCGCCGGGCTACTCACTTGGTCGTATCCAGCTGATAGCGCATTAGTATTCACCTGGGTGCTCGGATTATGGGCACTCGTAGTAGGTGCAGTTACACTATCGCGAGCCCTTGCGATTCGTTCACTCGCAGAATAATAGTATTCCAGTTCCACACCACGTATATAGCCGAGGTTCACCCCCGGCTATATCTTTTTAATAATCTCAGGGATACGGCTAAAGTCGTCGAGCAACGTCTCGCGCAAACCGCCATTATATAATGCTGCCGCAGGGTGATATAGCGGCACAATAACAATTGATGCATCACCAAATTTAATACGCTTAGGCTCGCCGTGGATCTTACTGATATACATGCCAGGTAAAAAGTATTCCATGCTGTGCCGTCCCAGGGTGACAATAATCTTAGGTTGAATAATCTGTAGTTGCTTCAGCAGATACGGCCAAAACGCCTTCTTCTCATCAGGTAATGGGTCGCGATTATTCGGCGGACGATACTTCACGATATTAGTGATATACACATCGCTCCGCTGCATACCAGCCGCACCGAGCATCTCGTTCAAGAATTTTCCAGCAGCCCCTACAAACGGAATCCCCTGTTCGTCTTCATTTTTTCCCGGCGCCTCCCCGATAAACACCACGTCGGCATCTAAGTTACCATCACCCATTACAAGTTGCGTCGCTGTTTTACGAAGCTCAGGTGTAATATCGGCTGCGATTAGCCGCTCCTGCAACTCATCCATCCGCTGTTGCTTTGTCATACTATTCGCGCGAACGGATAGCCGACAGCAAATTATTAAGCTCCGTCTGCGGCATAAGGCTATCCTGATGCTTCTTTACAGTCTTTAGGCTCTCGTCGGAGTTATACTTATCTTCAACATCGGTAAAGGCATTGTACGCTTTCGTAAATGCAGCTTCGTCCTTAGCGATGTAGGCAGCCTGAAGCGCGACAATATCAGTACGCATTTCACTAAAGTATTGCTCTAGTTTTTTACCCACTACAGCAACGTCAGCATTCTTCGCCGTGCTAAGTTCCTTAATCGCCTTTGTACATCCTGCAAATGCCTTATCCCAGGCATCGGCAATTGTCGAAAGATCAGTGGTATCCATGCCGCTCGTGTCAGCACCATTACATTCTTTCACCATCGTACGCACCGTTGGCATTGTTTCTGCAAGGCTATCATTATTAGCCATCGCCTCGTTGTTTTTGGCGACAAACGCATCATAGGCGGCCTTCACTTTGCCATCCTTAAGTGCGCGCATGTCTGATAATTCACTCACCGCAGACTTATATGCGGTATTCGCATCGTTATATGCGCTCTTCTTACTCGCTACATCCCGGTCGCTCGCCGATGCGTCAGCAACCGTTGTCGACCACTCTTCTGCGGCATCATCTGCTTTGTGATATGCGGCGATAACAGCATTTGCCTGCTTTTCAGCACTCTTATAGTCTGCTTTTGACACATAAAAGAATAGGTAGTATACGACTGCCACTGCAATACCAAGCACCAACAAACCACCGACAACTACCATGAGAATCGTTCGCAGTTTCTTTGAGTTTTGCGGTTCTGTAGTTGACGCAGGTGGCTGCTGGCCGCTCGTAGCCGAAGGCCCTACAGGAGCAGTAGACCGGCCAGTCGCCTCAACCGGTTCAACATTCGTCAACCGCTCCGGCTGATCTGGTGTTTCTGGTGGTGGCGTTTGTTGC
>Ga0164242_10009095_pt1 | contig 10748 bp, 8 predicted proteins | sample OricomgcompostMG_FD_108783 | JGI IMG/M metagenome (GOLD analysis project Ga0164242, IMG submission 108783) | Miracle-Growth compost microbial communities from Emeryville, California, USA - Original compost - Miracle growth compost (MG) ... | reverse complement strand
TGGTGGTGGCCACGTGCTCGGCGGTGGCGGTGGCGGCGGCGGCGGGGGTGGCGGCGGTGGCGGCGGTGGCGGCAGGACCGTGTTGAGCAGGATGACGGTGCCGCTCGTGTTCAGCTGGCCGCCATTGGATGCCGTGCCGGTCGTGTAATAGACAAAATTCTCGTCGTTGCCCGGCAAGGGGTTGGTGATGCCCGGGAGAACGCTACCCGAATAGCCGGTGCCGCCCATCACGAAGGTCGTGCCGGGAAACGCGGTCGTCAGGACGTCGAAACCGAAACTCGTGCGATTCGGCAGGAGATTGGTATGGGAGATGTCGATCCCCATGTCCTGATTCGCCGTGTATGGCAGCAGATGGATGAACAGCTCGCTGATGTCGTGCGTCGGCGTCGAGAACGCACCGCTGGTATCGAGCAGACTCGTCTGCAGGAACACGTAATCGCCGTCGAGTGCGACATCGCCAAGCACGATGTGCGGTGCCGACAGCGCGACATTCGGTGCTGTGCTCGTCGGCATCAGTGAAGGTGCCTGCGCCTGCAGCAGGGTCAGCAACGTATCGTCGCGGCCGAGCACGGTCGTGCCGGTGCCGACGGCGAGCGTTGCTTCGCTGAGGTCGATCGTCTCCGGCATGCTGGCGCTGAACGAATCGCCGGCGAAATTGCCGTAGAGGTTCAGCGCGCCGTTGATGAAACCGCCGCTCGCTTCGCCGTGGATCGGGCCGCTCAGAAACACGGTGCTTGCGGACTGGTTGTTGTGGATCGCGATGTCGGCGGACGCGCCGCTGTCGCTGTCGGCGGCGGCCAGCGCGACGGCGTCGATGCTGCCGATCGACGATGCCGGCGTTTCGTTGCCGCCGTCGGTCACGGCGAAGTCGACGAGCGTGGCGTAATAACCGGCGCTGATATGGATGTCGGCGTTCGCGTACTGGCCGGCATCGCTTGCTTCGGCATGACTGCTGAGGTCGCCAAGCTGGACGAGGTTGCCGTTCACTTCGATGGAGCCGTCGGCCGTGGAACTGGCGGCTTCGTCCTGGGTGTTGGGCGGAATGCCGCTTGCGACCGCATTCGTGCCGATCCGTCCGGCATGGACCGCACCGTACAGCGACTGCAGCAAGACGCTCGCATCCTGATCACCGATGCCGCTGGCCTCGCTGCTGACGTCGCCGAGAAACATGTCGCCATACGAGGTGCTGACCGCGATCCGGCCACCGGTCGCGGTCAGCGCGAGTGGCTGGTCGGCGGATCCGAACAGGCCGTAATCGCCGTACAGATCGATCGACTTGAACGTGAGTGAATCGACCGTGACGTTGAGCGCTTCATCGGCATGCGCGGAAAAATCGGCGAGCTGCAGCGCCGGGTCGGCTTTCGGCGCGAACCCGACGGCCTCCGGGACATCCGGCGCATCACCGATCAGGATGTCGTTACCCGATTGCAGCGAGATCGTACCGCCGTGGACGCCGGATGCGTCGAGCGTCGTCTGCGTTTCGATGTTGCCGCCGTCGGCGACCAGTTCGATCGCGCCGCCGTCGCCGCCGACGATGCCGGTCGCCGACAGGCGGCCCTGGTTGTTGACGACGGTCTGGATCAGGTTGTTCGCGACTTTGGCGGTCAGCAGGACATGGCCGCCGGCGGCGGCGATTTCACCGAGATTCGTGACCCCTGCATCCGCCGACAATGCGGCCTGATCGATGCTGAAACCGACGAGCCCGCCGCTGTCGCCGAGCGTCAGCGTGAAACCGTTGCCGGACGCCAGCGCGACGGTGCCGAGCCGCGCTTCGATCAGTCCGCTGTTGCGGACCTGTGCGGCCGACAGCACGACGAAGCCGCCGCCGGCGTTCGTGCTGATGTGGCCGGCGTTGGTGACGGCCGCAGTATTGCCGACGGCGATCGGCGCCGAACTGCTGTCCGGCGACGGACCGCTGCGCGCGACGATGCTGTTGCCGAACACGTAATTGCCGCCGAGGAAATCGTTGTCATCGATCGCCTGCGTGGTCGCCACCAGCGCACCGACGTCGACCCGCGAATCCGCGCCGAACATGATGCCGTTCGGATTGATCAGGAACACGCGGCCGTTCGCCGAGATGTTGCCGAGGATTTCCGAGGCGGTGCCGCCGATCACGCGATTGAGGACCGCCGCGGATGCCGACGGCTGATTGAAGACGACGTATTCGCCGTCGCCGACCGAGAAATCCTGCCAGTTGATGATCGCGCTCGCCGCGGTCTGGTCGATCGTCGTCGTCGCACCGTTCGCGCTGATCGTCGCGGCGCCATCGCCACCGACGACGACACCGCCGCCCGGCCCGGCGACCGCCAGCGATGGTGCGACGATGCCGGCCAGTGCCGCCGGCCAGCGCGGTCGGCGCAGGCTGGCGACCAGCGGCTGCAATTTGAATGTCGGTTTCATGGGATTCCCCTTGCTGAAGTCGCTCAGCATTGCATCCGTTTCAGATTTTCGAGAGACAGCAGATGCAGGTAGATCGCCCGCATCTCGCCGGACTGGAACAGTTCGCGCATGACGCTCGCCGCCAGTGCGCCGAGCCGCGATTCATCGACGCGATGCAGGCCGGTCAGCGTCTGGCGGCGCCCGTCGCCACCGACGTGGACGGCATCGAACGGCATGAGCAGATCGAGATCGCACAGCCTTGCGACGAAACGCCGCGTCTGTTCGCGCGCAGCATCGAAGCGGTCGATCAGCTGTGCCCACGGTTTCCAGTACGCCGTCAGCTCGCCGTTGCGGCTGATGATCGGCATGCGGGCATCGGCTTCGAGCGCCGCTTCCTGCACGCAGACCATCTGCCTGCCGGCGTCGCCGTGCGTGAACGAGCAGAACGGAAAGCGCCGCAGATAGGCGGGGACATAACGGTCGGCGAGCCAGCGGCCGTCGCGATCGACGAACGCATTGCCGGCGCCGCGCAAGGCCAGCACGGCGGCCGCGTCGTAGTGGCCGCTCGCGTCGGTCACGAACGCCAGCGGCATCTGCAGCGCGGCGATTCCGAATTCGGCGACATTGATCGGCACCGCGCGCGTCTGCGCGCACCATGCATAGCTGTGCGGCTCGCGCACGCCACAGCCGGCGTGACGCTGCAGGTCGAGCGGCGTCACCTCGCCATACGCGACTGGCCCCGCCAGCCGCGGCGGTGCGGACGGCGGTGCCGGCGACATGGCCGCAGCTGCGCTCATCCGTCCACCGCGCAGAAGGTGGTCGGATCGGGGAACGGCGTGACGCGCAGGAACAGCGGCTCGATCGGCAACAGGTACTGCGAACCGTCGGCCAGCGTCAGCAGGTACTGGCCGGCTTCGACCAGCGTCGACTTGCCGGTCAGGCTTTGCACGAGCACGGCACCCTTGTAGACGCCGACCAGCGTACCGCCGGCGATGTTCGGTGGCAGCTTGCCGTCGCCGATCAGTTCGGCGATCACCGGATCGTTTTCGCAGGCCGCGTCGCATTGATAGACGTAGTAATCGGTGCCGCGGATGCCGATCGTCGCGACCGGCGTGCTGACCCGGTATTCCTCGCGGTCGACCTTGCCGATCAGGCCCGAGACCGCGCGAAAGCCGCCTTTCAGCAGGCGGAAGAACCCGCGGTGTCGCGTCGCCGTCGATCCGCCGCCGTTCGCGGTGGCCGCCGGCTTCGATGCGCTCGCCGCCGGTGTCGGCGCCGGTGCGGTAGCCGCCGGTTTCGGGGCTTCTGCGGCCGGCGGATACGCATACGTTTCGACCAGCATGCGCGTGTTCGGTCGCAGCAGGATGAAGCTGTCGTCGGTGAAACGCAGGTTCACGTAGCTGTTGCCGGCGGCGCTGATCATCTCGCCGGTGAATACCGCATCGTCCTTGTGCAGTTCGCGGATCGCGCCGCCGTCGGCGCTCAGCGCACTGCCGTGGCCGGTCAGCAGCATCACATGCCCGGCGGGAGCGGCGTCCGCGGCGAGCGCCACACGGCCGCCGATCGCGATCAGGAAGGCGAGGCCGAGATTTCGGATCAGGATATTCATCTGGGGTCTCCTCGCGATGCCTAGAACGCGATCGCAAGCGTGCCGAACAGGCGGCTGCGATCGTGGCCGTCGCTGACATCGCGGTTGTCGAGCGGGAACGACCAGTCCAGGCGCGCATTCAGATGCCACCACGCCAGATCGATACCGAGTCCGGCGCTGGTCAGGCTCTCGTGGTCCGGGCTGCCGGGCAGCGGGTCGACCGCGAATACCTTGCCGGCGTCGAAGAAGACGCGACCGGCGAATTGCGCGTCGCCGACGAAGACCGGACGGCGGAGCGTCAGGCTGCCGAAATAGCCGCGGTCGCCACGCACTTCGGCGGCCGGAAAGCCGCGAACCGTATTGGGACCGCCGAGCGAGTACGCCTCGGTGTCGACCAGCGGATCGGGCGAATAGACGCCGTTCAGGTGCAGCAGCAGCTGCAATTGCGCGGGCAGCGGTTGCAAGTGCTGGGCATCGAGTTCCCAGCGCAGTCGCTGGTCGGAAGCCGGATCGTCGCCCGACGCGGCGACCAGCTCGGCGCGGGTCGCCCGCGAGAAATTGCTCGAAACCGACGTGCTGATCTGCGAAACCGCTGCGTTCGCGTAACTGTGATTCCACAAGGCGCCGAGTTCGAACAGCGTGATCTTCGTGCTGATGAACCTGATACGTGGAGCGCTTGTGAAATCGGCGTTCGACTCGGTACGCGAGACGCCGCCGCTGAGCTTGATGAAATCCCGGCTGCCGGCGAACAGCGTCTGTTCGACGGACAGTTCGCCGCGACGGTTCCGGCCGTCGATCGGCGCATGGTCGACATCGAACTCGGCGTCCGAATAGGCGGCTTTCAGCCGCGTGCCGACCCGGCTGACCGGCAACGAATAATCGACATACGCATAGCGCAGCAGATGATCCTCCGACACCAGGCCGATGATGTTGAACTGGTCCTCGATGCGCAGCGGATTGTTGAGTGTCGCGGTCGCCGACAGGCGGAACTCGCCGGTGTTCTCGCGGCCGAAGTTGTCGATCGCCGCCGATGCCGCGAACGGCTTTTCGTTGACGCGCACGATCATGTCGCTGGTGCCGTATTCGTCGCCCGGCTTGAGAATCGCGCGTGCCTGCAGACCGGGCAGCGTGTTGAGCTGGCGCAGGCCGTCGCGGAAGATGTCGCCGTTGTAGATCGTGCCCGGCTGCACGTCGGGAAGCTCGCGCCGGATCTGTTGCGGCCGGTAGAGTCTGGCGTTGTCGACGTCGACCTTCGCAATGCGTCCCTCGCTGATCTGCAGCAGAACGGCGCCATCCTCGATTTTTTGTGGCGGAACGTTGACCGACGCCAGCGAATAGCCGCGATCGACATAGAACGCGGCGATGCGGTCGGCCGCCGCGTACAGTTCCAGCAGCGTGACCGGCCGGTTCGTGTAATCGGCGACGATGCCTTGCAGTTCGCGGTTCGAGAACAGCGTGTTGCCGGCGAAATCGAAACGACTGACGGTGATGCGCCGGTTGCTGCCGGCGACGCCGGGCGGTGCCGACGAAGGCTGCCAGACCGGCACCACTTCGGGATGCGATTGCAGCGGTGGCGGTTGTTTCAGCGTGTCGACGACCTGTCCCGGCGTGGTCTGCGCCGCCGCGCCGACCGACCAGACGACCGCAGCCGTCAGTGCCAGACCGCCGATCTTCCTGTAACTCCGCGTTCGCATCGGACCCCCTGTCATGCCGAGCCGGCTCCCCGCCGGCAAAAGCTGACAGGGACTATATCTGAAGCGCGGGACCGGGCAATGTCCGGAGGCGCTGTGGCTGTGTTCCAGCGCACAGTCGCGGTTGTCGCAAACTGCCTCGCCAGCGGGGCGGCCGCTCGCGTATCATCCCGGCAGTACCGCGCGAGAGACCACCTTCATCGGTGGCGCCGAGGGGTGAAGTGTCGCGCTTGCGAAGCGCAAGCTTCGCGCGACACTGAACGCCCGGCCATGGATGGCCGGGCCGGGACTCGATCGGGAGATGAGGTCGCGCCATGGATGGCAGCAACTGAATATGCTTTAAAGTATCGAACGCACCGCGCGAGAGACCACCTTCATCGGTGGCGCCGAAGGCGCAAACCCGCTCGGAATCGCTCAGGCAAAAGGAGCGCGGTGCTGCAGCAACACTCTGGAGAGAGCCGCCATGTCGCGGCCACCGAAGGCGCACCAACGCTCAGGTCACCGGACAGAGGAGCGGTTTTCGCTATCCATCACGACACGCGGGAACCGTATGCTCAAGCACACAGCGCTGCACCCGGAACACGTCCGCCTCGGCGCCAGGCTGGTCGATTTCGCCGGCTGGGAAATGCCGATCCAGTACGCCTCGCAGCTCGACGAGCACCACGCCGTGCGCCAGGCGGCTGGCATGTTCGATGTCGCGCACATGGCGGCGGTCGACCTGTCGGGCCCGCGCACGCGCGAATTCCTGCGTCATCTGCTCGCCAACGATGTCGCGCGGCTCGCGCAGCCGGGCAAGGCGCTGTATTCGTGCATGCTGCGCGAGGACGGCGGCGTCATCGATGACCTGATCTGCTATTTCATCGACGACGGTCGCTACCGGCTGGTCGTCAATGCCGGCACCACGGACAAGGATCTGGCGTGGATCCGCGAGCGGGCGCAGCCGTTCGACGTCGCGATCCACCATCGCGACGATCTCGGCATTCTCGCCGTGCAGGGGCCGCAGGCGCGTGCGCTGGTCCTGCCGCTGCTGCCCGCCGGACTCGGCGCGCGTGCCGACGCCCTCGGCAATTTCCAGGCTGCGTGGTCGGGCGACATGTTCGTCGCGCGTACCGGTTATACCGGCGAGGACGGTTTCGAACTGATCCTGCCGCACGAGCCGCTCGTCGCGCTGTGGAAGCAGCTGCTGGCGGCCGGCGTCGTGCCCTGCGGTCTCGGTGCGCGCGACACGCTGCGCCTCGAAGCCGGCATGAATCTGTATGGCCAGGACATGGACGAAGCGACGCATCCGCTCGAATCCGGTCTCGGCTGGACGGTGGCATGGGGCGAGGCGGACGCGCCGCGCCGCGATTTCATCGGTCGCACCGCGCTGGAAAATGCGCGCGGCGCGAGCCCGCGCAAGTTCATCGGTCTGGTCCTCGAAGGGCGCGGCATCATGCGATCGCACATGAAGGTCCGCTTCGCCAACGGGGCGACCGGCGAAACGACGAGCGGCGGATTCGCGCCGACGATGAAACAGTCGATCGCACTGGCGCGTGTCGCCAAGGTCACCGATGGTGCCTGCGAAGTGGAAATCCGCGGCCAATGGCTGCCGGCGCGCGTGGTCAAGCCGCCGTTCGTCCGCAACGGCAAAGTTCTGGTTTGAGAAAAAGCGAAGGAGAAATCTGATGAGCAATGTTCCCGCGGAATTGAAATACGCCAAGTCGCACGAATGGGTGCGGCGCGAAGCGGACGGCAGCGTGACGATCGGCATCACCGATTTCGCGCAGGGCTCGCTCGGCGACCTGGTGTTCGTCGAGACGCCGGCCGCCGGCCGCAAGCTCGGCAAGGATGAAAGCTGCGCGGTCGTCGAATCGGTCAAGGCCGCCAGCGACGTCTACGCGCCGATCGCCGGCGAAGTGACCGCCAGCAACGCCAGGCTCGGCGACAATCCGGAAATCCTCAACAGCGATCCTTATCGGGAAGGCTGGATGTGGAAGATGAAGCCGGCCAATGCCGCGGACATCGACGGCCTGCTCGATGCGGCGGCCTACGAGGATTTCCTGAAAACGCTGTGATCCGATCGCGAGGCCTGCGCCTCGCGCCCTCCACCTCACGTCTCACGCCAAGATGCCGTTCATTCCGCATACCGAAACCGATGTGAAGGAGATGCTGGCCGCGATTCGCGCGCCGGGCATCGATGCGCTGTTCGACGAGATTCCACCTGCACTGCGCTGCGGCGCGCTGGAGAAGATTCCCGACGGTCTCGGCGAGATGGCGGTGACGCAGCTGATGATGGCGCGCGCGCAGGCCGACGGTCTGGCGCTGAATTTCATCGGCGCCGGCGCCTACGAGCATCACATCCCGGCGGCGGTCTGGGAGATCACGACGCGCGGCGAGTTCTATTCGGCGTACACGCCGTATCAGGCCGAAGCCAGCCAGGGCACGCTGCAGCTGCTGTACGAATACCAGACGATGATCTGCGGCCTGACCGGCATGGAAGTGTCGAACGCGTCGATGTACGACGGCGCCTCGGCGCTCGGCGAATCGCTGCTGATGGCGATTCGCGCGAACAAGCAGAACGGCTCGGGCATTGCGCTGGTGCCGCGCGCGGTCAATCCGCTGTATCGCGACGTGGTCGCAGCGACGACACCGGCGCAAGGCGTGCAGCAGGTGTTCGTCGATTACGACGCGAAGTCCGGCCAGACACCGCTCGCCGCGTTGCAGGCTTGCGGTGTCGACCAGCCGACTGCCGTCGTCATCCAGCAGCCGAATTTCTTCGGCGTGCTCGAAGACGTCGATGCGATCACCGATTGGGCGCATGCGCAGGGCGCGCTGGTCGTCGCGGTCGTCAATCCGACGTCGCTGGCGGTGCTGAAGGCACCGGGGCAGTGGGGCGCGGAAGGCGCCGACATCGTCTGTGGCGAAGGCCAGCCGCTCGGCGCGCCGCTGTCGTCCGGCGGCCCGTATTTCGGATTCCTGACGACGAAGATGCGTTACGTGCGCGAGATGCCGGGCCGCATCGTCGGCCGCACCGTCGATCTCGAAGGCAAGCCCGGCTACACGCTGACGCTGCAGGCGCGCGAACAGCACATCCGCCGCGCCAAGGCCAAGTCGAACATCTGCACGAACCAGGGCTTGCTGGTGACGGCGGCGACCATCTACATGTCGCTGCTCGGACCGGATGGCCTCGCGCAGGTGGCGTCGGCATCGATCGCCAACACGCGCAGGCTGGTCGACGGCCTGACCTCGATCGCCGGTGTCGAAGCGCGGTTCGGCGCACCGCATTTCCACGAAGCCGTGATCCGTCTGCCGCGGCCGGTCGGCGCTGTGCTCGAAGCGCTCGCCGCGCGCGGCATTTTCGGTGGTTGCGATCTGTCGGCCGCGTATCCCGAACTCGGCGATGCGCTGCTGGTCTGCGCGACCGAAACCAAGACTCCGGAACAGCTTGCGCGCTATCGCGACGCACTGGCCGACATCCTCGCTTGAACGAACAGGAGAAAACCCGATGGCAACCGTTACCCTGCATGGCAATCCGTTCAATACCAACGGTCAGCTGCCGACCGTCGGCTCGCAAGCCCCCGGCTTCAAGCTGACCGGCGCCGATCTGAAAGACGTGACGCCGGCCGCCTATGCCGGCAAGCGCAAGGTGCTCAACATCTTCCCGTCGATCGACACGCCGACCTGCGCGACCTCGGTGCGCCAGTTCAACCAGCGTGCGGCGAAGCTCGACAACGCCGTCGTGCTCTGCATCTCGGCCGACCTGCCGTTCGCGCAGCAGCGCTTCTGCGGCGCCGAAGGCATCGACAAGGTCGTGACGCTGTCGATGATGCGCGACCGCCATTTCGCGAAGGATTACGGCGTGCTGCTCGAAGACGGCCCGCTCGCCGGCCTGACCGCGCGTGCGATCGTCGTGCTCGACGCCAGCGATCGCGTGCTGCACACCGAACTCGTCGCCGAGATCGGCAACGAACCCGATTACGAAGCGGCGTTGAAAGCGCTCGCCTGAGGACAGCGCGATGGACGGGATCTCGAAGCTGCTGCGCGCCGCCGCCGTGCTTGCGATGCTGTTGCTCGCGGGTCTCGGAATCCTCGCGGTGCTTGGACTGGTGCCGCGCGAGCTGTTGCTGGAGCAATCGCTGAAGGTCTTGGCCGTGATCGCGATCATCGCGGTCGCCGCATTGATTGTCGGCTTGCTGATCAAGGGGCGCGTGCCGCGCTGAGCGCGACACCGCCAATCGCAGGGCAATCCACACAATGAACGAAAAACAGTCGGAAAAACTGATCTTCGAAGTCTCGCGGCCCGGCCGCACGGCGTTCGCGCAGAACCCCGGCAGCGGCGTCGACCTGTCGTCGATTCCGCCGGCGCTGCGGCGCACCGATCGTCCGCAGTTGCCGGAAGTTTCCGAAATGCAGGCGGTGCGCCATTTCACGCGGCTGTCGCAGAAGAATTTCTCGATCGACACGCACTTCTACCCGCTGGGTTCGTGCACGATGAAATACAACCCGCGCGCCTGCAACAAGCTGGCGATGCTGCCGCCGTTCCTCGCGCGCCATCCGCTCGCGCCGGAATCGCACAGCCAGGGTTTTCTCGCGTGCATGTACGACCTGCAGGAAATCCTGAAGGAAGTGACCGGCATGGCGGCGGTGTCGCTGACGCCGATGGCCGGTGCACAGGGCGAGTTCGCCGGCGTCGCGATGATCCAGGCGTATCACAAGGCGCGCGGCGATCTGGCGCGCAGGGAAATCCTCGTGCCGGACGCCGCGCACGGCACCAATCCGGCGACCGCGGCGATGCTCGGCTGCACGGTGCGCGAGATTCCGACCAATGACGACGGCGATGTCGACGTCGACGCGCTGAAAGCCGCGGTCGGTCCGCAGACCGCCGGCATCATGCTGACCAATCCGTCGACCTTCGGCGTGTTCGAGCGCCGCATCAAGGAAATCGCCGGCATCGTCCACGACGCCGGCGGCCTGCTGTATTACGACGGCGCGAATCTCAATGCGATCCTCGGCAAGGTGCGGCCGGGCGACATGGGTTTCGACGTCATCCACATGAACCTGCACAAGACGTTCTCGACGCCGCACGGCGGCGGCGGTCCGGGTGCCGGTGC
>Ga0164242_10009094_pt1 | contig 10748 bp, 8 predicted proteins | sample OricomgcompostMG_FD_108783 | JGI IMG/M metagenome (GOLD analysis project Ga0164242, IMG submission 108783) | Miracle-Growth compost microbial communities from Emeryville, California, USA - Original compost - Miracle growth compost (MG) ... | reverse complement strand
TACCTTGAGGCATGTCAGTGAGTGTCCGTTTCGAAAGTGCGGCACCGGCCCGCTCCCCCACCCGGCCACCCATAGAATACCCTGCCGTCGGGTGGCCGGGTGGGGGAGCGGGCCGGTGCCGCAATCGAAATTCGCCCCCGCGGCGAATTTCGAAACGGACTCTAACTACTGTAGGATGCATCTCCGGAGGCCGAAATTCGCTACCGCTCAAGCCTCAACGATCGCTATTGGCACGCGCCGCGAGCGCACGCCGGATCTCTGTCTGGCGGCTCTCGTCGATATCGAACCCGCGGACCAGCGCGGCGCCGATTAGATGGGCCATGGCTGTCCCGAGCGAGAACACCATAGCTACAGCCAGCAACGCCGTCGGCGTATTGACCGCGAGCTTTGGATCGAAGCCAAACCAGGCGACGAGGGGTAGCGCGATGCCGATGGGTAGAGCCATGCCGGCCTTGCCTGAGATGCTGAAGACTGAAAACAACATCGCGGCTCGGTTAACACCGGTGCGCAGTTGATGCTCGTCGGCGATGTCCGCGAGCATCGCGCGAAGCAGCATGTTGCCGGAGCCCTGCATAAGCCCCTGCGCAACCGTCAGCGCCAACAGCAGAGCAACGTCTCCCTTGCCGACGAGGATCAGCAGGAGATTGATGACGGTCTGGCCGAGTTCAGTCGCAATCAGCGCGCGGTGCTTGCCCATGCGTCGTGCGACCCTTTGCCAAATCGGCGCAGCGAAGATGCCAATGACGAACTGGAACAGGAACAGACCGCTAGCCCATTCGGGCTTGCCTGCCACGAAACTGACGAAGAAGACGAACAGAACGCCGCGCAGGCCTTGAGCGAAGGTGATGATCAAGTCCGCCATCATCACGCGGAACAGTACCTTTTCGCGCAAAACCGCTTGAAACACCTGCCGCCATGGCACCTTGCGCGCGCGGCCCGCCGGCGGACCGATGCTGCGGTCTGGGAAGGCCCAAAACGCTAATAGCAGCGTCGGGATCACGGGGAGGATAACAGCGGCGCCCATGCCATGCAGCTTCATTACCTGATCGCCGGGATGAAAGCGGTCGACCAGCGTTGGCATGAGGAGCACCGCAAACAGTGCGAGGCCGGTGGCAACGGTCTGGTAGGATGTGATCCGTGTGCGCTCGTGGTAATCGCCTGAAAGCTCGCTAGACCAGGCATAATAAGGGATCTGGATCATCGATAACGACAGGAATGTCAGGACCAGCGCAGTTGCCAGATAGGCCGGTGTCACGCCCGCACCAGGAAAGAACAGCAGCGTGTTCGCCAGCACGAACAGCGCCGCGCCCGCCGCCATCCAGACCTTCCGCTGCCCGAAGCGGCTGCGCGTCCGGTCGCACAGCCAGCCGACCAACGGGTCCGTGGCCGTGCCCCAGATTCGCTCGGCGAGAAAAATCATGCCCAGTGCGGTCAGTGAGATGCCGTACTGTTGAGCGTATATCGCTGGCAGATACACTCCGATGGGAAGTTGGACACCAGTAACGTTGATGTGGAAGAGCGAGTGCGCGACGAGCCGTCCGGTAGGTAACTCACCCTTGTTGGCCGAATCCTCTGCGGGTAAGTGGACCCGCGAGGGGTCTGACTCGTTTATTCTTGCGACAGCATCCATGTCAGACGGTCTCCCTTTCGGCACGAATGGCCGCGGTTGCCATCGCGAGTAGATCGCGAAATGCCGCCTCCGCCTTCGGGCCGGCATGGGTGAGGTGATCCATCGCAGCCAGCGAGTTGCTGATCATGGCAGCGGTGACGATCAGCCGCTCGCTAAGATTGGGCTGGACGCTCGCCGGGACCAGCGGCCGTATACGTTCGACGATTGCGTTAACCACGTGGTAGTCTTGGACCAGCGAATAGCGGGTCCAAGCCCAGCCCGAGCGGGCAAGGCCCGCGAGAAACGCCGCGTAGCTGTGCTTTCCATCCTCGCCCCGTTGCTCGTAAACCGGCCGCCATAGCGCATCGAGCAGGCCGCACAGATCGGCGCCGCCTCCTCGCGCGTCCAGCACGCCGAGCAACTCGGCGCGGCGCGCCTCGATCGCGGGTAGGCGGTGGTGGTAGATGGCCGTGATCAGCTCTTCCTTCGAGCCGAAGTGATAAGCGACGACATTGTTGTTCGCCGAGCCGATCGCCGCCCCGATCTGCCGCGTGGAAACACCCCCGACGCCTAAATCGGCGATCAGAGCCTCGGCCTTTTCAATCAAGGCCGAGCGGGTCGCCTCGCGCCTTGGATCCCGTCTGGTTCGCTTCCCGCCCGTCATCCTACCAACTATCGTCAGTTCAGCCCTTGCTTGGATCGAAGAAGGGCTTGTCGCCTGCAATCGTTACCCGCTCCATCGCCCGCATCGCCGGCCAATAGTCGGCGACGGCGTAATGCTGGCAGGCCCGGTTGTCCCAGAAGGCAAGGCTATTCGGCTGCCAGCGGAAGCGGACTTGGTATTCGGGCTTCGACGCCTGATCAAAGAGGTGGTTGAGCAGCCAATTACTCTCTTTCTCACTAAGCCCCTCGATATGCCGAGTGAACGAGCAGTTGACATACAGTGCCCGCGCGCCGGTATCGGGGTGCGTGCGCACGACCGGGTGCCGCTGCGCCGGGAACTGCTCCAGGAAGCTTTCCTTCGGCTTTCCCTGGAGCGTTGCGAACTGGCTGCCGTCGTGGACCGCGGTGAGGGTGCATATCCAGTCCTTCAGCGCCGGCGAGAGGCCTTCGTACGCTGCGACCATGTCCGCCCACATCGTGTCACCGCCAATCTCGGGAATGACTCGGCCTCGCAGGATCGAACCGAGCGACGGCTTCTCGCGCCAGGTCACGTCCGAATGCCACATATCGGCACCGCTCCGGCGGTCCGGCACAGTCTTCAGGTGGAAGATTTCCGGGAACGGCTGGTCCTTCGGGGTGACTGGGTGGACCTCAAGCTCGCCAAAGCGGCGCGCGAACGCGATGTGCTGCTCCTCGCTGATGTCTTGGTCACGGAAGAAGATCACCTTGTAAGTTAGCAACGCCCGGTAGATTTCACTCACATCCTCGTCGGACAACTCGCCTAGATCGACGCCCTCGATCTCCGCGCCAATACGTGGCGTCAGGGGCAAGATACCGAAGCGGTTCGAGGAATGCGCAGTTGCGACCGTCGCCATGGGGAACCCTCCTCCTTGTGTATCCGCATAATCCGGGAAACGGAAAAATAAGCAAGTGGCTTATTTAAACCGGTCTTGTCCCATCGCTTGCAGGCGCCAGGGATCTTCGGGACTCGCCCGTCGCGTGAGCGGTGAGGAATTGGCCTGAGGATAGCGCATCCGCCATTGAACGGTTCTCGCCGGCCCAAGCCAAGCGCGCCAGGATATCCTCACCGGCCGGAAGGCCGCCGATGCCGTCAGGCGACCGCGATTTCTCGAACGAATGCCCGAATCGCATCGGCAAGCAACAAAGATGCCGGGGAACGCGTCCGCCCTCTCAGGTAGATCAGATTGGTCTGTGTCTCCACCGTCGCCAAATCCGAGACGTCAAGCCTGACGAGGCTCCCCTTTCGCAATTCCGGCAGGATGAATTCAGGCGATACCAGCCACGTGCAATCGGTCTGAAGGACCACGTCGCGCAAGATGGTGAAGTTCTCGCACACGAACGCGCCAATCGATTTCGCTTGGCTCGCCGCCTGATGATCGAAGGCGCGCGCAGTGGGGAACCTGTCGAGATCATCCATCGTAAGGGGACCCGCAGCCGCTAATGGATGCTGAGCCCGCACGAAAATTGCCAGGGGCAAGACACCAAGCCGCTCCTCTGTCACGCCGGGCACAATGCTCAATTGCCAAGAGTTGCCGACGACCATTTCGACCGTTCCCGCATGCAAACTTTCCAGCATTCGGTCGGGCGACCCGACTTGTGTGAAAAACGTCAGTTGGGGGCTGCGCTGCAACAGCGATGACCCGAGCCGGGGAAGCAGAAGGCTAGCCATAAGCGGCCCCATGCCTACCCCCGTCCGACCTGCTTCTCCGCGAACAAACAGACGCATATCGCGGTCAAGATCGCCCGCGGAAGCTAACAAGCTTTGTGCACGTGCCACAGCGAGCTTTCCAGCAGGTGTCAACGTCACACCGCCTTTGCCGCGGTCGAGCAGACGCAGCCCGTAATCCTCCTCGATCGCCTGAATGCTGCGGCTCAACGCGGGCTGCGAAATGCCGATCTCCTCCGCCGCGATAGAGAAGCTCGCGCTTCGGGCAACGGCAACCAGATGACGCAATCGAATCAGAGTTTGCATGCGGTGAAGGTATGCAAAATTCCCATTAAATGCATTGGTTTTAATTACTCGGCCGCCATAAACCTCAGTCTCTCTAGGAGATTTGAGCATGGAAATCGGCGTGTATATGGCTGGGGTGACGATCGGCGCAGTCATCGTTCTGCTAGCCGAGGTCATGTCTGGCCGACACAAAGGAGTTTACCGGCGCAAGGGAGAATTCCGGCTCATCGGCATCAATATGGTCGTGGGGCGTTTCCTGATCGGACCGGCCATGGCGATAGGAATCGCGTTGATTTGGAGCAGCCTTATCCCGCAATTTCACGGAGCACTAGGCCACTTGTCTCTTTGGCTCGCGCTGCCGCTCGTCATGCTGGCTAGCGAATTTTGCTTCTACTGGGTGCATCGCTGGGCTCACCAGGGTATGAAGACCCGCTCGCTGCTGTGGATGATCCATCGCACCCACCACTCGGCAACTTATCTGAACGTGAGCGTGTGGATGCGGCTGAACATCTTCTGGTACGTGATCATCCCGAACGGCTGGACGATGGGCCTGGCACTCTATCTAGGTCTGACCAAGGCCGCCGGAATCACGATGGTGCTCAACGCCGCCTGGAATGTCGCTACCCACAGCGATTTTCGTTGGGACGACGCGGTACGTCGCCATCGGCTATTCGGCCGGCTCTTTCGCGCGGCGGAGCATGTGATCGTTTCACCGGGCATCCACCATACCCATCACGGATTCGGCAAGGATGGCGCCTCTTATCGCAATTTCGGCGTCATGCTTTCCGTGTGGGATTGGCTGTTTGGAACGCTCCACATTCCTGAGGGCCGACCTTACCGCTACGGCTTGCCCGGCCATAACGCCCATTGGCTTGAAGAGTTGGCGTACCCCTTGGTGAGAATGCGCCAGACGGAACAAGCAGAGGTTCCCCTTGCGGGATCTGCCATACAGCGGTGAAGAACGGATCGGTGCGCCAGCCGGCGGTCACGATTGCCTGTCACCTCCGGCTGCCACCGCGGAGGTCGAGTCCCAAACTTAGGTGCTCTGGGCATCAATATTGGAAGGCGCTGTCAGTCTCTTTCCAACGGCCTTCCGTTGCTTGGCGGCGTATTGTCGGATTGCTTAGGATCTGAGCCCGCTTCGAGCAGCATCGCTCTGATCTCCGCCGCAGCGGCGATGGTCGCCGGCGACAGCGTGCGGCCGCGCTTGAACACCAGGCAGATGTCGCTGTCGGCTTGGGCAAGCCCGGACACGCTAAGCTCCGCCATACGGCCGCCGCGCAAGTCCTCGACGAGGAACACCGGCGAAGACATCCAGACGCAATCGCTGGCGAGCACGGTCTCGCGCAGCACGTGAAAATTGTCGCAGACGAAGGCGCCGGCGGCGGCGATTGTTCCGGCCTGCAGCTCGACCGCGCTGGCCACCGGATAGTCTTCAAGATCGGCCAGGGTCACTGTCCCGGCCCGCGTCAACGGATGTCCGGCGCGGACCATCGTTGCAATCTTCAGCCCGCCCAGCCGCTCCAGTTCGGTCCCGGGTACACGGCCGAGATTCCAGTTGTTGCCGATGATCATCTCGATCTGGTCGTTGAGTAGCTCCGTGACGAGCTGCGTTGGCGGCCGGGTCAGTGTGAAAATCTGAAGTCCAGGATAAGCCCGTAGCATGGCGGTGCTCAGCCGCGGCAGGAACAGGCTCGCCAGAAGCGGGCCAAGGCCGAAAGCGACCCGACCAGCCTCCCCCCCGGGATAACGCTTGAGGCTGCGTTCGAGATCGCCTGCGGCGGCGAGCAGCTTGTTGGCCCGATCGATGACGTGAAGCCCTGCCGGGGTGGGATGGACGCCGCCTCGGCCACGATCGAACAGCGTGACTCCGTGACGTCGCTCGAACGCTGCAATGCTTCGACTCAATGCCGGCTGGGTGATCCCTTCTTCCTCGGCGGCACGCGAGAAGCTGCGATTGCGGGCGACGGCGACGATGTGGCGAAGACGGGTCAAATCCATATAATTACCTTACGGCATGAATATATATCGTCATATGCATTGGACAGCATGAAAACGCGAGCCCAAACAGCTTTGGAGATTTAAGGAGGGCACGATGCGGGGACGGATGGGAATCTTGTTGGCGGCGACGATGCTGGCGACGACGGCCTTGGCGGGCGGTGCACAAGCGCAAAGCCAGGCTCAAACCGCGCGCACCGTGCTGCCGGTTCCGGCGGCGCCGTTCGATGGCAAGATCGCCGAGAACATCCTCGATTCGACGCCCGGCACGGCGCAGCCGATCCGCGCGCCGCAGGGCGCGCCCAACGTCCTGTTGTTCATGACCGACGACACTGGTTTCGCCATGTCGAGCGCCTTCGGTGGCCCCGTGCCGACTCCGAACTTCGACCGGCTGGCCGCGCGCGGCGAACGCTACAACCGCTTCAATACCACTGGCATCTGCTCGCCGAGCCGTGCTGCGCTGCTGACGGGGCGCAATCATCATAACGCCGGCGTCGGCTGGCTGAGCGACATCTCAACACGCTTCCCAGGGTATGGCGGACGGATCCTGCCATCGACCGCAACGGTTGCGCAGATCCTGCGGCTCAACGGCTACAACACGGCGATGTTCGGCAAACACCATGACAATCCGGGCGATGACCGCAGCGCGGCCGGCCCGTTCGATGCGTGGCCGACCGGCATTGGTTTCGAATATTTCTACGGGTTCGTCTCCGGCGACAGCGACCAGTACTCGCCCGAACTCTACCGCGGCATCCAGCGCGTCGATCCGGACGAGGGCAAGGGCGAGATGCTCGACCAGCGACTCGCCGACGACATCATTCGCTGGGTGCACAATCAGAAGGCCGGCGCCCCGGACAAGCCCTTCCTCGCCTATTGGGCGCCCGGCACCACCCACGCGCCTCACCAAGCGCCGCCCGAATACATCGCCCGCTTCAAGGGCAAGTTCGACATGGGCTGGGACGCAATGCGCGAGCAAACATATCGGCGGCAGCTCGCCATGGGGATTATTCCCAAGGGCACGAAGCTGACACCGCGCCCGGCCGAAATCCCAGCCTGGAATTCGCTCACCGCAGCGCAGAAGGCCTTTGCCGCGCGCACCATGGAAGTCGCCGCGGCGCAGCTTGCCTTCCTGGACGAGCAGTTCGGCCGGGTGACCGACGAGCTTCAGCGCATGGGAGAGCTCGACCACACGCTGGTCACCGTTGTCATCGGCGACAATGGTGCCAGCGGTGAGGGCGGCCCGCAGGGTACTATCAACGAACTGCGGGCAATGGGCATCAACAATGAGCGTCCCGCCTGGCTGGAGGCCAACATCGACAAGCTCGGCGGACCGATGACCTACGAGAACTATCCGGTCGGCTGGGCCTGGGCGATGGACACGCCGTTTCGCTGGGTCAAACAATATGCCGACATGCTGGGCGGCATCCGCAACGGCATGATCATGGCCTGGCCCGGCCATGTCGCGCACCCGGGGAGCGTCTGCCCGGAGTTCGGCCACCTGATCGACCTTACCCCCACCGTCCTCGACGCCGCGCGGCTGCCGGCGCCGACCATGGTGCTGGGCACGAAGCAGAAGCCGATGGACGGGCAGAGTCTTCTGCCGAGCTTGCAACACTGTGACGCCGACAAGCCGCGCACCCAATACTTCGAGATCGGCGGCAAGATGGGACTTTACCAGAACGGTTGGTTCCTCAGCGGCGAGGATGGCCGGACCTCCTGGACCGGGATGCCGCCGAGCGGGTCGCATCCGACCATCAGCTGGACGCTTTACGACCTCACCAAGGACTTCTCTCAGTCCACCGATCTTTCCGCGCAGCAACCGGCGCGGTTGCAATCCATGATCACGTTGTTCAAGCAGGAGGCTGAGCGCAACAACGTCTATCCGCTCGACCACCGCTTCGTTCCGGACCGCGCCAGCGCCGCGGCTGCTGGAGGCATGCGCAAGCACTACGATTTCTGGGGCAAGGACGTGAGCATCCCGGCGCTGGGCGGGGGACCCTACCTCGCTGGGCGCCCCTTCACGGTCAACGCGGACCTCGTGCTGGGCAAGCCGGACGCCTCGGGAGCGGTACTTGCCTGGGGTAGTCATTTCGGGGGATGGAGCCTTTACCTCGATCGCGGCCACCCGGCGTTCGTCTGGGCGAAGTCAACCGATCCCGAGGAGATGGCGCAGGTCACCGCCACAAGCACCCTGCCGCAGGGCAGGAGCACGCTTCGCCTGCGCTTTACCACAGCCAAGCCCGGCGGTCCGGCCGAAGTAGTGCTGAGTTCCGGGACCCAGGAACTGGCGCATCTGCGGCTGCCGAGTAGCGTACTGATGCCGGCAGGCACCGGCGAATCACTCGACATCGGCCGTGATCTCGGTGTTACGGTCACGGACTACCGCACCCCCCATGGTGTGATCGAAGGCGATATTCCGCATGTCACAATCGACTTCGACTGAGGTCATCGCCGGCATGATCCATCTGCCCGGCGGTGAATTCGCCATGGGCTCGGATCGCTTCTATCCCGAGGAGGCGCCGGTGCGGCGCGTGCGCGTCGATCCGTTCCGAATCGACGCGACCCCGGTGACCAACGCTCAGTTCGCCACGTTTGTCGCGGCCACCGGGCACGTTACCTTCGCCGAGATCGCGCCCGATCCGAAGGACTATCCCGGCCTGCCGCCCGCGCTGGCGCAACCCGGATCGGCAGTGTTCGAAATGCCCGACCGGCCGGTCGACACGTCGGTGCCGATCTGGTGGGACTTCCGCATCGGCGCCAACTGGCGCGCGCCGCTGGGGCCAGGCAGCTCGATCACGGGGATCGAAGAGCACCCGGTGGTCCACATTGCCTATGCCGATGCCGAGGCTTACGCCGCCTGGGCAGGCAAGGCGCTGCCGACCGAGGCCGAATGGGAGTTCGCGGCGCGCGGCGGCCTGGACGAGGCGGACTATGCATGGGGCGACGAACTGGCGCCCGCCGGTGCAATGCTGGCCAACTATTGGCAGGGCCGGTTCCCCTCCACCAATGAATTGACGGACGGATACCTTCGCACCTCGCCAGTACAGACTTATCCGGCCAATGGGTATGGCATCCACGACATGATCGGCAATGTCTGGGAATGGACCGCCGACTGGTTCGCCCAGCCCAAGCGGGAGCGCAAACCCCGCGGGTCGTGCTGCGTGCCCGCCAACCCGCGCGGCGGCACGCGCGGGGGCAGCATCGTCAAGCGTGATCCCCTGCGCATGCCGCGCAAGGTGATGAAGGGAGGCTCGCATCTGTGCGCCGAGAACTATTGCCGGCGCTATCGCCCGGCCGCGCGCTATGCACAGCCAGTCGACACCACGACAGGCCACGTCGGGTTTCGCTGTGTGCAGCGAGGGGTAGCGAGCACGTTCTGACCGCAGAAGCGACCTCGCCGTTTGATGGAGTCCTCGGCATTCGGCCCATCGAGGCCAAGGCTCGGAAGATCGTCAGTCTGGCCAGCTGATGCAATCGCCCTAACAGAGCGCTTGAGCGAGGCGATCCGCGCAACATGTGACGCGGCTCGATGGTTCATGAAGATCGGCCGGTCATCGCATCACGATTTTCCCAACGAAGCTGATGAATGCTGGCGTTCTGATCTGCTCCCCGAATCCTGGACCGTTCTGAGCTGGAAAATTCCAGTTATGATCGAAGGGCCAGGATACGGAGTGAGCGATGAAGAGGACAAAGTTTTCGGAGGCGCAGATCGCCTTCGTGCTCAAGCAGGCTGAGGACGGGACGTCGGTCGCCTGGAGATCGTCGCTGACGCCACTTCGCCACCGTCGTCGGGTTGATCCCATGGCGCTTGGCGAGAGCCCTCAGGCTCTCTTGACTATCTCGTATTGCTCGACGGATTGCCGCTGTCGTGCGGGCGCTCCCGTGAAGAACCTAGCCCATAGTGCCTCCTTCCATTGCTGGCCGAACAATGCACCATCAAATCCCGGGACCAAACACCTGGAAGGCAGAGGGGCACAAGCTAAGGAATGGCTTACACGTTTCTTACACGTTCAGGTGAGGGCTATGCGATATGGTTGATTTTCATTGAGAATCTTTAGCCCCCTGTTCTCGAAGCGCTGATCCGGCCTTTCACGGCAAGACAAGAGGGGCGGTCCGGCAACGGGCCGCCCTTTTTCGTGCCGGCGGCCCTTTTGCCTGCGGTCAATGGACCGGCGGGTCTTCGACCGGCACGGCGCCGACGGGCGCGACCGGTTCATCCTCGGTGCGCGGCGGCAAGGCGTCCGGCGGCACGTCGGGAATCTGCATCGCCCGCGTCGGCACCGCCTGCACGTTGCGCACGCGGACCGTCACCTCGCGGTCCGTGATCGTCAGTTCGTTGAAGCTCGGCGGGGTCGAGCGGATCCGCTTCGACAGGGTTCCCGCCCCGATCATCCGAACCGGGCCGGCGGCGGTTTCATGCCGCAGGTCGAAAGCGTCGTGGACGTGGCCCGACAGCACCGCGAGCACGCCGCGCCGCGCCAGCGCTTCGAGCGCGCGCTGTCCGCC
>Ga0164242_10009093_pt1 | contig 10749 bp, 11 predicted proteins | sample OricomgcompostMG_FD_108783 | JGI IMG/M metagenome (GOLD analysis project Ga0164242, IMG submission 108783) | Miracle-Growth compost microbial communities from Emeryville, California, USA - Original compost - Miracle growth compost (MG) ... | reverse complement strand
CACGCGCCCGAGCACGTAGAGGATGCTCCCCGGCACGTAACGCGCCAGCAGCGGCTGCCCCCACGCAACCTGCGCCCGCCCGAAGCCGATCCGGTAGCCGAGGCTGCGCAGCGTCAGGTCCCAGCCGTAGGCCGAGAGGACGAAGTAGAGCGGCAGGATGATCAGCGCCGGGATCAGCCAGAAGACGTCGAAATGGACGCCTTCGCTCTTGATGTCCGACCAGTCGCTGACGACCGTGAGGACGAGGAAGCCGAAGATGACGACGGCGAGGCCGATCTGCAAGGCGAGACGCACGCCCTTGCTGCGGGGCGGCTTGGTCCCGAATTGCGCCCCTGCGTCACCGAGCCGGTGGAGGAGTGGTTGCTTTCGCTCCACTCCCCCGCACCTTAGAGATCGGTCCTGAAACCAGGACCGGCACCATCTTCTGGGATAGTCGGCCCCATGGGCGAGTTCGAGCTGCTGGCGCTGCTTCGCGAGCGGTTGCCGACGGCGGGCGGGCGCCTGCGCCTCGGCAGCGGCGACGACGCGGCGATCACGGTGCCGGGCGGCGCCGTCGCCACCTCGGTCGACGCGCTGGTCGAGGGCGTCCACTTCCGCCGCGAGACGGCGACGCTGCGCCAGATCGGCCGCAAGGCGCTCTCCACCGCGCTCTCCGACCTGGCGGCGATGGGCGCCGAGGCGGGCGAGGCCTACGTCGTCCTCGGCGCGCCGGAGAGGATGAGCGAGGCCGAGCTGCTCGAGCTGGGCGAGGGGATGGCGGCGGTCGCGGGCGAGACCGGGACGGCGGTCGCCGGCGGCGACCTGACCCGCGCCCCGGTGCTGACCCTGGCCGTGACCGTGACCGGCCACGCCGAGCGCGCCGAGGACTTCGTCACCCGCGGCGGCGCCCGGCCAGGCGACGCGCTGGTGGTGACGGGTGAGCTGGGAGGCGCCGCGGCCGGGCTGCTGCTGCTCGAAGACGAGTCGTTGACGGGCGACGACGGGCTGCGCGGCCGCCAGCTCGACCCCACCCCACTCCTCGCCGCCGGCCAGGCGCTCGCGCGCGCCGGGGCCACGGCGATGATCGACCTCTCCGACGGGCTCGCCGGCGATGCGGGCCACGTCGCCGTCGCCTCCGGCGCCCTGCTCGCGATCGAGGCCGACGACCTGCCGATCGCCGCGGGCGTCGCCGCGGTCGCGTCCGCCGCCGGCCGCGACGCGCTCGAGCTCGCCATCGCGGGCGGCGAGGACTACGAGCTCTTCGCGGCGCTACCGCCGGGCGCCGTCGCCGCCGCCCAGGAGGCGCTCGCCGCGCTGGGCACGTCGCTCATCGTCGTCGGCCGGGTCGAGCCCGCCGATGACGCCGGACCGCGCGCCGAGATCAGGCGGCGCGGTGGCGAAGCGCTGCCGAGCCGCGGCTTCGATCAGCTGCGCCCGCGTAGGCCCCGGTAAGCAGCTCGCGCACGCCCCGGCGCCGCAGCATCGCGTTGGCGACGCGGGACGGATCCGGCTTGTAGGTACCGGATTCGACGAGGTTCTTCAGTTCCGTTGCCTTCATCGAGTTCATTATCGGCTTGCCCAATCTTATCCTTAGTTTCGGGTAGTCGCACATGTGTCCAAGGTTTGATCCGGACGTGCGTCCGTTCGTTCAAGGCGACTCCCGGTACGTTCGCGGTAGCGACCTGATTACCCTTCTTCTGTGGCAAATGGGTCTGCCCGCATCCTTCTCGTCGACGACGAGCAGTCGATTCAGACGTTGCTCAGCTATCCCCTGCGCAAGGAGGGCTACCACGTCACCTCGGCGCTGGACGGCACCGAGGCGCTCGAGCGCTTCGAGGAAGGCCGCTTCGACCTCGTCGTCCTCGACCTGATGCTGCCCCGCCGCGACGGCGTCGAAGTCTGCCGCGAGCTGCGCCGGCGCAGCCAGGTGCCGATCATCATGCTGACCGCCAAAGGCTCGGAGTCCGACAAGGTCGCCGGCCTCGAGGTCGGCGCCGACGACTACATCACCAAGCCCTTCTCGATGCGCGAGTTCCGCAGCCGGGTCAAAGCTGCGCTGCGCCGCTCGCGGATGGTCACGCCACCGGTCGACCATGGCGGCGACGGTCCGATCGTCCAGGGCGAACTGACGATCGACTTCGACCGCCGCCAGGTCACCCTCGCCCACGAGGAGATCCGCGTCACCTACGTCGAGTTCGAGATCCTCGGCGCGCTGGCCCGCTCGCCCGGGCGGGTGCTCACCCGCGAGACGCTGCTCGAGCACGTCTGGGGCGACTCCGAGTACCGCGACCCGCGCACCGTCGACGTCCACATCCGCCACCTGCGCGAGAAGATCGAGCGCGACCCGAAGGAGCCCGAGTTCCTCTTCACCGTGCGCGGCGTCGGCTACCGCTTCGTCGAGTAGATGCGCCGGCGCCTGCGAGTGACCCGGTTCGGCGGGCGCATCGCGCTCACCGCGGTCGGGATCTGCCTCGGCACCGTCGCCGTGATCTACATATACGTGGTCTGGATCGCCGGGGCGGGGGCCGGGGACGGCGCGGTCAAGCGGGAGATCATCGTCGGCGGGCTGATCGCCGCCGGCCTCGCGCTGATCATCGGCATCTACTACGCGAGCCTCGCGGCGGGCAACGTGCGGCGGCTGCAGGCGGCGGCCCGCAAGGTCGCCGACGGCAACTTCGAGACCACGATCCCGGTCGCCTCGGTCGGCCAGCTGGCCCCGCTGGCGCGCACCTTCAACGAGATGCAGCGCCGCCTCGCCGAGCTCGACGGGGCGCGCAAGCAGTTCATCGCCAACGCCTCGCACGAGCTGCGCACGCCGATCTTCAGCCTCGGCGGCTTCGTCGAACTGCTCGAAGAAGAGGAGGACCTGAGCCCGGCCGAGCGGGACGAGTTCGTGCACACGATGCGCGGCCAGATCGACCGGCTGACGAAGCTGACCCGCAACCTGCTCGACCTCTCCCAGCTCGACGCCGGGGCGATGGTGATGACGCCCGACGGCGTCGACCTCGGTGAGCTGGCGCGCGAGGCGGCGCGCGAGTTCGGCCCCCGCGCCGAGGCCCACGGCTCGCCCCTGCGCCTGCGCACCGCCGACCGGCCGGTGGTCGCGACCGCCGACCGTGAACGGGTCCGGCAGATCATTCGTATCCTCCTTGACAACGCCCTCACGCACACGCCGGAGGGCACCGAGATAGCCGTGACCGTCAACCGATCCCCCAGCCGCCGCGCCGCGCTGATCGTCTCCGATCAGGGTCAGGGCATCCCGCAGCGGGTACAGGGCCGGATCTTCGAGCGCTTCTACACCGGCGACTCCTCCGGCGGGTCGGGCCTCGGCCTGGCGATCGCCACCGAGCTCGCCCAGCGGATGGACGGCAGCATCACGATCAGCTCCAGCCGTCGCTTCACCGCCTTCACCCTGGAGCTGCCGCCGGGCCGCGCGTCGGAGCCGGCCCCGGGGCGGCCGCTCGCCAAGGTCACGCCTTGAGGCCGCGCCGACTCCCGGCCGCGGCGCTCCTGGCGCTGGCGGCGACGCTTGCCGTCGTCCTGCTCGCGGGCTGCGGCGCCGGCACCGCGACCGTGATCTTCAAGAACAAGACGACCGAATCGAGCGCGGGCGGAGCGGGGAGCGGCGGCGCCGGCACGGCCGAAGTCGAAGCGCAAGTCGAAAGCGAAGAACCGCCCCAGGTGCCCTCCGAACTGGCGGTCGAGACCGCCTCGCCGGGCTTCAACGCGGCCCAGGTCTACCGCGAGGCGTCGCCCGGCGTGGTCACGATCCGCTCGGTCTTCGGCGGCGCCGCCGGCGGTGCCGAGGGCTCCGGCTTCATCCTCGACGGGAACGGCGAAATCGTCACCAACGCCCACGTCGTCACCACCGAATCGGGCGGCGAGGGCTCCGGCGGCAGCCGCGTGCCCGCCTCCGAAGTCTTCGTCGAATTCGAGAACCGCAACGTGCTGGAAGCCGAAATCGTCGGCTTCGACCCCTTCGCCGACGTCGCCCTGCTGAAGGTCGAACCGGAAGGCTTCCCGCTCCACCCGCTTGAGCTCGGCAACGACTCCGAACTCGAAGTCGGGGAGCCGGTGGCGGCGATCGGCAGCCCCTTCGGCGAGCAGCGCTCGCTCTCGGTCGGGGTCGTCTCGGCGACCGACCGCGCGGTCCAGTCGCTGACCCAGTTCAAAATCGAGGGCGCGATCCAGACCGACGCCTCGATCAATCCCGGCAACTCCGGCGGCCCGCTGCTCGAAGAAGAAGCGAAAGTGGTCGGGATCAACCAGCAGATCGAGACCAACTCGGGCGCCAACGACGGCGTCGGCTTCGCCGTGCCGATCACCGCGATCGAGCACTCGGTCGAAATGCTGCGCGAAAAAGGCCACGCCGAATACGCCTACATCGGCGTCTCCAGCCAGCCGATCTACCCGCAGCTGGCGCGGAAGCTGGGGATCGACACCGAATTCGGCGCCCTGGTCGCCAACGTCGTCCCCGGCGGCCCGGCGGCCAAGGCCGGGATCAAGGGGGCGACCGGCGAAATCCGCTTCCAGGCGGCCGAATACGAAACCGGCGGCGACGTGATCGTCGAAGTCGACGGCCAGAAGGTGGTCGAACCGGAAGACCTCGCCCAGCTGGTCGCGGAAAAGCTCCCTGGCGAAAAGGTCGAACTGACGATCCTGCGGGACAACAAGCGCAAGGACGTCACGGTGACGCTCGGTAAGCGTCCCGACAAGGTCGAATAAAGATGCGCCGCCGAGGGGAGTAGAACTCGGCCCTTGCTCCAGGAAGTCGCTACCGGACAGAAGTCGCTCGCCGACTACGCGAGCATCGTCGGCCGCGAGACGACCGAGCGGATCCTCGCGCTGGCCGAGCCGCTGAAGGGCAAGCGGGTCCTGCACGTCTCGGCGACGGCGTTCGGCGGCGGCGTCTCGGAGATCCTCTACACGATCGTGCCGCTGATGCGCGACGTCGGCATCGACGCGCACTGGCACGTGATCTTCGGCAAGGAGGAGTTCTTCGAAGCGACCAAGCTCCTCCACAACTCGCTGCAGGGGGCGCCGGAGACGCTCTCGGACGAGCAGTGGGCGGTCTTCGACGAGATCAACCAGGTCAACGCCGACGGGCTGGAAGGCGAGTGGGACGCGGTGATCGTCCACGACCCGCAGCCGATCGGCCTGCGGCGCGGGGCGGCGGCCAAGGGCGGCAAGTGGATCTGGCGCTGCCACATCGACCTCTCGACCCCGAACCCGGCGCCGATCGCCCGCCTGCTGCCGCTGATCGAAGAGTACGACGCGTCGGTCTGGCACATGGACCAGTACGTGCCCAAGGACATGGGCGCGCACCGCGAGGCGGTCAACATCATCCCGCCGGCGATCGACCCGCTGTCGCCGAAGAACATGGCCTTCTCCCGCGAGGACGCCGCCTTCATCTGCCAGCAGTTCGGCATCGACCCGGCCCGGCCGCTGCTCACCCAGGTGTCGCGCTTCGACCCCTGGAAGGACCCGATCGGCGTGATCGACGCCTACCGCCAGGTCACCGAGCAGGTGCCGGACGCGCAGCTGGCGATGGTCGGCTCGATGGCGACCGACGATCCCGAGGGCCGCGAGTACTTCCAGAAAACCTACGAATACGCCGACAACGACCCCGACATCAAGATCCTCTCCAACCTCAACAACGTCGGCGCGATCGAGGTCAACGCCTTCCAGTCGCAGTCCGACGTCTGCCTGCAGAAGTCGATCCGCGAGGGCTTCGGGCTGACCGTGACCGAGGCGCTCTGGAAGGGGCGGCCGACGATCGGCGGCAACGTCGGCGGGATCCCGCTGCAGATCGAGGACGGCGTCTCCGGCTACCTGGTCAACTCGCCCGAGGAGTGCGCGGCGCGCAGCCTCGAGATCCTGCAGGACCCGGGGCTGGGCAAGACGCTCGGCCGCGAAGGCAAGGAAGGCGCCCGCCGCCAGTTCCTCTCACCGCGCCTGCTGCGCGACTGGCTCGACCTGCTGAACCGCCTGGACGCCTGACGTAGGCTTCCGGGCGTGCCTGACTCGCCGCTGATCATCGTCTCCAACCGCGGTCCGGCGCAGTTCGTCCGCGACGACGACGGCAGCCGCTCGGTACGCCGTGGCGGCGGCGGGCTGGTCACCGCGCTCTCCGGCCTGGTCTCCCACCGCGACGCGCTCTGGATCGCCTCGGCGATGAGCGAAGAGGACATCCTCGCCTCCGAAGAGGCGGGCGGGCCGGTCTCCCTGGAGATCGACGGGATCGACTACCGGGTGCTCCTGGTCGGCTCCGACCTGCGCGCCTACGACCGCTTCTACAACGTGATCGCCAACCCGATCCTCTGGTTCATCCAGCACTACCTCTGGGACCTCTCCAACGCGCCGGACATCCGCCAGGAGGAGCTCGACGCCTGGGATTACGGCTATCAGCAGGTGAATCGCGACATCGCCGAAGCGGTCGTGCGGCAGATCGAGGGCCAGGAAACGCCGCTGGTGATGCTGCACGACTACCACCTCTACACGGCGCCCGGGTTCATCCGCGAGGCCCGCCCCGACGCCTTCCTCCACTTCTTCGTCCACATCCCCTGGTCGCAGCCGGACAGCTGGCGGGTACTGCCGCGGCGGATCCGCGAAGCGATCTACGAGGGCATGCTGGCCAACGACATCATCGGCTTCCACACCCACTCCTACTGCATCAACTTCCTGCGCTGCTGCGACGAACTGCTGGAGGGGGCCGAGGTCGACTACGTCAAGGCCGAAGTGACCTACAAGGGCCACACGACGCTGGCGCGGGCGTATCCGCTGGGGATCGACGCCGAGCGGCTGCGCCGCGCGGCGGAGTCGGCCGAGGTCGCCGAGGCGGAGCGCGAGGTGCTCGAGCGGCGGCGGCGCTACCTGATCATCCGCGTCGACCGCGCCGACCTGTCGAAGAACGTGCTGCGCGGGTTCACCGCTTTCGACACCTTCCTCACGCAGCACCCCGAGTTCCGCGAACAGGTGACCTTCATCGCCCACCTGCAGCCCTCGCGCCAGGACGTGCCCGAGTACGCCGAGTACCGGGAGCGGATCGAAGCCCTGGTCGCGGTCGTCAACCACCGCCATGGGACCACCGACTGGATGCCGATCGACCTGCGCATCTACGAGAACTTCCACGACGCGGTCGCCCGCTACAAGCACTACGACCTGCTGATGGTCAACGCGATCTTCGACGGGATGAACCTGGTCGCCAAGGAGGCGCCCGCGGTGAATACGCGCGACGGCGTGCTGATGCTATCCGAGAACACCGGCTCCCACGAGGAGCTCTGGGACTTCGTCCTCTCGGTCAACCCCTTCGACATCCAGGAGCAGGCCGACGCGATCTACCGCGCCCTGACCATGGACCCGGCGCAGAAGGCCGAGTGGTCGCGCGGGCTGAAGAACATCGTCTTCGGCCGCAACCCCGGCGACTGGGTCGACGACCAGCTCGCCGACATCGAAAAAGCCCGCGCCGAGCGGGGCTGAGCCGGCCCCCGAGGGGGAGAGTCCGCGCGGCGCCGCCCCTTGACGAGGGGTGACGGGCGTGAGGATCAGGTGGCGCGGGGTCGCGCGGGCGGCGGCGATCGTCGTCGTCGCCCTGCTCGCCGTGCGCCTGCTGCCGGGACTGCTGCGCGCCCCGGAGCCGCCGCCGCTGGGGAGGGACGTCGGGCTGCCGAGGGCGAAACCGGCCGCCGCACGCCGAGCGGTGGCCGCGAAGCCACGCCCGGCGGTCGCGAAGCCGCCGCCGAAGTCGTCGAAGCTCGCGGCCCCGGAGCGCGCCCGCAGGTCGCGGCCGAAGCCGGTCGCCGTCCCCGACGCCGCCGCCTCGACCGCGCGGATCGGCACCCGCGGGCGGCGACCGAAGCGCCGCCATCCGGCCCATCCTCAGGCCAAGCCGAAGCGCTCGCCGACGCCGAAACCCACTCCCGAATCGGCCCCTCCGCCCGCTGCGGAAGTGGTGCCGGAACCCCTTCCAGAACCCCCGCCGACACCCCGATCCACGCCTGGCGACGGTAGCCAGGAGTTCGCGCCGCGCTGACTTGGCTATAGTGCGCCGTCGCTTTGGCCGCACCACGTGAATATGAGCTTGTCCTGATGCTGGATCCCCAGCTCGACGCCCCCGCCCGGGATGCCCTGGCGCAGTCGGCGCGTGAGCAGATCTCGACCGCGGGCGCCCTCAAACAGGAGAACACCTGGGGCCTTCGCAAGATGGCCTACGAAATCAACAAGCGGACCGAGGCGGATTACCGCTGGTACCGCTTCGAGGCCCCGACCGAGCTGCTCGACTCCCTCGACCACAACCTGAAGATCGCCGACGGCGTCCTGCGCTTCCGGATCTTCAAAGTCGAAGAGAACACGCCGACGATCGTCCCGCCCGCCGTCGCCGCTCCCGGCCCGCGCGAGCGCACCGGTGACCGTGGCGATCGCGGCCCTCGTGAGGACCGCGAGGACCGTTACGAGCGCGAGCCCGCCGCCGACGCGGCCGGCGAGTAGTTCCTCCCCGCCCGAGTCCTTTCCCAGCCGCTCTTTAGGAGAAACGCCGCGCCCCAGGGGGGCGAGTCGCGCCGTGCTCCTGCCTAGACTGGAAGTCAGACAACGAATTCAGAGGAGTGAACTCTCTTGGCAGCTTCGAACGTCAACGTGGTGGTCATCACCGGGAACCTGACGAAGGATCCTGAACTGCGCAGCACCGGCGGCGGCACCCCCGTTTGCGAGATGCGAGTCGCGGTCAACAGCCGGCGCAAAGACCAGAGCGGCCAGTGGGTCGACAAGCCCAACTACTTCGACGTGGTCGTCTTCGGCGCCCAGGGCGAGAACTGTGCGAACTACCTCTCGCGCGGCCGCCCGGTGGCGGTCGAAGGCCGGCTCGACTGGCGCGAGTGGGAAGCCAAAGAAGGCGGCGGCAAACGCCAGGCCGTGCAGATCATCGCCAACAGCGTCCAGTTCCTCGGCTCCCGTGACGGCGGCGCGCCGAACGGCGGCGGCGGCGGCGGCAACTACAGCAACCAGGGCAATCAGGGCTACAACAACCAGGGGAACCAGGGCTACGGCGCCCCGCAGTCGGACGTCCCCGCCGACGTCTCGGACTTCGGCCCGGTCAGCACTGGCGGCGGCCAGGAAGACGACATCCCCTTTTGATCCGCCTGGGAGCGCGCTCCGGCGCGCTCCCGCGTCTTTCCCAGCCCCCTAGCAATCACGTCGGTCGGCGCCAAGCGCCGACCGGTTCGTACCTGTAGACTGCGCCGTCGCCTATGCCAAGAACTCGTGAGACTTCATCGACCGGAGGCGCCCGTCGTGGTGGCCGCCGTGGCGCCGAGCGCGCCCGGCCCCGCAAATACACGCGCGTCAACTCCGAGGTCGTCGACTACAAGGACCTTAACCTTCTGCGCCGCTTCCTCTCCGACAAGGGGAAGACCCGCGGCCGCCGCGTCACCGGCCTTTCGCGTGCCCACCAGCGTCAGCTGTCCGTAGCCGTGAAACGCGCGCGCGAAATCGCGCTGCTGCCGTACGTCGGAGAGCGTTGATGGCGCAGGCGATCCTGCTCCAGGACGTCGCCGACCTGGGCGAGCGCGGCACCGCCGTCGACGTCTCCCCCGGTTACCTGCGCAACTTCCTGATCCCCCGCAAGCTGGCCCAGCCGGCGACCCCGGGCGCGCTCGAGGAAGCTCAGCGCCGCATGGAGGCCGCCGAGCGCGCCGCCCAGGCCCGCGTCACCCGCGAAGCCGAAGCCGCCGGCCTGCTGTCCAAAACCGTGCTCACGATCCACGAGCGCGCCGGCGAGGACGGCCACCTGTTCGGCTCGGTCGGCCCGCAGCAGATCGTCGACGCGATCCGCGACGCGCGTGATCTCCGCATCGACAAACGCAAAGTCATGCTCGAGCACCCGCTGCGCGAGCTGGGCACCTTCACGGTCCAGATCGATCTTGGCGACGGCAACATCGCCTCGGTCAAGACGATCATCAGCGAGGAGAAATAGTCCGGGCGCCGCATCAGCGGCGCGCCTCCGGTCCCTCTCCCGCGCCGCCACCGGACGCCTCGTCCGAGGTGTGTCGCAACTGCCGCTGTTCGTAACGGAAGCGTGAATTTCTTTCACGCCAATTTGCATCGTCGCGGGTCCAGCCGAGGTCTCGGCTCTGGTTTCATCGGTACGCGTCCGCGGCGCCGCTCGTTCCGCCGCCACGACGTCTATCCCTAAGTCTGAATGTCCCCGTCCCCGGCCACCCACGTACCCCCGCAGAACATCGAGGCCGAGGAGTCGGTGCTCGGCGCGATGCTGGTCGCCGAGCCGACCCTGACCCGGGTCATCGACGAGGTGAAGCTGAACTCGGCGGACTTCTACCTCGACCGCCACCGGGCGATCTTCGAGGCGATCCACAACCTCTACGCCGCCTCCAAACCGGTCGACGAGCTCTCCGTCGCCGAGGCGCTGACGCAGACCAACAAGATCGACGAAGCGGGCGGCAAACACTACGTCTCCGAGCTCGCCGCCAAGGTCCCTGCCGCGGGCAACGCGAAGCACTACGCGGAGATCGTCCAGCAGAACTCGCTGCTGCGCCGGCTGCTCGGCGCGGGCCAGGAAATCCAGGGCTGGGTCAACGAGCGCGACGGCGAACCGCGCGAGCTCTCCGAGCGGGCCGAGAAACTCCTCTTCGAAGTCGCCCACAAAGAGCAGGCCTCCGACTTCCGCATCCTCGGCGACATCCTCCACGACGAGGTCGACCGCCTGGAGAAGCTCTCCACCGGCGAGACCGAGCTGACCGGCACCCCCTCCGGCTT
>Ga0164242_10009092_pt1 | contig 10749 bp, 10 predicted proteins | sample OricomgcompostMG_FD_108783 | JGI IMG/M metagenome (GOLD analysis project Ga0164242, IMG submission 108783) | Miracle-Growth compost microbial communities from Emeryville, California, USA - Original compost - Miracle growth compost (MG) ... | reverse complement strand
GTAGTGAAGGCCGTGCACCGCTGGAATTCGAAGTTGGAAGTGGACAGGTGATCCCTGGCTTTGACGAAGGGGTAACCGGATTACAAATAGGAGAAAAGAAAACTGTTAATATTCCTGCAGCCCAGGCTTATGGCCAGGTGTCTGAAGATCAGATTGTTGAGTTTCCTAAAAGTCAGTTTCCTCAGGATTTAACCCCTGAAGTGGGTATGCCGCTTCAGATGAGTAACGATCAGGGACAGACTTTCCAGGTCATCATTAAAGAAGTGAAGGAAGATTCTGTTGTACTGGACGCCAATCATCCGCTGGCAGGGAAAGATTTGATTTTTGATATTGAACTGGTGGATATCGTTCCAGGTAAGTCCTCTATCATTATGCCTTAATAATCTTAAGGTTTAGCACTTAAGCATTTCAATAAAATACCCTTGTCCAAATAACAAGGGTATTTTTATGCCTAGAAATGCCAGGGTCATCGTCATATTTTGAATTTATATTTTGATTTGTAGGTTTGTTTTTTCTAGGAGGCACGGAGGGAAAAATAGACCCTTATTCAGGGCAAGGCAGCTTATTCATTGGAACAATGGATGGTTCAGTTATGGATTTCTCCTAAAAATGAAGCAGGGTCCTTATGATAGACATCATATTCCTGTCATAAGGACCCTGCTTCAGCAATTGGGATCTATTTTAAGACCTCGGCCAGTTTGTTTTCCAGATCATCGCCCCTTAAGTTCTGGGCAATGATTTTACCGGTTGGATCAATCAGTACATTAAAGGGAATGCCTTCAAATTGATAAGCACTCACGGCTGCACTATTCCAGTATTTAAGATCACTCATGTGGTTCCAGGTCAGCTTATCGTGCATGATCGCCTTAGTCCATGCATCTTTATCCTTATCCAGAGAAACGCCCAGGATGGTAAAGTTCTTGTCTTTAAACCTGTTGTAAGCTTTCACCACATTTGGGTTTTCTGCGCGGCAGGGGCCGCACCAGCTGGCCCAAAAGTCCACTAACAGATATTTTCCTTTAAAATCACTGATTTTGATATCCTGGCCGTCCGGGCTTTTCATGCTCAGATCCGGCGCACTTTGCCCCATCAGCGGATAATTATTCGGATTACTGGAGGCAAGGCTAACTTTTAACTGACTGGCAAGGCCCGCCAGGGAACCGTCTTCCGGGAATCTTTCACTTGCCTTTTGGGTAATGGGTAAAAGGTCTTCGGGTTGAATGGAGCGGGGAGCCATCAATTTCAGGACATAGAAGGCCGCAATAGGAGAAGGCGTTTTCTCGACATAATGCTGAATGTCCTTGTTCATTTGTACGATTCGCTGATCTCTTTGGGTGCCCAGTACGTCTCTTACGGAATCATCCTTAATGGTGGGGGTCGCTATTTTGTGAATGGAGTCCAGCGCTCTGAAAGTCTCTACGATAGAGGAATCATCCGTTCTGTAGGTGGCCAGGAACTGGTAAAGGCCCGTCGTACCTTCCGAACCCTTGATCTCTGGAGTCATGGGATGATCGCCATTAATATTCAGGGTTGCTGAACTGGCATCATTGATAAACAGGAACGGGTAGCCGGCTTCCGGCTGAATGACAAATAGATGCTGCCCTTTAATTTTGGAAGTTTTAAAGCTATAGGTACTGTCTTTTATGATATCAACTGAGTCCAGTATTATAGGTGAGCCGGTCGCAAAATTGATCTGTTTTAGAAAAACCTTCTTTGACTTGGCATGTGTGATTTTACCCTGCACGGTAAAGTCTCCGCCCTGAACATTTCCGGAGCCGGTGCCCTGGGCACAGCTGACCAGACAAATCAGACAAAAGACACTGCAGATAAAGATGAAATTTTTATAATGCATAACTATTTAATATTATATAGACTTGGGTTTAAAAATAGATACTGTTTTTTACATATCAGGGTTGTACAAAGGGATTACCAGCCCTTTCATGGGCAATGGAGGTTTTGGGGCCATGTCCCGGATACACAACGGTTTCAGGCGGCAAATTGAATAATTTTTCCTTAATGCTATGTAAAAGTTGCTCGTGATTGCCTCCCGGCAGATCCGTTCTGCCGATACTCTCTAAAAATAAGGCATCACCGCTGATCACAAATTGCTGGGCGCTGCAATAAAAGGCCAGTGATCCGGGGCTGTGTCCCGGCACCAGGATTACTTCCAGCTCGTCACTGTCCAGTTTTATCATGTCTCCCGGCTCAATAAAAGTAAAATCGCCTTTATACGCTGCGAATTCCAGACCGTACTTACTGCCTACTTCTTCGCTTTTGTCATGTAGTTGCTTTTCCAGCGGATGAATCTGGGGGGTAAGCTGATAGGCTTCAGCCAGCCATTTATTGCCAAATACATGATCCAGATGGCAGTGGGTATTGATGAGGGCTACCGGCTTAATGCCCCTTCTTAAGATAAAATCCTTTAAGGTCTGGGTTTCTGCCGGGAAGAAGGTTCCCGGGTCAAAAATAAGGGCATTGCCCTTTTCGTTGTAAAGGACATAGGTATTCTCCTGAAAAGGATTAAAGGTGAAGATTTCTATAGTAAACATACAGATGAATTAATGATGGTTTTATGTAAGAGATTAGGATGGAGCTGCTTTGTCAGAGTTTTATTTTCCCGGTTCAATGAGCCACTGGATTTCTCCGAACTGAAAATAGGGAACCGGAGCGCCTGTGATCCAGAGCCGGCCCTGGGCGTCTACGGCTTCAATGACGACCTCAAGGTCCTGAGGCGCCTGCGTCGCAACGCCCTGATAGCGAATGGGAACCGTTTGATTTTTAGCATATAGAACCTGGTTGTAATCCGAGAGCAAAGTGCCGGCGTCCTCAAGGAACTGCTGATAGCGTTTTTCCAGAAAGGTGCACAGCTCCCGGCTGCTGTCCTCAATGTCATAAGATTTGCCGGTGATCTGTCTAAGAGAAACTGCCTTGCCCGCCATCTGGTCGCTAAACTGGGTCTGGTTCATATTAATGCCCATTCCGGCGACGGCCCACTGCCAATTTTTCCCTTTTATATTATTTTCAATTAATATGCCGACTGCCTTTCTGTCCGACCAGTAAATATCATTCGGCCATTTTATCCTGGTTTTTTCACCGCCGTAATGGCTGAAAAAATCAAAAACGCCGAGGGCGATGGCCATGCTGAGTTCAAAATTCCGGGTGAGAGCAACGCCTTTCATGTCCAAAATGACCGACAGGGCTATGTTCTGGCCCGGGGCACCCTGCCAGCTACGCCCTCTTTGTCCTTTTCCCCTGGACTGAAACCTGGCGAGGATGGCATGGCCGTGTTTTGCCAATCCTTGCAAGGCCAGGGTGGTGGCATAGTTGTTGGAACTCTCTACTTCGTCCAGAATCGTTAAGGGATTACCAATCATGGAATTTCAGTGAAATTAGCGAAAAGAATTACTACTTTTGCGAAGATAGGTCAATCAGCCCCGATTTCAGGGAACTAGTAAAAGTTAAAATTCTGGCTGGACAGCAATGTTTATCCAAATTAAGCTATTTTTAAATTAATCTAATTTTAATATTGACGACAAAAGCGACAAAGGAAACTCCGGCAAAGGTGACCAGGCTGGCAAAAAATGCTAAACTGATCAAAACGATCATTGCAGCCATACAGGCCAAAAAAGGTGCGAATATCCTTTCTCTGGATTTGAGAAATATACCGGAAGCAGTAGCTGATTTCTTTATCATTTGTGAGGCGGACAGCACTACACAGGTAAAAGCCATCGGAGACTATATAGAAAAAGAAGTAAAAGAAAACTTAGGTGAAAACGCCTTCCATGCGGAAGGTAAAGGTTCGCTGAACTGGGTACTGGTTGATTTTGTAAATGTTGTGGCACACGTGATGTTGCCGGAGACCAGAAGGCTGTATAGCCTGGAGGAGCTCTGGTGTGATGCGCCGGAACAGAAATATGAATCCTGACCCACCTCAAATGTTAATAATCGAGCAATTACATAAACAACTGCAATAAGGTTTGCAGGATTTCAATCATTTATGGCACAAAACAACGACAAAAGAAGAATACCAAACCTAGGCGGAGGCCTCGGGTCAAACAATGGCCGTAAACCTTCAAAAGGTCCAAGTATTTACTGGATATATGGTTTGATTGTTATTGCTATTATCGGGTATAGCTATTTTGCTAAACAGAGTCCCGATAGAGTAACCATCACACAACCGGTCTTTACACAAGACTTACTGGCACAAGGCGATGTTACCAAACTCGAACTGGTCGACAATGCGGAAAGCTATGTCCGGGTCTATATCAATAAAGACAGCTTGGGTAAACCATTTTACAAACAGACCTTTAAAAACCGCCTGGTCAATCTGGATAATTACGCCGGTGAACCGCTGTTTCAGTTCCGGGTAGTAGACCTTAAAAGTTTCCAGACGCAACTCAATGATTTTCTGGCGGCCAATCCGCAGATTAAGCAACCGGATATAGGTGTTGTAAGCGATACCAATTTCTGGAGCAGTCCGATATTCAGTACGTTGATTACGCTGGTCGGCCTGGCGCTGATCTGGATTCTTATGATGCGTAAGATGAGTGGCGGTATGGGTGGCGGCGCCGGCGGTGGCGGCGGCATCTTCTCGGTAGGTAAATCCAAGGCGCAGTTGTTTGAGAAAGGTTCCAAAATGGATATCACTTTCAAAGATGTGGCGGGCCTGGATGAGGCCAAGGTAGAAGTAATGGAAATTGTGGACTTCCTTAAAAGTCCGAAGAAATATACCAATCTGGGGGGTAAGATCCCTAAAGGAGCGCTGCTGGTAGGTCCTCCCGGTACGGGTAAGACCCTGCTGGCTAAAGCGATGGCCGGTGAGGCGCAGGTACCGTTTTTCTCCATGTCAGGCTCTGACTTTGTGGAGATGTTTGTAGGGGTAGGGGCCAGCCGTGTTCGCGACCTCTTTAAACAGGCCAGAGAAAAAGCGCCTTGTATCATCTTTATAGATGAAATTGATGCCATCGGCCGTGCAAGAGGTAAAAATGCCATGATGAGTAATGATGAAAGGGAAAATACCTTAAATCAGCTCCTGGTGGAAATGGATGGGTTTGGAGGAGACAGCGGTATTATTATCCTGGCTGCCACCAACAGACCGGATGTGCTGGATAGTGCATTACTGCGCCCGGGTCGTTTTGATCGTCAGATCTCTATTGACCGTCCGGATGTAAAAGGAAGAGAAGATATCTTCCGTGTGCATTTAAAACCCATTAAAGTATCCCAGTCTCTGGATATTCATAAACTGGCAGAACAGACACCGGGCTTTGCCGGTGCAGACATCGCCAATATCTGTAACGAAGCAGCGCTGATCGCTGCCAGAAAAGGTAAAGACGGTGTGGATATGGCTGATTTCAATGATGCTATTGACAGAGTCATTGGCGGACTGGAAAAGAAAAATAAGATCATCGCTCCGCATGAAAAAGAAATCATCGCTTATCATGAGGCAGGACACGCCATCTGCGGATGGTTTTTGGAACATGCCTATCCTTTATTAAAGGTGACGATTGTTCCAAGAGGAACCGCTGCCCTGGGTTATGCACAGTATACGCCCAAAGAGCAGTATCTCTATAATACGGATCAGTTACTGGATCAGATTTGCATGACGCTGGGTGGTCGCGCCTCAGAACAGATTTTCTTTGGTAAAATCTCCACCGGAGCCTCCAATGACCTGCAGCAGGTTACCCGTACCGCTTATTCCATGATTACCGTGTATGGTATGAATGAGAAAGTGGGGAATCTGAGCTATTATGATCCGCAGCAGGAAAATCAGTTCACCAAGCCTTTTAGTGAAGAGACGGGTAAACTGATTGACGAGCAGGCAAGAGAGCTGGTTGAAAATGCTTATAAGCGTACTTTGGCCTTGCTGACGGAACGTAAGGAAGAAGTGGAAAAACTGGCTAAAGCACTGCTGGAAAAAGAAGTATTGTTCAAAAGTGATGTAGAAGCCTTAATCGGTAAACGTCCGCATGACGATGAACCGGTGGAAGAGGATCCGCAACCAGCGGGCCTTAGCGAAGGCGTACCACCGTATGACGGTTCTATCAAGCAAGTGCCTTCTGCTTCCAGCGAAGAACAGCAAAATAAAAGCAGTATCGCCTGATCTTTAAGGTGCTGAACAGAGATCGATTGAGGCAATACATACAAGCATAAGAGAAAATGCCTATCTGACCAGTTTTGAGCTGTGTAGGTAGGCATTTTCCCATTACTGCCGTACCTTTAATACAGAAAAACAGAGATATCCCGAACATGAAAACCTTAACGGCCAAGGAACAGATATTAAACCGGATTAAAAAATCACTTTCCCAGAGCACACCCATGCCTTTCCCTGAGAAACAGAGCATGGGCAGACAACAAGTGATACAGCCTAAAACCGAAGAACTCACCGTACTGTTTGCAGAGAATTTTTCTGCCGTACAGGGGCAGTTCATCTACTGTGTGGATGAGGCGGAACTGGTGGCAAAAATCTCCGGTTTGCAGCAGCACAGAAACTGGCCCCGGATTTTTTGCCGGGAAACAGCCCTGATTGATTTATTGCAGAAGCATGATTTCAGGGGGCTGGAGTTCAGTCCGCAGGCAGCAGCGCCGGTCGCCATTACCGGTTGTGAAAAACTGATTGCCAGGACAGGCAGCATTATGATGAGTAGCCGTCAGACCAGTGGCAGAACAACCAGTGTTTATACCCCCATTCATATCTGTATTGCCTTTACCAGTCAGCTGGTCTATGATATTGAGGAAGGCCTGACTTTTATTCAGCAGGGACAAAAAAATATGCCTTCACTCATTACGCTGGCTACCGGTCCCAGCCGAACAGCAGATATTGAAAAGACCCTGGTGGTAGGTATACACGGACCTGGAGAAGTTTATTGCTTTGTAGTGGAGGATCAATTATAATTTGACTAAAATCATTATGACAGATACAGCCACTCAGCCCATCCTTTTACAGACCGCCAGCCCGGATAAGCAGATTTATTTTCTGTCCGATTTTCATCTGGGAGCACCGGATTATGAAGCCAGTCTGATCCGGGAAAAAAAGATCCTGCAATTTCTGGATAGCATTGAAGGCCGGACGGCTGAGTTATTTATTCTGGGAGATATGTTTGATTTCTGGTACGAATACAAGCAGGTCGTGCCTAAAAACTATGTGCGTCTGCTGGGAAGGCTGGCAGCTATTGCAGATCACGGCACGCGTATTCACTTTTTTGTGGGCAACCATGATATGTGGATGAACAATTATTTTGAAAAAGAATTAGGCATACAGGTGTATTTCCAGGAGCAGACCTTCCGGTCGGGAGATAAAAGTTTTTATGTTGCTCATGGAGACGGGTTAGGCCCCGGAGATAAAGGATATAAGTTTTTAAAGAAGATCTTCAGAAGTAAATGCTGTAACTGGCTCTTTGGCAAATTGCACCCGGACTGGGGTATCGGCCTGGCTAATTACTTCAGTCGTAAAAGCAGAGCTAAGACCGGTACGGCAGATGATACCTGGATGGGGGAACAGCAGGAGTGGCTGGTGATTCACTCCAGGGATATTTTGCGAAGGACGCATTTTGACTATTTTGTCTATGGACACAGGCATTATCCCATTCAGCTGGATTTGACAGCAAGTGAAGGACAACAACCAGGAGGTAGTCAGTATATCAATTTAGGGGACTGGATTACTAATTTTACTTATGCCAGTTTTGACGGCACTAAAATGCAGTTGCATAAATGGGATATATAATCACATATGGCAAAAAGGAGCCAGGTCTTGCGGTACAAGAGCTTAGGCTTCCCCGGCGTTTAAGCACCTTAAAATGTGCCTATACAGCTATTGCTATGGCTGCTTGCATGATACTGCTTTTTATAAACGTTGCTGCTTGGGCGCAAACGGGTAGTCAAAGAAATGACGAGACCCTTATATCTGGTTTTCCGGCAGGATTAAATATTCAGGGTGATTTTCGGCATTTTGAACTGGACAAGCTGGGTAATTTATTTTTAATCAGTGAACAGGGCAGTAAGATCACGCAGTATAATAAGGCAGGGGAATTAGTCAACCATTATGATAATGTCAGCAGTTATGGGGCTATCAGTGAACTGGATGTGACCAACCCTTTGAAAATTGCGGTCTATTACAGGGACTATGCGACCATCGTCGTGCTGGATCGTTTTTTAAGCCCGGTAAATACCATTGATCTAAGAAATGCAGGTATATGGGAGGCCGAGACGATCGCTAGCAGTTATGATAACCAGTTCTGGGTCTATGATAAACAAGACGCCAAGATTAAAAAAATAAACGGGCAGGGAAAAGTAACCTTTGCCAGTAATGATTTAAGACAGGTATTTGATGACGGTGTAAATCCCGTCAAACTACTGGACAGAGATGGTCTTTTGTATGCCTATGATCCTAGCTACGGTTGGTATATCTTTGACTATTATGGCGCCCTAAATCAAAAAATACCGGAGAAAGGATTAAAGGATATAAGTGTTACGGAAGGCATCTTAACGGGTAGAAAAGAAAAAGGCGGACAGGCTTATCTCTGGATGCTTAACTCGGACCCGCGTCAATTAGAAGCTGTCCCGATAGAGCAGCAGATTTTCAAAGACGGATCTTATGGCGTTGATGTTCCTTCTGGCAACTCAGCTTCAGCTATCCAGGTTCGTCAGACACAGTATTTAGGCCGGTCTGCAGAAATGCTGGTATTAACGAATAATGGACTTGGAAAAATACCTTTAGCAGTCAATAAGTAATCGGGGCGGGGACTGTTAAGGGGGGATCGATCTTAAATCTTCAATAATATTTATCTAATCAGGTTTAACTTATGGCGGAGAATTTCTTACAACAGGTAGTCTTAAGCAACAAGATAGAACAGTGGCTGATTGCACTGGGTATTATTGTATTTATGGTTTTATTCGCGCATGGCATTTCCAGGCTCGTCGCCTGGTTTAGCGTAAAGTATCTGACCAAGGTAGACCATGCGAACTTTAAAGAAACCATCAACGATCGTTTGGTCAGGCCACTGAGTCGGTTTTTATTCTGGCTTATAGCCGTGATTGCCTTGAATAACCTGGTATTCCCAAAAGTGCTGGATTTTATGGTTTTCAAAATGCCTTTTAGTCATCTGGTTCAGAAACTGGCATTATCCTTTGTTATATTTCTATTTTTTAATATGCTGATCGGTGTGGTGTATATGATCGCTACAGTTTTTAAAAGGTCTGCGACCAGAAAAGCGGACCGATCGCTGATTCAGCTCGCATCTTTACTTTCTGATTTAATCCGGGCAGTTTTGGCCGCCTTATGTATTCTGGTGATTGTAAAGACGCTGTTTAATATCACGGCGGCATCCTTTGCTACCAGTATTGGTCTGGTCACTGCAGCATTGGCACTGGCAGCCAAAGACACGGTAGAGAATATTATCTGCTCAATTATAATACTACTGGATAAGCCCTTTTTACTCGGGGATTATATTACGGTAAGTGGCGTCAGTGGCAATGTGGAAAGAATAGGCCTTCGAAGAACGGTGCTGAGAACGGATAATAAAACGCTGGTCAGCGTTCCCAACAGGGACCTTACCGGCAATAAGCTGGAGAATGTCAGTAACCAGACATTTAGAAGGTTCCGTCAGGAGATCAGGTTAATTCCGGGAAGTCAGGCGGATCAGTTGGAGGCTTTTGTGAAAGCCATTAAAGACATTTTAAAAGAACAAGGCAATACCATCACTTCCAATACTGTCTATTTGAAAAATACCGGTAACCAGGGCCATATCATCTATATGGAATATTTTGTATCCATTAGTATGACGAGCGCGGATTTTTATAAGTTGAATGAAAAGATTAATTTGTCGGTAATCTCAAAAATGGAACAACTGCAATTACAGCAGGTAGTATTGATGGCGGATTTAAATAAGTAGAGCCGAACAGCCTGAAAGAAATTTTCTTGTTATAAAAAATCAGCACCCCCTTTTTAAAAGGACAATCTGCCCCCCTGCCGGCGGCTGTTGATGGCTCTTCTGATTGTCTCATCTATTGCTGGATCCCAGGCCCTAAGTATAGCCTATATATCTATTAAGCGCATTGATAAAATAATAAAAAAAACATGCTGTTTTAACCACCTTGATTTTTTAGGTGAGTAAGTACTATGGGTGCTATGACGCTTTGTATGGAAAGCTCAAAAATACGGCATTTCTATAATACGAGTCCATTTTTGGGATGGACTCCTTATTCATGCTTTTTAGTGCCCTGTCGATTATTTCAATTAATGTAGATATTCAACGGATGATTGGCTTTCATCGAAGGATGACTTGGAGCATAACGGTTATTGCAATGCGTTTCATAAAAGAATATTGCCGTTTTAAGAAATACCCATGCGAAGCGTCAAAGCTCCATTTTGGGCTACCTATTAGATTTCTTTGTGCTGCTCATTTTGGATGGCCAGGACAAAGGATTCGTCAACAGACACTACCTTAGCGATTTCCGCAACGGATAATTGGGTCATCTCTAAAAGGGATTTTATCCATTCGGTTGTCAATTCAATTCTTTCTTTTTCTCTCCCTCTTGCTTCTCCGATTGCTTCACCTTCTTCACGTGATGTTTTATTGGTGGCATAATCATCAGCTAACCGTTTGAGGCTAAGTTCGTAATCTTCTTTCTGCTTTTTTGACATATTTACTATTCCTGTGTTCAAGCAATAAGCGCAACGCTACCTTCGAAGCGTAAAAATACTTCATTTGCAGTATCATAACCAAATTTTCTAATTGGTCTATTGTTGATTTC
>Ga0164242_10009091_pt1 | contig 10750 bp, 9 predicted proteins | sample OricomgcompostMG_FD_108783 | JGI IMG/M metagenome (GOLD analysis project Ga0164242, IMG submission 108783) | Miracle-Growth compost microbial communities from Emeryville, California, USA - Original compost - Miracle growth compost (MG) ... | reverse complement strand
TGCACGGGCGCGGACAAGGACGAGAACGGCAACGTGATCGCCGTCCACTGCAACTACTTCCCGGACAGCAAGTCGGGCACGGAAGGCGCGAACAACTACAAGGTCAAGGGCAACATCCACTGGGTGAGCGCGGCGCATGCGTGCCCGGCGGAAGTGCGCCTCTACGATCGCCTGTTCCGCGAAGAGCAGCCCGACGCGGGCGGCCGCGACTACCTCGAAGCGCTCAACCCCGATTCCAAACGCGTGGTGCAGGCGTATCTGGAACCGGGCGCGCGCGACGCGGCGCCGGAAGACCGATATCAGTTCGAGCGCCACGGCTATTTCGTCGCCGACCGCTACGACTCGAAGCCGGGCGCGCCGGTATTCAACCGCATCGTCGGCCTGCGCGACAGCTGGGGCAAGTAAGGAAAGCGCAGCGGCCGCTGCGCGCGCCGCTCAGAAGACTCAAAGCCCGCACGTTCATCGCGTGCGGGCTTTTTCTATTTCTGCCGATGCGCGTGTGGCCAGGCGGGGCCGTGCGATTCGCAGCGTCGATTCGAAGCGTCGATCAGACGCGTTCATGGAGCGCCGCGAGCGAGAGCGTCGTGCCGAAGAGCCGCGCGAGGCTGCGGCTCGCGTACCGGTCCACATCGGCAGGCGCGACCCACGCCCAGGCGTCCATCTCGGGAATCATCACGCCGTCGTGGCGGCGCGGGAAAAGCGACACGCAGCGGCATTGCGAGAGATCGAGCTCCGTGGCTTGCGCGCGTGCCGCAAACAGATGCAGATCCTTGTCGCGCCGATACACAAAACGCCCGAGATCGACGAGCCGCGAAGCGTCGATCGCGATGCCCGTCTCCTCGACCATTTCGCGCAGCGCGCTCTGAGCCTCGGTTTCACCAGGCTCGCCCTGCCCCTTCGGCACGTCCCAATGACCGGTGCCGGTCGCGTGCGCAAGGAGCACGCGACCGGCCGGATCGAGCAGCACGATGCCGCACGAGACAGTCTTGCCGTTCACTGCGGACTCAGTGCTTCTTCTGATAAACCCACGCACCGTTGCCGACGCGGCAGAACTGCGGGCGCAGCGTCATCGTCTGCCCCTTCGCGTTCACGACCACGTCCGAGTCGCGGCAGGTCTTGTCGCCGTCTTTCGCGGTTTTGGTCGGCGTGATGGTGGCGTCGATCTTCACGGGGTTACCAAGACCGTCGTTGCTCCAGTTGGAGGTCTCGCCATCGGCCTTGTTCGCGACAGCGTCGCGCACGGCGTGGGTGAGCGAGTTGTAGTCCGCCGGCTTCATCCAGCTAGCCGGCGTGTCGTTGAGAAAGCCCAGATTGGCAGCCTGAGCAGCCGGACCCGCCGAAAGCAGGACAAGGGCAGCGAGGCCGGACAGAATACGCGGCGATTTCGACATCGAACATTCTCCCTGAAGGGCGATTGCGGGCAATTGTTAAGTGCGGAAAAGCATAACACGGGCCCTTTTTTCGCCCTCCCCAATCCGGCGGCGCGGCATCGCGGCGCATCCCCGCGCGGGCGTGCAATTATCGTGTGTGCGCCGAATACGTTTCGGATTGGTCCGATAGCGAGTCGGGCAAGCAGCTCATAAGCTTTGACAGTCAACTGCTTATGCACAAATCGGCATTTTCTGTCATGACTTACACCATCGCCCTACGGATATTTGCTGTGATGCTGTCACTGCTGAGCATCGGCCTCATGGCCATGGTCGCCCAGCATACCCATAAGCCGCAGCCCGAATCGCCGGCGCCGCACTTCGCCATTCGCCTCGAGAACGCGCCGCACTGGCCCGAAACCGTCCTGCGCGGCGGCGTCCTGTGCCTGCTCGTCTCGTTCGTCGTGCTCACGGCGACCTGTATCCTGATCGCGCGCATCTGACCGGACACGCGAAAAACGCACGCAGAACACGCCCTATGCGCGCTCAGTGCGCCGAAGGCTGCCAGCCGTCGGTGAGTGTGTCCAGAAACGCAATCACGTCCTTGATCTCGGCGTCGGAAAAAACCGGCGCGTCGCCTGGCTTGCGATCGAACGGCGCATCGGTATTGAGGTTCGCCCAGTACCGGCGCGGCAAGTCGTCGAACTTCCTCACCCTGCCCTTCACCACCGGGTAGAACTCCTCCGGATTCGTATCGCGCCGCGCATAAAACCGCATCACCTCCTCCAGCGAGTGATAGATGCCGTTGTGGAAGAACGTCTTCTTGAGCGCGACATTGCGCAGCGTCGGCGTGCGAAAAAGCCCGCAGAATTCGGCGCGACCGCCAAGATCGGTGCGCTCCGGTCCGCATGCGCCCAGATCGAAGAAGCGCGGATCGCGATTCACCGCGAGCGTGCGATTGCGCGGCACGCCGAGCGCGATCAGGCCGAAGTCGCTGAACTGCGGCGGTGAGCCATCCTTCGCGCGCTGGCTGATGTGGCAGCTCGCGCAATTGCCCTTCTTTTCGTCGTTGAACCACTGCAGGCCGCGCAACTCCGCCGCCGTGAGTGTCGTCTTGCCCGCGAGGTACGCGTCGTACTTGCTCGTGTACGGATAGAACACCGCCGGAGTCTGCTCGAAGGTTTCCAGCGACTTCAGCACGGCCTTGAAGGTGGCGTCCTCGTCGTCGAAGATGCGCGCGCCGAATGCCTCGCGAAACGCATCGGCGTATGACGCCGCGCGCACCGCGTCGGCCACCTTGCGCGGCGTGCTGGCCATCTCGAAGGCCGAGAGCAGCGGGATGCGCGCCTGATCCGAGCCACGGTCGACGCGGCCATCCCAGGTGAGACCGCCAGTCGGGCCGGCGTCGACGCTCTCGTCGCCTTCGTCGTCGGAATCGTGATAGTGCTCGGCGAAGGACGGCACGGCCTGCAGATACTTGAGCGTCGGCACCGCGCGCATGCCGGGACGGCGCATGTCCGCGCCGCCGATCTGCACGTCGAGCGCGTTGGCCGGCGTGAATGCGCGCTCGGGATGGTGGCAGGTCGCGCACGACAGCTTGCCCGAGCCCGAGAGCGAAGGATCGAAGAACATCTGCTTGCCGAGTGCCGTCATGCGGCTCACCTGCGCGTAGACCTCGGCACGCGACTGGCCCTTCGACGGGACGCTCGTTTCGGGAGCGGCGTGGCCGGCGCTCTCCATTCGAGACGTGCCGCCATCGCACGCCGCCAGCAACGCTGCCAGTACGCCGAGTGCAAGAAACGCGCGGCAATGACGGCGTGGCCGCGCCGCGCGCGTCGGTGAATGCTTCTGAACGTGCGTCGAACGACGCGCCAGTCTACGCAACATGAACGAATCCCCGGAGCTTGCATGCGTGATGCGCGCCATCGCGCATCGAAATCGCGAAAGCGTATGTCAGCGACATGACGAAGCGATGACGCCTCGTAAGCTAAAAGTCATGTAATCGAAGTAATAAGAAAAGCTAAACGTAATAATTTACATATCGCTGTCAAATTCCGTTGAGACACTGCGCGTCGCCCGATAGCCAGTGCCGTCATGTCTTTGCGCGCTGGCCACCAAGGGGCCCCCAACGCGAGAGAGAAGAAAATGACCCAGAGAAAATGGTTCTACGCAACGCCGATCGCCGCAGCAGCGGCGGCGCTGATCGTCGCGGCGTGCGGCGGCAGCGACGACAACAAGGCCGACCTGTCGTCGGTCAAGAACATCGTCGTGATCTACGCGGAAAACCGCAGCTTCGACAATCTGTACGGCAACTTCCCCAGCGCCAACGGACTGCAGAACGTGAGCGCGCAAAGCGCCCAGCAGCTCGACCGCGACGGCTCGGTGCTCGCCACGCTGCCGACCGTCTGGAACGGCCTCACGCAAACGGGCGTCACGCCCGTGGTGACGGCGGCCATGACCGAGAACATGCCGAACGCCCCGTTCGCCATCGACGACCCGAAGGGCTACAACGTGCCGCTCTCGGTGACGACGCGCGATCTCTATCACCGCTTCTACGAGAACCAGATGCAGATCCACGGCGGCAAGAACGACATGTTCGCCGCGTGGGCCGACTCGGGCGGCCTCGTGATGGGGCATTACACGACGAACGCGGAAACCCTGCCGCTCTGGAAGATCGCGCAGCAATACACACTGGCCGATAACTTCTTCATGGGCGCGTTCGGCGGCTCGTTCCTGAATCACCAGTGGCTGGTCTGCGCGTGCACGCCGTACTACGCGAACGCGGACAAGAGCCCGGCGTCGGGCTCGATCTCGGCCGTCGACGCCGACGGCGTCTCGCTCACGCTCGCCTCGAACTCACCGGTATCGGCACTCGCCGGCATTCCGAAGTTCGTGAAGTCCGGCAACCTCACGCCCGACTTCTACGCGATCAACACGATGCAGCCGCCGTACCAGCCGAGCGGCAACACGCCCGCTTCGGGCGGCGACGCGAATCTCGCCGATCCAGACGCAGCCACCACGCTGCCGCCGCAAACGGCGCAGACCATCGGTGACCTGCTCTCGAACGCGGGCGTCTCGTGGGCGTGGTACGGAGGCGCATGGGGCGCGGCCGTGAGCGCGGCGCAGAACAGCACGTCGAATGTGATCTACGGCGCGAACATGACAGCGCCGAACTTCCAGCCGCACCATCAGCCGTTCAACTACTTCGCGAACTACGCGCCGGGCACCGACGCGCGCGCGAAGCATCTGCTCGACGGCGGCATGGACGGCAGCGAGTTCGTCAAGGCGATCGACGCCGGCACGCTGCCGCAAGTGGCGTTCTACAAGCCCCAGGGCAACCTCAACGAGCACGCGGGCTACACCGACGTGACGAGCGGCGACCAGCACATCGCCGGCGTCATTGCGCATCTGCAGAAGAGCCCGCAGTGGAACAACATGGTCGTGGTCGTCACGTACGATGAGAACGGCGGCTTCTGGGATCACGTCGCGCCGCCCAAGGGCGACCGCTGGGGCCCGGGCTCGCGCATTCCGGCGCTCATCATCTCGCCGTATGCGAAGAAAGGCTACGTCGATCATACGCAGTACGACACGACTTCGATCCTGCGGCTGATCACGCGGCGCTTCTCGCTGCCGGCGTTGCCCGGTCTGACCGCGCGTGACGCGGCGCTCAAGAGCAACGGCGCGCCGGCTATGGGCGATTTGACCAACTCGCTCGATTTGAAGCTTTGAGCGGTTTCGGCCGTGGGTGGCTTGCGGGGCGGAGTGGCTGGCTTCGCGTATCGGGCAGCTTTGGGGCTGCCCGATTTTTTGCTTCGGGTCTATGCCCGAGTAAGAAATGCGAACGGGCTACAAGCGCAAGCTTGTAGCCCGTTTCCTATCTGGCGCGACAGGAGGGGCTCGAACCCCCGACCCTCGGCTTAGAAGGCCGAACAAAATTGCATTTCTTGCGATTGATTAGCGGTGACGAAACCACACAAATCATTGTTTTTCAACGATTTTTAACTAGCACGCTCCATCCCCTTAGTTGATTGAAATTGATCGATTGCCGTAGAATTTGCCTACACAGTGCCTACATGAAGGCAGGCAATCAAAATGACAACGACCAATCTCACTGCGGCGCGCATCGCGGCTTTTCGCTGCGAACCGGGCAAAACTCAAAGCATCCTCTGGGACGCGAAGACGCGCGGTTTCGGCATCCGTGTGACAGCCGCTGGCACACGCTCTTACATCGTTGAGAGCCGTCTGCACGGCAAGACGATCCGCTGCACTATCGGTGATCCCGGTGCGTGGACGCTAGAAGAAGCCCGCCAGCGGGCGGCTGACCTGCGTGTGCTGATCGACAAGGGCACTGATCCGCGCGAGCAGGAAGCGCAGCAGCGCGCCGTTGCGGAAGCTCACCACCTGGAGACGCGCCGCCAGGAAGCAACCGTAGCCGATGCCTGGAGCGACTACCTGGAGGCCCACCGCCACAAATGGAGTGAGCGCCACTACGTCGATCACGTCAATCTTGCGCAGGCTGGCGGTCAGCCGAAAAAGCGAGGCAAGGGCCTGACCGTTCCCGGTCCGCTAGCCCCTCTCATGAAGCTCAAACTCGTTGGCTTGACCGCAGAGACGGTGGCTAGCTGGCTTAGCGAACAATCGGAAACACGGCCAACGAACGCCGAACAAAGCTATCGCAAATTGCGCGCGTTTATCCGCTGGTGCGAAGACCGCAAGGAATACAGTGGTGTCGTGCCCGCTAACGCGTACAGTGCGCGATCTGTGCGTGAAGCCGTGCCTAAGCCGAAGGCGAAAGATGATTGCTTGCAACGCGAGCAACTGCGCCTTTGGTTTGAAGGTATACGCCGGATTGCGAACCCCGTCATTTCGGTGTACTTGCAGGGGCTATTGCTAACCGGCGCACGTCGTGAAGAACTCGCCGCCCTTCGTTGGGACGACGTGGATTTTCAGTGGGGGAGTTTGCGCCTAGCCGATAAGGTGGAAACGGAAACGGGGCGAGTCATTCCCCTTACCCCCTACCTTGCCTCGTTGCTGCTGGAACTGAAGCGGCTTAACGAGACGCCGCCGAATGTGCGTCAGACGCGCAAGCTTGTTGCTAACGGAGAAACCTGGAAGCCCTCACCGTGGGTCTTTTCGAGCAAGACGGCAGCCGATGGCAAACTGGCGGAGCCGCGCATTGCACACCACAAGGCGCTAGATGCGGTAGGCCTGCCCCGATTGAGCCTGCATGGCTTGCGCAGGTCATATGGGACGCTGGCGGAATGGGTGGAATGTCCAGTTGGAATCGTCGCGCAAGTTATGGGGCATCGCCCCTCCGCGCTTGCCGAAAAGCACTATCGCCGCCGCCCGCTTGACCTGCTGCGTATGTGGCACACGAAGATTGAAACGTGGATGCTGGAGCAAGCAGGAATCGAGTTTGAGGCCGAAGAGGCAGCGCGAGGCCTGCGTGCCGTGAAATAATCGCTGCGAGTGGCAGAGCGCATCGTTGGAGCGGTGCGCCCTGCCTAACCCTAGCTGCCTTGTACGGAGGCCGCCGTGGCTGATGACGATGATAGCGCGCATGGGCCGCGCGAATTAACCGTAATCCTGCCGCCCGCTCAGCGCCTGTTGAGTACGATCGAGATTGTGGACGCGCTGTCCGCAGAAAACTCCGCGCAACGGCTGGCGTGGAACGTACGCATAACGAGCGCCATCAAGGCGGGCCACCTGCCCGTTCGATATGCGGATGGTTTCGCGGTCGCGCCGGGAACGATTGGCGCGGCATATGGCATGGGTACGCATGTCCGTTCTGCCGATGTCGGTGAGTGGCTGCGGGCCGGGGGCTGGGTGGTCACATTCGCGGATCCTTCTGAATCAGCCTCTCCACACGCCACGAGCAGTGCAGCCACAAGCCACAAGGTCACGCATAAAAGCGGCCAGCCGCGTAGCTATCCGCTTGACGCGGAAATCAACGAGGCCAGACGACGTGCCCCCGAGCCAGACAATCCTCAGAGCGTTTGGGGCGAACTGTCGAAAATGGCCGAGAGTAAATTTGGTGTGCTGATCGGTTTTTCGTCAGACGGCGTGCAGTATCGGTCGAAGGAGTATCAGGCTGCCGCCGCCCCTGACGTTTTCACGCTCAAGAATCTCCGCGAACGCATGAGGCGGCGCGTGAAAGCGCGCCAGGACTCTCCAAGACGCGGATAGACGCGCCACGGCGCGCGCCTATGGGCGCATTTCCCTTTCAATCGCAGACTGTCAACGCCGAAAACGCGCTGCCGCTTGCAGTGGAGCGTCAAGGCATTGATACGCACGGATGCGAGTGCCGTTAAGTCGGACTCCCACCGTTGCGAATAACTGCGCACCGAAGGGGCTTCAATATGGCTATTTGCAACGCTGCCCGCCCGGTCGCCCCGGCTGCTGGCGACCTGCCTCCTCTCACAACTGATGAATTTGCCGCCCAAAGACGGGTGCTGCCGCAATCCGTGCGCAAGCGCTACTGCCTCACGGGTTCATATTTCGGCGTGCGCCCGGTTAAGCAGCCCAATGGCCGCTTGCTGTGGCCGAGGGGGCAGTAATGGACGCAGCCCGCAATTTGTTTGCGTTTGGCGCGTCTGCCGGGGCTGGTGGGGAGAATACACAGCCGCTGCCCGCTGGAACAGTAGCTTGGGTGAACGATGGCCGCTATGCGGGGCTGCACGCCACGCTGCTGGAATTCCTGCCCGCGCTGGGTGCTGGCGGCTTCTATCGTTGCGAGATCCTCATGCGTGATCCTGCGGACGGCACGGTGCTTGACCTTGTGCCGCGTAGCTTCATTACGCAGTCGCCGCCCTGGAGTGATCATGACGCCCGCTGAACGCGTGGAGCTTTTGCGAGCGCTGGACTGCATTCACCCCGACCTGCCGCACGATGAATGGATAGCGGTGCTGATGGGCCTGCACTCGGAGGGCGAGGAAGAACTGGCGCGCGAATGGTCTGCACGCGGCCACAAATGGGACCCGCACGCCTTCGATGGCGCTTGGCGTTCTTTTCGCGCACGTGGCAACGGCCACGCGCCTGTCACGCTCGCCAGCGTGTATCACATCGCGAAGGGCTACGGCTTTGTGCCGTCGGGTCCGCGCACGGTGCGCGTGAGGCGCGCGCCTGCACCAACGCTGCCTACGAACGACGGTGCGCCCGCCACCGTGCAGGTTGCCGCGCCCGTGGAGAGCCCGCCAGCCGTGACCCCTTTCACGCGATTCATGCGCGGCACGGACGCCCGCCAGCATCCCTACGTGACGAACAAGCGCATGAGCGCGGAACGCCTGCGCATTGTGCAGACGTGGGATAACAGGCTGGAACTGGGCGCGCTTTTCGTGAGCGTTTCGACGGGTGCGCCCGCAACGGTTCAGGTGATCGATGCAACCGGCGCGCAAAAGCGCAACTGGCCCGGCTATCCGCTGCGCGATGCAGCCTGGCGAGTGCGCGGCGATGGCGCGCTGGCGGGTAACGAAACCGTGTTCGTTGCGGAAGGCGTCGCCACGGCCTGGGCATGTTCGGAGGCAGTGAGCGCGGGCGCGTATGAGTCGTATGCGTGCGCGGGCAAAGGCAACCTGCGAGCGGTGGCCGAATCGCTGCGCCGCCGCTGGCCTGCACTCGATATCGTGATCGTGAGCGACCGTGACGCGGTGGAGGCCGCCACGCGCGCAGCGCGGGCCTGCGCGGGGCGCGTGGCCGTCATTCCGGCTGACGCGGTGCCGGGCAATCCGGCGGCTGACGCGTGGGACGTATGGCACGCGCACGGCCCCGCCGCGCTCGCCGCCATGCTCTCCACCGCCGGGAAACCGGAGGCGGACAAGACGGCTAGCGGCGCGCCCCTGGTGGGTATCGCCGCCGTACTGGACGCGATGCGCGCGGATGAAGTGCTGGCGGGCCTGCTGGGCTTCGATTGCATGCGCGGTCGCATTGTGCTGATGAAGGCGAGGCCGTGGCCGTCCGCGCTGCCGGGTTGGACCGATAACGATGTTGCGAACGTGGAGTTGCGCCTGGCGCAGCGCGGCATCCGTGCGCCTGTCGATAGTGTGGCGCGCGCCTGCCGGATGCTGGCGGAGGGCAACCCCTTCCATCCCGTTTGCCGCTGGCTGGACGGCCTGCACTGGGATGGCGTGCGCCGTGTGGATGCGTGGCTGGTGACGCATCTGGGCGCGGAGGACACGCCCTACGCGCGCGAAGTGGGCCGCGTGCTGCTGCTGTCGATGGTCGCGCGCGTGCGCTTTCCCGCCAGCAAGTGCGACACGATGATTGTGTTTGAGGGCCGCCAGGGCGTCGGCAAAAGCCGAACGCTCGCGGTGCTGGGCGGCGAATGGTTTTCGGACTGCATGCCCGATCTGGACGATCTGCGTGCGTGCGGCGAAGGGTTGCGCGGAGTATGGCTGCTGGAAAACAGCGAAATCGTTGCGCTGCGCCGCCACGAAGTAGAAGCGCAGAAGGCTTTTCTGTCGCGCCAGACGGACAGTTACCGGCCCGCCTACGGGCGCGAAGTAATCGAACAGCCGCGCCAATGCATCGTTGTGGGCACAACAAATCGGCTCGACGGCTACCTGATGGACGATTCGGGCGGCAGGCGCTTTCTGCCGGTACGCGTGGGCCATTGCGACGTGGAGGCCGTCGCGCGCGACCGTGAACAGCTTTTTGCAGAGGCGTCCGCGCGGATTGCTGGCGGGGAAAGCTGGTGGATTGAGGATGGCACGCTGCTGGCTGCTGCCGCTGATGAGGCCGAGGAGCGACTGGCGGAAAACCCGTGGTTTGACCGCGTGCGCCAGTACGTGGGGCGGCCCGGCGCGCCTGAGGCGCTCCTGGTTCCCGCGATTTTCGAGGCGCTGACGGGCCATGCATACGAAAGCCGGAACCTGGTGGACGGCAGACAGATTGCTGCCGCGCTGCGCGACCTGGGTTACGTTCGGCGCAAACGCACGGGCACGCGCTTTTTCGTGCGTGAAGACGGGGCACTGGGCGGGGCACTGTCCTAGAGCTAGCGCCCCTTCCCGAAGCCTTGCCAGGCGAGGCGCGGGACACATGGGGCGCAAGGGGCACTCGTACCTATGGAGGGGATTGAAGAGATAGGAAGGCAGGACGCGCAGCCGCGCGCGTGGGCGCTAATTGGAAAAATAGTGCCTTCAGGTGCCCCGCAGTGCCCTGCGCCCCGCTCCCTGGCAGACGGCATGGCGCGCCGTAACCCGCGCCAGACAAAGCCCGGTGCTTCTTTTGACTCGGAACACGGGCGTTTTCCTGAAAGGTGAACTGAATGGGATTCAGGACGGACAGGACCGACTATAAGCCGGTGCCACAGGGCTGCTATCTGGCGTGCCTCGTTTCGCTGGTGGACCTGGGACACGGCGCGAAGTACGGCAAGGAACGGGTTGCGA
>Ga0164242_10009090_pt1 | contig 10752 bp, 9 predicted proteins | sample OricomgcompostMG_FD_108783 | JGI IMG/M metagenome (GOLD analysis project Ga0164242, IMG submission 108783) | Miracle-Growth compost microbial communities from Emeryville, California, USA - Original compost - Miracle growth compost (MG) ... | reverse complement strand
CGAACCCGGCCATCACGAAATAGGCGAGCTCCCCGCTCGTCCCATCTTCGAGCCGGTACCTCAACACGCCGAGGTCGATGCTCCGCTGCGTATCCCCGAAGGCGATCCGCGCAGCCTTGTCCGTGTCGTATTGCGGAATACCGAGATTGCGGGCCAACAGGTTCGCCGTCCCACTCGGAATCACGCCGAACGGTATTCCGGTGTCGGCCAGCGCCGATCCGACCTGACGCACCGTCCCGTCTCCGCCGGCGGCGATCACGAGCGTCGCTCCTGACGCTATCGCCTGCCGTACCGGCTGGTCCGTGCCGTCACCGTCCGTTTCCAGCCACAGTGACGGCGCATGTCCGGTGAGTGTCTCCGCGGCCTCAACCGCTCGTCTGACGCGGCCGAGTGCTACGCGGTGCGGGTTGTACAGGACGGCGGCGCGGCGCCCTTCTGCCGGCGTCGACATGGCTACAGCGGCGGATACGGGTATTCGGACCGGCGATGCTGGAATGACAGGATGGCCGGGTTCCTGACCTCGCCATTGCTGATCTCGATCGCACGGCTGATCGTCTCGTCGTTCTCCCAGGATTCGGGGCCACCCGCCACGATCGGCAGGAACGGGAGAAGAGCCTCGCTGATCTCCCATGTTGCGGAATCCCAGAGATATGACGGGCTGTGATCGACGGCGTAGTAGCGCACGTGGCCCCCGACCGTGATCATCGGTTCGGCGAACGTCGTCGGTTTCGCCCAGCTGAACCCCATGCCCTCGTCGCACGAGACGTCGACGATCAGACTGCCCGGGGCGAACGCCGTGAGATCCTCTGTGCGCAGATACGTCAGTGGTGCTGCCGTGTCCTGAAGCGTGCAGTTCACGATGATGTCACTCTCCGCCAGGAACGGCGCAAGCGGCAGACGTCCTCGGTCGGTGATGACGTGGCTGAGATGAGGGGCGGTCTCGTCGTGGTCGAACTGTACGATCTGCACCGAATGGATCGGTGAACCGACCGCGGCGACGCCGCGAGTCGTCAGCACCTGCACGTCGTGGATGCCGTGCGCGTTGAGCGCGGTCACAGCTCCGCGCGCCGTCGCTCCGAACCCGATGACGGTGGCGCTCAGCCGGCGTCCGTAATCGCCGGTGGAACCGATCAGCTCCAGCGCATGCAGCACCGAACAGTAGCCTGCGAGTTCGTTGTTCTTGTGAAAGACATGCAGACCGAATCCGCCGGCGCTCGTCCAATGGTTCATCGCCTCGAATGCGATCAAGGTCAGGTGCTTGTCGATGGCGCGCTGGGTAATGCCTCGATCTTGTACGCAGTGAGGCCACCCCCACAGCGTCTGGCCATCGCGCAATTCGTCGAGATCGGCCACCTGCGGCTTCGGCAATACGACGACGTCGGACTCCGCGATGAGTTCCTCGGCAGAGACAACGCCGACGAGTTCGGACAGCTGCGCGTCCGAGATGCCGAAACGCTCTCCGTATCCGCTTTCGACGGACATCCGCCCACGAATGCCAGCGTCGATCCGTTCGAAATGGCGCGGATGGATGGGCAGCCTGCGCTCGTCCGGCTTTCTGGTCGATGAGCGGATGCCCACCCTGAACTCGTTCATGCGGGCTCCTGTCTCACGTGCCAGGTCGGCGCCGTATTCTCGAGGTTACGCCACGCCACGGATCGGCGGCTCGTGGAAAGTGGCGCCGAACACTCTCTCGCTTGCTCCGACACGGTCCAGATACGGTGTGACTCCGCCCATCTGGAACGGCCAGCCCGCACCAAGCACCATGCACAGGTCGATGTCCTCCGGAGCATGCACGACGTCATCATCCAGCATTCGGTGGATCTCATCCGCAAGGCCGTCTTCGACGCGACGCAAGATCTCAGCAGCGTCAACGGGCTGATCGCCGACAGTGATGACCTTGAGCGCACCCTTGTCGATGCCCTTGACCCTGCCTTTGCCGTCTTTCTCGAGCAACGTGCCGTAATCCGCCAGTTTATGCAGGTTCTCTGATCGGTAGAACCGGTCGGGGAACGCCGCGTGGTGTGTGTCGAGCACGTGCGCGCCGACCTTCAGCCCGACGAGGTCGAGCAGCACGGATGGCGCCATCGGCAGCCCGAGCGGGGCCAGCGCGGCATCGACGGTCTCGAACGAGGTGCCGTTGTCGATCGCGCGCATGGCCTCGCCGAGGAGCTTGGCGAGCACACGGTTGACGACGAATCCCGGCGTATCCCTGGTGATGACGGCATTCTTCTTGAGGTTCTTAGCGACGACCATGGCGGTGGACAGCGTTGGCTCGTCGGTGGCGGGAGCGTTGACGACCTCGATCAGCGGCATCACCGCGACCGGGTTGAAGAAGTGGAAGCCCACAAGTCGCTCCGGGTGCTGCAGCTTCGCACCGATTTGCTCGACCGACAGCGACGACGTGTTCGTTGCCAGCACCGCGTCCGGGGAGATGTGCTTCTCGATCTCAGCGAACACATCCTGCTTGACACCGAGTTCCTCGAACACGGCCTCGATCACCCAGTCGGCATCCGCGAACAGCGACTTGTCGGTCGTGCCGGTGACCAGCGCACGCAGACGATTGCCCTCATCCGGTGAGATGCGCTTCTTCTCCTGAAGCTTTCCGATCTCGTCGTGAATGTATGCGACGCCCTTGTCGACGCGGGCCTGATCGAGATCCGTGATCACGACAGGCACCTGCAGCCGACGCACGAACAGTAGCGCGAACTGGCTCGCCATGAGGCCGGCGCCGATCACTCCGACCTTGGTCACAGGCTTGGCGAGCGCCTTGTCCGGAGCTCCTGCTGGACGCTTTGCACGCTTCTGCACAAGGTTGAACGCGTACACACTGGCCTGGAACTGGTCGCCGGCGATCAGGTCGGCCAGTGCGACGTCCTCGCGTTCGAAACCTTCCGCCTTCGTTCCGGTCTTGGCCGCCTTGAGCAGGTCCAGCGCTCTGAACGGCGAGATTGCGACGTCGCCGATGCGGCTGGAGACGGTCTTACGCGCGATCGAGATCGCGGCGTCCCACTTGACGGCACGCTCGATCTTGCCTGGGACGTTCGGGCGCTTGACGTCGATCGATCCTCCGATCACACCGTCTGCCCACTTCACGGAGTCCTCCAAGAAGGTGACAGCGGGGAAACCGGCATCTGCGATGCCGAGCTCGAGCACGTCGGCGGGTCGCAGCATCCGGTTCATCTTGAGCGGGTTCTCGATGATGACCTTGAGCGCGTTCTCGATGCCGATCAGGTTCGGCAGCAGGTACGCGCCGCCCCAGCCCGGGATCAACCCGAGGAATACCTCCGGCAGCCCGATGCCCGCGGCGGAAAGATCGACGGTGCGATAGTTCGCGTTCAAGCCGATCTCCAGGCCGCCGCCGAGCGCAAGTCCGTTGATGAACACGAACGACGGAACGCCCATGTCTGACAGACCGCCGAGAACCTGGTGTCCTAGCTGGGGCAGCAGCGACGCCACCTGCCTGTTTGGGATGTCGCCGACCTTCGACAGGTCTGCGCCCGCCGCGAGAATGAACGGTTTGCCCGTCAGTGCCACGGCGGCGATCTCCCCGGCCGCCGCGCGAGCTCGAAGTCCGTCGAGGGTGTCGCGAAGTTCGAGCAGGGTCAGCGGTCCGAGCGTGTTCGGGCGCGTGTGGTCGCGGCCGTTGTCGAGCGTCACCAAAGCGAGCAGTTTGCCGCTCGGCATGGTCACGTCGCGCACGAACGAGTGCGTGACGACCTCGTCCTGTGAGATGTCGACCAGCGGGGAGAAATCGATTGTGCTGTAATCGGTCATCGCCTTACGCCTTTCCGTTCCAGTTGGTGTTCTCCCAGATGACGCTGCCGCCCTGCCCTAGACCGACGCACATGGCGGTCAGGCCGTACCGAACCTCTGGATGCTCGGCGAACTGCGCGGCGAGTTGAATCATGAGCCGAACTCCCGATGCCGCAAGCGGGTGGCCGATGGCGATCGCGCCGCCCCACTGATTCACACGAGGGTCATCGTCGTCGATTCCGAAATGGTCGAGGAAAGACAGCACCTGGATGGCGAAAGCCTCATTGAGCTCGAAGAGACCGATGTCCTCGATCGAAAGCCCCGCTTTGCGCAGCGCCTTCTCGGTTGAGGGGATCGGACCGATGCCCATGATCTCCGGATCGACGCCGGCGAAACCGAAACTCACCATGCGCATCTTCGGTGTGAGCCCGAATTCCTTCACCGCGTCTGCGCCTGCCAGCAGGCTCACGGTCGCTCCGTCCGTCAGCGGTGACGAGTTGCCTGCTGTCACGCGACCGTGCGGCCGGAACGGCGTGCGCAGCCCGGCCAGGCCCTCCATGGTCGTTTGCGGTCGCATGCCTTCGTCTTCGGTTGCAAGACCCCAGCCGGCATCGCTGCGCAGCGCGACCGGAATGAGATCGGGCTGCAACTTTCCGGCTGCGTATGCCGCCGCGACCTTCTGCTGGCTGCGCATGCCGAAACGGTCACTGCGCTCCTTGGTCAGTGCGGGGAAGCGGTCGTGGATGCGTTCCGCCGTCTTGCCCATGTTCAGCGCGTCTTCGCCGACCAGACGCTCCGATAGGAAACGCGGGTTCGGGTCTGCCCCCGAGCCCATCGGATGTCTGCCCATATGTTCGACGCCGCCAGCCAACACGAGGTCGTACGAGCCGAAGCCGATGCCGCTGCCCAGCGTGGTCACGCTGGTCATCGCACCGGCACACATGCGGTCGATCGCGAATCCGGGCACCGATTTCGGCAGGCCGGCCAGTAGCGCCGCCGTGCGCCCCAGCGTCAATCCCTGATCGCCCTGCTGCGTCGTGGCAGCGATCGCGACGTCATCGATGCGGTCTTTGGGCACACTCGAGTTGCGTTCCATCAGGCCGATCATGGCCTTGACCACCAGGTCATCCGCTCGCGTGTTCCAGTACATGCCTTTTTCGCCTGCCCGGCCGAACGGGGTGCGTACCCCGTCCACGAACAACACGTCAGCTGAATCGACCACAGTGCCTCCTCATTAAGATCTGTTTCGATCCTAGGTGGGCCCCCTGTGCGGGAAGAATCGTTTGAGCGATCCTACGAAGCGTCGCCGTCGTCTGCCTGCGGCGATTGGCTGGGCTCGACAAACGCCAGCGCTATGGGTCCGGCGGTCAGCTCGATCTGCCACGCGCGTGCGCCGAGTTCCTGCAGCGTCGCCCCGATGGTGGAAGCATCGATGGGTTCTGGGGGCGTCCAGGCCACGCGGCGCAGCAGTTCCGGCGTGAGTATGTTCTCGATCGGAATCGACCGTTGTTCTGACAACGTTCCGATCGCGGCACGCGCGTTCTTCAGGCGCCGATCCGCCTCAGGATTCCGCTCAGCCCATGCCCGCGGCGGCGGAAGGCTGTCTCCGTTACTGCGCAAAACGGGCAGGTCGCTTGTGGCGACTCCGGCCTGGATCGCGGCCCACCAACGGTCGATTTCGGTACGACTTGCTCGTCCGGAGAACTCGCGCATCGCGCTGAGCTCGTTCTTGGAGGTGGGCAGCTGCCGTGCGGCTGCTGTCAACGAGAGATCGGGAACCAGTCTGCCAGGCGCGATGTCGCGTTCCCTGGCGAGCTCGTCCCTGGCCACCCACAGCTCACGAGCAACCGCAAGATTGCGCAGTCCCTTGATCGAATGGATGCCGGACAGGCGCCGCCACGGGTCGATGCGAGCCGGCTTGGCCTCGCGGTCGAGTTCGGCTTGAAACTCTTGCCGTGCGATCTCCGCCTTGTCTGCCGCCTGAAGCAAGTCGGCGATGGCGTCGCGCAGGTCGACGAGAAGTTCCACATCGAGCGCAGCGTAAACCAGCCACGGCTCGGGAAGCGGTCGTTTCGACCAGTCGGCTGCCGAATGCTCCTTGGCCAGGTGCACACCGAGCAGTTCTTCCACGACGGTGCCGAGGCCGACCCGCGGCATGCCGAGCAGCCGTGCGGCCAACTCGGTGTCGAACAGCGCCGCCGGGGACAACCCGACCTCGCGCAAGCATGCCAGGTCCTGGCTTGCCGCATGCAGAACCCATTCGTCGTCGCGGATCGCATCGTCAAGCTCGTCGAGCCGTCCGATCGCCGGCGGGTCGAAGAGGAAAGTTCCAGCACCCCGGCGGAACATCTGAATCAAATATGCGCGCTGTGAGTATCGATAGCCGGATGCCCGCTCGGCGTCAACGGCGATCGGGCCTTCGCCAGCAGCCAGCCGGTCGACGGCCTGCATGTAGTCATCGCGGCCGGTGATGACGCGATGATCAGCCACGGCCGGACCGCCGCGGAGCAAGCAGGCTCACGCCCTCGGGCGTTGGCGGAAGTCCGGCGAGCATGCACAGCAGTTCGCCCCAACCCTCGACATGCGCAGACACGTCGCTTTCCAGTGGACTCCAGGATGCGCGCAGCTCGATCTGTGCGCCATCGCCCTGGCGTGCCAGCTCCCCAAAACCCGTTGAAATGATCTTCGTGGCAGTACCGGATGCCGATGCGTAGCGAGCGTCCCGTGCGTCGAGCGCATCGACCAGCCACGACCATGCGACGTCAGCAAGGAACGGGTCCAATCCGATCTCGGTCTCCAACGGCGCCTGCGCGAAGCAGACGATGCGGAATGGGCCTCCCCACGCTTCCGGCTCGTCTTCGTCGTAGAGCAGGATGAAGCGCCCAGTGCCGAGATCGGAATCGGCGCCGTGGCGCGCCGGCGTGACGTCTGCCGCCAGAGCAATCGAGAAGGGCGCGAGCTCACCCGGAGCGGGGATCTCGTTGATGACCAGTTCCGGCCGGTTCTTCGCACGCTTGATGGATTCGAGCGCCGCAGCGAACTCCGCGGGAACACGGGGCGCTGTGGGTGTAGTTGGCACGTTGGCAAGACTAGAGTTTTGACGCGGGGGATCACGCAAGGCACGCCGACTGCGCTCCGCTCGGTCGGCATTCACGAGGAGCATCACATGGTTCGCCGACGTCCACGGATGCTCGTCCCCGTGATCGCGGGCACCATCGGGCTCGCGATCGGTGCCGCAGCCGTCGGTGCCGTCGTGACCACCGGCGTCGCCAGGCTGGTGGTGACCCCTGCACGCCGCTTGCGTTACGACATCCGCATCCGGTCGATCTCGACGGATGCCACGACCATCACGCTCGATGCGACGCCGGACTCGCTGGTGCCAGGGCGATACAGCTTCTGGTTCGCGGATGAGAGCGGACATGCACGTATTGGTGAAATCGTCGGGACGACGAAGAACACGGTGACACGACGCATCGACGAGGTGACGTTCGGAGACCTCGAGCACGCACGCGTCGGTCGCGTGAGCGGCTGGTATTACCTCGGGCCTGAAGAGCTCGGGCATCCGGTGGCGAGCGTCGAGATCAACACGCAGCGGGGGAGCGCTCCGGCCTGGCTGTTCGAAGCGCCACAGCAATCCGCACGCTGGGCGATCCACGTTCACGGTCGCGGCACCAAACGCCAGGAGTGCCTGCGTGCGGTCGACGTGTTCCGTGCGAGTGGATTCACCAATCTGGTTGTCTCTTACCGCAACGACGGGGACGCTCCCAACAGCGCAGACGGCCGATACGGGCTCGGGTCGACGGAATGGCACGATGTCGACGCGGCGATCGAATACGCCATCGCCAACGGTGCGACGCAGATTGTGCTCGCAGGCTGGTCGATGGGGGGAGCGATCGTGTTGCAGACCGTGACCCAGTCCTCTCACGCGTCGGCGGTCGTCGGACTGGTGCTGGACTCGCCCGTGGTCGACTGGGTGGACACGCTTGAGTATCAAGCCGGTGTGATGCGATTGCCTGCGATGCTCACCAGAGCGGCGCTCGGCACCCTCGCAGCACCGTGGGCCGGCCGGTTCACCGGCCTGGCCGCGCCGATCGACCTCGCCGTGATGGACTTCGTCACTCGTGCCGACTTTCTGACGGTACCGGTGTTGCTGATGCACAGCGACGACGACGGATTCGTTCCCCCTAACGCGTCACGAGCCCTGGCCGCCGCGCGCAGCGACATCGTCACGTTTGTGCCGTTCCAGATCGCGCGTCACACCAAATTGTGGAATTTCGACTCTGATCGCTGGAATCAGGTCGTCGGTGACTGGTTGAGCGTGCTGCCCGCCTCCATCTAGGAAAGGACCACCACGTCGAGGAAGGATCGCTACGCGGCGATCTTGCGCAGCAGTTGATGTTTGGTGCGACCGAGCAGAGCCGTCATGCCGCGAATCCTCAGCGGTGAGACCGCCTCGGTGAGACCGAGTTCCTGAGGATATGTGTCAGGAACGGCCAGCACCTGTTCGACTGTCAGGCCGGCAAGCCCTTGGGACACGATGGATGCGAATCCTCGCGTCGTCGGCGATTCTTTCGGCGCGGTCGCGAAGAGGTGGACGATGCCTTCATCGTCCACCTCCACGAAGATGAAGACAGGGGACTGGCACTCCTCGACGCGCTCGAACAGGTCAGGATGGTCGCGATAGCGCTCAGGCAACTCCGGGAGTTCGTTGGAGAACTCCAGCAGGAGTTGTAGTCGTTCGCGAATCTCCAATGCGAGGAATTCTTCCTTGATCTCGCGGAGCGCCTCGGGTAGTTGTGCGTCAGTCATTTCTTCTATTGTCTCACCTGCCTACTTCGCGCGGACTTCGCCTCGCTCGGCGCCTTTGGCGATCGGTACGCGCACCGCGCTTCCCCACTCGGTCCATGACCCGTCGTAGTTGCGGACGTTTTCGAAACCGAGCAGATGCTTCAGCACGAACCAGGTGTGGCTCGAGCGCTCTCCGATCCGGCAGTATGCGATCACATCGTCGCCCTCGGCCAGTCCGGCCTCATCCTTGTAGATCGCGTCGAGTTCATCACGCGACTTGAACGTCGCATCTGGCGCGGCAGCGCGTGCCCATGGAACCGACGCCGCCGACGGGATATGTCCGGCGCGCAGCGAGTTCTCGGTCGGATAGCCGGGGATCTCGGTGCGCTCTCCGCTGTACTCCTCTGGGGAACGCACGTCGATCAAAGGGCTGCCGAAGTGCTCGATCACGTCTTCTTTGAATGCGCGGATCTCGGAGTCGTTGCGTTCGACGATCGGGTATTCAACCGGAGCCGGCGTCGTCGCATCCGTCGTGATCTCACGTCCTTCTGCAATCCACTTGTCACGGCCGCCGTCGAGGAGCCGCACGTCTTCGTGGCCGAACAGGGTGAACACCCACAGCGCGTACGCCGCCCACCAGTTGTTCTTGTCTCCGTAGATGACCACCGTGGAGTCACGCGCGATGCCCTTACCGCCGAGGAGCGTAGCAAACCGTTCGCCGTCGACGTAGTCGCGTTCGACCGGGTCGTTCAGATCGGTGTGCCAGTCGATCTTGACGGCGCCGGGGATGTGGCCGGTCTCGTACAGCAACACGTCCTCGTCCGATTCGACGACCGCGAGCCCCGGTTCTCCAAGGTGTTCCTGGAGCCACTGCGTGCTCACCAGCCGTTCAGGGTGCGCGTATCCCGCGAACTTCTCTGCGCTGTCGACGCTTACGGCCATCATTACCTCCAGTCGAGTGGCCTGCGTGTGCGCTCGCACGTCAGGCTCCGGAACATACAACATCTGCGGGATAGTCTTGATTCCTGGCTCCCGCAATCGAACTTACGCACAACGCTACGCGGTGCGAGATGGGGACCCGTAAGACTTCGACACAAAGGACCATTCATGACGTCGGAAACGACTGCGCACGCCGAGCGACTCGTCGACCTCGCGCCGACCATTACCGGCACGGAAATCGCTCAGTCGTTGACGCCTCCTTCTCAGTTCTCCCACGCGAGTTTCGATTCGTATCGGCCCGATCATGACTATCCTTCCCAGGCCGCAGCGGTTGAGGCGCTCAAGCGGTTCACGCAGTCGTGGGAGCCTGCGCGACCGACCGGGCTGTTCGGCTGGGGCAAGCGCAAGAGCGCCGAGACCCCTCCCGGCGTGTATCTGGACGGCGGGTTCGGTGTCGGGAAGACGCACCTTCTCGCCGCGCTGTGGCATGCCGCACCTGGGCCCAAGTATTTCGGCACCTTCATCGAGTACACGGCGCTTGTTGGCGCACTGGGGTATGCAGGCGCAGTCCGGTTGTTGAGCGGGTCGAAGCTCGTCTGCATCGACGAGTTCGAACTCGACGACCCGGGAGACACCATGATGATGACGCGGCTGCTCGGCGAGTTGGTCGCCAGCGGAACGCGCATCGCGGCAACGTCGAACACCCCGCCCAATGCCCTCGGAGAGGGCCGCTTCGCGGCATCGGACTTTCTGCGTGAGATTCAGGCGCTGTCTGACAATTTCGAAACGATCAGGATCGATGGTCTCGACTATCGCAGGCGCGACACCGACGGCGAGGCCGTTGCGGTCGATGCTGCCACTCTCCAGCGCACCGTGGTTGCGCTCAGGGCGAGCGGCACCGTCGTGACATGCGACACCTTTCGTGACGTGATCACGCACCTGGCCACGGTGCATCCGTCTCGCTACATCAAGATCATCGAGGGCATCGACGTGATCGCGCTGGCGGACGTCGAGCAGTTGCACGATCAAATGGAGGCGCTGCGGCTGGTCGCATTCATCGATCGTGTATACGACGCGGAGATTCCGATCATCGCCAGCGGTGTGCCGCTCGGTGACGTGTTCGATGCCGAAATGCTGCAGGGCGGCTATCGCAAGAAGTATCTGCGCTCCACGTCGCGCATGATCGCACTGACCACAGGCGAGCTTCCGCCCCACGACTGACAGCGGGCAGGGAGGTCAGCTGGCCTGGTCGTGTCTCCATGCCGCCTTGCT
>Ga0164242_10009089_pt1 | contig 10754 bp, 10 predicted proteins | sample OricomgcompostMG_FD_108783 | JGI IMG/M metagenome (GOLD analysis project Ga0164242, IMG submission 108783) | Miracle-Growth compost microbial communities from Emeryville, California, USA - Original compost - Miracle growth compost (MG) ... | reverse complement strand
GACCGGCGGCTCTGATATATCCGGGATACGGAAGATATGCACTACCGGTCCATTCCCACCTGTTTCCCCATTCAAATTGTCGACACGCGGCTTCCCATTCAAATTCCGTTGGTAATCGCATTCCTTTCCATGCTGCAAAGGCTGATGCCTCGTAATAACTGACATGGGCTACTGGCTCGTTTAGTTTCAATGGCTGAATTCCAGAGGCGTTGTAATAGTGCCACCGGTTATCTATCCAATGCCAGTATAGCGGCGCACTAATGTTATTATTTTTGACCCAATCCAATCCTTCTGCATGCCAGTATTCGTGTTTGCGGTACCCGCGGTCCTCGATGAATTCTAGATACTGGGCATTCGTGATCAGTTCCTTCGCCATTTTAAATGCCGGCAGGTAGACGGCATGATGCCCCAATTCATTATCGAAACAAAATCCATTGCCAGTATAACCAATGTTATACATCCCTTCTTTAACAAGAATAAATTCGTCAGAGTGTAAATCTGTTTCAACAGGAGTCGCTATTTCTTTATAAGTAGGGAAAAGCGGATTATGCCCCAGGATATATTTGATGTCGGTCGCCAACAATTCCTGGTGTTGCTCTTCATGATTAAGTCCCAAAATAGTCAGCATTTTCAGATCATCGCTTATTGGCAAACTAAGTAACTGTTCCATTGCTTCATCTACATACCGACGATATTGGTATACTTCTTCGACGGTTGGTCGACTTAAATTGCCACGATTGGTTCGTATTACACGTGCACCAAAACTTTCGTAATAGCTATTAAATACGAAAGGATAAGAGGGATTAAAACAAATGTAATCCGGAAGATGAGGCAGCAGGATAAATGTTTCAAAAAACCACGACATATGTCCCAAATGCCATTTGGGTGGGCTTACATCTACCACGGGTTGTACCACATAGTCCTCCGTTTTTAGCGTTGCGCAGATTGCTTCGCTTCTCATACGAACGCTGTGATATTTGTCTCTTAGGTCTGTCATGGTAAAACTCCTTGTTGTAAATGTATCGGGCTGAAAAGATTATTAATTGCTTCCGCATAGGTAGGATGAGCGAACATCGTGTCACGCAGTTGGTCATATGTAAGGCCACCCAGCATGGCGATCTGCAATAACGACATCAATTCACCACCATCGACGCATATAACGGCAACGCCCAGAATCTTCCCGGTCTTATTATCAACGACCGCCTTTAAAAACCCCTTTGTTTCATCCGTCTCAATTGCTCTGGCTATGAAGGAGGTATTCATTTTTGCCACAGAAAATTCAAGCCTCATTTTGCCGGCTTCTTTTTCAGTGAGTCCAATTCTTCCAAGTTCCGGATCGATGAAAAGACAGTATGGGATCAACCGATCGCAAATAGATAAAGTCTTTCTACCAAACAGGTGATCAGCTATTACAAGATAGTCATGATAAGATACATGAGTGAATGCCGGACCGCCCTTTACATCACCCAGTGCATAAATACCCGCTTCCGTTGTTTCTAAATGATCGTTAACTGGAATAAATCCCTTTTCGTCAACCTGAATCCCGGTTTTTGATAAATCCAAATCTTCTGTATTCGGTGTTCTACCGGTAGCAATTAAAAGATGGGTACCGGATAATGTGGACGATCCCCCAGGGGATAAAACTTCGATACTAATTGACCCATTCGTATTTGTCTTCACACGTCGGGTTGTTGCATCAGTAATGATTTCCACACCTTCAGTTTCAAGGATCTCACTAATTGCTAACCCTACATCATCGTCTTCCTTCGGTAATAATCTGGATGATTTCTCTATAATGGTGACAAGACTGCCCATCCGCCGGAAAATCTGTGAAAATTCGAGCGCAATGTAGCCGCCCCCAACAATCAGTAAATGTTTGGGCAGGTATTCAAGTTCCAGAATTGTCTTCGATGTAAAAAACTTCACCGACTGCAGTCCTTCAATATCAGGGATGCGGGGCCGCGCTCCTGTATTGATAAATATCTGGTCCGCGGTAATGGATATATAGCCCGAATCTCTTAATTGCACACGTATTTTCTTATATCCCGAAAAACTGCCTTTTCCATAAAACAGCGTAATGTTAGGATCCTGAAACAGAGCGTTCTCCAGCCCCTTTCGGAAATCAGTTACAATCTTGCTCTTCCGTCGACTGATCACCTTATAATCCGGTACATCCTTAGTTAATGTAATGCCATATTTTTCGGCCCGACGCGCCAGGGCAATATTCCTTGCTACGCCGACTAACGTCTTTGTAGGTGTACATCCGTAGTTAATGCATGTACCGCCTATAAACGCCGACTCAACAAGAGCCACGTGTCTGCCTTCCCTGGACAATCTCCTCGCCAGTGGATTGCCCGCCTGCCCGGACCCTATAATAATCGCATCAAACTTTTCCATTTTTGTTTGATTCAAACGGCCGTCCAAATAGCATCCATAAACCACGATTTGGCATCCAAGAATTCTGCTGTATGATTAAATCCATTATTGACCGCCATTTGGTTAATTTGTTCTTTTGAATATTTCTGTGATATTTCTGTCCATATACATTCATCTTTTTCAAAAGAGATTCTGGCACCTGGTAGATGCACTACCATATCGCTTAAACAAACAAGGTAGCTTTTCGCCGCTCCCGACAAAGGATCATAGCTACAATAATGATCGAACTGATCGATCTCGAAATCTGCACCCAATTCTCGGTTGATCCTATGTAACAGGTTTAAATTAAATTCCCTCGTAAACCCATCCCGGTCATCGTATGCCCGCTTGATAATAGCCGGATGTTTAACAAGGTCGAATCCTATTATACACTTATCACCCGGTTGTAAATAGCCCCGTAATTTTTTGCAGAATTGGTTACTTTCTGTTATAGTCATATTGCCTATATTGCCTCCTAAACACATTACAACCTTACGTGTTCCAGCTAATAAACAATGGATTGCCAATCTGTCAAAATATTCACCCACCAAGCCATTAAATCGTAATTCCGGAATCTCAGCGGGAAGGAATGATTGTAACTCACTAATTACATTTCCAGAGATATCTATAGGTACATAATTAAAAGATCTATTTTCAGCAATGAGGGCACGTAGCAGATGAATTGACTTAGCACAATTGCCAGGCCCTAATTCAATTAATTCAAACTCTACGTTTTGAGTTATTAAATTATCTACAATTTCTTTGGCTTGACGGGTGAAAATCTCCATTTCACACCGGGTAAGATAATAATCGGGTGACATCATGATTGCCTCAAACAGGCGATCGCCGATTTTGTCATAAAAGTATTTTGACGATAGCCTCTTGGGCACTTGATCCAGCCCTTGGATAACATCCAAATAAAAATCTTTACTTTCTCCCTTAAGCCTGGATTTGCCAGTGTCTGTTGATATCATACATTTAAGTGAATTCAAAAAAAAAACTTAATTCTGACCGACTCCCTAAATCATCAAAGAATAAGGGATGCAAATTATTATCTTAAATATTTTCTAACATTGACATATGTCACATGAAACCCCATAAGGTTCATCAGTCCTGGCAAGGGCTGATGAACTTCCTGTTTCTATAACCTAATTCTAAATCAGAAGAATGACAGTCAATTATCAGATAAGGATCATTTCTCTTTAGAATCAAACATAACTTTATAAAACAATATTTAGATAATCTTCCATTTAATACCGATAATTTGATTTTAAAACTGCTAAAAATCCCTTGGTAAAAGTCCCGGGCAAAAATTATTTTGCCGGTGTGTCTGGCTCAAAATCCAGTGAAATAGAATTCATGCAATAGCGCTTATAAGTAGGCGGAGGACCATCGTTAAAAATATGACCCAGATGAGAATGGCATCTGGCACATTCCACCTCTATGCGATGCATGCCATGCGAATCGTCCTCTTTGTAAATCACGCTGTTAGCACGTACAGCTTCAAAAAAGCTGGGCCATCCGCAGGTGCTGGAAAATTTGGCATCGGAGCGAAACAACCGATTGCCGCATACCGCACAGTAATAAGTTCCTTTGGCGTCGCTGTTCCAATACTGGCCGGTAAATGCCCGCTCTGTTCCACTTTCCCTTGCCACTACATAAAGATCATGGGGTAATATCTTCTTCCATTCCGCATTGTTAACATGAAGACTCGTCGTATCCGTACGTGAGTAATAAGGGTTGTTTATTTCAGTATTATTCATAATTGAGTTTTTTTGTTGCGTGTAACCATGGCAACTGGCGAATACCACAATCAGTACCCAGATGCTTTTTATTAAATATTTCATTATATTATATTTTATTATTTAATATAATTTCTTATTCATGTTTAAGTTTATCTTTAAACACCTTTCTAAACTTATCCAGTTTCGGTTTAATGACCAGCCTGCAATAAGGAACATTGCCATTTTTTGAGTAATAATCCTGGTGATAGTTTTTTGCTTTATAAAAAATGGTATAAGGCTGTACCTGGGTCACGATAGGATTGGGATACGCTTTCTCTGCATTTAATTTATTGATATAGTATTCAGCCAGCTTTTTTTGTTGTGTATTATGATAGAAGATGGCCGAGCGGTATTGCGTCCCTACATCGTTGCCCTGCCTGTTCAACTGGGTGGGGTCGTGTGCGATAAAGAATGCCGCGAGTAGCTCAGGATATGAAATTGCCGAAGGATCGTAAATGATATTACAGGCCTCTGCATGGCCGGTTGAGCCTGTGCATACTTCTTCATAACTCGGATTAGGGACTGTACCGCCTGTAAATCCTGAAACTACTTTTTCCACGCCCTTCAGCTCTTTAAACTGCGCCTCTACGCACCAGAAGCAACCGGCGGCAAATGTAGCTGTATCGGTTTTCATATTTATTGTTTTATTCATTTTACCAATATTTGAAATATTCTTTGGCTTCGACGCTGCTAAATATGATGACGGAACCAATAACAGCAGGAAAATCCATCCGCCGATATAACGTATATTATTTTTAGATTTCATATTTATATGATTTAAAATTCTTTCTTGAATGAGAAACCCGGTCATCTGTTAAAAAATCAGAAGATACTACTGGTTCCCCCGCCATCAACAATCAGATTCTGGCCTGTGATAAATGATGCCTTATCCATCGCCAGAAATGCAATCGCTGCTGCAATTTCCTCGCCCCTGGCTACCCTCCCCATTGGCGTTCTAGATACGATCTGCTGTAACTTATCAGAATTTGACAGTAATTTTTCCGTAGCCGGCGTTTGGGTAAACCAGGGAGATACAGCATTAACCCTGATATGGGACCCGGCCCATTCGCAGGCAAGGCTTCGTGTCAACTGGATAAGACCAGATTTTGCCATGCCATAGGGTGCACCGGTTTTTGCGTCCATTATCCCTGCGACAGAGGCTACATTTACTACTGCAGCTTTGCCGCTCCTTCTTAATAATTCAAAAAGCTCCCTGCTAAGCTCAAACGGGGCAGTCAGATCTGTTTCAATTACCTGCTGATATTCTTTTGAAATGTATTCATTGCTGAATTTCCGGATATTGAGCCCAGCATTATTGACAAGTATATCCAACTTTCCCCATTGCTCTTTTATCCATTTTGCTATCCGGTATCTATGATCACGATCCGTAACATCTGCCGCTAAACCATAGACAGAATATCGCTGTTGTTTGAATTGGTCCAGCACCTGTTTTATCGCTTCGCCGTTCCTTGCGCTAAAAACCACTTCCGCACCCAGTTCCAAAAGCTCTGACACCACTGCTTTGCCGATACCCTTTGAACCGCCTGTAACGAGTGCCTTTTTGTCTTTCAAATCCCACATTCCTATATTATAAATTTAAAAAATAATTAATCTATCTTGTATCAAAAGCCTCTTCGCCATATTTTTCCGGTCGTTTTCCATCAACATAATCAGCTTTTCTATTATTATTTTCAAGCAGCTCATTTCTTGCTTTGACCGAACATATTCATATACCCCGGTATTCAGATGATCTCTGTTAGATGCTTGTAGTTTGATTTTAACGTTTGCATCGCCTCATCCATACGGCCACCCAACATCATTTTTCCTACAGATAATGCAAATCCTTTTACCTGTTCCCATTCAATTTGGGGCGGCATCGCCAGGGCATTTGGATTGGTTTTAATATCTACTATTACAGGACCGTTATGCTCCAGTGCCTCTGAAAGCCTTTCATAAACGTCTTGCGGCTCGTCAATAGCTATAGATTTAAAGCCCATAGCCGATCCAATGAGCGAAAAATCAGGATTAATAAGATCTGTTTCATTATCAATGAGGCCTTGAACTTCCATTTCTAACTTTACCATTCCCAGTGAACGATTGTTAAATAAGAGGATCTTGACAGGTAAATTATATTGTTTGATGGTTACCAGATCACCCAATAACATTGAAAGGCCGCCGTCGCCGCAGAGCGCAACGATCTGCTTTTCCGGATGTGCCAAAGCAGCGCCAATAGCCATCGGCATCGCATTGGCCATAGAACCATGATTAAACGATCCCAGAAATCTGCGACCGACTGTAGCATTGATATAACGTGCTGCCCAAACGCAACACATACCCGTATCCATGGTGAATATGGCATTTTCGGATACCAGTTCATCGATGGTATGGGCTACGAATTCAGGCTGTATGAGATTCCTTGTTCCCATATCTTTTACGTAAATATTTAAATGATTTTTTACATGGTCATATAATGCCAGTTGAGTTTGGAGAAAACTATTATCAGTCTTATTATTTATAAATGGCATCAGCGCCGTTACAGTGTCTTTAATATCTCCTGTCAACCCAAGTTCCAGCTTTGCCCGCCTTCCCAGTTTTTCGGGCTTATTATCTATCTGGATCAGTTTGTTATTACCTGGCATGAAGGGCGTGTAGGGAAAGTCTGTACCCAAAAGCAAGACAACGTCCGATTCATGCATCGCATGATATGCTGAAGGCAGGCCTAAAAGCCCAGTCATTCCCACATCATTTGAATTATCATACTGTATAGCCATTTTCCCACGGAAAGTATAGCCCACGGGGGCCTTTAATACTTCAGCAAGACGCATTATTTCCTCATGTGCATGGATTGCTCCAAAACCGCAAAAGATGGAAACTTTTGGATATTTATTCAATAAATCGGCAGCTTTATGCAATTCCTCATCAACAGGGCGCAACAATGTGGCAGAGCTGTAATTACGCATTGAGGCAATACTCTCCTGAGCAGGTTGGGCGGCGATATCACCAGGCAATCCTATCACAGCTACACCTCGCTGGTGGATGGCGTGCTGAATAGCAGTTTGCATCATGCGCGGAGCTTGTGCCGGCGTTTGAATTACCTGGTTATAGCAACTGCAGTCATCAAAAAGTTTTATAGTATTTGTTTCCTGATGATAGCTAGTGCCAAATTCACTGGTATGTATTGTCGCTGCAATTGCGATCACGGGTACCCCAGTACGCTGGGCGTCATAAAGTCCATTAATAAGATGTACATGTCCAGGCCCCGAGCTGCCTGCGCAGCAGCCGATACCATCAAGTTCAGCTTCCGCTGCTGCGGCGTAGGCGCCTGCTTCTTCATGTCTCACATGAATCCATTTTATTTTCCCATTACGCCTTACAGCATCATTCAGCTCGTTTAGCCTGTCCCCGGTAACAGCATAGATCCTTTTCACGCCATTTTCTACCAGCATTTCAACAATCTGACTGGCTACCTTTTTACCCATACTTTTAATATTTCAACGCTATGATTAATTTCTTAATTTTTGTTTACTACGGTGTCATTCATTGTCATAAACAATAATTAACAGAATTAAGGCATATTTCCGTTCCACAGCACACTTCTGACTGTTGATGCCAGAAGATCACCATTTATCTATTCAATTACTTTGACCCCATTCCAGAACGCAATATATCCTTTGATATCTTCGGCTAAAACCTTGGGATTAGGGTAGTACCATGCCCCATCAACTGCTTTTTTACCGTTAACAATTACACCATAGTAAGATGCTACACCTTTCCAGGGACAAGTTGTGTGTGTATCAGATGCTGTCAGAAACTCTTTTTTTACTGAATCCGGGGGAAAGTAGTGGTTACCTTCAACGATCAATGTGTGATCACTTTCTGCAATTACCTGATTATTATAAATGGCTCTCATTAGAATAAATTTTTCTCTTATTGATTATAGATATATTCGCCTAAAGCGATAGCCAGTTTTTCAAAAATCTCATCTTCCACCTGCCCATCCCGTTGTTCCCATGCATCTGCACCTTGCCCGATTTCCACCATCGTTGTAAAATGTTCATTATTTGATACCACAATGAAAACTTCATTACAAGGAATAAATAAAAGGTTGTGATACTCACCGGTATCATAAAGATCTATCTCTAAGTGAAATGCTTCTTGTGGTTTTTGAGGTTCGTAAAGTTCAAAGTCCTCTTCCTCAATCATAGAAAATTATTTTAACATGCAAACATAGATCATAATGGTCGAAAAGGAAATGGACAAAAGAGCCAACCTATTGTACATTCCGATTCATTTAATTTATTTGTTCTAATGGCTTAGATATTTGAACATACGTTTTGTACCAAAGATTGTCCCAATAGTACAATTCTATTTAAGAATATTTGAAAAGGCAGAACCAATATGATTTAGGCCTCCATAAACGATTAATTTATCATCTTGCCGGAGGCATATTTTACAATGAATAGTCCTTTTTATCCATCTTGAGGCCTTACGATAAAGTGTAGTTTTGCGACCTTGATAAATTTAATTTATTCTTCTTATCAATGTCGGCAAGCATACTTGAATCCCTTGAAAGTTATATCAGAGCCCAAAGCCTGTTTTCTGATGAAGAGATTTCGACAATTAAGTCCATGGCAATACCTAAGCAACTAAAAAAGAAGCAATACTTATTACATCAAGGAGATGTATGTAGATTTCACACTTTCGTATGCAGCGGCTGTCTTAGATCATATCGAATCGATGACAGCGGGAGGGAACATATCTTTAGTTTTTCACCAGCCGACCATTGGATAAGCGATCGTGTAAGTCTTGTAACCGGAATGCCTTCAGAAGAATTTATAGACACCATTGAAGACAGTGCTATTATACAGATTTCAGCAGATAGTTTTAAAAGTCTTTTGAAAGATATCCCAAATTTCGATGTGTTAAATACTAAAATTATTACCGATGACTATATCAGAATCCGTGACCGAATATACATGCTCATCAGCGATCAGGCAGAAGAAAGATACCGGCACTTTATTCAACTATTTCCGCAATTACATCAACGCCTTCCCATATTTATGATCGCATCCTATATTGGCATAACAAGGGAAACACTGACCCGAATACGCGGTAATATGATCGATATCTGATATCTAACAGAAATGTCGGTGGCTACACTTTTGTAAAAAATCGGCCGATTCCGTAATTAAAGCGCTACTTTTCGCTGCTTTGGGATGTAAAAACCTGCCAAAGACGGCGATAGAAATTATTATCACTGGTACTTCTTTGGAGAAATAAAGGAATGTACTTAATTTTATAGATCGTAATTCTTTGGTATCATACTCTTTGACTGCATTCAGCGGAGACTATACAGTTAAAGGAGAGTGGATCAATATCTTGTACCTAGTTGTCAGTGTGACCAAAATATACACTTTACGGGATCTTGTAAAAGCGACTAATGTCACTATCTAATAGATGCCATTGTATTAAATACGGTTAGATTATGAATAAACAATTAATAATAGAATTAATAAACCCTCAAACCAAAGTGTTAGCATTTAGGCTAATACAATTTAATGATGACAAGTATTTTAAAGCCTTGAATAGGTTTAACTGCTATAAAGTGATCCTGATCAGACAAGGGAAGGGACAATTGACATTTGATCAGGCTAAATATGACTTCTCTGGAAATTGTTTAATAAGGTTTCCTATTTACCAACCATTTAAAATTAAGGCAAATGGTCCACTTGATGGTATCCTATTACAATTCCATCCGGATTTCTTTTGGAATCACAAATATGAAATGGAATTAACCAGTAAGCAGGTGCTATTCAAAAGTATAGGTGAAGTTCCCTTAATAAAAATCAGCAACGAGGAGATGGCACAACTCCTATATCCGTTGGACAATCTTTTTTTTGAACTTAACAATGACCGGCTGGGTTGTTATGATATTACGATCTCCTGGGTGAAAATATTTATGGTCTATGCCTCGAGGATAAAGATGGAAAGAGGCAGTATACAATCTGAGGTACTATCAGAAGCGCATTACATTATGCGGAAATTGAACAATGCAATAGAAGAGCATTTTCGTCTCAAGCACAGACCTGCAGATTATGCAAAGTTATTGAATGTTACCGTCAAAACACTGAATCGCGTGGCAAAGCAGCATCGGGAAAAGACGGTTGGCGACATAATTTCAGAACGAATAATAGCGCAGGCTAAACATGAATTATATTTAAGTGACAAGCCGATAAAACAAATTTCCATCGAACTCGGGTTTCATGACGTAGCTTATTTCAGCCGCTTCTTCAAGGTGCAAATGGATATTTCCCCTGATGCTTATCGTAAATCACTCAGAGAGAAACCGATTAGGCAGCATGATTGATTTAATTTAATGCTCGTGTCTCTCATTTTTACGTTATGAAGGTTTCAGATGAACGAGGCAAAAATACATCTCTGTATAATCTTTTCTGTGTTTTCATAGTTGTGAAGAATAATTTTCGGTCACATGGGTAGAGTCTGCGTCTGCCGGTGGGTAATTGCCAGTACCCGCCGGTGCTGCAGCATCGGCGG
>Ga0164242_10009088_pt1 | contig 10754 bp, 7 predicted proteins | sample OricomgcompostMG_FD_108783 | JGI IMG/M metagenome (GOLD analysis project Ga0164242, IMG submission 108783) | Miracle-Growth compost microbial communities from Emeryville, California, USA - Original compost - Miracle growth compost (MG) ... | reverse complement strand
CGCGTTCGGCGTCGTCACCGCCGCCAGTCTCTACGGCGATTACAACGACTACAGCCTTGCGGCGCTCGCTGCTCACAAGCGATTGCGTGCGACGGTGATGCTAGATCCGGCCACCGGATTGGAGGAATTGCGCCGCCTGCGCGATCTCGGCGTGGTCGGCGTGCGGCTGCAATGGAAGACGGACAGTCCCCTGCCCGATCTAGACGACCACCTCTGGAGCACGTGCCTCAATCGCCTGGCCGATTGCGGCATGCATGCCGAGCTCAATTGCGGCGCGGTGCATCTCGCCCGGGTCCTGCCGGCGCTGCGTCGTCGTCCGTTGGACGTGGTCGTCGATCATTTCGGGCTGCTTCGATCGCCCGAAGGCACGGCCGGCGACGGTTTCGCCGAACTGCTGCGCTCGATCGACGCCGGCCGTACCTGGGCCAAGGTTTCGGCTGGCTTCCGGCTCGATCCCGGCCTGCGCCGCGACGGGTTCGACCGCCTGTTCGCCGCCGCCGGCGCCGCGCGGCTGCTCTGGGGCAGCGACGCGCCGTTCGTCGGCATGGAGGACCAATCGTCCTATGCACGATCGATCGAGATTTTTCGCGAACTCGCGCCTGAGCCGACAGTACGTCGCGCGATTTCGGACACCGGCCTGCGCTTCTACCTGTTCTGAAATGCCCGCGGTTCGCGCCATCGAATAGTAAACCGGTATCGGACCAACGACGACAAAAGCATTGGACGTTCGTTATAAACGAACAGAATGTGCTAAATACAAAAATACGATCGGAGGGGATATGACCGAGATTGGCTCTGTGGCGTCGCCCGGGGAAGCTCGCACTGATTGGGGTGCATCGAGCCGGGCATCAATGCGGACGAACGGCAGGCCCCTGCGCGGTGCGGGGCGCACCAGCCTGTTCGGCTTGATGGGGTTCCTTCCGTGCCTGTTGCTGGCCACCCCCGCATATGCGCAGGATGCGGCCGCATCCCCGGCGGACGCGACGCCACCCGCTCCCACCGGCTCCGCACCGGCCGTCCAGGACGCGTCGGCGCCGGCGCCGCAATCGAACGGCGATATCGTCGTCACCGGCACACGGATCAGCGGCTTCACCTCGCCGACCCCGCTCACGCAGGTCAGCCAGGCCGAGCTGGAGACCAAGGCGGTCAGCACCGTCGCCGATCTGCTGCAGGACGTGCCGCAGCTGCGCATGAACCAGAATATCGGCAAGTCTAGCGAGCCGGTCGGTGCCAGCAATGTCGATCTGCGCGGCCTCGGCTCGCAGCGCACGCTGGTGCTGCTCAACGGCAAGCGGCTCGCCTTCACCGATCCCGCCGGTACGATCGATACCAACATCATCCCCGTGGCGCTTATCAAGAGCGTCGACATCGTCACGGGTGGCGCCTCGGCCGCCTATGGCTCGGATGCGGTCGCCGGCGTCGTCAACTTCGTGCTCGACGACAAGTTCGAGGGCTTCAAGCTCGACGCTTCCTATGGCGAGACCAAGTATAACGACTTCCGTCGCCCGCAGATCGACGGCGCCTACGGCAAGTCGTTCCTCGACGGTCGCCTGCACTTCACCCTCGCCGGCGATTACATGCGCAATTCGGGCGAGACCGCGCAGGGCACGCGCGATTGGGGCAACGACAATACGGCGCTGATTACCAATCCCGCCTATACAGCCACCAACGGTGAGCCGCGCCTGTTCATCGCCAACGGCTCGCTGTTCAGCCAGATGACCGCCGGCGGCGCGTTGACCCGCGCCAACGGCCTGACGCTCGCCAACGCGCTCGGCTTCGTCTCCGGCACCGGTGTCCAGTTCGACGCCCACGGCAAGCCGGTTCCGTTCCATTACGGCACCAATATCGGCGGCACCTACATGACCGGCGGCGACGGCGGCAGCGTCTCCTATGACGGTAACCTGCTGCCGCGGATCGAACGCTATGGCGGATACGGGCGGCTGAGTTTCGACGCGAGCGACAATGTCACCTTCTATGGGGACATGCTGTTCTCGCAGGTCAATGTTCTTTCCGATCTGTCGCCCAATCCGGACAATGGCGACATCACGATCAATGCCGACAACGCCTTCCTCGACAGCAGCGTACGCGACGCAATGGCAACGGCCGGCCTCACCTCGTTCAAGATGGGCCGGATGAACTACGAGGACGACAACACGATCTTCCACAACCGTACCCGCGTTTTCCGCTGGACCTTCGGCGCGCAGGGCAGTTTCGGCGACAGCTGGAAGTGGGACGTTTCGGGTCAGATAGGCCGCAACAGCTATCGGACGGCCGCCGAGAACAACCGGATCCAGCAGCGCTGGAACGACGGTCTGGATTCGGTGACCAATCCGGCCACCGGTCAGCCGATCTGCCGCGTGACGCTCGAAAATCCCGGCGCCAACGATACGACCGATCCATATCGCGATATCCGCGATTGCGTGCCGATCAATCCGTTCGGCGCCGGATCGATCAGCGCGGCGGCGGTAGACTATTATCGCGGCACGTCGGTCGAGGAAGCGCATATCGATCAGGACGTCTATGCCGCCAATATTTCCGGCAGACCGTTCTCCACCTGGGCAGGGGACGTTTCGGTAGCGGCAGGCGCGGAATACCGCCGCGAGCGCACCGAGCTGACATCCGACGGAAATTCAGCGCTGAGCCGCTGGCGTTCGATCAACGCGCAACCTTTCTCGGGCGAATTCAACGTCAAGGAAGTCTATGGCGAAGTCGTCGTCCCGCTCGCGCGCGGGGCTGCCTGGGCCAAGAATCTCGATTTCAACGGCGCGGTCCGCTACACCGATTATTCCAGCAGCGGCGGCGTCGCCACCTGGAAGCTCGGCCTCAACTATTCGCCGGCCGACAGCATTCGCTTCCGCGGCACCGTATCGCGCGACATCCGCGCACCGAACAATTACGAGCTCTATTCGCGCGGCAACCAGGTGATCAGCGGGATCATCGATCCGGTCGACAACACCTCGCGCCTGACCAAACAGATTACCTCGGGCAATCCTGACCTGAAGCCGGAGAAAGCGGACACCCGGACGGTAGGTGTCGTCTGGACGCCGACTTTCATGTCGGGTTTTCAGGCATCGGTGGACTATTATTCGATCAAGCTGAAGGACGCGATCACCACGATCGCGCCGCAGAGCATCGTCGACTTCTGCAATCAGGGGCAGACGATCTACTGCTCCAGCGTGATCCGCGGATCGGACGGCACGATCAGCCAGATCAACAACGTGCCGTTCAACGCCAGCTCGCTCAAGACGTCGGGTGTCGATGTCGAGGCGCAATATCATTTCGGCCTTGGCGGCGGCCGGATGTCGCTGCGCGGCCTGGTCAATTATGTCGACGAACTCTCGATCACCGCCAATGGCGTGAAGACCGATTATGTCGGCCAGGAAGGCGCGTCGGCGCCGCCCGAAGGCCTGCCGCGCTGGCGCGCCAACGCCGACGTCAACTATGCGCTCGGGCCGTTCCAGCTCGACCTCAGCTATCGTTACATCGGCGGCGGCAAATATGACGTCCGCTACAACCAGACCACGCTAGATCTCGCCAACAATTCGATCCACGGTCGATCCTATGTCGATATCGGGGCAAGCTGGCAGGCGACACACAATGTCCAGCTCTACACCCGGATCGAGAATCTGTTCGATGTCGATCCGCCGCTCGCGCCGACGAGCATCACCCAGCCGACGATCGCCAATTCGCCCTTCTTCGACGTGCGGGGAACCTTCGCGGTGTTCGGAGTACGGCTGAAGCTCTGAGAAGGCGATCCCGGATCAGCGGCGGCGGCGCACCGGGGGGGCCGTCGCCGCGATCTTTTCGAACGCGGCGAGCTGGAGATCGGTGTCGAGCATGCCGTCCAGCCCCCTTTTCACCGCGAGGGCGTAGCGATCGCGGCCGCGCTCGACGATCTCCTTCTCCAGCACACCGCCCATCTCCCAGAGAATGTCGCGCTTCGCCCGCGACAATCGCCCAAGCGCCTTGAACATCCGTGCGCAATGGAAGCGGCGGCAGATTGCCGGCGCGCGGTCGTGGATCGAGCAGCCGTCCTCGCGCAGGTAAACGCAATGGCCGGTCGCCGGATCGCGCTTCAGTGCCGGCACGCGGCGCCCGGGATAGAGCGCACTTTCGATATAATCGACCTCGTAGCACGAAGGATCGTCGCCGGCCTCGGGACGCAGGATCACCTGTTCGGTCTTGCAGCAGGCGGTGCAGCCGTCGCACGGTATCGCGTTATGATCGAGCGGCTGGTCCGTCGGTCCTCTCCCGGCTGAGCGGCGGCCGTCCCAATATCATGTCCGCAGCCTTCTCGGCCACCATGATCACCGCGGCATTGGTGTTGCCGCCCGGCACGCGCGGCATGATCGAGGCGTCGACCACCCGCAATCCGTCGACCCCGACGACACGAAGTTGCGGATCGGTCACCGCGTCCGGGCCGACGCCCATGCTGCATGTGCCGACCGGATGCTGGGTGATGCGCACATGATCGCGCAGGAAGGCGTCGAGCGCGGCATCGTCGGTCCTATCGGCGCCGGGTTTGAGCTCTCCGGCGGTCATCCCGGCCAGCGGCGCTTCGGCGAAGATCGCGCGCACCGCGTCGATGCCGCGCCGCAAATCGGCGCGATCGCGCTCGTTCGAGAGCAGGCCGAGCCGGATCGCCGGCGGCGCGTCCGGTTCGGCCGATGCCAGCTCGACACGCCCGCGCCCCTCGGGGTGAAGCTGGATCACCATCACCGAGATGAGATGGCGTTGCCGTTTGCGGATGCCGGGGAACCACAGGCGCGCGTCGAGCCGGATCGGCAGGAACATCAGCTGGATATCCGGCCGACCGAGCGCGGGATCCGTCCGCAGCATGACGGCGCAGCTCGTCACTTGCGTCGCGAACGGCCCGGTGCCCAACAAGGCCCAGCGCAATGTCGACAGCGCCGCGCGATCGAAGCGAAGCTGATGGAGGAACGTCGTCGGCTCGCTGATCGCGAACTCGACATAGACCATCGGATGCTCGGACAGATTGGCGCCGACGCCGGGCAAGTCGACGATCGGCACGATGCCGTGCGCGCGCAACGCGCCGGCCGGGCCGATGCCCGACAGCATCAGCAGCTTCGGCGAATTGTATGCACCGCCCGACAATATCACCTCGCGGCCGGCGCGCACCTCGATCTCGCGCCCCTGGTGTCGGTACGCGACGCCGACGGCGTTCGTGCCTTCCAGGATCACGCGCGTCACGGTGGCGTCGGTGATGACGGCGAGGTTGGGCCGCGATCGGGCCGGGCGCAGATAGACGCGTGAGGTGCTGGCCCGGCGGCCGCGGGCATCGATCGTCACCTCGCACGAGGCGAAGCCTTCCTGCACCACGCTGAGATCGCCGCTCTCGCAGTGCCCGGCGGCGCGGACCGAGGCCATGATCGGATCCATCATCAGCCGGTCGTGCCGCACCTCGCGGACCGGCAGCGGCCCGCTCCCGCCGTGCCGGTCGCCCGCACCCCGCCAGCTCGATTCCATCCGGCGGAAATAGGGCAGCACGTCGTCATGGCTCCAGCCGACACATCCCAGCGCCGCCCATTCGTCGTAATCGCGGGCATGGCCGCGCATGTAGATCATGCCGTTGATCGACGAGCAGCCGCCCAGCATCCGGCCGCGCGGCAACGGCACGCGCCGGCCGCCCAGACCGGGCTCCGGCTCGCTGACATAGCCCCAGTCGGTGCCCGGCTTGCCCGCCATCGCCATGAATCCCAGCGGCATCCGCGTGCCGAGATGCGAATCGGGCGCGCCCGCCTCGATCAGCAGCACCCGATTCCGGCCGTCCTCGCTCAGTCGGTTGGCGAGCACGCAGCCCGCCGAACCGGCGCCGACGATCACGTAATCGAAGGTTTCTGCCAATCGCTCACCCTCCCGCGCCGGCGGCGCTGATGACCTGGATTCGGGTGAACTCCTCAAGCCCCACCGGTCCCATTTCTACACCGAAACCTGACTGTTTGGCGCCCGCGAAGGGGATGTCGTGGCTCATCTCGGCATGTTTGTTGATCCATACCGTGCCGCAGTCGAGCCGCGAGACAAGCGTGTGTCCGCGCTTCATGTCCGCCGTCCAGATCGACCCGCCGAGCCCATAAGGCGACGCGTTGGCGCGTTGGATCGCGTCGTCCTCGTCGACGAAGCGCAGCACCGGCAGGATCGGCCCGAACTGCTCCTCGGCGACCAGCGCGCTGTCGTCGGGCATGTCGCTGACGATCGCCGGGCGGATGAAATAGCCCGGACCCGACATCGGCCCGCCCGTCAGCAGGTCACCCTGCTCCCGCGCGTCCTCGATCAGCCCGAGCACCCGATCGAACTGGGCGCGATTCTGCAACGGCCCCATCGTCGTTCCCGGCGCGGCGCCGTTGCCGACCACCGCCGCATCGGCCAACTCGACCAGCCGCGCGCACAAGGCGTCGTGAATCGATTCGTGGACGTAGAGTCGCTTGACGGCGGCGCAGAGCTGGCCGCTGTTGCGGAACGCCGCTTCGAACAGGCGAGGCGCGATCGCCCCGACATCGGCATCGTCGAGCACGATCGCGGCGTCGTTGCCGCCCAGTTCGAGCGTCAGCCGTTTCAGCGTATCGGCGGCACTGGCCATCACCCGCCGGCCGGTCGCGGTCGATCCGGTGAACGAAATCTTGGCGACGCCCGGGTGCGCCGTCAGGACCGGGCCGAGGTCGCCCGGATCGGCGAGCGTGTTGACGACGCCGGGCGGGATCACCTCGCGTGCCAGCTCGAACAGGCGCAGGGTGGCCAGCGGTGTCGTCGGCGCCGGCTTCAGGACCACCGTGTTGCCGGCAAGCAGTGCATAGGGCACCTTCGCGGCCATCAGGATCAGCGGAAAATTCCACGGCACGATCGCTGCGACGACGCCCAGCGGCCGCCGGCGCAGTTCGACGTCGCCGCCGTCGAGTGCGGTGAGGGCATGTGTGGTCAGGTCGAAGTGCGCGACGTGGCGGAAAGCGCCGGCGACCCGATCGACTTCGCCGCGCGCGGCGGCAAGCGGCTTGCCTTGCTCCGCCACCAGGATCGCGGCGATTTCAGCGGCATGGCGTTCGGCCACATCGGCGATCGCGTGGAGCACGCGGCGTCGGTCTTCGACCGGCGTATCGGCCCAGGCCGGAAACGCGGCGCCGGCTGCGGCGACGGCCGCATCGACATGCCCTGGCTCGCCGCGCGCGCATTTGCCCGCCGGTCCTTCGGTCGCGGGATTGACGACCTCGATCGGGTGCGGCGTGTCGATCAGCGCGCCGCCGATAAGCATGCGCACGCTCACATTCCCCGCTTCGTCCACGCGATCAGGCCGAGCGAGCGGCGAGGCGAGCCGCCTTCTCACGCTTCCATTGTTCGAAAACGGGGCGCGCCTCGCGCGATGCGGTATCGAGGAAACCCGGCGCTTCGGTGCGCGCCGCCACCTCCAGCCGCAGGCCGTTGGGATCGAAGAAATAGACTGATTTGACGAACCCGTGATCGACCAGCCCGGTCACCTCGACGCCATTCGCGACCAGATGCTCGCGCATCGCCAGCACATTGTCGACCGATCCGGTCTCGATCGCGAAATGCTGCACCCAGCCGGGCGTATTGGGAGACGGCTGCGGCATTTCGTTATCGCCGAGATCGAAGAAGGCGATATACGAGCCGTCACCCATCGCGAAGAAGAAATGGACATAGGGCTTTTCCTCGCCGGTGCTCGGCACGCGATCGGAAAGCATGCAATTGACCAGCGGCAGCCCGAGGACGTCCTCGTAGAAATGCCGGGTCTCCTCGGCATCGCGGCAGGGATAGGCGAAATGGTACAGCCCGTTGAGCTTCGGTGCGTCGGTCATGGCAGGCATCCTTTCCGGCCCTGATCCTATCGCCGTTGCCGCAAGCCGCTGTCCCCCCGAAAGGAGGACACGCCGTCATCCCTCCTCGCCGCGCATCGCCTCCACGAAGCGGCGGACAGCAGGCGAGGGATCGGACTTGCGCCACAGCAGGTGCAACCGGAATGACAGGTCGAGATCCTCAACCCGCCGCAACAACACGTTGGGCGACGAGGTATCCTCGGAAAATTCGGTGAACCCGATCCCCATGCCGACCGAGACGAGGCTGAGCAGGATGGTGTGGGTCGCCGTTTCCTGGATGATGTTGGGCGACACGCCGTGCGCCAGGCAGGCCTGCATCAGCCGGTCGTAATAGAGCGGCGCTGCCTTGCGGATGCCGAACAGCAGGGGCTCGCCGGCAAGATCGGCCATATGGATATGATCGCGCTGCGCGAGGCGATGGCCGGGATAAAGCGCCAGCACGATATTGCTGCTTCCCATGTCCAGTCGTTCGAATTGCTGGAGATCGTCCTCGCTGTGATGGACGTCATAGACGATTGCGATGTCGAGATTTCCCGCACGCAATGCCTCGATCTGGGCGAGCGACCCGGTGGACATCAGATTGAGCTCGATACGCGGCTCGCTCAACCGGAAATCGAGGATACGCGCCGCGATATCGCGGTGACGCGAGGCGATTTCGCTGAACCCGATCCGCACCGTGCCGACATGGCCATGCGCGAAACCGCGGACACGGTCGACCGATTGCTGCACCTGACCGAGGATACGATCGACGTCTTCCAGGAAGCTGCGCCCGGCCGGTGACAGGCGGACGCCGCGCGGCAACCGTTCGAACAGCGTTACGCCCAGTTCGGTCTCGAGATCGCGGATCTGCCGGGTCAGCGCGGGCTGCGCGATGCGGATATTGCGGGCGGCGCGACCGAAATGCTCCTCTCGGGCGACGGCCTGGAAGTATCGCAAATGCCTCAGTTCCACGCAACATCAATGCCATTCCGGCATCAATTCTACAAGCACAAAGAATTGGACCCTCGCAGGCGGTTGCGGGACGGTTTGCGCACATTCTCGGGCTATCGAAGTCCACCCCAGGGAGGGTTGCGCATTGAACGACGCGTCATCAGCCGACGCCATTGTGAACGGGGCGGAGTCCATCCATGTCGGTGGCGCTGCGATCGAGCTGGTCCGCAAGGGCGAGGGCGCGCCGCTGCTGTACCTGCACGGCATGGACGGCGTCGAGGCGGCGGCGGAGATGATCGAGGCGCTGGCCGGAAGCTTCGCGGTCTACGCCCCGTCCCATCCCGGATTCGGCGGTTCCGAATTGCCGCGCGGCGTCACCACCGCCGATGATCTCGGCTATTTCTATCTCGATCTGATGGAGGAGCGCGGGCTTCGCGACGTCACCGTCGTCGGACTGTCTATCGGCGGCTGGATCGCGGCGGAGATGCTGGTCAAGGACGACAGTCGCGTCGCCCGGGCCGTGCTCGGCGCGCCGCTCGGCCTGTCCACCGGCGATGGGCGCAAGCAGCGTGTGCCCGATATCTTCATGCTGCCCGCCGCGGAAATCGACGCGCGGCTTCAGGAAACGCCGGCTGCGCCGCGCCCCGCGCCGGCCGATCTGACGGCGGACACGCTCGAACGGCAGGTACGCAATGCCGACGCGGTCAGCCTGTTCGGCTGGTCGCCCTATCTGCACAATCCCAAGCTGCGGCAGCGGCTGCACCGCATCAAGGCGCCCGTCCTGCTGCTGTGGGGCGAGAAGGACGCGCTCGTCCCGCGCGATTACATGGAGGATTTCGCCGGCGCGCTCGGTGACGCCCGCCTCCAGGTCCTGCCCGATTGCGGCCACCGCATCCATGTCGACAGCCCCGCTCCCGCTGCCGAGGCGATCACCGCCTTCGCCGCCGCGTCCGCCGACAAAGCCTGAGGAGTATCTTCGTGAAAGTCTGGCAATTCAGCGAACAGGCCTATCACCCGGCCTTTGCCGAAGTCGGCGCGATGCGCGTCACGCTGCCGCAAAACCTGTGCGACCCGGCGGAAGCGACGGCGCTGCTCAATCGCTATCTCGACGAATATATGCTGGCCGACGAACTCGGCTACAATATCATGGTCAACGAGCATCACGCCGCAGCGACCTGCATGTCCACTTCGTGCATGACGACCTTGGCCGTGCTCGCGCGGCAGACGCGAAGCGCCCGGCTGCTGGCGCTGGGCATTCCGATCGCCAACCGGTCGAACCCCGTGCGTGTCGCCGAGGAGATCGCGATGGTCGATCTGCTTTCCGGCGGACGGCTGGAGGTGGGCCTGGTCAAGGGCGCGCCCTATGAAGTGTTCATGTCCAACCGCAAACCACACGGCTTCATGGACCGCTTCTGGGAAGCGCATGACCTGATCCTTGAGGCGCTGACGAATCAAGGCGACAACTTCGCCTGGAACGGCGAGAATTTTCATTATCGCGTCGTCAGCCTGTGGCCGCGCCCGCTTCAACAGCCGCACCCGCCGATCTGGATGACCGCGTCGAGCGCCGGCAGCGCCGCGCAGCACGCGAAGCTCGATTACACCTGCGCCACCTTCCTGTCGGGTGCGGTCGCGCGGTCGGTGTTCGCCGGCTATCGCGATGCCTATGTCGAAGCCCACGGCCGGCTACCGTCCGAGGATCGGCTCGCCTATCTCGCGCTGGTGTCGGTCGCCGACGATCGCGCGACGGCGTTTGCCCGCGCCGAGCAGATGAAGGCCTATTTCTCCACCGCGGCGCGGCTCGATCCGCAATTCCGCAATCCGCCCGGCTTCATGTCGGTGCCGGACAACGTCCGCCTTCTCAAGCTCGGCCCGAATGCGATCCGCCCCCGCACCCGCGACGGCAAGCCGCTGCCGCCAGACCCGACGATCGAGCAATATATCGATGCCGGGCTGATGTTCGTCGGCACGCCCGACGACGTG
>Ga0164242_10009087_pt1 | contig 10754 bp, 11 predicted proteins | sample OricomgcompostMG_FD_108783 | JGI IMG/M metagenome (GOLD analysis project Ga0164242, IMG submission 108783) | Miracle-Growth compost microbial communities from Emeryville, California, USA - Original compost - Miracle growth compost (MG) ... | reverse complement strand
TGCGCGCCGACCGCTGGAAGACGCTGGTGATCCTCGACGAGGTGCACCACGCCGGCGACGCGCTGTCGTGGGGCGAGGGTGTCCGGGAGGCGTTCGAGGACGCCACCCGCCGGCTGTGCCTGACCGGTACGCCGTTCCGCTCCGACGTGAACCCGATCCCGTTCGTGACCTACGCACCCGGTGAGGACGGCATTCCGCGTTCGGTGGCCGACTACACCTACGGGTACGCCGAGGCCCTCGCCGACCACGTCGTGCGCCCGGTGCTGTTCATGGCCTACTCGGGGCAGATGACCTGGCGCACCCGCGCCGGCGACGAGATCGCCGCACATCTGGGCGAGCCGCTCACCAAGGACCTCACCCAACAGGCGCTGCGCACCGCGCTGGACCCGAACGGCTCCTGGATCCCCTCGGTGCTCGCCGCCGCGGACAAGCGGCTCGCCGAGGTGCGCCGACACGTCCCGGATGCCGGCGGCCTGGTGATCGCCACCGACCAGGACTCGGCGCGGGCCTATGCCAAGACCCTGCGCTCGATCACCGGGGAGGCGCCCACGGTGGTGCTCTCGGACGAGAAGGCCGCCTCGAAGAAGATCGCCGCGTTTGCGGCCGGAGACGACCGCTGGATGGTGGCCGTGCGGATGGTGTCCGAGGGCGTCGACGTACCTCGCCTGTCGGTGGGCGTCTACGCGACCACCACCTCCACGCCGCTGTTCTTCGCCCAGGCGGTGGGTCGCTTCGTGCGCTCGCGCTCGCGCGGGGAGACCGCCTCGGTGTTCCTGCCGTCGGTGCCCAACCTGCTCGGCTTCGCCGCCGAGCTCGAGGTCGCCCGCGACCACGTGCTCGGCCGCCGGGTCAACGACGACGGCGACATCTTCGCCGCCGAGGATGCGCTGGTCGCCGAGGCGAACGCGGGCGAGGTCGCTTCCGACGAGCTGACCGGCGCCTGGGAGGCGCTTGGCTCGGAGGCCCGCTTCGACCGGGTGCTCTTCGACGGCGGCGAGTTCGGCCACGCGGGGGAGGTGCAGGTCGGCTCGGAGGAGGAGATGGACTTCCTCGGCATCCCGGGTCTGCTGGATCCCGACCAGATGCGCCAGCTGCTGCAGCAGCGGCAGAACGACCGGGCGCGGCAGCAGAAGGCCCGCGGCGACGCGCTGGAGGAGGCCCGCCGACGGGCCGCGGCCGACTCGCTCGCCGAGGTCTCGACCCACGAGCAGCTGGCGGTGCTGCGACGCGAGCTGAACGGGCTGGTCGCCGCCTGGCACCACCGCACCGGCCAGGCCCACGGGATCACCCATGCCGCCCTGCGGCGCGAGTGCGGCGGCCCGGCGGCCGCCGTCGCCACCGCCGAGCAGCTGCGCTCCCGGATCGAGCGGATCCGGGAGTGGGCGGCCCAGCGCAAGAGCTCCTGAGGCGGCGGCTTCGCCGTACACCGGCTCCACGACGTGCCGCCGACTGTGCGAAGCATCACTGTGACACCTTGGGTGGCGGGCGTAGTAGGGCGCACCGGGGCGGTTACCGGCGAGGGATGCTGACCCGGTTCACCCGGCTCCGGCCCGCCGTCGTGGCGGTGACGCTGCTGGCGTCCTGCGGCGGCGGTACGACGCCCAACCCCCCGAAGCCGATGGGCCCGCAGACGGCCGCCCAGCGGTTCCTGTCGACGTACGTGGACGCGGACGGGGCCGTGCTGCGCAAGGACGAGCACGGCGACGTGGTCAGCGAGGGCCAGGCCTACGGGATGCTGATCGCCGAGCTCGCCGGCCGGCAGGATCTCGCTCGCACCATCTGGACCTGGACGAAGAGGCACCTGCAGCGCCCCGACGGGCTGCTGAGCTGGAACGCCGACGCGGACGGGACCGTGCGCGACGACGCCTCGGCCAGCGATGCCGACATCCTGGCCGCCTATGCCCTGCTGCGCTACGAAGGGCCGCAGGCGGCGTCGCTGCATCAGGACGGCCGCCGGGTCGCGGGTGCGGTGCTCGACCACGAGTCGGCCCAGACGCCGCGCGGCCCGGTGCCGCTGGGTGGGCCCTGGGCCGTGGGAGAACAGCGGCCGAAGGTCGACCCGTCGTACTGGATGCCGGGCGTCTACACCGCGCTGGCCCGGATGACCGGCGACCAGCGCTGGACCCAGGCCGCGACCGCCACGGTGGCGCTGGTCGACAAGGCCAGCGGCAGCGGCAAGGACCTGCCGCCGGACTGGGCGCTGCTCGACGACGACGGCTACACGCCCATCGGCAGCGCCGGCAACCGCGCCCAGTACGGCGCGGACGCCCAGCGGCTGCCGCTCTGGTTCGGCTATGGCTGCTCGAAGACCGCGAAGGACATCGCGGCGCGCTGGTGGGGCCGGCTCGGCGACGACTCCGGCGCGCTGGCCCGCAGCGTCACCGGGACGGTCTACAACCGCGACACGAGCGTCGTCGCCCTGCTCGGCGGCGCCGCCGCGGCCGCGGCCGCGGGCGACGCCGGTGCCGCCGCCCGACTGCGCGGGGAGGCGGCGGAGACGGCCCAGGCGTCGCCGACGTACTTCGGCGACGCCTGGCTGGCGCTGTCGGCCGGGCTGGCCGACGGCACCCTGGGCTGTTAGTCGGCTGCTAGTCCAGGTCCGCGGTCTCCAGCACCTCGGCCTCCTCGGCCGAGCCGTGGCTCGGGGCGCCGGCGGCGGGCACGAACCGCTTGAAGCTCAGCAGCAGCACCACGGCGAGCGCAGTCGCGGCGGCACCCATCCAAAACGGCGAGTGGATGTTGTGCACGAGCAGCTTGCCGGCGAGGTAGGGGCCCACCGAGGCGCCGGCGAAGCGCACGAAGGAGTACGACGCCGAGGCCACCGGCCGCGGCACCGGCGCCGAGCCCATCACCAGGGTGGTGATGACGGTGTTGTTGATGCCGAGGAACGCGCCGGCGAGGATCACGCAGACCACGATGACCGGCTTGTGGGTCGTCCACAGCGCCATGATCGCCAGCAGCGCGGCGAAGCCGACGAGCGCGAACACGATCGAGGCGACGGTGCCGATCTTCGACTCCAGCCAGGGCGCGCCCCAGATCGAGTTGAAGGCCAGCAGCAGACCCCAGCCGAAGAAGATCCAGCCGACGTTGGCGGCGCTGGTCTGCAGCGGGAACGGCGCGGCGAGCATCAGGGTGAAGAAGCCGAAGTTGTAGAGCAGCGACGTCAGCGCGACCACCAGCAGGCCGGGGTAGCGCAGCGCCTTGATCGGGTCGGCGATCGAGGTCTTCGGGCCCTGGGTGGGGATCGTCGGCAGGAAGACGGCGGTGGCGACCAGGGCGATGAACATCAGCACCGCGACGCCGAAGAACGGCGCCCGCCACGAGATCCCGCCGAGCTGTCCGCCCACGATCGGCCCGAGCCCGATGCCGATGCCCAGCGCGGACTCGTAGAGCAGGACGGCCTGCTTCAGCGACCCGGCGGCCAGCGTCACGATCGTGGCCAGCGAGGTCGCGATGAACAGCGCGTTGCCCAGACCCCAGAAGGCGCGCGCGAGGACGATGCCGCCCACGCTGTTCATCGCACCCGCCACGGCGGAGAAGATCACGATGAGGACCAGGCCGGCGATCAGGGTCTTCTTCGCGCCGATCCGGCTGGACACGAAGCCGGTGATCAGCATCGCGACCCCGGTCACGGCCATGTACGACGTGAACAGCAGCGAGACCTGGTCGGCGCCCGCGTGCAGCTGCTTGGCGATGGAGGTCAGGATCGGGTCCACGAGGCCGAGGCCCATGAAGGAGATCACACAGGCGAAGGCCACGGCCCAGACGGCGCGCGGCTGCTTGAGGAACGAGCCTTGGGGCTCGGTTGCGGGGGAGGTCACTGGTTTCCTTTCTCGGTGAGGCTCTTGAGTACGGCGACGGCCACGGCGATCTGCTCGTCCGAGTGGCCGGCCAGGCGGTCGCGGACCGCGTCGGCGATCCGGTCGCGGTTCGCCAGCAGGTGGGCACGGCCGGTGTCGGTCATGGTGAGCACCTGGGCGCGGGCGTCGCTGGGGTCGGGCGCCTTGGCGACGTACCCCTCGGCGACGAGGGTCGCCACCTGGGCGCTCATGGTCGGCTGCGACGTGCCGTCGGCGGCGGCCAGCTGACTGATGCTGGCTGGCCCGATGTCATCGAGGACGGCCAGCACCCGGTAGGCGGCGGGCACGCCGAGTTCGCGGCGCACCTGTCGGACCAGGCTGGCGGCGAGGACGACGAGGTCGGCGGCGGGATCGGTCACGTCCCCCTAACATACATAGGTTCCCTATGTATTCCCAATCCGCCGGACGAACTCACACGACGGTGACGCCGGCCTCCCTCAGCTCGGCGAGCGCGAGCCGGGTGGTCTCGGGGGCGACGCCGGCGCTCAGTGCGGTCAGGACCCGGGTCCTGAAGCCCTCGCGGCGGGCGTCCAGGGCGGTGGCGCGCACGCAGTGGTCGGTGGCCAGGCCGCAGACGTCGACCTCGGTGACGTGGTGGTCGTGCAGCCAGCCGGCCAGGGTGCTGCCGTCCTCGGTGCGTCCCTCGAAGCCGGAGTAGGCGGCGGCGTGCTCGCCCTTGCGGAAGATCGCGTCGAATGGCTCGGGATCGAGATTGGGGTGGAACGCCTCGCCGTCGGTGCCGACCACGCAGTGCGCGGGCCAGGTGTCGACGTAGTCCGGCGGGTTCCCGAAATGGTGCCCGGGATCGACGTGGTGGTCCTTGGTGGCGACCACCACGTCGTAGCGCGCCGCGTCCGGGAGGCCGGCGCTGCGGGCTCGCAGCAGTGCCGCGATGTCGTGCGCCACCTGGGCGCCGCCGGTCACGGGCAGCGACCCGCCCTCGCAGAAGTCGTTTTGGACATCGACCACGATCAGCGCGCGAGCCATGGGCTCAGCCTAGGCCGATCCTCAGGCGAATCCTCAGGCGAACAGGGTGGGGATGACGGGCTCGCCGCGCATCATCGACTGCACCGCGATCGGCAGCTCGGCGACGGCGGCGGCGTGCCGGTCGCGGGCGGCGGTCAGCGGCTCGCGGCCGACGATCTCGCCGTCGCGCACCAGCGGCACCAGCAGCGGGCGATCGTCGCGGCCATCGGGCGGGGCGTCGTCGGGTGGCGCGCCGACGCCGATCACCTCGGCCTCGGCCACGCCGTCGGGCGAGCGGCGGCGCAGGGCGTACTTCCGCCCGCCCATCGAGACCTTGTCCACGCTGCGCTTGGCCACCGGCACCAGCTCACCGGAGTCGCCCTCGCGCGCGACCAGCTTGTAGACGAACCCGCAGGTCGGCGCGCCCGAGCCGGTGACCAGCTGGGTGCCGACGCCGTACCCGTCGACGGGGGCGACCGCGAGCGACGCGATCGCGTACTCGTCCAGGTCGCTGGTCACGATGATCCGGGTGTCGCGGGCGCCCAGCGCGTCCAACTGCTCGCGTACGTCGCGGGCCAGCACCGCCAGGTCGCCCGAGTCGATCCGGACCGCGCCCAGCTCGGGGCCCGCCACCGAGACGCCCAGCCGGACCGCCTCGGCGATGTCGTAGGTGTCGACCAGCAACGTGGTGGCCGCCCCGAGCGAGTCGACCTGCGCACGGAACGCGTCCGCCTCGGTGTCGTGCAGCAGGGTGAAGGAGTGCGCCGAGGTCCCGGTCGAGGGGATGCCGTACTGCGCCCGGGCGGCCAGGTTCGAGGTCGCCTCGAAGCCGGCCACGTAGGCGGCCCGGGCGGCGGCCACGGCGGCCGCCTCGTGGGTACGGCGCGAGCCCATCTCGATGCAGGGCCGCCCGCCCGCCGCCAGCGTCATCCGGGAGGCCGCCGAGGCGATCGCGCTGTCATGGTTGTAGATGGAGAGCAACACCGTCTCCAGCAGCACCGCCTCGGCGAAGCTGGACTCGACTGTCAGCAGCGGCGAGTGCGGGAAGTAGACCTCGCCCTCCGGGTATCCCCACGCGTCGCCGGTGAACCGGTAGTCGGCCAGCCAGGCCAGCGTCGGCCCGTCGACCACGCCCTCGAGGGCGGCCAGCACGGGCTGGGTGAAGCGGAACGACGCGATCGCCTCCAATGCGCGGCCGACGCCGGCGACCACGCCGTACCGCCTGCCCTCGGGGAGGCGTCGGGGAAACAGCTCGAAGACGCTGCGGCGCCCCGCCGTGCCCCCGGCCAGTGCGGCCTGCAGCATGGTCAGCTCGTAGTGATCGGTCAGCAGCGCCGTCGACGATGGGCTTGTCGAGTCCACGGGCTCATCGTGGCACGATGGGACACATGTCCGCGCCGAGCCCTGTGGAACTCGACGAACCGGTTGCCGACGATGTCGCGATCCCGGCGACGCCCTGGATCACGATCGTCTGGAACGACCCGGTCAACCTGATGTCGTACGTCACCTACGTCTTTCAGAAGTACTTCGGCTACGAGAAGAAGAAGGCCGAGAAGCTGATGATGGAGGTCCACAACGACGGCCGCTCCGCGGTCAGCTCCGGCACCCGCGAGGAGATGGAGCGGGACGTGCAGGCGATGCACGAGTACGGGCTGTGGGCCACCCTGGAGCGGCAAGAGTGAGCGGCTTCTCCTACCACCGTCGGGGCCGGCAGGTCATCGCCACGTTCAGCGGCTTCGAGGCCGACCTGCTGCGCTCGCTGGCCTCCCAGCTGGTCGAGCTGCTGCACAACGAGGCGGCGCTGCCGCAGACCTCGGTCGACCCGCTGGAGGCGATGTTCGACTTCTCCGGGCCGACCACCGAGCCCGACGACCCGGTGCTGGCCCGGCTGTTTCCGACCGCCTACCGCGACGACGAGGAGGCGGCGGGGGAGTTCCGCCGGTTCACCGAGAGCGCGCTGCGCGACGGCAAGGCCAAGGCTGCCTCGACCATCATCGACACGCTGGAGGAGGCCGGCCTGCCGCCGGAGCTGGCCGAGGACGGCCTGGTGATCGACGTCGAGCTCGACCCGGCCACTGCCGAGACCTGGATGCGCTCCTTCACCGACATCCGGCTCGCGCTGGCCACCCGGCTCGGCATCGAGGACGACGACGAGGGCTACTGGGAGGCGCTCTCCGAGGACGACCCGCACGGGCAGGTGTACCGGATCTACCAGTGGGTGGGCTATCTGCAGGAGACCCTGGTCGAGTCGCTGAGCCGGGCCGCGTAGCGCATCGCGGCGGGCGCCTCGGCACCGTCCCACGGGATGGGCGATGACGTGGCGAAGGACGCCGCAACCTAGGCTTGTCGCCGTGCTGACCATCTCCCAGGCGACCTACGACGCGATCGTCGCGCACGCCAAGCGGGACCACCCCGACGAGGCGTGCGGCATGGTGCTCGGGCCCGAGGGCTCGGACCGACCGGAGCGGTTCGTCGAGATGGTCAACGCCGCGGGGAGCCCGACGTTCTACGAGTACGACTCGACCGAGCTGCTCGAGCTCTACAAGCAGATGTGGGCGAACGGCGAGGAGCCGGTGGTGATCTACCACTCCCACACCGCCACCGAGGCCTATCCGAGCCGGACCGACATCGGCCTGGCCAGCGAGCCCGGCGCGCACTACGTGCTGGTCAGCACGCGCGAGCACGGGAATAACGAGGGCCCCGTCGAGTTTCGTTCCTACCGGATCGTGGACGGCGAGGTGACCGAGGAAGAGGTCACCGTCGTACCCGCGCTGCCCTGAGCGCCGCGAACACAGGACCATAGAAACAAGGAGAAGACATGGCCATCGAGGTCAAGATCCCGACCATCCTGCGCACCTACACGGCCGGGGAGAAGGCCGTCACCGCCGACGGCACCACCCTCAGCGCGCTCATCGACGACCTCGAGGCCAACCACCCCGGCATCAAGGACCGTCTGATCGACAACGGCGACCTGCGCCGGTTCGTCAACGTCTACGTCAACGACGAGGACGTGCGCTTCATCGGCGGCCTCCAGGCTGAGCTCAAGGACGGCGACCAGGTCGTCGTGCTGCCGGCCGTCGCCGGCGGCTGCTGACTCGCTGATCCTCGAGCCCGGCCCCGGGCTCACGCGACGTCGCGGCGCCGCAGCACCCACCCGGCGAGCACCGGGAACGCCGCCAGGTAGATCGCGACGGTGACGACGGCCCGCGCCGTCCCGAGCGTGTCGAACACGCCCGGGGTGGCGTTGACCGGGTCGATGCCGGCCAGCCGGCCGACCAGCGACCCGGCGGAGGTGCCGGGCAGGAAGTGGGTGAGCACGGCGACCGCGTGCAGCGAGTTGCCGACGCCGCGCAGCAGATTCTCGATCACCATGTTCCAGACCAGACCCAGGCCGATCGAGACCGCCGGATTCCGGGCGACGGTGCCGAGCAGATAGCCGGCCAGCGCCCACATCTCCATCACCATCAGCGCGGCCAGGATCGACTTGCCCATCGCCGCGGCGGTGGGCAAGTGCACCGACTGCGACTCGGCGCCGGCGATCACCAGCGAGAACGCCACGTCCAGGGCGATGGTCACGACGAGCAGCGCGAGCACGGCCGTCATGGTGGCCAGGATCGACCCGAGCACCGTCGACGTACGGCTCGGGCCCTGGGTGAAGACGGTCTTCCAGGTGCCCCAGCCGTAACCGTTGCCGGCGATGATCGCGCCGAGCACCATCATCAGCGCGCCGCCGAACAGCGGCATGCCCTGGGGCAGGTTCTCGGCGAGTGCGCCGGGGAGGATCGAGGCGAGCAGGTCGGCCTTGGACTCGCCCTGGTTGGAGAAGTTCGTCGAGCCGCTGGCGTAGCTGACCCAGTTGAAGACGAAGGTGAACAGCGCGTCCAGGAGCAGCCAGGCGGCGGCCAGCACCCACACGGCCGTCCAGCGGCGCAATCGGAACGTCTCGGCGCGCCAGGCCCGGGCGACGCCGTAGCGGGCGGACGGGAGTGCGGTCGTGGTGCTCATCGGGCTGCCTCCAGCAGGTCGGTGGGTTCCGGCTCGGCCGAGCCGGTCATCTCGAAGAAGACCTCCGCCAAGGTCCGCTCCGTGCGGCGTACGTCGTGGATCGCGGCGCCGTCGGCCACCAGGGCGGCGACCAGCTCGGGCGTCCGCTCCGCGGGTACGTCGATCCGCACCGCCGGGGCCGCCGGGTCGCCGAGGTCGACGTCGACGGCCGCGCGGCCGGCGAGCCGCTGCGCGGTGGCGACCGCGCGCTCGGTCGGCGTCGCGACGATCCGCAGTCGGCTGGTGCCGCGCAGCTCGGCGACGGTCGACTCGGCCCGTAGCCGGCCGCCGGCGATGATGCCGACCCGGTCGCAGATCTCCTCGACCTCGGCCAGCAGGTGGCTGGAGAGCAGGATGGTGTGCCCGTCGCGGGCCAGTGCCACCACCAGCGCGCGCATGTCGGCCATGCCGGCCGGGTCGAGCCCGTTGGTGGGCTCGTCGAGCACGATCAGCTCCGGGTCGCCGAGGAGGGCCGCGGCGACGCCGAGGCGCTGCTTCATGCCCAGTGAGTAGGAGCGGAACTTGTCTCCGGCCCGGTCGGTCAGGCCCACCCGCGCCAGCGCGTCCGCCACCGCCGAGTGCGGCAGCCCCCGGTAGCGGGCGAGCGTCTCCAGGTTCGCCCGTCCGGACAGGTAGGGGTAGAAGCCGGGGCCCTCGATCAGGGCGCCCAGCCGGTGGGTGACCTCCGGCGTGCCGGGGTGGCCACCGAGGACGCGGGCGCTGCCGCCGGTGGGGCGCACCAGCCCGAGCAGCATCCGCAGCGTCGTGGTCTTGCCGGCGCCGTTCGGCCCGAGGAAGCCGTAGATCTCTCCGCGCCGCACGGTCAGGTCGACGGCGTCGACGGCGCGGCGGCCGGCGTACGTCTTGGTCAGCGCGTCGGTGCGGACGACGACCTCGGTGTCGTCCGGCTCATCTGTCAGGTCCATGGCTTCGACTCTGGCGCCCCGGGATCGCGGGGCCGTCCGCCGAGGAGCGACGGCCGGTTACGCAATCCGACGTAGCCGGCGGCCGCGTCGCGTCGTACGCCGTGGGGGTGCCGGGCTCCTAGGCTCGGATCGTGTCCCGAGTGAACCCGTGGTGGCTGCTGGTCGCCTTCCTGCTTCTCGCCGGCTCTCTCGGTGCGGAGCACGGCCACGGCGGCGCCGACCACTTCGGTCTGGCGTTCCTGTTCGCCGGACTGGCCGGGATGACCCTCGTCGGGGCCTCGGTGTGGCCGCGGGCCGGCGTGCTGCTGTGCGGGGCGGCCGTGCTCGGCTACTTCGGCACCGGTCTGACCAACGGGCCGGTCTTCCTCGCCCTTCCGCTCACCGCCCTGGTGGCGGCGCAGCGGGTCCGTGCGCCCGTGCTCACGCCCGTCCTGGTGTCGGCCGGAGTGCTGGCGGTGACCGGGCCGGTGCTCCGGGCGGCGTGGCACGGTGCGCCGTGGAGCGAGGCGTTCTGGGAGTGCGTCGGGGTGGTCGCGCTGTCGACGGGGGCCGCCTTCGCCGGCTGGTCGCTGGGCGACCGGGGCCGGGCCCGCGCCGAGCGGGCCCGGCTGGTGGCGACCGAGGAACGGCTGCGGATGGCCCGTGAACTGCACGACGGCGTCGGCCACGGGCTGGCCGTGATCGCCATGCACGCCGGTGTCGCACTGCATCTCACCGACCGGCAGGAGCAGCCCGATCCGGCCATCCGCCGGCTCCTGGAGGGCATCCGCGACGCCAGCCGTGACTCGCTCGACGCGCTGCGCGTCGAGCTCGGCCGGCTCGCCCCCGGCGACGCGACGCCGGACCGGGCACCCGCCCGCGGCCTCGCCGACATCGATCTGCTGCTGGACCGACTGCGCGCGGGCGGTCTGGTCATCGACGTACGCCGCGACGGCGACCTCGCCGACCGCGTCTGCGC
>Ga0164242_10009086_pt1 | contig 10755 bp, 10 predicted proteins | sample OricomgcompostMG_FD_108783 | JGI IMG/M metagenome (GOLD analysis project Ga0164242, IMG submission 108783) | Miracle-Growth compost microbial communities from Emeryville, California, USA - Original compost - Miracle growth compost (MG) ... | reverse complement strand
TTCGACCTGTTCCACCCCGACCGGATGGCCTCCCGCATCCTCGACATGGGTGACGTGCTCACCCTCATCGAGCAGGCCGAGAAGGCGTTCGACGCCGAGGAGTCGGCCAAGGCCGCGGAGAAGCTCGCCGGGGGTGACTTCACCCTCGACGACTTCCTCAAGCAGATGCAGCAGATCCGCAAGCTCGGCTCGATGTCGAAGCTGATGGGGATGCTGCCGGGCATGGGGCAGTTCCGCGACCAGATCGCGAACTTCGACGAACGCGAGGTCGACCGCATCCAGGCGATCATCCAGTCGATGACGCCCGCCGAGCGGGCGAACCCGAAGATCATCGACGGCTCGCGCCGTCAGCGCATCGCCAAGGGTTCGGGCCGCCAGGTCTCGGACGTCAACCAGCTGGTCGACCGGTTCACCGAGGCCCGCAAGATGATGCAGCAGCTCGCCAACGGCGGCGGGATGCCGGGCATGCCCGGGATGCCGGGTGCCGGCTTCGGCAAGCGTGCCGGTGCGCGCCAGGCGCCACAGCAGAAGAAGGGCAAGGGCGCCCGCCGGTCCGGAAACCCGGCGAAGGCCGCCCAACAGGCAAAGGCGGCTGCGGCTGCCGAGGCCGCCAAGCCGAAGGCCAACCCCTTCGCACAGCCGGGCGCTGATGGGGCCGGTGACTTCGACTACGAGTCCGCCGCTGCACAGCTCAATCTGCCGAAGGACTTCTCGAAGTTCCTGAAGTGACCTCATCGCCCCCGGTCTGACGGTCCCAGCCGGGTAGCCCGCGATCTCGGTGCCGGAGCGAGTTCACTCCCTGCTGCTGGCGTAGAGCGGCGCACTCCAGCCAACGGGCGGGCCCGGGACCGTGCCCTGGAAGTCCTGCTTCTACGCTACGGTGCCGAACCACAGAACGGAGGTCCGATGGCGCTGCGCCAGTATGACGTGCGCTCGCTCGATGCGGTCTTGTCGGGTGAGGACGAGGCGGCCACGCTCGACGTGGACGTCACCAGCGCCTTGGACGCGACCATCGGAAAGAAGCTCTTCCTCGGACGTGATCCGAGGACCCTCGCGGCACGTGAGGGGTTCGAGCAGGTCGTCGCCGAGGTCGATGGCGCTCCGCTCGCAACAGTGGTGCTCAAGGACGTGGTCGTGCTCGGCCGAGGTCTCCTGGTCGAGCCGAGCACACGGACCGTGTGGGCCGGGGAGTCCATCGGTTGGTCCGACGACTCGATCGCGATGGACTTCTCGGCGCTCTTCGGGCGCTCGTGGTCCGCGGGCGAGACCGTGTCGATCGACGATGAGCAGCTGGTAGTGGCCCAGACGCTCGACACGGCAATGCTGCTGACGCAGCCCGGGATCGGCGTGTACGGGCATTGGCTGATCGACATTCTTCCCAGACTGCAGACCTGGCGGAACCACCATCGTGATCTGCCGCTGCTGGTCGGACAGACCGAGGACTGGGCCTACTACTTCGCCTCCCGGTTCGGTGCTGATCTCGCACAGTCTCCTGCGGTTCTGCCGCACCGGTCGGTCCGGGTGGGGCGTCTGGTCGTTCCGACCCTGACCAAGCGGAAGCAGGCACTCGACCGCCACCGGACCGCGTCGGCCTGGGCCGAGTTCGCCGATTCCTTGATGGCTCTGCCATCGCGTCGGCGACTGCCGGGTGGCGAGCGCATCTATGTGTCGCGAGCCAACTGGTCGCGGGGTCGCAAGCTTCTGAACGAGGCCGAGGTCGAGCAGAGGGTCGCTCAGCACGGATTCGTCGTCGTCAGGCCGGAGGATTACAAGCTGCGGCAGCAGGTTCGGATCTTCCGCGAGGCTCGTCACGTCGTGGGTGTGGACGGCTCGGGCCTCCACAACGTGCTTTTCGCTCCGTCGGGCGCCGTCCTCAGTGTCATCGACACTCACCGCACCAACCTGTGGCATGCCGGGGTGGCCAACGTGGGCGACCAGCACGTCAGCCATCTGCCTGCCGACGAAGTCCCTGGCCAGGGCTGGTACCTGCCGCTCGATGCCCTCGACCGGCATCTGGAGGAGATCACTGCGGCGACCGTGCCGTGGCCACGCCGACTCCTCTCCAAAGGAGGGGCCTCGCGGGGCGCGAGAAACCGATGAGGTCGCGGTGCGAGGCAGGCACCGGTCGGCGCCGAGCCGCTTGTTCGAACGGCCAACTAGGGTTCGGTGCATGTCCGTGAGCGTCCTCATCGTCGACGCCGCCAACGTCGTCGGCAGCCGCCCCGACGGCTGGTGGAAGGACCGCGCCGGCGCGGCGAGTCGCCTCTACGACGAGATCTGTGCAGCCGATCTCGCGTACGACACGATCGTGCTCGTCCTTGAGGGCGAGGCGAAGAAGGGCGTGCCCGCGCTGAAGTCGCGTGGCCTCAGAGTGGTGCACGCCCCCAAGGACGGCGATTCCACGATCGTGGCTGAGGCCCGGGCGGCGGCCGCGAAGGGACATCGCGTCACGGTGGTCACCGCTGACCGGGCGCTGCAGGCCAACGTCGCCGCAGTGGCGATGACCCTCAGCCCGGGCTCGCTGCTCGACCGGTTGTGAGGGAGCGCGAAGGCCTCGGCGTACCCCACGTGGGGGAGCGCTCCCAAAAACGATCGAAGTTACGCGCCGGTCAGCGTTGACGTGATCCACGACACATCTTTACGTTGGCGAGTGCGCGCACGCGCAGCCCGGTGATACGTCGCCGGTGCCATCTCGGGCCGGTGACGTACGCACGCCGGGTGACCTTTCTCGGTAAGGAGTCACCTGTGCCGCACCTCATCCATGCTCCGAGTCGCCGTGCCCTGGCGGCCGGGGCGGCCGGCGTCCTCGCGCTCGGTATCCTCGCCACCGGCTCGCCCGCCGGCGCGCATCCTCCGCAGCACCATCGTCAGCACCCGACCCATGCCAACAAGCCGAGCACGCCGGCCTATGAGAACCCACGGCTCCCGGTGAAGCAGCGCGTCAAGGACCTGCTCTCCCGGATGACGCTGGCGGAGAAGATCGGTCAGATGACCCAGGCCGAGCGGGCCGACGTCACCGCTGATCCGTCGCTGGTCACCCAGTGGAACCTCGGCAGCGTCCTGTCGGGCGGTGGTTCGGTCCCCACCCCGAACACACCGACCGGCTGGGCGGACATGGTCGACACGTTCCAGAAGGCGGCGCTGAACACGCGCCTCCACATCCCGATCCTGTACGGCGTCGACGCCGTCCACGGCGACAACAACATGTACGGCGCCACCGTCTTCCCGCAGAACATCGGCATGGGCGCGACCCGCGACCCCAAGCTGGTGAAGAAGGAGGAGCACATCACCGCCGAGGAGACCCGCTCCTCGGGGCCGCAATGGGCGTTCGCGCCGTGCATCTGCGTGGCACGCGACGACCGCTGGGGCCGGACCTACGAGTCCTTCGGTGAGAATCCGAAGCTCGTGGAGAAGATGGAGACCGCCATCGACGGCTTCCAGGGCACGTCGGTCAAGGATCTGGCCAAGCCTGACCACGTGCTGGCGACGGCCAAGCACTTCGCGGGCGACGGCCTGACGTCGTATGACAAGAGCGCGGCCAACGGCAGCGGCTACCCGATCGACCAGGGCATCGACCAGGTCTCGAAGGCCGACTTCGCCAAGTTCGCACTGGCGCCGTACGTGGATGCGATCAAGAAGCATCACGTGCAGTCGGTGATGCCGTCGTACTCCAGCGTCGACTACACCGACGACGGGCTCGGCAACCCGATCAAGATGAGCGCCAACAAGGCGCTGATCACCGGCTGGCTCAAGGACCAGCAGCGCTTCGACGGCCTGGTGATCTCCGACTGGCAAGCGATCAGGCAGCTGCCGGGCAGCTACAGCGACCAGGTCGCGGCAGGCGTCAACGCCGGCATCGACATGTTCATGGAGCCCTACTCCGGCAGCACCACCGGTGCCCCGGAGTTCGAGGCGACGCTGACGTCGCTGGTCAACAGCGGCACCGTCTCGATGACCCGGATCGACGACGCGGTCTCGCGGATCCTGAAGGTGAAGTTCGAGATGGGGCTCTTCGAGCACCCGTACACCGACCGGACGCTGGAGAAGACGATCGGCGACAAGGCGCACCACGTGGTCGCACGTGAGGCCGCAGCCGAGTCGCAGGTGCTGTTGACCAACAAGAGCGCCACCTTGCCGATCACCGACTCCCAGCCGGTCTACGTCGCAGGCGGTAGCGCCGACAGCTTCGGCAAGCAGGCCGGCGGCTGGACGCTGTCGTGGCAGGGCGACCCGAACAACGTCATCCCGGGTACGACGATCCTCGACGGCATCACGCAGGACGCACGTGGGCCGGTGACCTACAGCGCTGACGCCTCGGCGCCGATCCCGCCGGACGCCCACGGCATCGTGGTCGTCGGCGAGACGCCGTACGCCGAGGGCGAGGGCGACTACGAGGGTCCGACGTGGGCTCAGAACGGGCAGCAGACGATGACGCTCTCGGCCTCCGACCAGGCCGCCGTCGACAAGGTGTGCTCGGAGGCCGCGACCTGCACGGTGGTAGTGATCTCCGGACGTCCGCTGATCCTCTCGCAGGCCACGCTCGACGAGACCGACGCGCTGGTCGCCGGCTGGTTGCCGGGCAGCGAGGGTGCCGGTGTCGCCGACGACCTGTTCGGCAAGCACGCCTACACCGGCAAGCTGCCGGTCACCTGGCCGCGGAGCATCGACCAGGAGCCGATCAACGTGGGGGACACCACCTATGACCCGCTCTTCCCGTACGGCTTCGGTCTGACCACCCACGTCAGTCGTCGTTGAGCAGGCGCTGAGCGAGAGCACCCAGTGGCGCGGTCATGCCTCCGGAGTAGCGTCCGGGGGCATGACCGCACTGCGCTTCCACGGACCGGTGTTGCCCGACGGCGAGGTGAAGGACGTGTACGTCGTCGACGGCCGGATCACCTTCGAGCCGCAGGCCGGCGCGGAGACCGCGACCCAGGGCTGGATCGTCCCCGGTCTGGTCGATGCCCACTGCCACCTCGGCCTGGGCGAGGAGGGCGCGATCAGCGTCGAGGAGACCGAGCAGACGGCGCTCGAGGACCGTGACGCCGGCGCGCTGCTGATCCGCGACTGCGGTTCGCCGAGCGACACCAGCTGGATCCAGGAGCGCGAGGACCTGCCCCGCCTGATCCGGATGGGGCGCCACATCGCCCGGACCAAGCGCTACATGAAGGGGTACGCCGACGAGGTCGAGCCGAACGGTCTGGCCGAGGCGGTCGCCCGCGAGGCCGAGCGTGGCGACGGCTGGGTCAAGCTGGTCGGCGACTGGATCTCGCGAGAGGATGGCGATCTCAAGCCGTCCTTCTCCGTCGACGACTTCGCCGAGGCGATCAAGGTCGCCCACAACCATGGCGCCAAGGTGACGGCGCACTGCTTCGGACGCGACGTCCTGCCCGGCCTGATCGAGCACGGCATCGACTGCATCGAGCACGGCACCGGGCTCACGCCCGACCTGGTCGTACTCGCCGCAGAGAAGGGCGTCGCCGTGGTGCCGACGGTGATGCAGACCGAGAAGTTCCCGATCTTCGCCGAGCAGGGTGGCCGCAAGTTCCCGGCGTACTCCGCGACCATGACCGATCTCTATGCCCACCGGCGGGAGACGATCATGACCGCCTTCGAGGCCGGCGTCCCGCTGTACGCCGGTAGCGACGGGGGTGGCGACCGACGACACGGCAACCTGGCGGGGGAGATCCAGGCGATGGCCGAGATGGGCCTGCCTGCCGAGTACGCTCTGGGCGCGGCCTCGTGGCGCGCCCGATCCTGGCTCGGTTTCCCCGGCATCGAGGAGGGCGCCTCGGCCGACTTCGTGGTCTTCGATGCCGACCCGCTCGCCGACCTCGGCGTGCTCGCGCGGCCCAGCGCGGTGGTGCTGCGTGGTCGGGTGGTCGCGTGATTCGGCGTACTCCTGCTGGTTCTGGCAGACTTCTCCGCTGAGTCCTGTGCGCTCGGGACCCTCTCACCCGGCGCTGCAGGTTTCATCGAGAGACCGAGACCGGTGTTCCCCACCTGGCGACGGCGTCTCACCCACTTACGAGTTTCAAGGAGACACCACAACCGTGGCCGTCAAGATTCGCCTGAAGCGCCTGGGCAAGATCCGGGTCCCGCAGTACCGCATTGTCGTCGTCGACTCGCGCACCAAGCGCGACGGCCGCGTCATCGAGGAGATCGGTCAGTACCGGCCGAAGGAGGACCCCTCCTTCATCCAGGTGACCTCCGACCGCGCCCAGTACTGGCTCGGTGTCGGCGCCCAGCCGTCCGAGGCCGTCGCGGCGATCCTCAAGGTGACCGGCGACTGGCAGAAGTTCAAGGGCCTTCCGGGTGCCGAGGGCACGCTGAAGCACGCCGCCCCGAAGCCCGACAAGCTCGAGCTCTTCAACAAGGCGCTCGCCGAGGCCCACGCCGCCCCGGCCGCCGAGGCCGTCACCAAGAAGGCCAAGAAGGCCGAGGAGAAGGCCGAGGCTCCGGCCGAGGAGCCCGCCGCCGAGGCTCCGGCCGACGCTGAGGCCGAGGCCTGAGCATGCTCGCCGAGGCTCTGGAGCACCTCGTCCGAGGTGTGGTCGACCACCCCGACGACGTCGTCGTACGCGACAAGCAGCTGCGACGCGGGTCGGTCCTCGAGGTCCGGGTCCATCCCGACGATCTCGGCAAGGTGATCGGCCGCAACGGTCGCACCGCGACCGCGTTCCGTACGGTCATCAGTGCACTGGCCGGCAAGTCCGGCGCACGCGTCGACTTCGTCGACGTCGACCGGCGGCGCTGAGCCCCGCAACGCACCTTCTTGAGCCTCGGCTGCTTCGGCAGCCGGGGCTCAAGGCATTGTGAGAGCCAGGCGCGAAGCGCCTATGACGTTCTGCGAGCCGTTCGGCGACCGATAGCCTTCTGCCATCATGAGCGAGTCCATCGAGGTCCTGGTCGGGCGCATCGGCAAGCCGCACGGCATTCGCGGGCACGTCACCGTCGACGTGCGTACCGACGAGCCGGAGCGTCGCTTCGCCTCCGGTGCGCGGCTCAAGGCGGTGCCGCCCCCAGGGTCGGCCCTGTCGCTGCATGCCCTGACGGTCGAGGCGACGCGCTGGCACCAGGGCGTCCTGCACGTCCTCTTCGAGGAGATCCCCGATCGCAACGCCGCCGAGTCGGCCCGCGGCGTCCTCCTCTACGCCGTCCTCGACGCCGACGCGCGCCCGGAGGACCCCGAGGAGTTCTACGACCACCAGCTTGTCGGGCTGCAGGTCTACGACACCGAGGGCGCGCTACGAGGCGAGGTCACCGGGCTGGTGCACGGTGGGGCGCAGGACCTGTTGAGCATCAAGACGCCGACGCGCCGCGACGTACTGGTGCCGTTCGTGACAGCGCTGGTGCCGGAGGTCGATCTGGAGGCGCGGCGCATCGTCGTCGCCGACCGCCCGGGTCTGCTGGAGCCGCTCCAGGACGATCAGTGATGAGGCTCGACTACCTCACGATCTTTCCCGACTACCTCGCGCCGCTGCAGCTTTCGCTGCCGGGGAAGGCGATCGCCTCGGGGCTGCTCGAGATCCACGTCCACGACCTGCGCTCGTGGACACACGACCGGCACCGAACCGTTGACGACACCCCCTACGGCGGTGGCGCCGGCATGGTGATGAAGCCCGAGCCGTACGGCGAGGCCTTCGACGAGCTCGGACTCGACGACACCACCGTGATCGTGACGACCCCGAGCGGCGAGCCGCTGACCCAGAAGCTCGCCCGCGAGCTGGCCACCCGATCGCGCCTGCTGTTCCTCATCGGCCGATACGAGGGCATCGACCAGCGCGTCATCGACCATGCACGCTCCCGGACCGAGGTGAAGGAGATCAGCCTCGGCGACTACGTGCTCAACGGGGGAGAGGTGGCAGCGCTGGCGATCACCGAGGCGATCGTGCGGCTGCTGCCCGGCTTCATGGGCAATGCCGCCTCGCTGGTGGAGGAGTCCCACGAGGACGGCCTGCTGGAGTATCCCGTCTACACCAAGCCGGCATCGTGGCGAGGGCTCGACGTGCCGCCGGTGCTGCTCTCGGGCGACCACGGGAGGATCGCGGCGTGGCGGCACCAGCGACAGCTCGAGCGGACCGCCGAACGGCGCCCCGACCTGCTGCACGCCAGCGCCGCCGCGACCTCGTGGACGATCGAGCGGGCGACGCGGGGCGATGCCGGTGAGTTGATGACGCTGATGCGGGCGTGCTGGGTGCAAGAGGCGATCGAGGCGAACGACCTCCGCGTCCCGGCCCTGCACGAGACCCTCGAGCAGGTCGTGGAGGGCATCACGAGCTGGGACACCTATGTCGTCCGTGAGGGTGGGCGGCTGGTCGGCTCGGTCCGCGGCCGTCTCATGCCGGCCGACGAGAAGGGGCCGGCCAGCTGGGACATCGGCAGGCTGTGTGTCGCGCCGGATCTGCAGGGACGCGGCCTGGGACGGGTGCTGCTGGAGCACATCCAGAGCGTGGCTCCGGCGCAGGCCGCGGCGTACTGGCTGTTCACAGGGGTGCACAGCCAGCGCAATCAGCGGATGTACAAGAAGGCAGGGTTCCGGCTGCGGCCGGATCTGGAGGCGCCGCCGTACACCGTGGTGATGACGAAGAAGCGTGATTTCCGCAGGTGATCGGCCCTATGGCAGACTTCCTTGTTGGTCATCGTCGGCCGAAGGATCGCTCCGAGGAACGCACGGAGGATCTGCGACGGATTTCCTGCCACAGGGGGAGTCTGACGCCGCCGGCCGCAGGCGGCGACCATCCAGCTGAAGACCGAACACCCGCGGCCGACCTGTGGCAGTCGTGAGGAGCAACCATGAGCAACAACCTGCTTGCTGAGATCGGCAACGCCGCCAAGCGCACCGACCTCCCCGAGTTCAAGGCCGGTGACACCGTCAAGGTGCACGTGAAGGTCGTCGAGGGCAACCGCTCTCGTGTCCAGATCTTCCAGGGCGTCGTGATCCGCCTCCAGGGTGCCGGCGTCTCCCGCAGCTTCACCGTCCGCAAGGTCTCCTTCAGCGTCGGCGTCGAGCGCACCTTCCCGCTGCACTCCCCGATCTTCGAGCAGATCGAGGTCGTCAGCCGCGGTGACGTCCGTCGCGCCAAGCTGTACTACCTGCGCAACCTGCGCGGCAAGAAGGCGAAGATCAAGGAGCGTCGCGAGGCGTGAGCCAGGCCGAGGCTTGATTCGCTGGTCTGATCGGCGGGGCCTGAGTCGTTGTCTTAGGTTTCCTACCTAGAATCTGCGCGTGACTTCCGAAGACCGCGATCTCTCCATCTTCCTCGACGAGGAACAGGAGGGGTCGCGGTCTTCTGCTTCCCCGGACGCGCCGCCGCCCGGGAAGAGCAAGCCCCCGCATGCGCTGCCCGTGTGGCAGGAGTCGATCCTGCTGCTGGTGCTGGCGGTCGTCATCGCGCTGGTGATCAAGTCGTTCTTCTTCCAGGCGTTCTACATCCCCTCCGCGTCGATGGAGCCGGGCCTCCAGGGCGGGCCGGGTACGAAGACCGACGACCGTGTGCTGGTGGAGAAGCCCTCCTACTGGGGCAAGGGCTCGCCGCAGCGTGGCGACATCGTCGTGTTCTCCGACCCGGGCGGCTGGCTCGACGCGGAGGAGAGCGCGCAACCGACCAATGCCGTCTCGAAGGTGCTGGGAAAGATCGGGCTGTTCCCCTCCGGCGGGCACCTGGTCAAGCGGGTGATCGGGGTCGCCGGCGACACGGTGTCGGTGAACAAGAAGGGCCAGATCACCGTCAACGGGCATGCGCTCGACGAGTCCTCCTACGCCAAGCCGGCCCATCATGCGTGCGGCAGCAACAAGCCGGGGACCTGCTATGGCCCGATGCCCAACGTCGCCCACTGGAAGGCCGGCCCGATCCCGGCCGGTTACCTGTTCGTGATGGGCGACAACCGGAACAACTCGGCCGACTCCAGCTATCACCTGTGCACCAAGAACGAGACCGACTGCTCGCAGTCTCCGTGGGTGCCGGTCGACGACGTGGTGGGCAAGGTCGTCTCGCTGGTCTGGCCGTTGGGCCGGGCCGGCATCATCCACCGACCCGCCGACTTCAACGGGATCCCTCAGCCGTGAGCACGGCGCCCAGCCTGCGGTTCGAGCGCACCCTGTTACGCGACGGGGTGGTCCACCTCGCCTGTGCCGACGAGGTCGGCCGCGGCGCGCTCTCCGGGCCGGTTACGGTCGGCATGGTGGTGATCTCGCTGGAGACCAGGACCGCGCCCCAGGGGGTGCGCGACTCGAAGCTGCTGACGCCTGAGGCGCGGGAGCGGCTCGCCCCGAAGGTACGCCGCTGGGCGCTGTGCCATGCCGTCGGCCACGCCAGCCCGGCCGAGATCGACTCGTTCGGCATCATCGCCGCCCTGCGACTGGCCGGACACCGTGCCTTGGCGCAGCTGTCGGTGACACCTGATGCCGTGCTGCTCGACGGCAACCACGACTACCTCAGCCCGCCGGCGCAGGACATGCTCTTCGGTGCACCGGGGGAGCTGTCGGAGGCCGCCGTGTCGCCGAGCGGCGTACTGGTGCCGCCGGTCACCACGATGATCAAGGCGGACATGAAGTGTGCCGGCGTCGCTGCCGCCTCGATCCTGGCGAAGACCGCGCGCGATGGGCTGATGACGCGGTTGCACGAGGAGTTTCCGGCGTACTTCTGGGCGGAGAACAAGGGTTACTCCGCGCCGGCCCACATCGAGGCGCTCGCCGCACACGGGCCTTCGATCCACCACCGGCGCTCGTGGAGCCTTCCGGGAGTTCCGACGCCC
>Ga0164242_10009085_pt1 | contig 10755 bp, 8 predicted proteins | sample OricomgcompostMG_FD_108783 | JGI IMG/M metagenome (GOLD analysis project Ga0164242, IMG submission 108783) | Miracle-Growth compost microbial communities from Emeryville, California, USA - Original compost - Miracle growth compost (MG) ... | reverse complement strand
ATTGAGAGCCGGCGCGTGAGCTTGACAATGTCGCTGATTGCCGGGTGTGGACGCCACTCGCCCAGCAACTGTATGGGGCATCACTTCGCGTGGCCTGTGGCAGGGCAATGCGATGAACACGGTCTGATGATGTGGATTCTTCGCTGACTCGCGCGATCCGCCTCAGACCGACGAACGCCCGAGCCACTCGCGGACGTGGTTGGCACGCGGCGGTCGCAGCGGAGGTCGCTCGTACGACTTGGGCGAGCCAACAAAGAGGAAGCCCGGAATATGGTCTGTTGATTCGAAGTCGAGGGCCGTCTTCAGATTTTCGTCATAGGCGTCAGCGCCGGTTGCCCAGAAGCCGCCATAGCCCAGGGCGTGGATCGCGGTGAGCATGTTCATCGTGGCCGCCTGCCGGCAGATCTGCTCGGACTCCGGAATACCGGTGCCGGTAGAGATGGCGGCACCCAGCACAATGATGACCGGAGCCGCAAATGCTTTTTGCCGGCGGTGCTCGTGAGTCGAGTCCGGTTCGCCCGGCGAACGTGCTGCGGTGATATCCACCAGCACCTCGGCAAGTTCGCCGCGCGCGTCGCCGCGAACGAAGGCGAAACGCCAGGGCCGCAGACGGCCATGATCCGGTGCTCGCGAAGCGGCATCGAAGATGAGGTCGAGCTCGACATCGCTCGGCCCTGGTTCGAGCAAGACTGACGCGAGAGGAGCACTTCCAGTGCGGCCCGACGATCCGGGCCGCTGCTGCCTACCCGTTCCGAAGGCTGGACGATCGACAAGGTATCCATGGGTCATCCGATGTATGGGTCTTGGCATATGGTCGCCAAAACTGACACATTTGCAAATGATTCTCATTTACTTGTATTGTGCCGAAGGGTGTTTTATCGTTTGCCGAATGGTCGTCGGGGACTCTGCCCGATGCGCTGCTGGAGAAATAGACCTGATGGAATACCGGACCGTGCGGTTGCCGGCGGAAGGACGCTGGCCCGCAGATGTCGAAGTGTGGCACGTCGCGATGCCGCCATCGGAGTGCGACGTAGACCGATCGATTCTGGACGACGCCGAGATCGGGCGTGCGACGCTGTTCAGGCACTCAGCGGACCGCGTGCGCTTCATGGCTACGCGGGGGGCATTGCGCAGCCTGCTGGGCGGCCGGCTCGGGGTGCAGCCGGCGGAGGTGCGTTTTGCCGTCGGCAGACGCGGGAGACCGGAGCTGGCAAATGCGAGCCGCAAATTCTCGTTCAACGTATCGCATTCGGGCGAGCATGCACTGATCTCGATTTCAGGGATAAGGACGGTTGGTATCGACGTGGAGCGTATCGATCCCACGCTGGACTGGAAGGCGCTCGTCGATCTCGTATGTACAGATCGGGAGGCGCGCATGTTGAGGGCTGAGTCGGCAGCGCTGCAGAGGGAGCACTTCTGTCGATGCTGGACCGCGAAGGAAGCACTTCTGAAGGCGTTGGGGGTTGGTATCGCTGAAGATTTGCGTGCGTTTGAGGTCGCCCCTGCAGGCAACGGTGTTCAGCAACCCGTTGTGACAGGGGGTGGCGTCTTTGCGGACGCGGCTGCGCTGCGGTACTGCTGGCTGACCGATCTCTCAGGCTATGTTGGCTGCGTCGCTTTTAGCGGTCCGGCCGGGTTATCCATTGCGTGAACAACGACCATCATTGAGTCGATCGCTTCGCTGGCGTTGAAAGCACAAGAAATAAAACATCACCGACACGGGCGTCGCAATGCATAGCCATGCAGCCCAGCGCCACACGCCTGTGCCGAGCAGCGCGGCCAGCAGGCCGAATGCCGTCAGGAGGGCCAGCGCAACAGGTATTCTCCAGACAGGGTGGAACGGTACGTTCAACGGATTCATCGCTGTATTTTTCGAAGGAAACAGGCGGCAGTATGCGAGTTGCAGGCAGGCCGCGCAACGACGCAGCGCCGCGACCGGACGCGAATAGCGGGTCACCAGGGCACGCGTATAATATTCGACCTTACTGCGCGAGCACGAGCGAAAGCGGGTCTGTAGCGGTATGCGCGGTAATACGAGGAAAAGATGAGTACGACGGAATCCCTTGTGGAGCTGAAGAGCGCCGGTCTGAAGGCCACCATTTCCAGGGTCAAGGTGTTGGAAGTGTTCCATGCGAGCACGGTCGGTCACCTGAGTGTGGAAGAAGTCCATCGTCAGCTCAAGGAGCAGGGCGTCGATATCGGACTGGCGACGGTGTATCGGGTGCTCGCGCAGTTCGAGGCCGCGGGCATCGTCGTAAAGAGCACCTTCGACGCGACGAAGGTCATCTACGAACTCAATCGGGGTCCGCATCACGACCACATCGTCTGTCTTGGTTGCGGGCGGGTCGATGAATTCCATGATCCGGTGATTGAGGCGCGCCAGAAAATGGCGGCACAGTCGCTTGGCTACATGCTTTCCGAACACCAGCTTTCCTTGTATGGCTATTGCAAGGATTGCCGCCCGAAGAACTATAAGGAATAAAACAACGCGGGATGCTGGACAGTCGTCATGCCATGACCTGTTGTTGCCCGGGGCTTTGCCATTCGCGAAGCTTGCCGTAATCGAGCTGGATGCAGCGGTCGGCGCAACCGAAATAGCGGTCGTCGTGCGAAATCACCACCACCGTCTTTCCCCTGGCACGCAGTGCCGGCAACAGGGTTCGATAAAACACTTCCTTGAACGTGGGATCCTGGTCGGCGGCCCATTCGTCGAACACATAAAACGGCCGGTCTTCCAGATAGGCGACGAGGAGTGCCAGGCGTTTGCGTTGCCCTTGCGACAGGTCGATTGTCGAAAAGCGGCCATTCTCGATGCGGACCTTGTGCTGCAACTGCAGTTCTTCCAGTAGCTGACGAGCCTGGCCGTCGAGCCCTTCCGATGGCAGGCCGATCAGACTTTCGAATAGATAGAAATCGTTGAACACGGCGGCGAACTGCTCGCGGTACGCGCCGAGCATGTGTGCATCCACGATTTCGCCGTTCATGACGACGCTGCCTTCGTCAGGCGCATACAGGCCGACCAGCAGCTTGGCCAGCGTGGTCTTGCCGCTGCCGTTGCCGCCGATCAGGAACACCAGCTCGCCGGGTTTGAACTCGAGATCGATAGGCCCGAGCGCGAACATGCCGTTTTCCTTTTCGCGGTAGTAACGGTGAGTGATGCCGCGCAGCGCAATGCTGCGAAAAGGAGCGCTGCGGTGGTCCGGCGACAGGGCCGCGATATCCTCGCGAGGCAATTCGGTGTTCATCTGCTCGATGCGCTCCAGCGCGACCCGCGCATTGCCCAGGTTGGGAATGGAAGACAGCACGGATTCGATGGGCAGCATCATGTACAGGAAAATCATCGCGTAGCCGGACATGGCGACGCCGTCGATGTTCAGAAAGCGCGTGAGGACGAACAGCACGCTGCCGATAAAGGCAAAGAAAACGAAATTCCCCCATGTGGCCGCGATGGCGTGGAAGACGTAACCGCGCGTGCGTTGCGCGCGCGCGGCTTCGATGCTGGGCATGATGCTCGTGGCCAGAAAATCCTCGCGCCGGTGGGCGTGCAGTTTCAATTCCTTGGCGCCGTCGAATAGTGCCTTGAAATGGCGCAGCAATTCGTCCTCGCGCTTGCGCGAGCCGCGCAGATGGGCGAGCGCATGCCGATTGGCGAGATGGAATCCAACGGCGCCCAGTCCCACGCTGATCACCGCGAACACAAGCACCTGCCAGGAAAGGAAGCCGAGGTACACGAGGCAGCCGGCGATGACGCTGCCCTGCATCAGCAGATTCGGCAAGCCAATGAACAGCAGCACGATGGCATCCAGATCCTGCGTGAGGATGCCGGTGCCCTTCGCCGGGCCGCGTGCTTCGAGATGCCGGAACGACGCCTCGGCGATCCGCGCGGTCAGCCGCTCGCGCAATTGCGCCTTGGCTCGTTGCCCCATGCGCATGAACATCGTCTGCGACAGGGAGCGCATCGTCAGCACGACCAGCGCCAGCAGAAAAAAGCGCCAACCCATGCCGATCAGCCGTGCGCGGTCGACGTGAAGCGCCTGGTTGATCATCGCCACCACGGCGGCACTGCAAAAACCGCTGACAAGGCTTGCGCCAAAAGCCACTGGCAACTGCCAGCGTGCGCTCATTACCAGGAATCGGAAAAGCGGCATAGCACTCCCGTTGTGCGTGATGTCGATCGGCGGCGCTCGTCAGGAACGAGGAGTCGCTTCGGTCCAGGTCAGTTCGTTGTTGATAGTAATTCACATTTAGAAATGAATGTCAATTGAGTGGGGGCGTCGAATTAACTGCCACGAAGCGGCCAGAGATGGCGAATCTATTATGCATACCGCCGTCACATAGCTGAAAAATGATTGTCGTAACAAAAAGTTACAATTCAAGGATTGGATTCTTGGTTGATAGTATTCTCATAATGAGAACTATTCCACTTTTGTTCAGGTAAGGAGGTTCTATGGGCTGGGATAGTGAGGACTCGTTGTTCCGTGTGGTCGTCAATCACGAAGAGCAATATTCGATCTGGCCTGAATACAAGGACATCCCCGCCGGGTGGCGCGACGCGGGCAAGGTGGACAAGAAACAGGCGTGTCTCGACTACATCAACGAAGTCTGGACCGACATGCGTCCGCTGAGCCTGCGGCGCTACATGGATGAACAGCAGAACACGCAGCGGCAAGCACAGCAGCAGGATGCAGCGCATCGGGAATCGCGGACGTGAAGCCGTCTGTGCCGACGCCCCGGCTTCGTCTCTACTGTTTTCCCTATGCCGGCGGCAGTGCCGCTTCGCTATACGGCAGATGGCGTCGTTCGATGCCGGCGTGGCTGGAACTCGTGCCGGTCGAATTGCCGGGACGAGGCGCGCGCATCGCGCAGGCGTTGCAGGACGACATGGCGTTGCTTGCGGATCAGCTCGCCGCCGAGTTGCTGCCGGAGCTGCCGCGTGCCTACGCGCTTTTCGGGCACAGCCTCGGCGCCTTGCTGGCTTTCGAGGTCGCGCGTCGTTTCCACGGCGGCGAGATGCCCGAGCCGCGCATGCTGATCGTCAGCGGCGCCGAAGCGCCGGCCGTGCGCGACGGAGCCGCTTACGCCGCGTTGCGCAGCGACGAGGACGTACTTGCCTATGTGCGCGGCCTCAACGGCATGTCCGGCGAAGTGTTGGCGAACAGCGAACTGCTCGCCCTCATGCTGCCCATCATCAAGGCCGATCTGCGCCTGTGCGCCGGTTATCGCCATGTGCTGCAACCGCAATTGACGTGTCCGATGCACGTCTTCGGCGGATGGCGCGACGAAGTCGACATCAAGGCGTTGCAGGCCTGGCGCCGCGAGACGACGGGCGAGTTCGCGTTGCACATGTTCGAGGGCGATCACTTCTTTATCCATTCCGGACAGCGGGAAGTCCTGGATCGCCTGGCGCGATTGTTATCCGCCTGCGCAAGCGGGCGGGAGACGAAACGAGAAGGAGAGGGACGTGACGTCCAGTGCTACATCGACAGTTGACAACGTGCTCCGCCTCGGCGCCCTGGCCGGGCCGGATGCGCTGCCCTTGCTGATCGAACCGGCCGGGGCCGGCTGCGATCCGCGCGAGGTCTTCGATGCGATCGACCATTGTGTGCGGACGCATCTGGACCGGCTCGGCGCGATTCTGTTTCGCGGCTTCGACTTTAGTGGCGACGACGCTTTGCACGCATTCGTCGCGAGCTTCGGCGATCCGCTGCTCGATTACGAGTTCGGCTCCACGCCGCGCAGTGCATTGGGCAAGGGCGTTTACACGTCGACCGAATATCCGGCGCATCAAAGCATTCCATTGCACAACGAACAATCGTATGCGCGCCGCTGGCCGATGCGCATCTGGTTCCAATGCAGGCTGCCGGCGGCGGAAGGCGGCGAAACGCCTATCGCCGACAGCCGCGCGATTCATCGCCTGATCGACCCGCGCATCCGACGCCGCTTCAGCGAGAAGGGGCTCATGTATGTGCGCAATTCGGGCAACGGGCTGGACGTGCCGTGGCAGCAGGTATTCGGCACGGCCGATCGGGCGGCCGTGGAAGCCTATTGCCGCGCCAACGGGATTGCCTGCGAATGGAAGAAGGACGGCGAATTGCGCACGCGCCAGGTTTGCCAGGCGACGGCGGTCCATCCGCGCACGGGTGACGAGGTCTGGTTCAATCAGGCCCATCTCTTTCACGTCTCGGCGCTGGATGCCGCGCTGCGCGAAACGCTGCTCGACCTGGTGGAACCGGACGACTTGCCACGCAACGTCTATTACGGCGACGGCAGCCCCATCGAGGAGGTCGTGCTCGACGAGATCCGCGCGGTGCTCGACAGCCGGACCATCGTTTTCCCGTGGCAGCAGGACGACGTCCTGATGCTCGACAACATGCTGGTTGCGCACGCTCGCGCACCGTTCCGGGGGCCTCGCAAGGTGGTGGTGGCGATGGCTCGCGACCATGGAGCCCAGGGTCCGTCCTGAGCCGGGATATCGCCGCGCCCCGTATCCGGCTTCATGCCTGTGATGCCGCACGCGATTGTCCGCTCGTTCGTCCTCCCGTTTCGTCACACATTGCCCGTCATGCCCAAACAGACTGCTCTTTCCGGTAACCGCAGTGATCTGGACAGCGTTGCCGACAACGTCGGTGCGGAATTGCGCCGCCATGCCCGTCGAACTCCCGATCGCGTCGCCTTGCGTTTCCTCGGCGACGGGGAAAACGTCACGCATCGCCTGAGCTACGCGGAACTCGACCGGCAGGCTGCCCTGCTCGCGGGGCATCTGCTTGCTCAGGCGCAATCAGGCGAGCGTGCGTTGCTGATGTATGCCAACGGGCCGGATTACGTCGTGGCGTTTTTTGCCTGTCTCTATGCGGGCATCGTGGCCGTTCCCGCGTATCCGGCGGACGCCCTGCATCGGGAACACCGTGCCCGTCTGCCCGGCATGGCACGCGACGCGCAAGCGGCCTTGATCCTGACCGATCGCGCGCATCTCGAACAGACGCTAGCCTGGCTGCCGACGCTGAGGTTGTCGCGGTCGCCGCGCGTCATCGCGACCGATGCACTACACGGCGACATCCGGTCCGATCCGTCGGATCTTCCCGGGCTGACGGGCGACGGCCTCGCGTTCCTGCAATACACGTCGGGTTCCACGTCGCAGCCGAAAGGCGTGCGCGTCACGCACGCCAACCTGATTGCCAACACCCAGGTCATGCGCGACAGCATGGGCTTGACTGCTGCCGACGTCACGGTTAGCTGGCTGCCGCTCTACCACGACATGGGGCTGATCGGCGCGCTGCTGCAAGCGCTGCGCTGGGGCGGATCACTCGTGTTGATGACCGTGAATCACTTCCAGGAAAGCCCCGTGCGCTGGCTCCGGGCGATCAGCGCTCATGGCGGCACCCATAGCGGGGGCCCCGACTTTGCGTTCCGGCTGTGCGCGGAGCGCGTTTCCGACGCCACTGCGGGGGCGCTCGACTTGCGCGGCTGGCGGGTTGCCTTTTGCGGTTCCGAGCCGATCCGCGCGAGGACGATGGACAGCTTCGCGGCCAGGTTTGCCGGCGCGGGTTTCGATTCCCGCGCCTTGTATTGCTGCTACGGACTTGCCGAAGCCACCTTGCTGGTCACGGGCAATCCACCGATCACCGGCGTGCGCTGCATCGATGCCGACGCGGCGGCGCTCGCGCGCGCCGAAGTCGTCGTCGCCGATGCCGCCGCCGTGTCGGCCACTGCCGTGCGTCTGGTCAGTTCGGGACGGGTGGCACGGGCGCACCACGTGCGAATCGTCGATCCGGTCAGCCGCGCGCGCTGCCCGGACGATGTCGTCGGCGAAATCCAGGTCGCCGGCGCGAGCGTAACCGATGGCTATTGGAACAACCCGGAGGCGACCGCCGCGGCGTTCATTGTCGATGCCGACGAAAGCGCGCCAGGCGCAGCGACCGGCCATTTCCGCCGCTGGCTGCGCACCGGCGATCTCGGCTTCATGCGCGAACAGCACCTGTACATCAGTGGACGCATGAAAGACATGATCGTCCTGCGCGGCCAGAACGTTTATCCGCAGGACGTGGAGGCCCATCTGGAACAGGAGATCGGCGCATTGCGCGGCGGCCGCGTGGCGGTGTTCCCCGTGACGGACGACGGCATCGAAGGCATCGGCGTGGCGGCTGAAATCGGCCGCTCCGTGCAGCGCGGGACCGATGCCCGAACGCTCGTCGACGCCGTGCGACGCGTGGTTGCGCGCCTCGTCGGACAGGCGCCCGATCTGGTGATGCTGCTGCACCCGGGCGGCTTGCCCCGCACGACGAGCGGCAAGCTGCAACGTTCGTCGTGCGGGGCGCTGTGCGGCGGCGAGCCGTTCGACGGCTTCGCTTTGTTCGATGCGCGCCTGATTCAACGGGGTCACCTTCCTGCTTCGTTCCAGGCCGCGCCCGCGCTTGCCACCGAAACCGAACGGCAACTGGCCGCCATCTGGTGCGTGTTGCTCGGCACGCGCGACGTCGGCCCGGAAGACGATTTCTTCGCGCTCGGCGGGCAATCGCTGCTGGTCAACCAACTGGTGGCGCGCGTGCGTCGCGACATGGCCGTGACGCTGGAATTGCGCGACGTCTTCGCGTCGCCGACCCTGGCAGGCATGGCGGCGCGGCTGGATGAGATACGGCAGCCGGCTGCGGGATCGTCCGGCATGGCGGCGATGAGCGAGGCCGAACGCATGATGGCCGATGTGCGCGCGATGTCCGGAGAGGACCTGCTGCGCGTGATCGCCGAAGACGGCGGGCGGTGACCGCCATGGCCTCCCTTCTCGAATCCCTGAACGGACTGTCGCCCACGCAGCGCGAGGCAGCGCTCGTACTGCTGCGCAAGAAAGGCATCGACCCTTATCGCGAGTCGCCGATTCCGCTCGCCGACCGTGGCGCGCGCCTGCCGCTTTCCTTCGCCCAGCAGCGCCTGTGGTTCCTGTGGAAGCTCGATCCGTCGAGCCCGGCCTACAACATCCCGAGCATCGTCCATTTGCGCGGCAAGCTCGATCGCGAGGCCCTCGCGCGCGCGCTCGATGCGGTGATCGCGCGCCACGAAGCGTTGCGCACGACCTTCGAGGAAGCGGACGGCCACGCGTGGCAACGCATCGCCGAACCGGCGCCCACGCCGTTGCGCGTGGTGCCCGACAGCGGATGGCTCGACGAAGCGTCCGCCGCGCGGCTGGCCCGCGAGGAGGCGCAGACGCCGTTCGATCTGCAAGCCGGTCCGTTGATCCGCGCGCGGCTGCTGGCGCTCGCGCCCGATTGCCACCACCTGCTTCTGACCGTCCATCACAGCATTGCGGACGGCTGGTCGCTGGCCTTGTTGCCGCGCGAACTGGGCGAACTCTATTCGCATCATGCCGAAGGTGCACCGCTGACCCTGCCGGTCTTGCCGATCCATTACGCCGACTATGCGTGCTGGCAGCGCGACTGGATGGCCTCGGGAGAAACGGCCCGGCAACTGCGGTATTGGGCGGAGCAACTCGCGGGCGACGTGCCGCCACTTGCGCTGCCGTCCGACCGGCCGCGCCGCGCGGACCACGGCGATCGCGGCAGCCAGCACCGCTTCTCGCTCGACGAAAACCTCACGGCGAGGATCAAAGCCTTCGCCCGCGCGCGCGGCGCCACGCTCGCGATGTTTTTGCTCGCGGCCTTCAACGCGGTGCTCCATCGCTATACCGGTCAAACCGACCTCTGGATCGGCGTACCCAACGCCAACCGGTCGCGCCCCGAGACGGAACGACTGTTCGGCTGTTTCGTCAATACCCAGGTGCTGCGCACCGACTTGAGCGGCGAGCCGGACGTCGATACCTTGCTGTCCCGCGTGCGCGAACGCTTCATGGAGGCACAGCAGCACCAGGACCTGCCGTTCGATCAACTGGTGGAAGCGCTCAATCCGGCGCGCAGCGCGACGCGCAACCCGCTGTTCGACGTCAAGTTCACGATGATGGTGCCGATGCAGCGGCAATGGCTGGCGAGCCGGCTCGACTTCGAGCTGGTCGACAACGCCGTGCTGAACAGTCACTTCGATCTGAGCCTCGACTGCACGGATCTCGGCGAGCAGATCGAAGGCTGCCTGACTTATGCCGGCGATTTGTTCGATGAGGCGACCGTCGCGCGTCTGGCGCGACATCTGACGTGTTTTTTGGCGCATGCGACCGAAGACGGCCGCGTCCGCATCGACGACATCGCGTTGCTGCCTGCGTCCGAACAGGCGCAATTGAGCGCGTGGTCGAGCGGTCCCGAGCCGTCTGCGCGGGGCGAGACGGTGGTGCAGCGTTTCCGTGCGGCGGCCGCGACGTATCCGGACAGAATCGCAGTGGTCGACGCGCATCGCCGACTGACTTACGCGAGGTTGGACGCCGTGACGGACCGGCTCGCACGCCGCCTGCGCGCGCTGGGCGTCGCGACCGAAACCCGCGTGGCGGTGTGCGCGCCGCGCGGCGTCGAGCTGGTGATCGGGTTGCTGGCGGCGATGAAGGCCGGCGGCGTTTATGTTCCGCTCGATCCCGCGATGCCGGCTGCGCGCCTGAGTGCGCAACTGGACGATTGCGGGGCGCGGGTGATGCTCGCCGGCGCGGAGCAGCACGAGTTGTTCGTGCCGCGTGCCGACCTTCTCGTGATGCCGTTGGTGGACGATGACAGCCGCGCGGATGACGATGACGGCTCGTCCGTCGATCCAGCCGAGCCGCATCCGGCGCAGGCCGCCTACATGATCTACACGTCGGGCTCCACCGGGCGTCCCAAGGGCGTGGTGGTT
>Ga0164242_10009084_pt1 | contig 10756 bp, 12 predicted proteins | sample OricomgcompostMG_FD_108783 | JGI IMG/M metagenome (GOLD analysis project Ga0164242, IMG submission 108783) | Miracle-Growth compost microbial communities from Emeryville, California, USA - Original compost - Miracle growth compost (MG) ... | reverse complement strand
CGGCGGACCTCGCCCTGCGCGTACGACAGCCGGGACGTCACCTGCTGGGCGTGCTCGACGTCGTCCCACAGGTCGGGCGCCGCGGCCTGCTGCTCGAGGTCGGCCACCTCGCCGCGCAGCTTGTCGAGATCGAGCACCTTCTCGACACTGCCCAGCGTCGCGGAGAGGTCTTTGAGTTCGGCGGGGACGTCCACAACGCTCCAGATTACGCGAGGCGCAGCGGCCGCCGCGCCAAGCCGTTCGCCGGATCCCGCTCGGTGAGGAGCCGGGGAGCCGCACTCACGCACCTTTGCTCTGCACGGTCCCACCGGGCTCCGCGACCGGCGCTAACCCGACAGCGGCGAGCGGGCCGACGAGTGCACCGTGTGCCGCACGCCCGCTCCCCTGCCGAACATCGCGCCGAACGCCACCTTGGCCGTCTCCGTGCAGGTGAGCAGCACTGTGGTCGAGTCGGCCGAGAGCGCCGCTGCCGCATGCACGTCCGCGCGGTCGCTGTCGCGCGCGAGGTACCGCGCGACCGCCTGCTCGACGTCGTCGAAGGCCAGCTCCGCGCCGGCGCCGAGCGACGCCCCGCGGTCGAGGCGGGCCGCCGCGGCCGCCGCTGCGGACGCCGCGCCGTCGCAGACGTCCTGCAGGCCGCGCTGCTGCACGAACGCGTCCGCCGCCGCGACCGCGCCGCCGATCATCAGCAGCGCGACCAGGAAGAACCCCAGGATGAGCGGGATCGTCGAACCGCGGTCGACACCGCTGCGCGCGCCGCGGCGCATCACGGCACCGCCCGGAAGTCGTCGACGTGCACCACGAACCGGCCGACCGTGGTGATGCCGCGGCCCTGCAACACGGACGGGACGGCTGGGACGTCCACGTGCCGGCTCACACACACCACGAAGGTCGCACCAGGTCGCAACAGCGGTTCGACCGCAGCAGCCGCGCAGTCCGAGCCCGCCGCGACGAAGCGGACGGTCACGTCGTCGGGCAGGCCCTGGTCGGCGAGCGCGATCCGCACCGCGGCCCGGAGCCGGACGGTTGCGTCGCCGGCCGTGTCGCTCGTCGCGAATGCCCGCCCAGCCTCGCGCGCCGCCTGCGTGACCGCGAGCCTGCTGTTCTGCACGACCGACACCGCCACGATCAGATAGACCAGCGGCAGCAGAACGATCACCGCAACGAAGACGAACTCGACGATCGCGTTACCGCCGTCGTCGTGCCGTCGCAGTCGTGCCCACGCACGCCCGGCGAAGGCGCTCACGGGAGGCCCTCCACGAGAACCGACGAGTGCACGTCGATGCCGAGCGGCAGGTCGAACGGCAGCAGCAGCATGTGCGGGCGTCCCTGGCAGCGGACCACGGCGACCGGCAGCCCGGTGGACGCATCCATGCCGGTCGTGCCCGTGCACGCGATGTCCCGAGCCACTCGGGCGTTCAAGCCGTCCGTGATCAACCGCCGCGCGCGCTGCTCGCCGGCCCCGCCCCCGTCCGCCGCGGCGTCGGCCGTCGCCGCATAGTGCGCGCCGTCCGCGGCGGCCGACGCGACGATGCTGCGCGCGTAGAACCAGACGGCGACCTGCAGCACCGCGAAGAGCAGCACTACGAGCAGCACGGTCAGCAGCACGAACTCGACCACGCTGGAGCCACGATCGGCGACGCAGCGACGCCCCACCCGTGCCCGCGCCATCTACTTGCTGTTGGACACCGAGTCGATCGCGTTGGTGATCGCGTCCTTGATCTCCGGCTCGAAGACACCGAGGATCGCGACGACCAGGATCGCCGACATCACGGTCACCATCACCCATCCGGGGACGTCACCACGGTCGTCGGGATCCGCGCGGCGCACCCGATCGAGCGCGCCGCGCAGCCACAGCGCGAGGAACTGCAGGTCGTGCATCGTTACCTCCAACCAGATCAGCGGGCCAGCGACGTGAGCGTCAGCAGTCCCGGGTAGAGCGCGAAGAGAACGGTCACCGGCAGGATCAAGAAGACGACGGGCAGCAGCATGGCGATCTCCTTGCGGCCGCCCGCGTCGAGCAGCGCGCGTTTGCCGAGCTCGCGCACGTCGAGTGCCTGCGCGTGCAGCACGTCCGCGAGCGGCGTGCCGCGTTCGATCGCCACGATCAGGCCCTGCACGAACCGCGCGAACGGCTCGAGCGTGGTGCGTTCAGCCAGCTCGCCGAGCGCGGCCGTCAGCGGTTCGCCGGAGCGCGCGCGAGCCAGCGCGCGGCCCAGCTCCCCCGCCAGCTCGCCGCCGCTGAGCCGGCAGACCCGGGCCAGCGCATCGGCCGGTGCCTCGCCTGCCACCACGGCGAGCGCAAGCAGGTCGGCGACGACGGGGAACTCGGCGAGCATGCGCTGCTCGCGCTGCTGCACCTCGCGGCTCAGCCACCAGTCACGTGCCAGCACGCCGCCTACCAGGCCGATCACCGCGCCGAGCACGACCAGCAGCGGCCCGAGGCGCCCGGCGATCGCGTCCACGGCGAGGACGCCGAGGCCGCCGGCGAGCATGCCGAGCGCCCCCCACACGATCTGCTCGATGCGGAATTCCTCCACGCCCAGCCCGCTGCCGAGACCGTTCAGCCGTCGACGGACGGACGAGCGACCGCCCACGAGCCGGTCCAGCACGCCGACGGCCTCGCCGAGGACCGGGCCGAAGATGCGGCGCACCACGGCGAACGGTGCCGCGTTCGCGCTCGGGCCAAGCAGCCGCGACGGCGGCGGAGCGTCGCCGAGGTACGGGCCGACCCGGTCGGCGAGCCGAACCGGACGCAGCGGCGGTGCCGATCGAACCGCGATCAGCACGCCGGCCGCGGCCATCAGCCCGAGCAGGGCACCCAGCACGATCATCGCGTCAGCACCCGCGGCTCGTCGGGCAGCCGGCCGATCCGCAGCATGAGCCGGTACGCCACTAAACACACCGCGGCCCCGATCACCAGCAACGTCGCACCGCCGCCGGAGTCGTATGCGCGGAGCGTGGTCGAGCGCGTGCCGAGCAGCAGCAGGACGGCCCACGGCGCCGCGACCGCGAGCCGGGCCGCGTTCACGATCCAGCCCTGCCTGGTCTCGAGTTCCGCGCGCGTGCGCGCGTCCGAGCGGAGCAGTTCGGAGAGTGTGCGCAGCACGGATCCGACGTCGCTGCCGCCGACCTCGTGCGCCATGCGCATCGTCTCGCAGACGCGGTCGCCGACCGGATCGGCAAGATCCGCCGCGAGCGTGTCGAGGCAGTCACCGAGCCGGCCGCTGGCGCGATACGCCGCGGCGAAGCGGGCGAAGGCGGGTCGCAGTTCGGCCGGTCCCCGCACCGCGAGCGCCGCAAGTCCCTCGGGCAGCGACATGCCTGCCCGCACGGCGGAGGCGAGGTTGTCGATCGCCTCCGGCCAGACGTCCCGCAGGGAGCCCAGCCGGCGGCGCCGCATCCGGCGCAGCAGTACGACCGGGGTCGCGAACGCGAAGAGGCCGAAGCACACCGCGACCGCGACGGTGCGTGTCAGCAGCAGGACCACGAGCATCGCCAGCACCGCGCACCCGACCTGGGCGGCGACGAGTTGCGCGACGCCGACGCCGTCGACGCCCGCCTGGTGCAGCAACCGGTCCTGCCGGCGCACCCAGCCGGACCGGTGGGACGTCCGCCGTGGCGCGCGCGGGCCGCTGCGCCAGATCAGCAGCAGGCCGACACCCAACAGCAGACCGAGCAGCGCGCCCATCACGCCTCCCGCAGCGCCGGTGAGCGGTCGGCGTGCCGGCCGAGGGTGCCGATCAGGTCGATGCCCGCGGCCTCGTACCGCTCGGGACGCGGTGGGTAACCGTCGCCGCGTTCCAGGCGACCGTGCCGGGTGGTGAACACCTCGGTCGTCTCGATGACCTCGCCCTCGACGCGGCCGGTCACGCCCAGGACCTCGCGCACCTTGCGGTGGCCGCCGGCGTCCAGCGCGAGGTGCACGACGAGGTCGACGCTGGCCGCGACCGTCGGCACGACGAACGCGGCGGACACGTTCTCGCCGGCCAGCAGCGGCAGCGTGCACATCTTCATCAGTGCCTCGCGCGCGGAGTTGGCATGCAGCGTGCACATTCCCGGCAGGCCGCTGTTCAGCGCGATCAGCAGGTCGAGGCACTCCTCCTGCCGCACCTCGCCGACGATCAGCCGGGACGGACGCATCCGCAGCGCCTCCTTCACCAGGCGCCGCAGGGGGATCTCGCCGGTCCCCTCGAGGTTCGGCTGGCGGGTCTGCATCGCGACCCAGTCCGGCAACGGCAGCTGCAGTTCGAAGACTTCCTCGACGGTGACGACCCGCTCGCGCGCGGGGATCGCCGAGCACAGGGCGTTCAGCAGCGTGGTCTTCCCCGCTTGCGTTCCGCCGGAGACGAGGACGTTCAGGCCGGCGGCGACGGACGCCTCGAGGAAACGCGCCGCCTGTTCGCTGAGCGAGCCGACCGAGACCAGTTCGTCGAGCGAGGACAGGCCGCGCACGAACTTGCGGATGTTCACCGCCATGTGCTGCCGGGTGATCGTGGGGATCACCACGTGCAGGCGACTACCGTCCGGGAGCATCGCGTCGACGAACGGGGTGGACAGGTCAAGGCGCCGACCGGTGGTGCGCAGCATCCGCTCGACGAGCTCGGCCACCTGCTCGGCCGACAGGATCAGGTTCGTCAGCTCGGAACGTCCGCGCCGCGCGATGAACACACGGCCGGGGTTGTTGATCCAGATCTCCTCGACCTCGCGGTCGTCGAGCAGAGGCTGCAGCGGACCGAAGCCCGCCACCGCATCGAGCACGGCGCGCGAAACGGCCTTGGGGTCGTCCGGCCTGGGCAGCGGCGACGACGCGGACCGGTCGAGGTAGTCGGCGGTCACCTCGTCGACGAGGCGCGCGACCGCGGCGGGGTCGGCAGCCGGGTCCAGCCCGCGACGGCGCACGAGTTCGCGCACCTCGGCCTCGATGACCGCGGCCGCGTCGTGCTGCCCCGACGCCATGCTGTCCCCCCGCCCGTGACATCCCGACATTCCGCAAAAGCGACACATCGGTGCCCAGAGACTAAGGGCGAGGAGCGTACCTGGGGAATGCCTGAAGCAAATCTGTGGACGAACGAGGCTGGTGGGACGCACGAGGCGCCCGCTCGGAATCAGACGCGCACGTCCTTGTCGCGCCCGGTGACCGCGAGCAGCCGGTCCTGCGGGTCCACCGAGTCGGTGTCGAGCCGCGCCGCGAAGTAGCGCCCGCTGCCCCAGAACGACTCGGGGTACTTGGCGACGACACCGAGCGCGAGCAGGCACAGGTCGCGGTCGAGTTCCGGATCCTGACCGGTGGCGATCGCGATGTCCCAGCCGTGGACGAGCATGTCCGCGCCGTGGACACCGACGGCGAACGCGGCCGGCGGCGCAGCGCCTCCCGGCAGCAATGCCGGCCGGCTCGGGTCGTCGATGCCGGCGATGGCGGCCGTCATCGCGGCGGCCGTCGTGTCGAACTGCGCGAGCGGCGAGGTGACCGGCTCGGAATCCCTACTCGGCCAGTCGGCCGCCTCGCCCCGCAGCGCCTGCGCGAAGCGGATGTTGCCGCCGACCAGATGCGACAGCACCGCGCGCACGTCCCACCCGCTGCAGGTGGACGGACGGTCGAGGTCGGCCTCGGTCAGGGCAGCGACGCGCAACCGGGTGGACTCGGTCGCAAGCCGGTCGAGGGCGTACAGGTCGTCGCTGCGGGACATCGGCGGCTCCTTCGATTCCGGACGAGTAATAGTGGACGAGCGTCCACTATATAGCGGACGATCGTCCAGTAAAATGCGAGGCATGTCACCGCGTAGTTCCGTCGAGGACGCAGCGCGCACCCGCGCCCGGATCGTGCAGGGAACGGTCGCCCGCGCGTCGTTGCTCGGGCTCGAGGGCGTCACGGTCCGCGAGCTGGCCGCGGACCTCGGCCTGAGCAAGTCCGGCGTCGTCGCACCGTTCGGCTCGCGCGCCGAACTGCTCGGGACGGCGCTCGACAGCGCGGCGGCGACCTTCCGCGCGCTGGTCGTCGAGCCGGTGCTCGACCGGCCGGCGGGGCGGGAGCGGCTGCTCGTGCTGCTCGACCGATGGGTCGACTACCTCGTCGATTGCCCTTTCCCCGGCGGCTGTTTCCTCACCACCGCGTCCGTCGAGCTGGACAACCGCGCCGGACCGCTCCGGCAACGGACCGCCGAGTGGGTCCAGCGGTGGCTCGCGTTCCTGACGGCCGAGGCGCGCGCCGCAGCACCCGGACGGCCCCGTGACCGTGCGCGCGACCTGGCCACCACGCTGTACGGGATCGCGATGTCGGCCAACCAGGAGATCCAGTTGCTGGCCGACCCGTCCGCCGGACCGCGCGCCCGGCGGGCGATGCGGACGGCGGTCGCCGCCTTCGTCCAGGACTGAGCCGGGCAACCGGTTTCGTCGCCGCGCACGTGATCACATCGCGTTGCAGCAGGCAGCCGCGCAACCGGCGCCGGTCCCCCCGTTCCGGCGCCGGTTGCGGCTCCCCCGCGGCCCGCAGATGCGGCTGGTGCCGCTCGGCGTCTCGGCGATCTGGGCTCAGCTCGCTTGCACGAAGCCGTAGTCGTCCGTGACGAGCGACCCGACGGAGAACAGCGACAGTCCGAACGCGATCCGGGTCGCGCCTGCGGGCAGGGCCGGGGTCGTCCACGACGCCTGGGTCCAACTCGACGCGGCCGCGAGCCACGGGCTGCTCGTCCAGTAGACCCACGACCCGCTGGTGTTCAGGTAGTAGGCGACGAACTGCGTCACCGCCGTCGCGTTGTACCAGGCGGACAGCGTGTAGGTATGGCCCGCCGCAGCCGCGGGAGCACACGTGCTGCCGTACATCGTCGGCAACAGCTGACCAGCGCCGCTGGTGTACGACGTGATCGTCACCGACACGGCAGTGTTGCCGGTGTGCCCCGGGGTGGTCTCGGCGTACGCGGCGTTGTTGGTGCCGAACGTCGACGGCGTCCAACAGGACGGCATGCCGTTGATGCCGGCGGTCTCCAGCGACGCGTTGCCCATCGCGGTCGCGGCGACCGGCGGCGGCAGGCTGGCCGAGTCGGCATAGGTGTAGTCGTCGGTTGTCAGCGTGCCGTTGCTGAACAGTGACAGGCCGAAGCTGATGCCGGACGCGCCCGCGGGCAGCGCCGGCGTGGTCCAGCTCGCCTGTGCCCAGGTCGAGCTCGCCGGGATGTAGGGCCCCGACGTCCAGTAGTCGAAGCCGCCTTGTTGGTCGCGGTAGTACGCGACGAACTGGACCACGGCCGTGGACTGGTACCAGGCACTGACCGTGTACGTGTGTCCCGGGATGGCCGACGGACTGCACCCGCCGGTGTCGAAGGTCGGGTAGATCGCGGCGGCCCCGTTGGTGTACCCGCTGATCGTCACCTGCTCGGCCACCGTGCCGGTGTGCGCTGCGGTGACCGGCGTGAAGGTCGCGGTGTTCGTGCCCCAGTTGTACGGCGTCCAGCAGTTGATGCCGCCGTCCGGTCCGGCCGTCTCGAGCGAGGCGTTGGTGATCGCGCCGGCGACCGCGGGCGGCGCCGGCGGCGTGACCGCCGGCTTCACCGTCCCGCCGACGACCTGGCCGACGGTCTTGACGGACGTGGTCGGCGTGACCAGGTCGTGCGCCTTCAGCCACGTCAGGAAGCTGGTGAACAGCCCCGGGGTGATGCTGAGCGGATCGCAGACGTTGTTGCAGATGTGGTGGAAGGTCAGGATCACCCAGCCGCCGCCGTGCGACTCGGCGTTCGTGACGGTCTTCTCGAGGTCGGCGAGCGTCCAGGTGCTGTCGACCTCGTCCAGCGCCTTCAGATAGAAGGGATCGGCCGGCGGCATCGTCTCGGAGTAGTCGCAGCCGGAGCAACCGAACCGGCTCTGGATGTCACCGAGCCCGCGCGCGCTGTTGTAGCCGCACGCGCTGACGATCGACTCCACCGCGGGCGTGACCGTGGCGAACGGGTAGGCGAACGACGTCTGCGGGAAGCCCCACTTCGTCAACGTGTTCCGGGCCAGACAGATCTGCCGCTGCGCCTCGTCGGCGGGCACCAGCGTGAGGTCGGGGTGGTTGACGGTGTGCCCGCCGATTTCGTTCCCGTCCCGGTAGAACTGCTGCAACTGGCTCAGGGTGAGGTAGTTCGGCGAACCGATCGAGCCGGTGATCGTGTAGAAGGTGCCGTGCATGCCGAGCGTCTTCATCGAGGACTCGGCGGTCACCTGATCGGCGTTCGAGTCGTCGAAGGTCAGCGAGACGACGGTGGGTTTGGTCGTCGCCGCGTCGGCCGACTGGGCCGGGAGCGCGACGACCGAGGCGAGCAGGGCCAGGGCGGCGACGACGACGCCGACCGCCCGGATCCTGCGCAGCGGGCTGCGGTTCATGGAGTTCCTCCAGCTGTAGTGGGGTCGGAGTTCGCCGCCACCAGTGCGGTGGCGCGCCGCGTGGGACTGCTCCAGCTGCCGCTGGATCGCGTCCGGAAGCTCCCGACGAGGCTGCGCAGGCACAACCACGCGTCGAGCAGGCGCAGCATCGGGTACGCCGGCGCCGCCGCGAGGATCACGGCCCGCCGCTGACCCGCCGCGACGGCGAGCGTGAGCGCGAGGTCGGGGATCAGCACGACGAGCGCCAGCACCCACACCGGCGGGATCATCGCCGGCATCGCGAGGTGCAGGCCCGTGGCCGCGAGCAGCGCGAGCGCGACGCCGACGACGACCAGGGCCGCGGTGATGAGCAGCGTCAACGAGCTGATCACGAGTTCGCCGCAGTACAGGATCAGGCTGAACCAGAACAGCCCTCGGTGCCGCAAGCCGTGCAGCCGGACGGTCTGCCAGAAGCCCAGCGCCCACCGGTGCACCTGCTTGGCGTACTCGTGCAGGTTGGCCGGGTCCTGCGTGCGAGCCACTGCCGCGGACGGGTGGAACGCGATGCGTCCGAGCCCGCGGCGATGGATCTCGAACGTCATGTTGAAGTCCTCGATCACCAGCCCGGGCGGATTCATCTCCACCTCGCGCAGCACCCGGCCGCGGTACATGCTCGCGAATCCCGGTGCGATCGCCACCGCGTCCGCTGCCGACAGCGCCTGCCCGTACTTCACCAGGCGCTGCACGATCACGTAGATCCGCTCGCGGTGCGCGACGATCGCCTTGCCGAGCAGGCCGAGTTCCGCCGGACGCCACTGGGTGGTGGCGCGCCCGGCGACGACCGCCACCTCCGGGTCGACGAACATGGTGAGGCCCGACGTGAAGTAGTCGGGGTTGAGCTCGGTGTCCGCGTCGAGGATCAGCACCACGTCGAAGCGGTCCGCCAGTCGGAAGTGCTCCACGCCGGCCGCGAGCGCGCCCGCCTTGCCGCGGTTGGGTTGCAGGTCGAGCACGTTGGCGCCTTCGGCGCGCACCAGCGCGACGGTCGCGTCGGACGAGCCGTCCGACGCGACGAATACCTGCTCGGGTGGGACGAGGCGCGTCACGGACCTCAGGGCGGCGCTGATCACGTCTTCCTCGTTGTGGGCAGCCATCAGGACCGCGACCCGCGACAACGGAGGTATCGGGCAGCGCTGCGTCGAACTGGCATAACCGTGCGCACCGGCCGGCCACACCTCGTGCCGCAACCACCGCGCCGCGCCGACGGTCGACCACAGCACCGTGTTCACGCCGAACATCAGCGCGGCGAGGATCAGGTAGTAACCGATCGAGCTCATGCCATCGTCAGCGCGGCGTCCTCGGCGCCCGGACGCCCCGCACGCTGATGATCCGCGATGGACCGGATCATGTCGTCGATGCTGGTGGTTGGACGGAAGTTCACGAGCGCGCACGCGAGGCTGTTGTCCGGCACGCGCCGGCGCATGTCCTCGTACCCCGGGCCGTACGCGCGCTCGTAGGGGACGTGCTCGATCGGACTCGCGCTGCCGACCACCTGACGGATCCGCTCGGCCAGCTCGTTGATGCTGATCTCGACGCCACCACCGAGGTTGACCGCCTGTCCGACCGCGGCGGGGTGCTCGGCGAGCGCCCGCGTCGCACGGACGATGTCGGCGACGTACGAGAAGCAGCGCGTCTGGTTGCCGTCGCCGAACACGGTCATCGGCTCGCCGCGCAAGGCCTGCCCGACCAGGCTGGGCATCACCATGCCGTACCGACCGCGCTGGCGTGGACCCACCGTGTTGAACAGCCGCACGATCACCGCCCTGAGGCCGTGCTCGACCACGTGCGCATGGGCGATCGCTTCGTCCAGTCCCTTCGCCGCCGCGTAGGTCCAGCGGGCGAGCAGCGGCGATCCGAGAATGCGGTCGGAGTCCTCGCTCAGCCGGTCGGCCGTGTTCTTGCCGTAGATCTCACTGGTGGAGGCGAGCAGGACCGGTCGCCGATAGCGCACGGCCGCGTCCAGGACCACCTCTGTGCCGTGCAGGTTCGTGCGCAGGCTCTCCAGCGGGTGGTCGACGATCGTGTGCACGCCGACGGCCGCGGCGAGGTGGAAGACGCGGTCGCTGGCGCGCACGGCGCGGTCGACGAGTGCGTCGTCCAGTACCGATCCGAGCACGACCTGCAGTCGCGGGTCCTCCTCGACCGCCGTCAGGTTCTCCATCCGGCCGGTGGACAGGTCGTCGAGGACGAGCACGTCGTCCCCGGCGCGCAGCAGGAGCTCGACGAGGTGGCTGCCGATGAATCCGGCACCGCCTGTGATGAGGGAGCGCATGTGAATTACCTTTCGCAGTAGGGGGATTACGCCACGGTGACGGACTTGGCGAGATTGCGCGGACGGTCGACGTCACGGCCCAAGGCG
>Ga0164242_10009083_pt1 | contig 10756 bp, 6 predicted proteins | sample OricomgcompostMG_FD_108783 | JGI IMG/M metagenome (GOLD analysis project Ga0164242, IMG submission 108783) | Miracle-Growth compost microbial communities from Emeryville, California, USA - Original compost - Miracle growth compost (MG) ... | reverse complement strand
GTACTCGCTGGACGAGCTGCCGCAGCTGTTCAACGTGCTGGCCGGCTCGATGTCGCTGGTCGGCCCGCGGCCACCGCTGCAGTCGGAGGTGGCCGAGTACGCCGACGACATCCGCCGCCGGCTTAAGGTCATCCCGGGCGTGACCGGTCTGTGGCAGGTCAGCGGCCGGTCGATGCTGAGCTGGGAGGAGAGCGTCCGACTCGACCTGCGCTACGTGGAGAACTGGTCGATGGGCTTGGATCTGAAGATCCTCCTCCGAACCGCTTATGCGGTGTTGGCGAAGAAGGGAGCTTACTGACTCCCACACAGTCTCCGATGATTGGTGACATGCTGGCGGTCAGGTAAGTTACGGGACAAATGCCGGGTGGCTGGAAGGGCAGCACCGACAAGCTCGTGATCGATTGCAGGGCCCATTTGCTTCGTTGAGCCCGAGCGGACGACGCTTCAACCAAGGCCAACTGATCAGGGTGGGGACCTCTGAGACTAGCTACGTGACGACCGAGCAGGGCTGGTCGTATCTGTGCGCGGTCCGCGACGGCTGCTCCCGCCGGGTGACCGGCTACACCTCCGCTGACTGTTTGCACACTGGTCTGGTGAGGCTGCGGCGGGCTGCCACGTTCCGCGGTCCGGCCACCAGTCCGATGGCTCAAGTGATCTCCATGCCGATCGCGACGGTCAGTACACCTCTGAACAACTCACTCCGGCAGCCGCAGAGGCCGAGGCCCGGTCGTCATTCAGACGGATCGGCGCGTGCTGGGCCAACGCCCGGCAGGAAGGCTTCTGGCCGACCCTGAAGACCCGAATTCAATAACCGCCGCGAGTTACCGCCCACACCGTTCCAGGCCGTGTTCGGCTGGATCGAACAGGTCTAACCTTCGAACTGCAACACATCAACCAAGCGACAAATTGGCTTAACGAATGTCCATGGAAATGGGGCAACCCCAATGCGTGCAGTCCCGAATATCAGACCGATCTTGGGCGACGAGATGAAGCGAATCGGCTGAACTCACACCAAAATTGCCATCGATTCTGGCCCAACCCTGAGACGGCCCCACAGGCAGAATCCCCGTCGAGATCTGTCCGGGCCTGGAACCGCCGATACGACCGACAATCGGAATCAGATCAGGATTCTGTGACCTTCCGGCGACGCACACAAGCGGGCCACCAAAATTGTCCTCAGTTATACGGCAAGAACGACTTCTGAACTTGCGCACTGCTAACACGGGATTTATGGTCAAATTGACCGATCTCGTTACCGCCCTGTTACCAGCGCGATCCGACTAGGTACCAACCCTTCGGCGCGCACGCTGGAGCAGATGCACGAACAACGGAAAGTTACATGTTCCCCCGCATGCGCATACGCAGTCGAAGACACAGCCGCCTCAGCCGCCTCCTCGCGCTCACGGCGATCGCAGCACTTCTTGTTCCCACGCTGCTGCTGCGCGAGGCTCCGGTAGCCTCCGCAGCCCCCACGAACTGCACGGTCTCCAAGACTCTCGTGCCGTCCTGTGGCGTCCTCGTCGGAGCCTATACAGAAGCGCGGGTCGGGGAGACCGCAGCCACGGCCTTCTCACGCTTTGAGCGCCAAGTCGGCAAGCAAGACATCGTTCACTATTACCACGATGGCCAACAGCTATTCCCAAGTCAATGGGAAATCGATCTCGCCCGCGGCGACCGGACAATCATGGTCAGTTGGAAACCAGAGGCGGGTCACACTTGGGCGCAGGTCGCTGAAGGAGCCGCTGATAATTATATCGACGATGAAGCCGCGTACATAAAGTCACACTACAGCGCCCCATTCTTCCTCGCCATCCATCATGAACCGGAGGACGAGGTACGCACTGCCTCCAATTCTGGATATACCGCGGCGGACTTTCGCGCGATGTACCGTCACGTGGTCGACGAGCTCCGCGCACACGGCGTCTCCAACGCGATCTTCGTCGCCACCTATATGGGCACACAGAGCTACGTCTTACAACCATGGTTCAACAACCTGTGGCCCGGCGACGACTACGTCGACTGGATCGCATATGATCCATATGCCACACCAACCTTGGGAGATCAGGATGGCGGGTTTGATTGGATTACAAACGAACATTGGGGTGCAGATTTTGGCGGTATGTACAACTGGATAGTAAAGCACCATCCAGGGTTCCCAATTATGCTTCACGAATGGGGAGTAGGAGAAAAGCCGGGCAGCCCGTCATACAAGGCTGACATCTTTCGAGAGATTCCCTCGGCCCTGTCCAAGTATCCCGCACTCAAGGCGCTGGTCTACTTCGACAAAGCGAACGCCCCAGTTGCTGGAGACGTCCAAGTGGATAGCTCCACCGTGTCACTGGACGCTTACCGAGCCATGCTGAAGAGGTTGGCCGACATACGCTCCGGTGGGAGGTCGGACGCTGGCGACGACCCAACTAGTGACCCACCTGTCGGCGACACCGTGCCGGGCGAAGGCCCAAGTACCGGGGACTCGCCATCACAAGTCTCGTTTGTTGGCGTAAACTCAGTCGACACGAACGCCACCACGTTCACCACTTCGATCCCCCGGGAAGTGAAGGCGGGCGACACCTTATTGATGTTTGTTGCCCAGGGCGTCGCACAGCCAGTCAGCCGACCGTTCGGTTGGGCCGAGGCTGGCCGCGTAAAGACTAACGAACACCTGACGACCGTCTGGCAAAGGACCGCAACGACGGATGATGCCGGCAGGAACGTCCAACTTGGCGGGCTGGGGCGGTACAGCAAGGCTGCGATTACGGTGGCTGCGTATCGCGGCGCTTCAGGCAGCGACCCGATCGCGGCAATAGCCGGCGTGGCAGAGTCTGCGAACACAAGGTCACACACGACCCCCACTGCGTTCGTTGACCGTGTCGGATCCTGGCGCGTATCGTTCTGGACGGATAAGGGAACCGGCGCGGCTCACTGGTCAGTGCCGGATCCCAGCGAGGAGCGCGCAGTCACCAATGACGACGTAGGGAGCGGTCGTGTCGCCACGCTCCTGGCCGACTCTTCTGGGGCAGTTCCGACCGGCGATCTTAAGCCGCAAACCGCCACAATGGCTGATCCTTCACCGACCGCGACCATGTGGACGATCGTCCTGCAACCGAATTACTAGCTCCCACGGGCGCGCTTCAGTACACGGGACCATGTGCCCGTTCGCCGCGTAGTCGGTTGTTGCGGCAGGAGGCTTTATGACACCCCAGATTTGAGCTGGTCAGGTGTCGGATCATTCACGCGGATGAGAAAGCGCCGACATGAAATGTCGGCGACTATTAGCAAAGTGTGAGTCGCGTGGAGTGGTGGGTTGCGGGTTCGGTGAGTCGTCGCTGTTGAGGGCGCCATCGGTGGGATTCTCGGTGTGTACGGCCAAGTACTCACAGGAGGTTGCCACCCGATGGCGTAGTCGCAGTCTGTCGCATCCGAGCTGCTTGCAGCGTTCCGTGCGGTGATCGAGACCGAAGCGACGGAGCAGATCGGCGCCGGCCCTACCTGTATGCGGTGGTGATGGAGCCCTGGGTGAATGGGGTCTCGACCCGCGCCGTCGACGATCTTGTCATCGCGTTGGGCATCGGCATCGGAATCAGCAAGTCTGAGGTCTCACGGATCTGTGCCGGTCTGGACGAGCAGGTCCACGCGTTCCGGACCCGGCCGGTGCACCACACCAGCTTGCTCCACGTGTTCCTCGACGCGACCTATCTCCCCGTAGTCACTGGGCAAGGATCTGGTCAACCAACCCGATCGAACGGGCCAACCTCGTTCAAACGCCGCGCCCGCGTCGTCGGGATCTTCCCACGAAGCCAGCGTCATCCGCCTCGTCGGCGCCGTGGTCAACGACCTCCACGACGAATGGCAAGTCGCCGAACGCCGCTGCCTCTCCGAAACCAGCATGAGACCGCCAACTAGGCATCGAGAATCGCCTCAAAATCCCGCCACTCAGCGGGACTCTATCGTAGCAAAAGTTGTTGTCGGTGACGATCCAGTGGTGCCCCAGCCAAGCGGGGTCGGATACCTTTCGTGTCTCAGACTAGCGCTAGGTCGCGTGCAATCTCGCAGGTCGCCTCGATGTGAGACGGCGTCGAGGCGCCGAAGACAACTGAATGAACTTGAGAAAGGCCAGCAATCCACTCAAGCGCCTCTCGGGGCTCAATAGCGCCAGAAGCGTAGACCGACATCGCGATTGGTTGGAACTGCCTCTCAGTAAGCGCCGCTCGGTATGCATCAACGCCACCAGACATCCGAAAGCCGATTTTGTTGATGTTGCTGCAGATGATCGGGTTCTCCATGCCAATCATACCCAATGCATCCAACAATCGCGGAGTATTCATGGTAATAAATCCGGCCTCTGCCTGATACCTGTCAGCCACATGCTCGGCAAAAGTCGCGAACGCGTCGTAATATCCAAGGCCAAGCAGCAGATCAACCACGACGTTCTGGAGGAAGATCACTGGAGTGTTCGATCCGCGAAACATGCTCATCTCCGCATCAATCAGCATCCGAATCAGAGCATCCACGTCCTGAGTGGCGACCGCAGACCCGCCACGGAGGGCCGTTCGGACCAGACCACTATCCGGAACGAAATTACGGACGGCACCGAGCATCCCGAAGTCTGTGACAGCATTCGCATACTTGTGGGCGTAGGGCATACACGGATAGAAAACAAGACCTTCGTAGCGCTTCGGATCCAATTGAGTTCGCTGAACGATCTCCCCGACCCTCTCGTGTGTCGTACACATAAAGGCACGGATGCCAGACGCGTAGGCAGCGTCGAGTACACGCATGATCTCGTTCATGTCCTGGAAGCGCTTCGCCTGTGCTCGCGCTTTGTCCTCTGACATGTGGTTCACACCGAAGAACTGGTTGTCGCCAAATAGAAGTCGTTCCATTGCTCTACTCTCGTCTCGTGCCGCAATAGGATTGGGACTCGGAAGTTCTAGCGTCCAAAGCGACCAGGCAGCGCATTGGTGAGCTTGGACAACAACGAGCGCAGCGCCGAGGGGTACGCCACGACGGCGGGAGCAGAGGTCCCCGCAGCCTGGTCAGCATAGGTTCGCCTGCCATTCCTTCCGTCGCGCAAAATCATTTCGATGGCAGCATCCGTCGCTGCCGCATCGGCGAACGAATTCTGAAATGTCTTCCTCGGATTATTTTCCTTCGACAACTTCACCGATTTGACGAAATAGTCGAGCTCGGCGCTATACTCTTCACCGCGAAGATAGAACCACACCGGCTGAGTGAGGTCCGTCGTGTACCGCGTGTTCCACCCGAGCCCGTACCCCGCTGGCAGCGACGCCTCATCGCGCAGATATACCTGACATTCCTGCCGGTCCGCTGTGATCCGACCTTTGGTGCCCCAGATTTCGACGCTGGTGGACATCTTCCGGTAGGACTCGTCCGACCAGTTCACCGAAAGCTGCGCCGTGGCTCCATCCGGATAATACAAGGTCGAATAGACCTCGTCGTCAATCTCCTGTGAGAAGATCGTTCCAAGGACCGAACCCGCAACACTCTGTGGGCGTCCCAAATACCACGTCAAGAGATCGAGAGGATGCGCCGCATAATCGTATAGCGAACCGCCTCCCTCATCCTTGCGTGAACGCCAGGTCTGCCCCTGCTGCCGAATGACAACGGGTCCATACGCCTGCGCGCGCGCATGCGTGACACGACCAATCGCAGCCAGATCCAGGAGTCGCTTAACTTCCTCAAAGGACGCCACAAACCGGTTATGGTAGCCGACCTGCGTGATCACAGAGCGCTCTCGCGCCTTACACGCAAGCGACTCCGAGTCGGCAGCGCGAAGCGTCAGCGGCTTTTCGCAAAAAACATGGATCCCGCGCTCGATCGCATCACGCACCAGTGGATAATGCGACCTGGAGGGAGTGGCAACAACGATAGCATCAAGGCCAGCCTTCGGATCCAGGAGCGCCGAGTAATCTCGAACACACTCAAAAGGCGTCTTCTTGCCAAGAACGCTAGTGAGATACGCACTTGAATCACATACCAACCCGACTTGCACATCTGGATGTGAGCCTAGAATTGACAGATGCGACAATCCCATTTTGCCGACACCTACGACACCTATACGAACCATTGATACATCCCCGCGTCGAATACCGTGTGGCCGCCGGATAACGGGCGCCACTGGCATAGACTACCAGTTAGGGTGCCGCTCGTGGGCCGCCCCAGCACGAACGACCAAGCGAGACGAGCGGAGCAAGCCTCTCGCCGTCGTCGAGATTGCCACACGTGTTGCGATGGGCAGTGCCCAGCCTCGGTTCACCCTATGCTTAGCGTACACGCTGCGGCACCTGTGCCGCTGGCAACTAACGAGGAGCTTGTGCGTGATGACCCCCGCGGTGACTGTCGTTATCCCGACCCATAATCGGCCAGAGCTTATGAAACGGGCCGTCGAGAGCGTCCTTCGGCAGGACTACATCGGCGACATCGAGGTGATCGTCGTTTTCGACGCCTGCCCGGTCGACGATCCAATGGTGCGCGTTGGCGCGGGACGCACGCTTCGTCTCGTGGAGAACCATCGATCTCGTGGCCTTGCCGGTGCGCGGAACACTGGAATTCTTGAGGCCTCGAATCCCTATGTAGCTTTCCTTGACGACGACGATTTCTGGTATGAGCAAAAGTTGACCTCACAAATGGGCCTGTTTGCCGACCAGGCCGACAGGGTGTTGATCGGATCCGCGATCGTTCTAAATGACGGAGAGAAGCAGATCGAGCGCTTAGCTCCGTCTTCCATGATCACCTATCAGGACCTGCTCCACGATCGCATCCCGGGTTTACACTCCAGCACCTTCGTAGCTGACCGCTCCAAGCTCATCGGCATTGGAATGGTGGACGAGCTCCTACCCGGCAGCTACGGAGAGGACTATGATCTACTTCTGCGCGTCGCACAGATGTCACCCATCGCATTGGTGAATCAACCACTTGTGTCCGTGACTTGGGCAACAAGTTCTCTCTTCTTTGGTCGCTGGCGAGCCTACGCTGACGGGCTGGAGTACTTACTGAGTCGACATCCCGATTTCGAGCTTCACCGCAAAGCCTGCGGACGCATCGAGGCGCAGATCGCCTTCGCTAGGGCGGCAGCCAAGCAGGGGCAGACCGCTAGGTCGTGGGCGTTCCGCGCTATCCGCCACGATCCGACACAGATCAAGGCCTGGTTGGCCATCGCAGTTTCACTGAAGGTGCTCCGGACCGAATGGATCACGGCAGCGGCTCAGAAGCGTGGTCGAGGCATCTGATGCCAGCGCGAATCGTCGGCAATATTGCGGCGGCGTGCCCGGAGCTGCGCGGCTTCGGCTAAGTGATCCAGCTGGAGATCCGTTGGGCTAACCGTGATGGCTAGCCCCTTGTCAGCCATCAAACCGGCGAATTCGACTTGATGGTCGTCGATCATTTCTTGGTGCCGAGCCAGTCGTGGTAAGAGAATTGGAATCTTCCCCTCGTCGAGAGCAACCAGCGCGGACCCGACGCCGGCATGGGCAATCACCACGTCTGCTTCACGGATCGCTTGACGTAGCTCGTTGGCCGGGACCCATCGCCGGAGAGCCGTCCCATGATGAATGACCTCGGTGGTGCCCGTCTGCCATGTGATGTTGACGTCGGGAAGTAGCTCAAGCAGGCGAGATGCCGCTCGTTCGAAGGGCCATAACTCACTGCCAAGTGTCACTACGACGTTGCGGATCTCCTCCTTCGTCCGCTTGTCGGGCACCGCCTCGAAGGATTCGAAGACGCTTGGCACGCTCGTCCAGCGTGCATCACCCCATCCGGCCCCCTGGGCCAAGAGACGTGCTCGAGTGAAGCGCTGCGCGAACTTCGCTGTGTTGGAGGGACCATCGACCCGCGTTGCGCTGTCAATAAACCAGGTTTCAGTTCTCCGGATGCGGGCAGCGACGAGGTGTGCAGCCGAGAATAAAGCGCCCGTGCTAATCACCACGTCCGGACGCACCAGCGAATGAACGCGCAAGGCCAGCGGAAGCGACTGGAGCGCCTTCAGCCTCTCTCCGGACCCGACGCGTGGCAGCCAGATCACACGCTCATCGACGAGCATGGACTCGGTCTGCGGCGTACGGCTCGTTACCCACACCCGGTCACACTTGTCCAGCCCCCAGGCGCGGGCCATGATCGAAAGCTCATCGAAATGGCCGCCCGCCGAGGCGACAAGCAGCGCTCTACGCATCTGTTCCTCTCATCAGTACTAGAAACCCCATGGCCACCAGAAAGCAGAATCTGGGCCCATCTCGGTCCTGAGAGCCTAGTTTGTCGGTTTGGGTGTGAGGGGAATAGTCCACATCAACACCCGGTTACTCGTGTCATTAGTCGAAGCCACCAAACCGCCATACGACCCAACTGGCACCCCGCCACCAGAATCGGCCACCAACATACCGAAGCGACCACCACCAGTATCCGTAGCAGTATCCCGCTCCGTCACCGACGACGGCGCCGTCCACTGACTCGTACTGGGAGACTTATCCGCCCAGTACGAAATCACCCAATCACCAGTACCCACATCAACCACTGGCGTTGTGTGATCAGAAGTCGACGACTCACCAGCGTGCGCAACAACATCCGCATCCAGCTTCGAAGCATCAACCCCCGAATAGACCACGACCGAGAGCGATGCCTTCTCAGTCTGCGCATAATCCATCCGCACGGTCGCCCCAGGATCACCAGCAGCAACGGTCTTCACCCAAACGGACGACCCAATCGATCCCTCAGTGGCCGAATCAACCTTAGTCCACCCTGTCACCCCTGACGGGCCTGTCGGATCACCCGAATTGTTCCCGGTAGCGAACACCAACATCGTGTCCCCAACGCTCGCCCCCGCCGGCACCTTCACCGTCTTGAACCCTGACGACCCAGGAGACGAATGGTCCGACCCAACAAACGCCACGGAACTCGTCACCGGATCCGTCACCGTCACATCATGCGAGACCGAATCCGTCGCGCCTTCATCATCAGTCACCGTCAACGTGACCGTGTAGGTATCGCCAGCAGCAAACGCATGCGACACCTGTTCACCAGAGCCAGACTTCCCATCACCAAAGTCCCACTCATACGACGCAACCGACCCATCCGAATCACTCGATCCAGAAGCATCAAACGCACAACCATTGGCCTGACAATCCGACGTAAAACCAGCCTTCGGCGCGGCATTCGGACCACCCACGGGCTTGCCATTGAACAAGAAGAGAGCTCGAGTTCGCCAATCTATGCCATCAGTCTGCGGGCCACTAACAGTCTCCGGAGCACCGCTGACATCGCCACCATCGAAATCGACCGAATGCAGGACGCCATCGGACCGCGTGACGTAATACAGCTTGCCGTTCGCATAGAACATGCCACCGGCATCGCTGAAATTTACCGTGCTGGTCGCCTGCACCGTGGTCTCGTCGACGATTCCGCTGTCCGGCGAGAACCATCGTGATCTGAGCGAGTTGTCCCCAGACTCGGTGTAGTACAGGCGTCCACCCAGGTAGAACATCCCAGTGACATCGTCCATCTCGCCATAGAGAGAGGGATACGCACCGTCAAACGTCGTGTTGCCGTCTCCCGTACGGACGTTTGCCCACTTCGGGTCGTGATATGGATCATATTTGACATCCGCGCCCCAGGTATCGCCGTCATACGTGCGTGAGTGTAGGAAGCCGTCAGACGACCCGTAGAAGACTTTGTCACCGACCATGAAGGCCCCCCGCACACTACTCCAGTCGATACTTCCATTGTCGACTGCCGTCGGCCCGGTTGCGTCGCCAGCAGCCAGATCAATCCGCGATAGCGTATTTGACTGATTCCCAGCAATAAACACTGACCCAGGGATGGTGCCGGTCTTCGTCGACGCGAGCTCCGAGCCGCCTTGGTATGGAAAGAAGGCGATCTTCTGACGCCGATACTCGAAGTTACCGATGAAGTCCGTGTCCGACCCAAGGTAGACTCCCTTGCTGGTTGGCAAGAAGCTGTAAACGAATGTTCCCTTGGGGACCCGGCCGGGGTTCCATGCAAGTGGCCGTCCGCTGACCGGGTCCATCGCAGCCAACCCCGCCCTCGGCACCGCTCCAGCCCGAGCTTGGTCGACGCCGAGGGGGTCGTTCATCCAGCGATTGTGTCCACCTGTAAAGATCGCTGAGTCTGTAGCAGTAACGCCCCACAGGCTGTCGCCGCCGGCCTCGTCAACCCATTCCGGCTGAATGTTGTCACCTTGGCTCGCCGTCTTGAATTTCGCGACGGCATCGCACAGGGTCCCGGGGTTTCCGCCGCCGGTGGAGGTGACTACAAAATAAGACCCGTCGGGTGAGAATGACACCCCTCGGACGGTGTCACTGAATGCCCAGCTGAAACACGTAGGCTCGTATCTGTCCGTATTCCAGTCAGGATCGACAGTCGCCTGGCTGCCAGTGAGATCGATAACGACCAACTGAACGCGGGAGTACGAATCTGCCTCCGTAAAGTTGCCGACTGCGACCAATCTTGTGTCGTCTGCTGTGACGTCAAAACGCCGAATCCCAACCCACCCTGTCGTTTGGGGGTTGTGCTGGCCAGTGAGTTGAACGCTCAGGAAGTTCTGCACGGCGCCAGTAGACGCGTCCAGCGAAGCAAGCCCGGCGTGCGCCTTGCCACCCACAACCGTGAAGGTTCCGCCGATGTACAGCCGATCGCCTCGTCGGGTGAGATCACGAACCTCCCCATAGTTAAAACTTGGAGTCGTCCATCCCGCGGCTATGCCACCCGTGTTCAGATCCACCAGCGC
>Ga0164242_10009082_pt1 | contig 10756 bp, 8 predicted proteins | sample OricomgcompostMG_FD_108783 | JGI IMG/M metagenome (GOLD analysis project Ga0164242, IMG submission 108783) | Miracle-Growth compost microbial communities from Emeryville, California, USA - Original compost - Miracle growth compost (MG) ... | reverse complement strand
TGGCAAAGGTGATCGGCACGCTCGAGTACGACTTGATCATCGTCGGTTCCGAGGCCACCGACTCGCGGCTGGCCATCATGGGCGCGCTGCTCGCCGAGCGACTCGGCCTGCCTCAGCTCTCGCTTGCGCGCAAGGTCGAGGTCGAACCGGGCACCTCGGTCAGCGTCGAGCGGCAGACCGAGAACGGCTACGACAAGGTGTCCGCGGCGCTGCCGGCGGTGATCTCGGTCGTGGAGAAGATCAACGAGCCGCGGTACCCGTCGTTCAAGGGGATCATGGCTGCCAAGTCGAAGCCGCTGACGACCCTTTCGCTTGCCGACGCCGGGATCGACCCGGGCTCGGTCGGGTTGGCGAACGCCACCTCGTCGGTGGAGGACTTCCAGGCCCGTCCGCCACGTTCCGGCGGCGAAATCGTGAAGAACGAGGGAGACGGCGGCGTCAAGGTCGCTGACTTCCTGGCCGCGCAGAAGCTCATCTGAGGAAGAGGAACCCCATGGCTGAGGTATTCGTCCTCGTCGAGCACACCGATGGCGAGGTCAAGAAGGTCACCAACGAGCTGCTCACCCTGGCGGGCACGCTCGGCGAGCCGTCCGCGGTACTGCTGGGTGGTGCCGGTGTCGGGGCGCTGGCCCCGAAGCTGGCGGCCTACGGTGCGGCGAAGGTCTACGTGGCCGAGTCCGCGGATTTCGACGACTACGTCGTCGGCCCGAAGGCCGAGGTATTGGCCAACCTGGTGACCGAGCATTCACCGGGCGCGGTGTTGGTCGCCGCGTCGCCGGAAGGCAAGGAGGTCGCGGGGCGTGCTGCGGTCCGTACCGGCAGCGGCATCCTGACCGACGCGGTGGACGTCTCGGCCGACCTGGTGGCGACCCAGAACATCTTCGGTGGAGCCACCATCGTGCACTCGAAGGTCACCAAGGGCACTCCGTTCATCGCCGTGCGACCGAACTCCACCGCGCCGCAGGAATCGGCCGGTGCCGGCGAGGTCGTCACCGTGACCCCGCAGATTTCCGACGCGGCCAAGGGCGCGAAGGTGGTCGAGCGGGTCGTCGAGGCCAAGGGCGGCCGGCCGGAACTGACCGAGGCATCGGTTGTCGTCTCCGGTGGTCGCGGCCTCGGCTCGGGCGAGCACTTCGACCTGATCGAGAAGCTGGCCGACTCGTTGGACGCGGCAGTCGGGGCGTCGCGCGCGGCGACCGACGCCGGCTGGTACCCGCACCAGAACCAGGTAGGGCAGACCGGCAAGACCGTCTCGCCGCAGCTGTACATCGCCGTCGGCATCTCCGGTGCGATCCAGCACCGGGCCGGCATGCAGACCTCGAAGACCATCGTCGCCATCAACAAGGATCCTGAAGCGCCGATCTTCGAGCTCGCGGACTTCGGGTTGGTCGGCGACCTGTTCGACGTGGTCCCGCAGCTGACCGACGAGATCACGAAGCGGAAGAGCTGACCGGCCGGAACCCGTAGGGTCGGCCGGTGGGGATTTCGACGGGGCCGGCCTGGGACCGGCGCACACCGCGGCAGCAGGCGAGGTTCCAGGACGCGGCGTTGCGGCGGCAGGTCGCGGACAGCCTCGGCCCGTTCTCGCCGTACTGGCGGACGGTGCTGCGGAACGCGGGCATCCGGGTCGCACAGATCGACGGCCGGCGCGCGCTCGCCGGCATTCCGGCGACCGGGGAGCGGGATCTGTGTCCCGCGGGGGATCCGGCTGCCGCGGCGGCGCTGGTGCTGCAGTTGGACGAGGCGGGCTGGGCCACCCACACCGACGGTGCGGCGCTGCGGCGCGCCTTGGGGCGGCGAGTGGTCCGGCCCGGGGCCTATCGCCGACAGGTCATGAACGCGGTCCGTCCGGTGGTCTACTGGCTCGGCGGTCGGCACCTGGATCTGCCCATCGCCAGTACCCGCGACGACCTGGACGTGGTCGCGCGAGCCGGCGCGCGGGCCTGGCGGGTGCTCGGCCTGACTCCCGAGGACCTGCTGGTGTCGGCGCTGCCGCAGGACGGCCGGCTGGCTGCCGCGGTGCTGCCGTACGTGGCGCTCGGCGCCGGCGCGCCGGCGGTGCACGCCGGTCCGGCCGGTGCCGTCGCCGCGCTGCGGGCGTTGCCAGCCGCGGTGGTCGCGGTCGACGGTGCCCCGGCGTTGCGCGCACTCGGCCGGCTTCCGGCCAGGGTGCACACCATCCTCACGATCGGATTGGACGATCTGCGCCCGATCGCGGACGGTCGCACGGTGCTGCGGTTGTGGGGGCCGCCGGACGGCCGCTGGCTCTACCCGGAGTGCCGGGACGGTGGCTTCGACGCCGGGCTGCACACCTTTCCGGACCTCGAGATCGGGCAGACCGTCGACCCGGCCACCGGGGAGGCGCGGCCGGACGACGCGGCGGGCGAGTTGGTGGTCACCCAGCTCGGTGTCCGCGGGAGCGCCCTGGTGCGCTGGCGCACCGGGGTGCTGCACGGCGGAATCCGGCTCGAACCGTGTCCCGGGTGCGGGCGCACCGTGCCTCGGCTCGGACCTGATCTGGACACCACGTCCCTGACTCCGACGGTGCAGGTGGCGGAGCAGCGGGTGTCGCTGGACCTGCGGACGGTGGCCGGTGCCCTCGCCGCGCGCAGCGACCTTGCCGGCTGGCAGGTACGTCTCGTACCCGACCCGCGGGGCGGTCGGCCGTCGGCGGTGGTCGCGGTCGCCCCCGGCACCGACGGGGCGATGTCGACGCGGGCCGCGTCGACGCTGTGCGCACAGATCGCGTACGACGTGCAGGCCCTGGCCGGCGCCGCACCGAGCCTGGTGGTGCTCGCACCCGAACTCGCCGGGCAGCCACCCCGGATTGTCGCGCGCTGACCCCGTCCCGACCTGCGTCCGTTGCCGGTCCGCAGTGGTTACTGGGGTCGGTATCCGGCCGTTGGGTGGCAGCCAGGCGGGGAGGACCCGGTGGACGCCCGTACTCTCTTCGGGTGGCCTACCTTGACCATGCCGCGACGACGCCGCTCCGCCCGCAGGCCCGGGCGGCGCTCGAGGCGCACCTAGGTATCACCGGGAATCCGTCGTCCCTGCACGCCAGTGGGAGGGCCGCGCGTCGCGTCGTCGAGGAAGCGCGGGAGAGCCTGGCAGCGGACCTGAATGCGCGGCCCTCCGACGTGCTGTTCACCAGCGGCGGCACCGAAGGCGACAACATTGCGGTCAAGGGCCTCTACTGGGCCCGGCAGGCCGCCGAGCCGCGGCGCAGTCGGATCCTGTGCAGCAGTGTCGAGCATCACGCGGTGCTGGACGCGGTCCGGTGGCTGGAACGGGATGCCGGTGCCCGGGTGGAGTGGCTGCCGGTGGACTCACAGGGCCGGGTCCGGCCGGAGTCGCTGCAGCAAGCGCTCCGTGATCCCGCCGACGTCGCGCTGGTGACGTGCATGTGGGCGAACAACGAGATCGGCACGGTGTCACCCATCGCGGAGCTCGCCGCGATCGCCGCCGCCGCGGGGGTGCCCTTCCACACCGACGCCGTGCAGGCGCTCGGCCAGGTGCCGGTGGACTTCGCCGGGAGCGGTGCCGACGCGCTGACCGTGACCGCGCACAAGGTCGGCGGCCCGGTAGGGATCGGTGCGCTGCTGCTGCGTGCCGGGGTGGCGATCACGCCGCTCACCCACGGTGGCGGGCAGGAACGCGACGTTAGGTCCGGGACGCTGGACGCCGCCGCGGCAGCGTCGTTCGCGGCGGCCTGCCACGCCGCGACGACGGACCTGGGCCAGCAGGCTCAGGTGATGGGCCGGTTGCGTGACCGGCTCATCGCGGGTGTCCTCGCCGCGGTTCCGGACGTGATCCTCAATGGCGATTCCGACCTCGCCGCCGGGCCGGATGCGCGACGGCTGCCCGGGAATGCGCACCTGTCCTTCCCCGGCTGCGAGGGCGATGCGCTGCTGATGCTGCTCGACGCGCGTGGGGTGGAGTGCTCCACCGGCTCGGCCTGCACCGCAGGCGTCGCCCGTCCCAGCCATGTGCTCACCGCGCTGGGTGCCTCCGCCGCGGTGGCGCGTTCGTCGCTGCGGTTCACCTTCGGTCACACGTCGTCCGAGTCGGACGTCGACGCAGCGGTGACAGCGATAGGACCCGCGGTGGAGCGTGCCCGTCGAGCTTCCGCGCTGGTGCGCGACCGTGGCTGAGCAGCGTGCACCGGCGGCGCCGCGCCGACTGCTGGCGGCGCTGTCCGGTGGCGTCGACTCGGCGGTGGCGGCGGCGCGGGTGGTCGACGCCGGGCACGACGTGGTGGCGGTGCACCTGGCACTGTCGCCGTCCCCGGCGGCGCACCGTGACGGCGCACGCGGATGCTGCACCTTGGACGACGCCCGGGACGCACGCCGGATCGCGGACAGGCTCGGCATCCCCTTCTACGTCTGGGATCTCGCAGATCGCTTCCGCGAGGACGTGATGGACGACTTCGCCGCCGAGTACGCGGCCGGGCGCACGCCGAACCCGTGCCTGCGCTGCAACGAGCGGATCAAATTCGCGGCGGTGCTCGAGCGGGGGCGTGCTCTCGGTTTCGACGCGATCGTCACAGGGCACCACGCCCGGCTGGACCGGGGAGCACTGCGCCGCAGTGTCGACGCCGGCAAGGACCAGTCGTACGTGCTCGCGAGCTTGCGTCCAGACCAGCTGGCGCACGCGGTCTTCCCGCTGGGGGACAGCACCAAGGCGCAGGTGCGCGCCGAGGCCGCGCGGCGTGGGCTGGGGGTGGCGGCGAAGCCGGACAGCCACGACATCTGCTTCATCCCGGACGGCGACACCGCCGGTTGGCTACGGGCCCGGTTGCCGGCTGCGCCGGGGCCGATACGCGACCTGCTTACCGGTCGGGAGCTTGGCCGGCACGATGGCACCTTCGCCTATACGGTCGGTCAAAGACGCGGTCTAGGCCTGTCCCGACCGGCCGCCGACGGCCGCCCGCGATACGTACTCGGCATCGAGCCGGCGGCCGCCACGGTGACCGTCGGTCCGCGTGAATCGCTGCTGGTGGACGTGCTGGAGACGGGCCCGGCCGGCTGGCTCGCGCCGCAGCCTCCGCCCTTCCCGGTGCGTTGTCGGGTGCAGCTGCGCGCGCACGGCAGCACGCACCTCGCTCGCGCCAGCGCACAGGCGGGCGGCCTGCGCATCGTGCTCGACGACAAGGTCGACAGGGTGGCTCCTGGCCAGTTGGTCGCGCTCTACGACGAGGCGGACGAGCTCGTCCTCGGCGCCGCACGGCTGGAAGCCTCGCAGTCCTCGGCGTCGGATCCTGCCCCGGCCGGGGGCCGCGGCTAGGCTCGCGCCATGCGTGATCACGAGCCTGGTTCGGACCAGGCCGGCGCGGTCGATCTCAGCGGCTTGCGGGTGCTGCGGCGGTACGCCTTGGCACTGCGGCAGGCTGAGGCGGAGCCCGCCGAGGTACTCGCGCTACTGCGCGACGACCTGGCTCTGCTGGAATCGGCCGTCGACGTTGCCGCGCCGGCCGCCGCGCCGCCGTCAGCACCGGCTGCGGACGCGGTACCGATGCGATCGCAGCCGCGGGCCGCGCCATCACCGCGACCCGGTCGGGACGTCGCCGACCGCCCCTCGCCGAACCGGTCCGGACGGCCGGTGCCGACGAAGACCGCGCGGCGCGGCCGGGCGTGACCGGGGAGCTGGCCGGGGCGCCGGACGAGCTGCGCCGGCGGCCCTGGCCGGCGGCCGTTCCGCCGCTCGCCGCCACCGGCGTGGGCAGCCTGCCCGGCGTGGACCCGAGCGCTGTGCAGCAGCGCGTGTTCGAACTGCTCCCGGATGCCCCGCATCTGGTCGAGCTACCGGACCGCGGTCCCGGTGCCGACATGATCGGCCGGACCAGCGCGCTGTTGACCGACCTGGCGGTCGATCTGCAGCCGTCCGGGTGGCGGTTGGTGCCTCGGGCGGGGCGCGATCTGCGTCGTGCGCGAGACCTGCTCGATCGTGACCTGGACGCACTGGCTATCGCCGCGGACGGCTACCGCGGCCCGCTCAAGCTGCAGTCGGCCGGCCCGTGGACGTTTGCCGCCGGGGTGGAGCTGCCGCGCGGTGACCGCGCACTGTCCGACCGCGGCGCGGTCATGGATCTGGCCGCGTCCCTGGCGGATGGGTTGGGTGCGCATCTGCAGCGGGTCCGCGCGCTGCTGCCGGCAGCCACCCTCTGGGTTCAGTTGGACGAGCCGTCGCTACCGGCGGTGCTGGCTGGGCGGGTGCCCACGGCCAGCGGCTTCGGACGACTGCGGGTCCCGGAGGAACCGGAACTGGATGCGGTGCTCGCCACTGTGCTGCGTGCACTGCCCACGCCGGGCGTGCACTGCTGCGCCGCGGACGTCCCGTTGGCGCTGCTGCGCACCGCCGGCGCGGCGTGGGTGTCCCTGGACGCCACCCTGCTGCGACCGGGCCGGGACGACGACGCGTTGGGGGAAGCGCTCGACGCCGGCACCGGTCTCGTCCTCGGTATCGAAGGTGACCCGCAGCCGGCGCAGCACCTCCTCGACCGGCTCGGGCTCGCACCGGACCGCTGGCGGTCGCAGGTGTTGCTGACGCCGCGTTGCGGGCTGGCCGGCCGATCCGAGGCCGCCGCCTGGGAGCTGCTGCGCGCGGTGCGATCCGCCGCGCGACAGCTCGCCGAACAGGACTAGCGCGATGCCTATCCCGACCCCCGGACGCCCTGCCCGGAAGAGCGCGGAAAGTATTGCGGTACAGGCGGTCCCGGACACCGTGGAGGAAGCATCCCGGCTGCACGCCGAGCTGTCCCGGGAGGTCGAGGAGAACAGGTTCCGCTACTACGTGCTCGACCAGCCCACTATCGCCGACGGCGCATACGACGCGATGATCCGGCAGCTCGAGGCGATCGAGGCGCGCTACGAGCAGCTGCGCACTCCGCAGAGCCCGACCCAGACGGTGGGCGGTGCGGTCTCCACCCTGTTCACGCCGGTACAGCACCTCGAACGCCTGCTGTCACTGGACAACGTATTTTCCCCGGAGGAACTGGACAGCTGGTTCGAGCGGGCCGGCCGGAGCTTCGGCGCGGACTCGTCCCGCTGGCTGTGCGAACTCAAGATCGACGGTCTCGCTGTGGATCTGGTGTATGAGCACGGCCGGCTGGTGCGAGCCGCGACCCGTGGCGACGGACGTACCGGCGAAGACGTCACGCCCAACGTCCGAACGCTCCGGAACGTGCCGAGCCGCCTGACCGGGTCGGCCCCGGCGCTGCTCGAAGTGCGGGGTGAGGTGTTCTTCCCGGTCGCCGAGTTCGCCGAGCTCAACGCTCGCCTGGTCGAAGCCGGGAAGCCGCCGTTCGCCAACCCGCGGAACGCAGCCGCAGGGTCGCTGCGGCAGAAGGACCCACGGGTCACCGCGCAGCGGCCGCTGCGGCTCACCCTGCACGGCTTGGGCGCCTGCGACGGCTTCGATCCGGCCACTCAGTCCGAGGCGTATCAGGCTCTCGACGCGTTCGGACTTCCGGTATCCGCCCGGTACGAGGTGCATGACGACGTGGCCGGTGTGCAGCGCTACGTCGAACAGTGGGGCGCGCACCGGCACGACATCGAGCACGAGATCGACGGTGTGGTGGTCAAGGTCGACAAACGGGCGCTGCAGCGCCGGCTCGGCGCCACCAGCAAGGCCCCCCGGTGGGCGGTCGCCTACAAGTACCCACCGGAAGAGGTGACCACCACGTTGCTCGACATTCGGGTCAACGTCGGTCGCACCGGCCGGGTAACACCGTTCGGGTTCATGGAGCCGGTGCAGGTGGCGGGCTCGACGGTCAGCCTGGCGACCCTGCACAACGCCAACGAGGTGACGCGCAAGGGCGTGCTCATCGGCGACACGGTGGTGCTGCGCAAGGCCGGCGACGTGATCCCGGAGATCGTCGGACCGGTGGTGGAGCTGCGCACCGGCAGCGAGCGCGCGTTCGTGATGCCGACGCACTGCCCGGAATGCGGCACCGCGCTGGCGCCGGCGAGCGAGGGGGACGTGGACATCCGCTGTCCGAACACGCGCTCCTGCCCAGCACAATTGCGCGAGCGGCTGTTCCACCTCGCCGGCCGCGGCGCGTTCGACATCGACCGATTCGGTTACGAGACCGCGATCGCCCTGCTGCAGGGCGGTTTGGTGGTCGACGAGGGCGACGTGTTCGACTTGGACGCCGACCGCCTCACCACCGTCGCCTTCTTCCGGCGCAAAGACGGGCAGCTGTCGGCCAACGGGACCAGCCTGCTGGAGGGGCTGAAGCAAGCGAAGAACCAGCCGCTGTGGCGGGTCCTGGTCGCGCTGTCGATCCGGCACGTCGGCCCGGAGGCGGCTCGGCCGCTGGCCGCGCACTTTCACTCCATGGCGGCGCTACGGGCTGCGACGGTCGAGGAATTGGCCGAGGTCGAGGGCGTCGGCCCGGTGATCGCCGCCGCGCTGGTGGACTGGTTCGCGGTCGACTGGCACGCGGACGTGGTGAACCGCTGGGCCGCGGCCGGCGTCCGGATGCAGGACGACCCTGCCACCGCGCGGACCGCGCCGCCGGTGCTGGAGGGCGTCACCGTCGTGGTCACCGGCACGCTGGCCGACTACTCCCGGGAGACCGCCGCCGACGCGGTCACCGAGCGTGGCGGCAAGGTCACCGGGTCGGTGTCGAAGAACACCGACTTCGTCGTGGTCGGGGCGGACCCGGGGCGGGCGAAGTACGACAAGGCCGTCAAGCTGGCTCGGCCGATCCTGGACGATGCCGGCTTCGCGGTGCTACTCACGCAGGGGCCGGAGGCCGCGGCGGCCGTCGCCCACGTCGAGTCGAGCTGATACCAGCGCGCCCCGAAGGAGCCGGCCGCTGGCGCGGGATCAACCTCCTGGAGGATCGAGCGGGAGAGCGGTCACGGTGGCGGCGATCCCGGCCAGGTGCGCGAGCCGGAGCACTTCGGAGTTCCGGAACTGCGGGCCGCCGGGTCGGCCCAGCAACACCGCGCGCTGCGGTGGCCCGGCCGGTGCAGCCACCAGCGCGGTGCCGAGCGCCCGCCAGGCAGCAGGCACCCATTGCTCGGCCGGCTCGACTCGGCGCGCTGCCGGCAGTGGCAGCCAGGGCAGGTCCAGCCCGGCGGTCTCCGGGGCTCCGGACGATGCGTACTGCACCCGTGGGCGGCGGCCCGGCTCCAGCACTACCAGCAGCGCCCACCCGGCACGGAACACGCCGGGCAGGAGGGCGGTGAGCGTCGCGAGCGCACCGCCGCGATCGGCCGCGAGCGCGTCCACCAGATCGAGATCGCGGTGGATCTCGCGCCCCCCGGAGTGCGGGCGTAGCGACTCCACCGCGACACCCGGTACGGACTGGGCTGCAGTGATCAGGACGTCTGCCAGGCCTGCCGGGGGCAGCTCGACCAGGATGTCGTCGACGGCACCCTCCGGGCCGCTCTCGACCACGTCGAGGCTCACGATGTCGGCGCCGACCCGGCCGAGGGCGGTGGCCAGCGCGCCGAGCGATCCCGGCCGGTCCGGCAACAGCACGCGCAGTAGGTAACTCACCGCAGCAGCGTCTCGCGTTCCGATGACGCAGATGTTGCGGCCCGGTATCGGCGGCGCCGGTCAGCCGGTCCCGCGTGGGCGTCACTAGGATTGTGCGTCATGACGCCATCCGCCGGACTCAGCCGCGCGGAGGTCGCCCACCTGGCCCGGCTGGCCCGCCTCGACGTGACGGACGACGAACTCGACCTGTTCGCCGGTCAGCTCGACCAGATCCTCGGCGCGGTCGCCCGGGTGTCCGAGGCGACCACCGCCGATATCCCGCCTACCAGCCACAGCGTCCCGCTGACCAACGTATTCCGGCCGGACGTGGTCGTCCCGAGCCTGGATCGTGAGGCGGTGTTGGCCGGCGCGCCGGCAGCCGAGGGCGGTCGTTTCCGAGTGCCCCGGATGCTGGACGAGCCGGCATGAGCGAGACAAGGGATACGAGCTTGCAGCAGGAGCTGACCCGTCTTACCGCGACGCGCACCGCGGCGGCTATCGCGGCGAAGGCGGTGACCGCGGTCGAGGTGACCGAAGCGCACCTGGCGCGTATCGAGGCGGTCGACGACCGGGTGCACGCGTTCCTGCACGTCGATGCCGACGGCGCGCTCGCGACAGCTGCCGCGGTCGACGCGGCGGTCGCCGCCGGCGAACCGTTGGGTCCGCTCGCCGGGGTACCGGTCGGTCTCAAGGACGTCTTCACCCAGCGCGGCGTGCCCACGACCTGCGGATCGAAGATCCTTGACGGCTGGCGCCCGCCGTACGACGCCACCGTGACCGCACGGCTGCGGGCGGCCGGCGCGGTGATCGTAGGCAAGACCAACATGGACGAGTTCGCGATGGGGTCCTCCACCGAGAACTCCGCGTACGGGCCGACCCGCAATCCGTGGGACCTGACCCGTATCCCGGGCGGCTCGTCCGGGGGCAGTGCCGCCTGCGTCGCGGCGTACGAGGTCCCGCTTGCGGTGGGCACCGACACGGGGGGGTCGATTCGCCAGCCCGCCGCCGTCTGCGGGCTCGTCGGGGTGAAGCCCACCTATGGCGGTGTCTCCCGCTACGGCCTGGTCGCCTTCTCGTCCTCGCTGGACCAGGCGGGTCCGCTCGCCCGCACCGTCCTCGACGCGGCGCTGCTGCACGCGGCGATTGCCGGACACGACCCGCGCGACTCCACCTCGATCGACGAGCCGGTGCCCGACGTCATCGGGGCCTGCCGCACCCGGGATCTGACCGGAACCCGGGTCGGGGTCATCCGGGAACTCACCGGTGACGG
>Ga0164242_10009081_pt1 | contig 10756 bp, 11 predicted proteins | sample OricomgcompostMG_FD_108783 | JGI IMG/M metagenome (GOLD analysis project Ga0164242, IMG submission 108783) | Miracle-Growth compost microbial communities from Emeryville, California, USA - Original compost - Miracle growth compost (MG) ... | reverse complement strand
TCCATTTTCAGCTTTCAGGGCGCCGATCCCGCCCAGTTCGCCATCAATCGCGAACATTTCACGCAACGGGCCGCCGCCGCGGGCCTGACGCTGCTGGACCAGCCGCTGCTGACCTCGCGCCGCTCGGCGCCGGAAATCCTGACTTTCGTCGATACCGTCTTCGCCGATGCGGCGGCGCGCGAAGGCCTGACCTTCGGCAATGCCGCGCTGGAGCATCGCGCCCACCGCATCGACGCCAAGGGCGGTATCGAGGTCTGGCCGGCCCTGAAACCGCGGGACACGGAAGAGCGCGACGTCTACCGCCCGGTGGACGCGGCCGCGCCGGACAGCCCGGTGGTGACACTGGCGGCGATGATCGCCGGACGGATCCGGCACTGGCTCGACAGCGGCGCCACGCTGCCCGGCCACAAGGACCCCATAGCGCCCGGGGACATCATGATCCTGCTGCCGCGCCGCGAACCCTTCGGCGGCGAGGTCATCCGCCAACTCAAGCTGCGCCAGGTGCCGGTGGCGGGCGCCGACCGCGTTGTCCTCACCGAACAGATCGCCGCCATGGACCTGATGGCGCTGGGGCGCTTCGTGCTGCAGCGGGAAGACGATCTGACGCTGGCGGCGCTGCTGCGCTCGCCCCTGTGCGGGCTCCCGGAAGAGGCGCTGTTCGCGCTGGCGCATGCGCGCAAGGCCGATTTGTGGAGCGCCCTGGTGGCGGCGCAAGACCGGCCGGATTTCGCGGCCGCGCACGGCTTCCTGTCGGACATGCTGGCGCTGGCCGACTATGCGCCGCCGTTCGAATTCTATTCCCACGCCCTCTCGGCGCGGGGGGGCAAGGAAAAATTGCTGGCGCGGCTGGGCAGCGAAGCCGCCGACGCCATCGACGAATTCCTCTCGCTGTCGCTGTCTTATGAACGCAACGCCACGCCGTCGCTGCAAGGTTTCCTCGACTGGCTGGAACGGGGCGGCACCGAGATCAAGCGTGACATGGAGCGCGGCCGCGACGAAGTGCGGGTGATGACGGTGCATGGCGCCAAGGGCCTGGAAGCCGACATCGTCTTCCTGCCCGACACCACCACCCTGCGCGAGCCGGGCGCCCGCGAAGGCCATCTGCTCTATGACGGCGACGCGGTGCTTTATCCCGCCGGCGGGGCGGCGGCCCCGGCGCGGGTGAAGGCGGCGCAGGAGGAGGCGAAGGCGGAATGGCGGCGGGAACATCGCCGCCTGCTCTATGTCGCGCTGACCCGGGCCCGCGACCGGCTGGTGGTCTGCGGCTTCGAGAACCGGCATGGCACCCGGGAAGGCTCCTGGTACCATCTGGCGGCGGAGGCGGCGAAGACGCTTCCCATGCAGCCGACGGCGGATGGGCTGGGCTTCGGCACGCTGGCGATGACGACAGGCGAAAAGGCGCAGGCGCGTGACGGCGCCGGCCCGTTGCCGGACTGGGTGCGCCGCCCGGCCCCGCCGGAACCGGAGCGCCCGCGCCTGATCCGGCCTTCCGATGTCATGGACGGTTCGGCCACGGTGTCGCCGCTGGCGGCGCAGCGTTTCAAGCGCGGCCTGGTGGTGCATGCCCTATTGGCGCGGTTGCCGGATGTGGCGCCGCGGGACCGCGAACGCCTGGCATTGGCCTTCGTGCAAGCCAAAGGCATGCCCGATGCGCCAGCGCTGGTGGCCGAGGTCCTGGCGGTGCTGGACGATCCCGCCTTCGCCGCCGCGTTCGGGCCGGACAGCCGCGCCGAGGCCGGGCTGCTGGCCGAACTGCCCGAACTGGGTCCCGGCGCCCGCATCAATGGCCGCATAGACCGGCTGGCGGTCGGCGACACCGAAGTCCTGATCCTGGACTTCAAGACCAACCGGCCGCCGCCCGCCCGCGAGGACGAGGTTTCGGGGCTTTATCTCGACCAGATGGCCCTTTACCGGGCGGGGGCGCGGCGCGTCTTCCCCGGGCGGCGAATCGTCTGCGGCCTGCTTTTCACCGACGGCCCCCGGCTGCTGCGGCTGTCCGACGCGATTCTGGACCGGCAATGGGCGGCCTTGGCGCACCGGCTTGATCCCGGGGGCGTCCGTTCCTAAATATTGGGTCCAGTTTTCGAGGAAATGCCATGGGCGACACTGTGAAAATCACCGACACCTCCTTCCAGACCGACGTGCTGGATTCCAAGAAGCCCGTGCTGGTGGATTTCTGGGCGGAATGGTGCGGCCCCTGCCGCATGATCGCCCCCGCCCTGGACGAGCTCTCGGCCGAACTGGGCGACAAGGTCACCATCGCCAAGCTTAACATCGACGAGAACCCGCATGTGCCGACCAAGTATGGCGTGCGCGGCATTCCCACCATGATGATTTTCTCTCAAGGCCAGGTCGCGGCGACCAAGGTCGGCGCGCTGCCGAAGAGCAAGATCAAGGAATGGATCGAGAGTTCGATTTAAAGCGGCCGCTCGCTTAACGCCATCTGACACCATTGTCATCCCGGCCAAGCGCGGCATCAGCCGCGCGCGAGCCGGGACCTGTTGCGCCGGTTGCTCCACGGGTCCCGGATCGGCGCTCCGCGCCGTCCGGGATGACAGCTTTTAACGGTTTTCCGCCAGAACCCGACCCGCCAGATACAGCGAGCCGCAGATCAGAATCCGTGGCGGCGCTTCGCCGGTGTCCATCCGGGCATGCGCCGCGATCTGCAACATGGCGTCTTCCAAATCCTCGCCCGGGGCGGCGTCCAGGCCGGCGGCGCGGGCCATGTCATAGAGCGCACCCGCGCCCAGTGACGCGGTCTCGCCGGGGATGTGCACCGTCACCACCTGCCGCGCCAGGCCGCGGAAAGCGGAGAGGAAGCCCTGCGCATCCTTGGTGCGCAGCATGCCGCAAATGAGATAGAGCGGCCGTTCGCCCCGCTCCTCCAGGTCAGCGATGGCGCGGGAGACGGCGGCGGCGCCATGGGAATTGTGCCCGCCATCCAGCCAGACCTCGGCGCCTTTCGGCGCGGCGTCGATCAGCGGCCCGTGATGCAGGCGTTGCAGGCGGCCGGGCCATTCCACGGTGGCCAGGCCGCGCGCGATGGCCTCATCCGTCCCCCAGCCGCGCCCCGCCGCATGGCGCAGGCCCGCGATGGCGACACCGGCATTCTCGATCTGGTGGCGGCCGATCAGTTTGGGCAGCGGCAAATCCAGCAGGCCATCGCCATCCTCATAGACCATGCGGCCATGTTCCTGCCGCGCGGCGAAATCCTGGCCGAAGACGAAGGTGGGAACGCCGAGGCGATCGGCGCGGGAGAGGATGGCTTCCAGCGCCACCGCCTCCTGCGGTCCCACCACCAGCGGCGAGCCCTTCTTGATGATGCCCGCCTTTTCGCGCGCGATGCCGGCCAGGTCGGAGCCGAGAAATTCCAGATGATCCAAACCGACGGGCTGGATCAGGGTCATGGCCGGATGCCGGACCACATTGGTGGCATCATAGGTGCCGCCCAGCCCCACTTCCAGCACCACGGCGTCGGCGGGATGGCGCGAGAAGGCCAGGAACATGGCCGCCGCCGTGATCTCGAAGAAGGTGATGGGCGCGCCGGCATTGACCCGCTCGACCTCGCTCAGCGTGTCGCAGAGTTCTTCCTCGCTGATGAGTTCGCCGGCCAGGCGGATGCGTTCATGGAAGCGCACCAGGTGCGGCGAGATATGCATGTGCACCTTCAGGCCCTGTGCTTCCAGCATGGCGCGCGAGAAAGCGCAGGCACTGCCCTTGCCGTTGGTGCCGGCGACATGGATGACGGGCGGCAGCCTGTCTTGCGGATCGCCCAGCGCCGCCAGCAGGCGGCGGATGCGGTCCAGCGCCAGGTCGATCTTCTTGGGATGCAGGGACAGCAACCGCTCGAGAATGAGGTCGCTACGCGCCAGACTGGCCATCAAGACGCCGTCACGGCGCCGCGGCGGCGTGTCCGTTGCCGCCATGGCCATTCGGCGGCGCCGCGGGCGCGGGCATTTTCTTCGATTTCGGGCGCGGCTGCTTCATCAGCAGATGCAGCAGGCGCGACAGCGTCTCGCGCATCTCATGGCGGTGCACCACCATGTCGAGCATGCCGTGCTTGAGCAGATATTCGGCGCGCTGGAACCCTTCCGGCAGCTTTTCGCGGACGGTCTGGGCGATGACGCGGGGACCGGCAAAGCCGATCTGCGCCCCCGGCTCGGCGATCTGGACATCACCCAGCATGGCATAGGAGGCGGAAACGCCGCCGAAGGTGGGATCGGTCAGCACCACCACATACGGCAGCCCCGCTTCATTCAGCATCTGCACCGCGATGGTGGTGCGCGGCATCTGCATCAGCGACAGCATGCTTTCCTGCATGCGCGCGCCGCCCGAGGAGACGTAAAGAAGAAAAGGTCTCTTTTCGGCGATGGCGGCTTCGGCCGCGGCGACGAAGCCCTCGCCCACCGCCATGCCCATGGTGCCGCCCAGGAAATCGAACGCCTGCACCGCCACCATCACCGGCAGGCCGTCGATGGTGCCGCGGGCGGCGCTGAAGGTTTCCGGCCGGCCGGTCTTGGCCTTCTGCGCCTTCATCTCGTCGGCATATTTCTTCTCGGCCTTGAAGCGCAGCGGATCGGCGGCGACCGTGACCGGCGGCAATTCGGTGAAGCTGTGCGGATCGAAGGTATAGGCGAAACGCTCCGCCGGGCCGATGCGCATGTGATGGCCGCATTTGGGGCAGACATTCATGTTCGCGACCAGGTCGCGATGGAAGATCATTTCGCCGCAGGACGGGCATTTCTTCCAGAGATTTTCCGGCATGTCGGGCCCACGGCCGTCCTTGCCGCCGCCCATCATGCCCTTGACCTTGGGCCGCACCAGGTTGGTGATCCAGTTCATGCCTTCACCTTAGCACATTTTGCTTGCCGCGCGACCTTACGCAAAACCGGACCCCGCTTTTGCGGGTCGCGCGACCCGCACCGCTTGCGCCAGCGAAGCGGCAAGCTCCGTCACCGCCTCGACAATAGTTTCCGGGGCCTGGTCCGCGGTTTCGGCGACCTGGCTCACCAGGGCCGAGCCCACCACCACGCCATCGGCCAGCCGCGCGATGGTGGCGGCCTGGCGCGGCGTCTTGATGCCGAAGCCCACGGCCACCGGCAGCTTTGTGACCGCGCGCACCTTGGCGAGCGCGGCGGCGACCTCGGCTTCATCGAAGCTCTTGGTGCCGGTGACGCCCGCCACCGAAACATAATAAAGATAGCCGCTGGCGGCTTCGACGATACGCGCCAGCCGCGCCGCATCCGTGGTGGGCGTGACGAAGCGGATCAGATCGACGCCCTGCGCCGCCGCCGGCAGGCGCAGCACCTCGTCTTCCTCGATGGGCAGATCGACCGCGATCAAGCCGTCCACCCCCGCCGCCGCCACGTCGCGGGCGAAACGCGCCGTGCCATAGGCATGGATGGGATTGAAATAGCCCATCAGCACAATGGGGGTCTTGGCGTCCGTCTTGCGGAATTTCCGCACCAGTTCGATCACCTTGGGCAGGGTGGCGCCAGCCTTCAGCGCGCGGGTGCTGGAGGCCTGCACCGCCGGGCCGTCGGCCATGGGATCGGAGAAGGGCATGCCCAGCTCGATGATGTCGGCGCCGCAGGCCGTCAGCGCCTCGAGAATGGCCAGCGATGTCTCCATGTCGGGATCGCCGCCGCTGACGAAAGGAATGAAGGCGGCGCGGCCTTCTTTCTTCAACCGGGTAAAAACCTCGGAAAGCCGGCTCATATTTTCGTCCCCAGCGCCGCGGCGACGGAGAAGATGTCCTTGTCGCCGCGCCCCGACAGGCAGATGGCGATGGTCTGGTCGGGCTTCATCCGGCCCGCGACCCTGGCGACATGGGCGACGGCATGCGCCGACTCCAGCGCCGGAATGATGCCTTCCAGTTTCGACAGCAGCACGAAAGCGTCCAGCGCTTCCCTGTCGGTGACGGAGTGGTATGTCACCCGCCCGATATCCCGCAGCCAGCTATGTTCGGGACCGACGCCGGGATAATCCAGACCGGCCGAGATGCTGTGCGCCTCCGCGATCTGGCCGTCGCCATCCTGCAACAGATAGGACCGCGCGCCATGCAGCACGCCGGGCGTGCCCTTCGACAGGGTGGCGGCATGGCGGGGGGTATCGACGCCATCGCCCGCCGCCTCGACGCCATGGATTTCCACCGATGGATCGTCGATAAAAGGATGGAACATGCCGATGGCGTTGGAGCCGCCGCCGACACAGGCCACCACCAGGTCGGGCAGCTTGCCTTCGCGCTCCAGCATCTGGGCCCGGGTCTCGTTGCCGATCACGGTCTGGAAGTCGCGCACCATGGCGGGATAGGGATGCGGGCCCGCCGCCGAACCGATGATATAAAATGTGTCGTGGACATTGGCGACCCAGTCGCGCAACGCCTCGTTCATCGCATCCTTGAGCGTGCGCGAGCCGGACGAGACACCGCGCACCTCCGCTCCCAGCAGATTCATGCGGAAGACATTGGGCTTCTGGCGCTCGATATCGACCTCGCCCATATAGACCGTACACGGAAGACCGAAGCGGGCCGCCACGGTGGCGGTGGCGACGCCATGCTGGCCGGCGCCGGTCTCGGCGATGATGCGGGTCTTGCCCATGCGCCGCGCCAGCAGGATCTGGCCCAGGCAATTGTTGATCTTGTGCGCGCCGGTGTGGTTGAGATCCTCGCGCTTGAGATAAATCCTGGCGCCGCCGAAATGCCGGGTGAGGCGCTCGGCGAAATAGAGCGGGCTTTCGCGCCCGACATAATGCTTCAGAAGGCCCGACAGTTCGGCCTGGAACGCCGGATCGGTCTTCGAGGCTTCATAGGCCTGCTCCAGTTCCAGGATCAACGGCATCAGCGTCTCGGCGACGAAGCGGCCGCCATAGGCGCCGAAATGGCCGCCAGCATCGGGGCCGGAGCGCAGGGAGTTGGCGATGGTCATGTATGCACCGTGTCGTTGGCGGCTTCGACGGACCGCACCGCCATCATGAAATGGCCGATGCGTGCACCGTCTTTCACGCCGAATTTTTCGACGCCGGAGGAGACATCCACCAGACTCGCACCGCTTGCGCGGATCGCGGTGGCGACATTCTCGGGACGCAATCCGCCGGCCAGAAACCAGGGCCGGGAGAAGATGCGGTTCGCCAGCAGCGTCCAGTCGAAGGCCGCGCCGTGCCCCCCTGCCCGCTGCGCGCCTCGCGGCGCCTGGGCGTCGAACAACAGCATGTCGGCCACGGCTTCGTAAGCCGCCGCCGCTTTCAGCGAGTCGCTGTCCGAAACGGGCAGCGCCTTGATGACGGGTTTGCCGAAGCGGGCGCGAATCTCCGCCGTACGCGCCACGCTCTCATCGCCGTGCAACTGAAGGAATTCCGGCTCGGCCGCGGCCATGATCGCCGCCAGTTCGGCATCGGTCGGATCGGCCAGCAGCGCCACCCGCTTCAGCCGGCCGCGCATCACCGCCGACAATGCCCGCGCCTGTTCCAACGCCAGGTTGCGCGGGCTGGCCGGATGAAAGACCAGCCCGCCATAGTCCGCGCCCGCGCGCGCGGCGGCATCCGCCGCCTCGGCGCTGGTCAGGCCACAGATCTTGACGGTCACTTTTCCAGGCGAAGTGGGCATGGGAGGCGCTGTATGGGCCCGGGGACCCCCAAAATCAAGCAAATCGGGCTAAGACGTTTAAAGTCCTAGGCTTTCGGCAATCGCGCGGGCCGCCTCGCCTGGGTCTGGCGCCGCCGTGATGGGGCGGCCGATCACCAGGATGGAGGCGCCCGCATCGCGCGCCTCTTTCGGCCCCATCACCCGCCGCTGGTCGCCCACCGCGCTGCCGGCGGGGCGGATGCCCGGCACCACCAGCAGGAAATCCTGGCCCAGCGCGGCGCGCAGCGGCGCGACCTCATGCGCCGAGCAGACCACGCCGTCCAGTCCGCAATCGCGCGCCAGGCTCGCCAGCCGCACGACCTGGTCGCGGGCGGGCGGGACCTGGCCCACCGCCACAAGGTCGTCATCATTCAGGCTGGTCAGCACCGTGACGGCGATCACCTTGGGTCTGGGATTGACCGTCCGCGCGGCGTCGCGCGCCGCCTTGAGCATGGCGGCGCCGCCGGCGGCATGGACATTGACGATGGCGACGCCCAGCCCGGCGGTGGATCGCACCGCCCCCGCCACCGTGTTGGGGATGTCGTGAAACTTGGTATCGGCGAAGATGGGCAGGCCGAAGCTTTCAAACGCCTTGATGCCTTGCGGCCCGTTGGCAGCAAGGAACTCCATGCCCAGCTTCAGGCCGCCGACATGCGGGGCCACGCGGGCGGCGAGCGCGCGGGCATATTCGAGGTCGGGCGTATCGAGGGCGACGTAGATCGGATTCATGGCCACGACGTTAGAGCGGTTCGGGGAAAAGTGCGAAGCAGTTTTCCGCCCGGAACCGCGGTCCGACAAAATCCCATGGCGGGCCGGATTTTACTCCGCCGGATTCGTCTCGTTCAGCCGCTCGCGCAATTCCTTGCCGGTGCGGAAGAAAGGCGCGCGCTTCTGGCCCACCGCCACCGGCTCGCCGGTGCGGGGATTGCGGCCCATGCGGCTGGGACGCGTCTTCACCGAAAAAGCGCCGAAGCCGCGCAACTCGACGCGATGGCCCACGGCCAGCGCCTTGGTGATGGAATCCAGCACGGTGGTGACGATGCGTTCCACATCCCGGTGATAGAGATGCGGATAACGAGCTGTCAGACGCGCGACCAGTTCTGATTTGATCATCGAAGCCCCACGCCGGTGAACCCGGCCTCCCGCGTAAATTGTCAGACGGCCATGAGGGCGTCAACCGGAACCGCCTGAAAAGTAAGTCTTTTTCGGCCTGGGGGGCTCAAAAAGAGGGCGCCGCAGGGGGCCGCCGCCGCTTTTTGCGGCGAAAAAACGCTTCGCGGAAGCCCCCCGCCCCCGGCCGGAAGGCGTTTCGCGGACCGATTCGAGGAGCCGGCTCACCCTTTGCGCTTGAAAGTGATGTAGCGGAGCTTGCCGTTCCTGGGCAGCCGCATCCAGTGCGGCACCCCTTCGGGATGACGACCAGCGCACCGGGCTTGAGGTCATAGACCTTGCCGGTGGACGAAGTCCCCAGCCACTCGCCCGGCTGGCCATTGGGGTTCTTCCTGTTCTGCCTGACGGTGCCGCCGATGGCGATGGTGCCGTTGCCGTCCACGACCATCATATAGTCGGAGTAGAAGTCATGGGTCTCGACCCTGCCCGTGACGGTGCGCTGCACGACGATTTCCTGGAAATCGTCATGGTTGATGATGGGATTGGAGGTGGCGTTGCCGGCGGGATCGACCTTGGTGACGGTGGCGAAAGCCTGCTCCCCGGTCAGGTAGAGAAAGGCGTCTTTTTCGCCGGCGGCGAAGGCGGGGGTGGAAATCCCCGCCAGAGCGGCGGCAAGCAGGATGGCGCGCATGTCTGTTCCCCCTGGATTTGTTCGCGATCCTAGCCGCTGCGGCGGCAAAGAAAAGGGCGCGCCCCTTGCCGGAGCGCGCCCTTGCAACCCCACCAAAAGCGCTTAGCGCCGGGACTTGCGGGCCTTTTTCTTGGCCTTCTTGGCGGCTTTCTTCGCCGTCTTCCTGACGGCCTTCTTCGCGGTCCTGACGGTCTTCTTCGCCGCCTTCACCACCTTGGCCTTCTTTGCCTTCTTCTTTTTCTTCTTGGGCGTAGCGGCCGGGACGACGGCAGCGACCAGGTCGGTCACCGCGGCCTTGAATTCATCCGCCCGCTTGGCCAGCTTGCTCTTCTTCTTAGCCATGCAACAACTCCTCTTGACGATAGAAGCGGTGACGCTAGTGCGATTCTGGGCACGCCCCAAGCGGGCCGCGCGGCGCGGGCGACACTCCGGTACAATTTCGAACAGCGCCAGGGCGGCTGCGGCGGGCGGTTCGCCGCCGGCTCAATCCTTCAACTTGAACACCACCGCCCGGAAATGGGCGCCGGGCTTCAGCACCGTCCAATGCGGCACGCCGGGCGGCACGGTGATGCTGGTGCCGGGCGTCAGAGCATAGGATGTGCCCCCGGTGATGGACGTGCCACGCTTTTCGCCGGGCCCGGTCTCATGCTCGCCCACCACGGTGCCCCCGACCACCAACGTCGCCTCGCCTTCGGTGATCACGAAATGGTCGGCCCAATTGGCATGGACCTCCGGCACGCCGGAGGCGGTGCGATAGACCAACTCCTGGCCATAGGCGTCCCGGGCGGTGAGATGCCCCGACGCGGGGGCCAGAAAATGGGTGCTGACCCCGCCCACAACCTTGGCGGTCAGCTTCGCCGCCTCGGCGGGCGTGACGTACATCGGCTTGTGCCGGTCCTGGGCGGTGGCGGGCAGCGCCAGCGCGGCCAGGGTCAAGGATGCGAACAGCAGCGTTTTCATCAGGTGCCTCCCAAGATTGTTTTGCGGGACGGTACGGCAAAGGCGCAGAGCAGGAAAGTCGCGAGCGCCGAAGCAAAGCCGCGGCGCGACCATCCGCTCGGGCAAAGCCCCGCCTCCCTTTCCTGCGCGCAGCGCACAGGAAGAAGGGGAGGCGCCCGTAGCTGGCGAGCGAGGCGGTTAAGCCAGCGAAGGGCGGAGGGAGCAAAAATAAAGAAAAAGGGCGCCCCAAGCGGGACGCCCTCTTCCGTATACAAAGAAGATCAGCTTACTCGTCGCTGCCCTTTTTCGTCTTCTTCTTCAGGGCCGCGCCCAGGATGTCGCCCAGCGAGGCGCCCGAGTCGGACGAACCGAACTGCTCGACGGCTTCGCGCTCC
>Ga0164242_10009080_pt1 | contig 10757 bp, 11 predicted proteins | sample OricomgcompostMG_FD_108783 | JGI IMG/M metagenome (GOLD analysis project Ga0164242, IMG submission 108783) | Miracle-Growth compost microbial communities from Emeryville, California, USA - Original compost - Miracle growth compost (MG) ... | reverse complement strand
GTCGACGGTGAAAAGCTGACGGCGCAGGAAACTCAGGTCGCGCGGCTGGCTCGGGACGGCTTGTCGAATCCGGAGATCGGCGCCCGGTTGTTCATCAGCCCCAGAACCGTCCAGTACCACCTTCGCAAGGTGTTCACCAAGCTCGATATCAGCTCGCGCAGTCAACTTGACCGGGTCTTGCCGACAGATCGTCCAGGTTCAGGGTGACAAACCGATGTCCAAGCGCCGGCGTCAGAGTCCGTGCGCCGTTTTGAGGATGTCGCTGGCGCGCTCACCGATGACGACACAGGGCGCCATGGTGTTGCCGGTGGTGATCCGAGGCATGATCGAGGCATCTGCAATCCGAAGCCCTTCTATGCCATGAACTTTGAGGTTCGAGTCGACCACAGACATGCTGTCGCGTCCCATCTTCGCCGTGCAGCTTTGGTGGAAATAGCATTCGGCCCCATAGCGGATGAACTGTTCGAGCTCGGCACGTGTGAGATCGCCCGGCATGACCTCGCGCTTGTTGAAACGCCGAAGTACTGTCGAGTTTCCGATCTCACGGGCGAGATCCACGCAGGCGATGGCGGCCGCGAGGTCGTCGTGGTGTGCCAGCATGTTGTCTTCGACCGACACTGGGTCGCACGGCCTTGCTCCGGTAAGCCGGACTCGGCCAGAGCTTTTCGGGCGCAGCACCCCGGCGCACGCCGTCCACCCGTGCTCCGGCAGGCCATAAGCGGCGGCGTTCGCGCTGCTGGACAACGGAACTTCGCCGAAGCAGATCTGCAGGTCGGGTGCCTCCAGGTTCTGGTCGCTCTTCCAGAACACCCCGGCGCCCCCGGCGTTGTTCCGTGGCTCGAGTGGCTCGCGGAATTCCCACACGCAGTCGATCCGTGGATGGCTCTGATAGTTTCTGCCAACGCCCGGAAGATGCGCCACGACGGGAATTCCGAAGCGGCGCAGCTCGTCAGCGTCGCCGATACCGGAGTGCATGAGGACTTTTGGCGTGTTGATCGCCCCAAGCGAGACAACTACCTCGTGTGCTGCGACGACCTGGTGCGTCCGATCGTTGTGCGAGAACTCGACCGCCGTAGCCCGGTTTCGGCCGACGACCAACCGAGTCACCGTCGCACCGGTGAGGACTGTCATGTTCGGGCGGTGCAGGTGCGGATGAACGTAGGAGCGATACACGGACTGCCGCAGCCCGTTTCGCAATGTCACGTCCAAGAGCGCTGCGCCGCCGCCGCGGTCCATCATGGCGCCGTTGTTGCTCGGATAGCTCGGGATCCCCAGCGAGCGAGCAGCCTCGACGATGGCCGGAGCGATCGGATTGGGGTCGGGCGGGGACGTCACGGACATGGGGCCCCCGGTGCCGCGGGCGGAGACTGCCGGCCCGTGCCAATCCTCAATGCGACGGTAGATGTCAAGCACCGATTCATAGCCCCAGGCTTCGTCACCCGCCTGGGTTGCGAAGTAGTCCCAGTCGCTTCGATGTCCCCGAGCCCACACCATCACGTTGATGCTCGACCCCCCGCCGAGCACCTTCCCCATCGACAGCAGCACCGATCTGCCCTTGAGATGGGCGCTCGGCTGCGAAACGAAACACCAGTCACGCTCGCTACCCAAGTTCAGCGGCCACTGCGTGGGATCGTGGACTGCCGAAACATCATCGGTTTCACCGGCCTCGAGCAAAAGCACCGTAACGTCCGGATTCTCCGAAAGCCGACCGGCGACGACCGATCCAGAAGACCCTGACCCACAGATCACGAAGTCGTAGCGCGCGGCAACCTCGGGTGCCGGCATTGGTGTCGAAGTCATCTGACGCGGGCTTCGACGACGCTGAAATCCGTTGGAGTGTCGGCTTTCCGGACCATCCGGAACCCGGTTTGGCCGAGCAGCCGCTGATGCCCGTTCACAGGGCGTCCACGCGCGTCGTCGTGGCGTCGAGCGAAAATGCCCTTGTTTGAAGTGCTCACGCAATCTCCCCGATTTGATCGATGTGGAATGGAATCCTTGGCTCTCAACATCGGCAGTCGGGATTCACCTGCCGCAACCGATTGCCCAGGATTGGTTCGTCGCTACCGGGCCACAGTGGTCGCGGCACGTCGGTGCCGAAAGAAGCGCCCCAACGGTTACGAGATGAGACTTCGTGCACCGGGCGGCGATTGGCGGCAATGTCCCACCTGCCGAGTGGATACCCGAACGCCACCATGGCCGACATCGTCCACCCCTGCTCGATCGGCACCCCCAAGAGCTCATTCACCGCATCTGGGAAATAGCGCAGCAAAGTTGTCATGGCACCGCCGACGCCTTCGGCGCGGGCGGCCAGCAGCGCGCTCCAGATGGCGGGAAAGATGTTGGCACCGCCGTGGTCGTCGATCGCGAAAACAAAGAGCAATAGCGGTGTCTCGTCGAAATGATCGGCCAGGTAGTCGCCCGAGCGGATGACGCGACGCAACGTGTCGGCGTGCGCGGTGGGATCCAGGCCGGGCGCGGGCGCGGCCATTGTCCCTGTCCTGAATTCTTCGTGCTCTTTCTCGCGGCCGCGGCGGTACAACTCACCCAGCGAGCGCTTGAGCGCGGGATCGTCGACCGCGAGGAAATGCCAGCGCTGGGTGTTGCCGCCGTTGGGCGCACGGATCGCCGCATCAAGTATGCGGGCCTGCGTGCCCAGAGGTATCGGGTCCGGCCGCATGCGGCGCATCGTTCTGGTCGTGTAGAGCGCTTCATAGATGTCCATTGACCTGTTCCTCCTTGCAGGGCTGGGCGCTGACGTGCGTTTTGTCCTTGGTCGCCCGCCTCGACTTCGTCATGACACGCAACACCATCGAGGGGCGCAGCAGGCGCGACGGACGGTCGACCATGCCAATCAGCCGCATGAATTGCTGGACGACGACGGGGTCGGTTTCCGCGGCTGCCATAACCCGACGGAGGTACGCGTTTGTTATTCGCATGGACAAAGGCCGCGGCCCCTGGATTTGAGGAAGCGTTAGGTCTGCCCCGACGGCGGCCTGCCAAGCGGTCCGGATCTCCCTGGCGGCCGCTCGGAAATACCGCCGCTGAAGGTCGCGGTCGCCGCGCTCAAGGCACGTGCGCAGGATGAGCGCCTCGACAGCGGCGATCGACATTCCTTGCCCGTAAACTGGATTGAAGCTGCACATGGCGTCGCCGATGACGATCAAACCCTGAGGCATTGCCGTCAACTTGTCGTATCGGCGCCACCGATTCGCTGGAAAGCGATGCTGACGCAGCGGTCCGAGTGGTTCGGCGCGACGCACGGCTTCAACGACATGCGCGGGCGCGACTTCTGCCAAGCGGGCCAGCAGCGAGTCGTGGTCGGAGGGCGGCTGGCCTCCCGCCATCATCTGCATTCCAACCATGTAGGTGTCGTTTTCGCCGGCGAACATTGCGAATCCCGTTGGCCGGCCGGGCAATGCGCCACTGACAGCCATGTATTCGCGCAACGTTCCAGGTGGCACGTGCAACAACGTGCTCGCGTAGGCGGCATGCACCATCAGCTCATCTTCGTGGGGGCGACGGTAGCCGAGATCGTCGAGGAATACCGGGGTCCGCGAACCGCGTCCTGTGGCGTCGACCACCAGATCGGCGGCCAAGATTCTTTCCGCACCTGAGTCACGCTGTGCGGTCACGACACCCGTAATCCGGTTACGGGCCGGAGTCGAAGTCAGTCTCACCGCATCGTGGCCAACGAGGAACTCGATATTGGGAATGTGGCGTGCTCTGCGTCCGATGCACCACTCGAGTAGGGGCCTATTGACGTAGTACTTGATCACCGTCTCGGGATCCGGGATGGTGCCGGATTGCAGAAATTTGTGCCCAGCGAACGACATCCAGATTCGCGATAGGTCACCGTCCTTCCACACTCGCGCTCCCATCGCCACCAACTCATCGAGGAGCCCGGGGAACAGCTCCTCCATGGTCTGCGTGGCGCGAACTTGGGGAATGTGCGGACTGGGGCCATGGGGCACTCCGCGGCGGGCCACTGGGCGTTCGGGCAGAACGTCTCGTTCCACCACGGTCACCGTGGTGTAGTAGTCAGCCAGAACACGGGCGGCCATCAGGCCGGCGATGCTTCCCCCCAGAACGACTGCGGTTTCGCCGAATTCAGGCACACTGAGTCTCCTTCTGATCCGTTTTTGTCGGCGGACGACGCGCGAGGACTAACAGCTGATTGCGAAGGCGGCCATCATCAGCAAGACCGTGGCGAGGCCGTGCAGGACAAGTTGTCGCAAAACGACATCCCGGCCAAGCGAGTCGTCCAATTCGGTCGACCGCGAATAATCCGGGATCACAAAGCGATAGCGCTCTGAGCCGAATCTCGTTCTCGTGCTTCGGTGTGTGTTCATGCCCATCTTCATCGACTGAGGCGGTCAGCCGAGCCCGCCGGGCCGAAGTCGTATTGAACGCAATGTGTGGGAGGCTTGACGAACATGGGAAGCTCGCCGAATGTTGCCGCCCACAACATGGCGCTTGCGAACACCAGCGATAGCGCGACAAAGCTGTGAAAGCATGCTTGCCCTGCAATGCTCGTCACGGACGGCAGGGGCAGGGGGCGGTGCTCCGGAAATCGAGCGTTCGGTCTCGCTTGAGACTTGGCCGATTTCTCCGCCGTGACCGTGGATGCCGCTTGGGCGTCCAACCGATTGACATCCATCGTGTTCCTCCGCGTGTAAAACGAAACGTCCGGACGTGTCTACCGCGACAGGTGGGTCACTGGCGTGTCTGCGGCGCGTACCTTGTGCACGAGACACGCACCGATTTCGGGAATGTCGTGCGTAGCCGGACGATGTCGCTATCTGTGGGAAACGTGTCCCATCATCGGTGGCTGAAGGCCCGACACCGAGTCGAGACTTGTCTGTGTGATCTCGGATGACCGCGACCGGTCCGCGCGCGGCGTCCACACGGCGCCTGGGCAGGGCGTCCAAGCATGACTGGGCCCGCATTCGTCACGCCCGAAGATGTTTCTGAGTGCCTGGGCTTCAAGCCCGGACAACGCATCACAGGCTCCGGCGGTGTTCTTACCGCAGCGATCTGGCGGTTCGAAAACAAATCGGCATACGAATTGGTGGGTCCGGCCGTCGACACCACGGACCTTATCGCCATGCCCCTGAGCGGACATCACCACCACACGTACTTTGGTGACGGGCGCCGCAAATGGGGCCGCGAACATCCGGCTTTCCACATGAACGTTGTGGTCGCCGGCGAACAGCCAAGAGGAGTATTCAGCGCTGAGCGGCCATTTAGTTATCTGCACGTGTATGTGCCGCACGCGATGGTGGAAAGGCTCGCGGTGGAAAGCGGCGCCGCCAACGTGGCTCGGTCGGTCACGTTGATCGATCCAATGTGTTCCCGGGACCCTTTGGCAGAGAGCATATGCCGGCAGATCGTTCGCGAAATGACTCACCGGGACGGGTGTTCCCGGATGATGATTGACTCTCTCGGTCAACAACTCGTTGTTCGACTTATACGCCAGCACTCGAGTGTGTCGGGATCCCCGTCCTTAGCGAAGAAAAGTGGTCCAGGCTATCGGGATTGGCGCCTGCGGCGCGCAATCGACTACCTAGAGGCGCACCTCTCGGATGATGTCGGCCTGAACGAACTGGCGGCGGTGGTGGGCTTGTCGACGACACGCCTTTCAGGACTGTTCCTGGAGGGCACCGGAGAGCCGCCGCACCGGTGGCTGATGAATCGTCGGTTCATGCACGCCTGTGAGCTGCTGGGCAACCCGTCACTGAGCATCACCGATATCGCCCACCAATGCGGGTTCGCGAGTTCTCAGCATTTGGCGGCGGTGATGCGCCGGAGGCTCGCGACGACGCCGACCGCCTACCGCCGGGACTTGCTCGCGTGACGCGTGGGATTTCGACAGGCCGGAGGCTGGCGACAGTGCGTGCGTCGAGCGCAATCACCGCGCGCAGCGTGTGCACAACGGCAGCGATTTGCACGGGACTTTCTCGCTTCGGCTGAACAAGGCGGCGCAGCAGAGCGCCCAGGCGTTTGTACGGCCATGGCGCTAATTGTGGGAAAGATGTCCCGTCTGATAAGTGGGCACAACCTTTCGGCAACGCATAGTGAACCGAAGGGTTCCGGAGCATGGGCCGTCGGACCCCTTATGGCGTGAAGATCGACGACCCCGCATGACTAGCCACCGGCGGATGCGACGGCCGTTCGGTTCGCCGCAGACTTGGATCCACGACGGAAGGATTGCCGTGGGTACCGCCACCCGGCCCCCATCTGAAGGGAAGCATGATGACGATCTCACTGTCCGCCAACCGGCGTAACGCCGCCGACGTACGGCCCTTTCGGGCCGCGGCGAGCCTGTTCGAAGACCTGCAGAGGGTCCTGGTCGACCTGATCGAACTGCACCTGCAAGGCAAACAGGCGCACTGGAACCTCGTCGGCACGAACTTCCGCGACCTGCACCTGCAACTTGACGCCATCGTGGACACCGCCCGCGAGGCCAGCGACACAATCGCCGAACGACTGCGCGCGTTGGACGCGGTCCCGGACGGCCGCTCGGACACGGTGGTGGCGACGACGACGGTTCCGGCTATCCCCCCGGGTCTGATCGGCGCCGCCGAAGCCGTTGACCTGATCACCACCCGCATCTACGCCGTCGTCGGCACCATCCGCGCCGTGTACGACGACGTCGACGCTGCTGACCCCGCGACCGCCGACCTATTGCACGCCATCATCGATGACCTCGAGAAAGAGGCGTGGCTGCTGAAGTCGGAAAACGTTACGCCGTAGCTGTTCTCGAGCGGCGATCCGTGAAAGGAGGAGGTCATGAGATTGGTGATTGCCATGACCGGAGCGACCGGTGCCGCTCTGGGCATCCGCCTACTGGAAACCCTCGGGCACTTGGGTGTCGAGACGCACCTGGTGTTGAGTGACTGGGCGCGGGCGACGATCAAGCTCGAGACCGATACCAGCGTCGAGGCGGTTCGGGCGTTGGCCTCACACGCGTACAGCGCACGCGACCTCGCCGCCGGCATCTCCAGTGGATCGTTCCGCACCGACGGCATGGTGGTCTGCCCGTGCAGCATGAAGACGTTGAGCGCCATCCGAATCGGCTTCAGCGACAACCTGATCACGCGCGCCGCCGACGTGACGCTCAAGGAACGACGCAGGCTGGTCCTGGTCGCGCGCGAGGCCCCGTTGAGTGAGATCCACTTGGAGAACATGCACTACCTGGCGCGAGCCGGAGCCGTGATCTTCCCACCGACGGTGGCGTACTACGCGCGGCCCACCTCGGTCGACGAAGTGACCGATTATGTGGTCGGCCGGGTCCTTGATCAGCTCGGCATCGAACACAGTCTGATCAAGCGCTGGAAGGACGATCAGCAACACCCAAACGGCGACTCAGCTCTAACGGAGGCCGACCGGTGGGCCACCCGGATCGAGCAGGAGTTGCGCCAGCCGCTGTGCGCCCCGATCGAGTGAGGAGACCGAAATGACCACGGGCACAAGCCTGCCGGAAACGACGAGTATCACCCAACCGGACGGTGCCGGTGCGGGACCCGACCTGCGTAGCTGGCTGGCAACACTGGAAGCGGCGGACCAGTTGCGTCGGGTCAGAGCCGCTGTCGACTGGGACCAGGAAATCGGTGCGATCACCCGCGCCAACCTGTCTCTGGGCGGCCCGGCTCTGCTGTTCGAAAACATTGTCGGCCATGAGAACACCAGGTGCACAAAGCTGTTGACGTCGGCACTGGGCAGCCGGCGTCAGGTCCAACTGATGCTTGGGCTGCCAGAAGGCACCAGCGATTCGGCCATCGTTCGTCACTTGCGAGAGGCGTTCAAAAAGCCCATCCCACCACGCGTTGTCGACTCGGGCCCGGTCAAAGAGAACATCGTCGAAGGCGACGACATCAATTTGTGGGAGCTCCCCGTCCCGAAGTGGCACGGTGAGGACGGCGGCCGCTACATCGACACCTTCTGCGGCGTCGTCACCGAAGACAAGGTAACCGGACGCGACAACATTGGTCTCTACCGCGGCCAGATCGTCGACCGCGACAAGATCGCCAAATTGTTGGTGCCCAGCCAGGGCTGGGGCGGCCATATGGAGGAATACAAGCCAGAGCCGATGCCGGTTGCGGTTGTCTATGGGTGGCACGACGTGCTGCCGTTCTGCGCCGGCAGCCCCTTTCCCAAGAACGTCTGTGAGTGGGACATGATGGGGGCGCTGCTCGGCCGACCCGTTGACCTGGTGCCCTGCGAATCTGTGCCGTTGCACGTGCCGGCGACCGCGGAGATCGTCGTCGAGGGCTTCATCGATCCCGACCCCTCGACGTTCGTCGTAGAGGGTCCTTTCGCCGAGTATCCGGGCTTCATCGGCGGCGCGGCACCGGCGCCGGTCCTGCGGGTCACCCGCATCACCCACCGCAACGACCCGGTGCTTCGCGGCACCCTCGAGGGCATCCGGCCGGGGATGTTCAACGAGGACAGCATCACCAACTTCGCACGGTCGGCGATCACCTGGAACGTGCTCGACGATCTTGGCATCGGCGGCATCACCGACCTCTGGATGACCGAGGTGACCAACGGCCAGAACACACTGGTGCAGATCCAGAAGCGGTACCGCGGCCACGCGCAACAGATCGCCGCGGCGCTCTGGGGCACCGGGGGATCGGTGTGGTTCCACAAAAACGTGATGGTCGTCGAGGAGGACATCGACATCCACGATCCGGTCGCGCTGGATTGGGCCATGTCCTATCGGGTCAACGCGGGGCTCGGCGACATCGCTTTCTTTGGACCGGGTTTGGGCTCCTCGCTCGATCCGTCGACCCCGCCGGAGAAGAACGACACCAACAAGTACGGGGCCGGCCAGTGGACGCGGGTGCTCATCGACGCCACCCGTAGCTGGGAGATCGAGCCTCGCGCGGAATGGGGCGGGCGCCGCTTCCCGCCGACCGATCGGTTATCGCCCGAGCTGGAATCCAAAATTGCCGGCCGGTGGGAAGAGTACGGGATCGGCATCCCGTACCTCGACGACGAAGGACGCGAAATGCTGACGCTGCAAAAACTCAGCAAGCGAATGCCGGAGGTGTAGAGAGGCGATGACGGATGTTGCGGTAAGCGTCGCGTTACCACCGTCGATCGAGTCGGCTCAGCACATTGCCTCAGCGGAGAAACTTGGCTATCGGCGCGCCTACTGTTACGACAGTCCGTTCGGTGGTGATGACGTCTGGCTGGCCTTGCACCGCGCCGCCGAGCGGACGACGACGATTGAGCTGGGTCCCGCGGTACTGATTCCGACACAGCGTCATCCGTTGGTCAACGCCGCAGAGACCGTCTCACTGCACCGAGTGGCACCCGGACGCATTCTGACGTCGTTCGGCACAGGATTCTCCAGCCGCGCGGCCATCGGCCAGCCCCCGATCGCATGGTCGTACATGGAGGCCTATATCCGTGCCTACCAGGCGCTGTTGGCCGGCGAGGTGGTCGACTGGGAAGGTGCGGCCATAAAATTGATGCTCAGCTCATCGCAATCGGAGGTGCTGCCCCTGCGAATCCCGTTGCTGCTGGCGGCAACCGGTCCCAAGGGTGCAGGCGTCGCCAAGCGGGTCGGCGCCGACGGGATCATCTCGATGTTCAATGTCGTGCCCGGACAGCGTGATTTTGCGCGCACAGTGGTAGCGACAATGGGCACCGTACTCGACGAAGGGGAGAGCCTGGCAGACGAACGGGTCCGCTCGGCGGTGGGTGCCCCCTGGGCGGCGGCATATCATTTCGTCTACACCACGCAGGGTGCCGACGCGTTGCGCGAGATGCCGGGTGGCGCAGCGTGGTTGGACGTGATCGAGCGGATCCCGCAACGCCTGCGCCACTTACACATTCACCAGGGGACCATGGTCGAGATGAACACGGCCGACATGGCGGCCTGGCATGCCGGAGGCTACGCCTCGGTTCCGTCGGTCACCCTGAGCGGATCGGCCGACGCGGTCGGGAGGGCCGTCGCGGCGATGGCGGAGGCCGGTGCCACCGAGGTCATGATCGAGCCCTCGGGACCCGACATCCCATGCGAACTCGAAAGATTCATGGCGGCCGTGCGTGGTTAGCACGGCCGGTTCGGTCGCCCCGATGGGGTCGCTGATCTGCTCGCCTTCCTTGGCGGCATAGCGCCGGCCAAATCCCTACTCGTTCGAAAGGACTCCCACGAAATGCCCGTCTACCAGTGTTACAGTCCGCCAGGACTGCTGAGCGAGTCGGCGAAGGCTCGAATCGCCGACGAGATCACCACCATTCACACCAGCGCCACCGGAGCACCGGAATTATTCGTCAACGTTCTTTTCCACGAGATCCCGGTGGGTGACTGCTTCGTTGGCCGCAAACAGGCGAGCCACTCCTACCTGTTCGGCGCCATCCGCCACGGGCGCGATGCCGCGACCCGCCAAACGATGCTGCGCGAATTCTCGCGGATGTGGAGTCGTGCCACCGGCCAGTCTGAAGCCGAATTTCTCGTCGCGTTGACCGAAGTCGACCCGGCAAATGCAATGGAGGCTGGATTGGTTTTGCCTGAGCCTGGTCGCGAACAGGAGTGGTTCGACGAGAACCGGGTCAGATTGACGCAAATGGGGATGGCGCTCTGACGCGCCCGGCGCAGTCCTGTCAGCGAACGCCGGGCCGCTCACCCCGCTGAGCGCGCGATTTGGTCGCCGTGACACCGGTTCGGTAACCTGGCATTCACCAACGCGGGGTGGAGCAGCTCGGTAGCTCGCTGGGCTCATAACCCAGAGGTCGCAGGTTCGAAT
>Ga0164242_10009079_pt1 | contig 10757 bp, 9 predicted proteins | sample OricomgcompostMG_FD_108783 | JGI IMG/M metagenome (GOLD analysis project Ga0164242, IMG submission 108783) | Miracle-Growth compost microbial communities from Emeryville, California, USA - Original compost - Miracle growth compost (MG) ... | reverse complement strand
CGGCGCCATCACCGTGGCGAACCTCGTGGCGTTCATCCTGTTCCTGTTCATGATGATCCTGCCGCTCGGGCAGGCGTTCGGCGCGTTCACGTCGGTGAACTCGGCGCTCGGCGCGCTCGGGCGCATCCAGGAGATCGTCGACCTGCCGAGCGAGGACGCGAGCGACCTGCCGCCCGAGCAGCGTGCCGTGATGGTTGGGCCTGCGAATGCCGCCGTGAATCCGGATGCCCCGGCCATCGCCTTCGACGACGTGCGGTTCGCGTACCCCGACGCGGTAATCGCGGCCCGGAGCTCGCGCGACGACGACGTCAAGGATGCGGAGAAGTCGGCAGAAGGCGCATCCGGGCGCGAACGAGGTCGACGCGCCGCGCCCGTGGCCGAGGAGGCACTCGAGGCGTTCGAGGGACGCGACGTCGTCGCGGAGGCGGAAGCCGTCGCGGGCGGCGTCTCGGTGACCGGACTGACGGCATCCGATACCAGCGTTCCGGAGGAGGGCGTGCTGCATGGCGTGAGCTTCGCGGCTCCGCGCGGCAAGCGCACGGCGCTTGTCGGCCCGTCCGGGGCCGGCAAGAGCACGATCCTCGCGCTGATCGAGCGGTTCTACGACCCGGAGAGTGGTGTGATCTCGATGGGCGGCCTGGACATCCGCACCCTCGACCGCACCGAGTTGCGTGCACAGATCGGCTACGTGGAGCAGGATGCGCCGGTGCTGGCCGGTTCGATCCGCGACAACCTCACACTCGCGACGCCGAACGCGACCGACGCGCAGTGCATCGACGTGCTGCACGCGGTGAACCTCACCGAGGTGCTGGAGCGCAGCCCGCTCGGCCTGGACGCGCCGGTCGGCGAGGATGGCGTCATGCTCTCCGGCGGCGAGCGCCAGCGGCTCGCGATCGGCCGGGCGCTGCTGGCCGCACCGCCCATCCTGCTGCTCGACGAGTCCACCTCGAGTCTGGACGGACGCAACGAACAGCTCATGCGCGACGCGATCGACGCTGTCGCGGAGGATCGCACGCTGATCGTCATCGCGCACCGGCTCTCGACCGTGGTCGACTCCGATCAGATCGTGGTGCTCGAGAAGGGGCGCGTCGTGGGTGTCGGCACGCACTCGGAGCTCGTGGAGTCCACGCCGCTCTACCGAGAGCTGGCGAAGCACCAGCTGTTGGTGTGACGCCCTATTCGACGGCTTCCGCCGACAGGCGGGACGCCGCGGTCACCATGTGGGCAGCCATCGCGGATGCCGCGGCGTCGTCGTCTGAGGACTGGATGGCGCGGAAGATCCGGTCGTGCTCCACGACCGCCGCCTCGGCCTCGTCCTCGCTCGACACCGCGCGATCCGCATAGACCTGGAGAAGCGATCGCACAACGTGCAGCATGTCGATGAGCGCCGCGTTCCCCGCCGCGTTCGCGAGGCCCTGATGGAACTCGCGGTCGGCTGCGGCGAACTTCTTCAGGTCGTGCGTCGCCACGCGCATCCGCTCGAGCTGAGCGGACAGCGCTGCCTTGGCCGCATCGTCAGCGCGGATGGCGGCCAGTCGCGCCACGTAGATCTCCAGCCCTGAGCGCAGCTCGAGAAGCTCGCCGGTGTTGCGCTCGCCGATCAGCAGACCCCAGCGAAGGGTCTGCGGCAGCAATTCGCTCGCCGTACCACGCAGGTAGGTGCCCGAGCCGGGCCTCACGTCGACGATGCCGAGGATCTCCAGTGCGGCGAGCGCCTCCCTGACCGCCGAGCGTCCGACGCCGAGGCTTTCGGAGAGCTGTCGCTCCGGCGGGAGTCGAGTTCCCGGTTCGATCGACCCACTCGTGAAGAGCTCGAGCAGCCGACGCGCGACCTCGGAGACCGGCGTTCCACTGGGCAGCTGGCCGAGCGCCGCAGCGATGTCGACGGCGGATCCATCGGAATACGCGGGCATGCGAACAACCTAACAGCGGTCCGGCGGCTGGATGGAAGCACGCGCGCTCGCCTTGCAATTGGTCAACCGGTTTGTCACACTGGGAATGGCGGACGGCGCCTGCCGTACCTCACGACCACCGCCCTTTCCAGGAGTCAACGTGGACCAGAACCAGCTCGACACCTCGGCCGTAGCGCGCTCCGCGATCCGCAAGGTCGCTGTTCGCCTCGTGCCGTTCGTCGCCCTGATGTTCTTCATCAACTACCTCGACCGCACCGCGATCGGCTTCGCCGCACCCAACGGCATGAACGGCGACCTCGCACTCTCCGCCGCCCAGTTCGGCTTCGCGTCAGGTGTGTTCTTCGTGGGCTACATCCTGCTCGAGGTGCCGTCCAACCTTGCGCTGCACAGGTTCGGCGCCAGGCGCTGGCTCGCCCGCATCATGGTGAGTTGGGGCATCGTCGCGCTGCTGTTCACCTGGGTTCAGAACTTCGAGCAGCTGACGGCGCTGCGCTTCCTTCTCGGTGTCGCTGAAGCCGGCTTCTTCCCGGGCGCCATCCTCTTCCTCAGTCTCTGGGTTCCCTCGCAGTACCGGGGACGCATCCTCATGCTCTTCTACCTGGCGCAGCCGCTCACGACGGTCATCGGTGCTCCTCTCGCGGGCTGGCTCATCGGGCAGCACGGCGTCTTCTTCGGCCTCGAGGGATGGCGCTTCATGTACTTCGGCGTCGCCATCCCGGCGATCGTGATCGGCGTCATCGCCTGGTTCTACCTCAAAGACAAGCCGGCCGACGCCAAGTGGCTCACCCCGGCCGAGCAGACCTGGCTCACCGACGCACTGCAAAAGGAGAAGGTAGCGACGGAGGCGAGGGAGAAGCATCCGTCGATCCGCATGGCCTTCTCCAGCGGACGCGTCTGGCTGCTGTCGTTCATCTACTTCGGGTTCATTTACGGCCTTTACGCACTGGCCTTCTTCCTGCCGACCATCATCGGGGGCTTCCAGGAGGAGTTCGGCACCTCGTTCGACGTCTTCCAGAAGGGCCTCATCACCGCCATCCCCTATCTGCCCGCTGCGATCGTCATGTACTTCTGGTCGCGGGATGCCTCGAGGCGCGGGCTGAAGACCTGGCACATCGTCGTTCCCGCGATCGCCGGCGCGGTGTCTATCCCCTTGGCGCTCTTCACCGGCTCCCCCGCGGCCACGATCGCGGTCATCACGGTCACGGCGTGCGCCATCTTCGCCGCCCTGCCCAACTTCTGGACGCTCCCGACGCGGTTCCTCACCGGCGTCGCTGCGGCAGCGGGCGTCGCGCTCATCAACACCATCGGCAACCTGGCGGGCTTCAGCGCACCGTACATCACTGGCCTCCTGGCCGACTTGACCAAGAACGGCAAGGGCGAGCCGCAGTACGTCGTTCCGATGATCGTGGTGGGCGCGTTCATGCTGCTGTCGGCCGTGCTCATGGTGCTGCTGGCACGCAGCGGCAGGCAGCGGGATGCCGTACCCGCCGCTGCCGACCTGGAGGCGGCCGCGTCATGACCAGGCTCTGGAACGACCCCGCCGACTTCACCGACGAGCTGATCGCCGGCTTCGTCGCGGCGAACGCGCGGTACGTGCGGCGGGTGCCGGGCGGCGTGGTGCGTTCGACCGTCGTCCCGGACGGCCAGGTAGCCGTCGTGATCGGCGGCGGCTCCGGCCACTACCCGGCGTTCGGCGGACTGGTCGGGCGGGGTCTCGCGCACGGCGCGGCGATGGGCAACCTGTTCGCGTCGCCGTCGGCCCAGCAGGTGGCATCCGTCGCCAGGGCCGCGGATGCCGGTGCCGGCGTGCTATACAGCTACGGCAATTACGCGGGAGACGTGCTCAACTTCGACGCGGCGCAGGAGCGCCTCCGTTCCGAAGGGATCGCGTGCGAGACGGTCACGGTGACCGACGACGTCTCGTCGGCACCGGCATCCGAGCGGCACAAGCGTCGCGGCATCGCGGGCGATCTGACCGTGTTCCGCGCCGCCGCAGCCGCCGCGGAGGCTGGGTACGACCTCGCCGAAGTGGCGCGCGTCGCACGACTGGCCAACGAGCGCACCCGGTCGTTCGGCGTGGCCTTCACCGGATGCACCCTGCCGGGCGCTGAAGCGCCGCTGTTCAGTGTTCCGGAGGGGCGGATGGCCGTGGGCCTCGGTATCCACGGCGAGCCCGGGATCGATGAGACGGACATCCCGACCGCCGACGGCCTCGCCGAGTTGCTCGTGGCCCGGCTGCTGGCCGAGCGGCAGGACGGCGCGGACGGACGGGTCGTGCCGATCCTGAACGGGCTCGGATCACTGAAATACGAGGAGCTGTTCGTCGTCTACCGCCGCATCGCCGAACTCCTCGGCGACGCGGGGCTGGAGATCGTCGACCCGCACGTGGGCGAGTACTGCACCTCGTTCGACATGGCGGGAACCTCGCTGACCCTGTTCTGGCTGAACGATGAGCTCGCCCGACTGTGGGAGACGCCCGTGGACACGCCCGCGTATCGCCGCGGTGCGGTCGCACCCCGCGCGCAACGCGCGACCGAGGACCGGGCCGTCGATGAACAAGAGGCCGTCCCTCCCGCCGACGACGCCTCCCGGGAGTGCGCCGCCACCGTTCGGACCGTGCTCGAGACGATCGTCACGACGATCGACGCGAACGCGGACGAGCTCGGCCGCATCGATGCGATCGCCGGCGACGGCGACCACGGCATCGGAATGCAGCGCGGCGCCCATGCGGCCCTGGCGGCCGGCACCGCAGCCGTCGAGGCGGGAGCCGGAGCCGGCACGGCCCTGAGCCGGGCAGCCGATGCGTGGGCCGATCGGGCGGGTGGGACCTCCGGCGCGCTGTGGGGCGTCATCCTGAACTCCGTCGCCGCCCGGCTGGGCGACAACGGGACGCCGGCTCCGCGCGACATTGTCGCCGGAGTCGCCGCGAGCGCCTCCAGCGTGATGGCGTACGGCAAGGCTGAAATCGGTGACAAGACCATGGTCGATGCGCTGGTTCCGTTCGCCAGGGAGCTGAATGCTGGGGTCGGAGCCGGGGAGACCCTGCCCGATGCCTGGCGCAATGCCGCGAACTTCGCCACGCGCGCTGCCGCCGCCACAGCCGACCTCCTGCCGCGCATGGGACGAGCCCGCACGCACGGCGAGCACGCTCTCGGCGTTCCGGACCCGGGCGCTCGCTCCCTCGCGCTGATCGCGACCGCGATCGGCGATGTACTCCGTTACCGCGACCGGAAGGAAGGTGACCGATGAGCAAGTCCAGCACCACGAACGAGCCCCTGCGCATCGTCGTCGGAGCCGACGATGCCGGCTTCGACTACAAGGAGATCCTGAAGCGCGACCTCGAGGGCAACCCGGGCGTCGCATCCGTTGTGGACGTAGGGGTGAATGCCGACGGTCACACCCCGTACCCGAAGGTCGCGATCGCCGCGGCGGAGCTGGTGGCCGCCGGCGAGGCCGACCGTGCCCTGCTGATCTGCGGAACCGGGCTCGGAGTCGCGATCTCCGCGAACAAGGTGCCCGGCATCCGTGCCGTCACTGCGCACGACTCGTTCTCGGTGGAGCGCTCCGTGCTCTCCAACAACGCGCAGGTGCTCACGATGGGTCAGCGAGTCGTGGGCATCGAGCTCGCCCGCCGGCTCGTGCGCGAGTGGCTCACGTACCGGTTCGACACGTCGTCGGCCTCTGCCGACAAGGTGGCCGTGCTCACGGAGTACGAGTCGACGGGAAGCTGCTGAGCGGATGCGACGGGTCACGGTGGGGGTCAGCCTGAAGGCGTACTTCGGGCGGCAGCAGGCACGCGACTGGTTCGACGACGTCGCCGGGCGCGTTCGAAGCCACGCCGCCGTGCGTGACGGACTCGTCGAGATGTTCGTCATCCCCAGCTACCTGCAGATCGACGATGCCCTGGCCGCCTTCGCCGGGACCGGCGTCGCCGTCGGCGCGCAGGATGTCTCTGCGCATCCTCGCGGCGCGTATACCGGTGAGGTCACGGCCGCCGAACTCGCGGAGACCGGCGTCACCTGTGTCGAGGTCGGCCACGCGGAACGGCGCCGGCTCTTCGGCGAGACCGACGAGGTCGTGGCGGCGAAGGCCGCTGCCGCCCTGTCCGCGGGGCTCGTTCCCGTGCTGTGCGTCGGCGAGACGGAACGAGCGGATGCCCGCACCGCGGCCACCACGACCATCGCCCAGCTGCGCGCCGACCTCGAACCCGCCCCGGCCGGCCCTGTCGTCGTGGCGTACGAACCGGTGTGGGCGATCGGTGCACCAGAACCGGCCGACCCGGACCACATCAGCACCGTCACTCGCGCGCTCATGGCGGAACTCGACGAACCGGCAAGGGCCGAGAGCGTCGTCATCTACGGCGGATCCGCCGGGCCCGGCCTGCTCGCCCGGCTCGGCGACGACGTCGACGGCCTCTTCCTCGGCCGGTTCGCCCATGACCCCGATGCGCTGGTCGCCGTCATCGACGAGGCGGCCGCGCTCTCCGAAGGCAGGAGCGCCGCGTGATCGGCCTGGGCACATACGCCTTCTTCTGGCAGCACTCGGACCGCGCCCCGGAGCCGCTCTCGCTCGTCGGCGCCTTCGAGGCGACCCGCGAACTCGGCGTCGAGCTGTTTCAGATCTGCGACTACGCACCGCTGGAGACGATGTCCGAGCGCGAGATCGCGAACGCCGCCGCGGCGGCACGAGATCTTGGTCTGACGGTCCAGCTCGGCACGAAGGGTGTCGACACCGAGCGGCTCGACCGCTACCTCCGGCTGGCGAACGCGTTCGATGCCGTGCTCGTGCGCAGCATGCTGTTCGGCCCGGACTCCCGGCCCTCGGCCGCCGAAGCCGCTGAGCAGCTCAGGCGAGTGCTGCCGTCTTACGAGGCATCCGGAGTCTCGCTCGCGCTGGAGACTTACGAACAGGTCGCGACCGCGGAGCTCGTCTCGCTCGTCGAGGGGATCGGCAGCCCGCGCCTCGGCATCTGCCTCGACCCGGCCAACGTGGTCGCTCGGCTTGAACTTCCCCGCGAGTGCGTCGAGCTCACGGCGCCGCACGTGAACAACGTGCATGCCAAGGACTTCGCGTTCGACCGTCAGCCCGGCTGGGTCGGATTCACCTACTCCGGCGCGCCGCTGGGAGCCGGGCTGCACGACTATCCGCACCTGCTGCGCACGGTAAGGCCGCGAAACCGCGGTATCGACGAGATCGTCGAGCACTGGCTGCCCTGGCAGGGCGACGCCGAGACCACCATCCGAACCGAGCGGGACTGGACCCGCACCGCCGTGGAATACCTGAGGAGCACCACATGACCACCACGACCAGCACCCACGCCATCGCCGTCATCGGAGCGGGCGGCAAGATGGGCATGCGGGTGTCGAACAACCTCGCGCGCACCGACCACACGGTCCGGTACGTGGAGAACTCCCCCGCAGGGCAGCAACGCACCCTCGACGCCGGTCGCGAGTTGACGGATGCCCCGACCGCCGTCGCCGACGCCGACATCGTCGTGTTCGCCGTGCCCGACCTGGCGCTGCAGTCGGTGACCGCAGAGCTCGTCCCGCAGATGAAACCGGGCTCGATCGCGCTGACGCTCGACCCCGCCGCCGCGTACGCCGGGCTGCTGACAGAGCGCGACGACGTCGTGCGCGCGGTCGCGCATCCGTGCCACCCGTCGATCTTCCTGAAGCGCACGACGGAGGAGGAGTACGCCGACACGTTCGGCGGCATCGCCGCCCCGCAGGATGCTATCGCCGCCATCGAGTCGGACGACCCGGAGAAGAAGGCGGTGCTGGATGCGACGGTGCGCGCCATCTACGCCCCCGTCGTCGACGTGCACTACGTGACAGTGAAGCAGCTCGCCCAGCTCGAGCCGACGCTCGTCGAGACCGTGGCCTGCATGATCGGCTCGCTCCTCAACGAGGCGCTGCAGGAGGCTGTGAACACGATGGGCGTTCCGGAAGACGCCGCGCGCAGCATCCTCTACGGCCACACCCAGGTCGCCCTCGCGAACGGTCTGCGGGGCGACAATCCCTTCAGCGACGCGTGCCTTATCGCGATGGACTACGGCCGCCAGAGCATCATCAAGGAGGACTGGAAGAAGATCTTCCGCGACGACGAGCTCGACAAGAACCTTGCCAAGATGCTGCACCTCGACCACATCGAGCGCTGACGACGACATGACGGCGGCATCCGAGAACGGGTCAGCGCCCTGGGTCGTCGCGGGTGAGCTCTGGGGCAGCGGCGAATGGTCGGCTGAGCTCGACGGTGCGGGGATCGCAGGAGTTCGGTTCCGCGACACGCTCGTGCTGACCGGCGTCCGCGCCGTCGTTCGGGATCACGACTGGAACACGTGTGCTCTCGAGGTCGACGCGAAGGAGCAGATCGGGAGCTCCCTGCGCCTGACGCTGCGATGCCCCGAACCGGGCGTGCAGCTCGAGGGCTCGCTCGAGTTCGATGCCTCGGGTCGAGCATTGAGCGTCGCGCTCGACCTCACGGTGGGCACTGACTTCGAGACGAATCGCGTCGGACTCGTGGTGCTGCATTCCGCCTCGCTGAGCGGCACAGAGCTCACCGTGGAGCACACCGACGGCTCCGTGCAGCGAACCGCATTCCCGGGCGCGGTCAGCCCTCGCCAGCCGGTCTTCGACATCGTCGCGCTGACCTGGTGTGCAGGCGACTTGGACGCGGCGCTGCGATTCGACGGCGACGTGTTCGAGATGGAAGACCAGCGCAACTGGACGGATGCCTCGTTCAAGACGTACAGCAGGCCGCTGGCTCTCCCCTTCCCGTACCTGCTCGGGACCGGCTCACGTGTGCGGCAGACCGTGCGGCTCGAGGTGGAAGAGGGCTCGCCCCAGCGAGCCGTCGCAACGGTAGGGCCGCACTCGAGTTCGCGTGACCGCATCGTGCTCGACGCAGACGGCACGTTTCCAGCGATCGGGCTCGGCGCATCCACCGCACCCGATCCCGCGCCGCGGGCGAACGCCCCGATCGGATCGTTCCGCGTGGTCGAGCTGGACCTCGCGACCCCGAACTGGCCGGCCGCGCTGGATCGTGCCGCGTCGAGCGGCCTCCCCCTCGATGTGCGCCTCGTGCTCGACGATGACCATCCGCACTCGCTCGACGACGCCGCGCGGATGCTCGCCGGGTTACGTCTGGTGCGCGTCGCAGCGTTCAACCGCGCCGGGCCCGCACGTCACGTCTCGGACGCTCCCGCGGTGGCCGCACTCCGCGACGCCCTCGCACAGGCCGGCGTCAGCAGCCCGGTCGTGGGAGGTGCCCGCTCGCACTTCACCGAACTGAACCGGGAACGTCATCGCCTGCCGCGCGACCTCGACGGCGTGGTGTTCGCTACCACTCCCCTCTTCCACGAGCTCGGCACCCGTCAGCTCGTGCGCTCGCTCGCCATGCAGCGCATCGTCGCTGCACAGGCCGTGGCGGAGAACGCCGATGCGCCGGTTCACGTCGGCCCGGTCACCCTGCGTCCGCGGTTCAACGACGTGGCCACCTCGCCTCAGCCGCACGCGACCGGCACGACGTTGCGCGACGGCTACGGCGCCCAGTTCGCTCACGCGGACGATCCACGTCAGACCGCGCCGGAACTGGCCGCCTGGACGATCGCCAGCGCCGCCGCCCTCGCCGTGCCGGGCGTGGCGAGCCTCACGTACTACGAGGAGTGGGGCCCGCGCGGCATCACGGATGCCGGTGGTACCGAATACCCGGTGGCGGCCGCGGTGCGTCCTCTCGCGGAACTCTCCGGAGCGCAGCTTCTGCACGGCGACTCGGCCGACGGCCTTATCTGGGCGATCGGCGCGCGCTCAGGCGAGCGGGAGACGCACCTCGTGGCGAATCTCGACGATCGGCGACGCGAGGTGGCGGTCGTCACCGACTCCGCGAGCACGAGCGTGGTCGTCGACGCCGGATCGTGGCGCCGTGCCGGCTGACACGGCGCGTCTGCGCTCAGCGCCAGTCGTGGTCGGCGGAGAAGCCGAGTTCCCGCTGGATCTTGCGCGTGGAGACGAGCGACTCGAACTCGCCGAGATCGTCGGCCACCGGCGTACCCGGGAACCATGCGGCCGCGAGTTGCCGCGAAGGGATGCGCGACGCGGAGGTGGGGGCCGCGACGTTGTAGACCCGGAATCCGGGCTCCGGCTTGGCCAGCGCGAGCGCCACCGCCTTCGCACCGTCGCGCGCGTCGACCCACGTACCGATCAGATCGCGGCGATAGCCAGGGTCGGCGGCCCGCTCGAAGGTGCCGTACTCGTCTTCGGCGACGACGTTGGTGAACCGCAGTGCCGTGATGGCGGCATCCTCACGCCATCCGGCGAGCTGCGCGGCGATGGCCTCCTCGGCGACCTTGCCCAGTCCGTACGTGTTGTTCGCCTTCGTGAACGTCTCGTCGACGGGCAGCGCGGGCGGTGCCTCATCGAACGGGAAGCCCATCACCGTGATGCTGGAGGCGAACACTATGCGGTCGATTCCGGCACGATGCGCCGCGAACATCACGTTGAAGGATGCCGTCACGTTGTTGTGGAACGTCGTCGCGTCGGGCACGATGCCGTTCACCGGAACGGCAGCGAGATGCACGAGAGCGTCGAGGCCATCGTGTCGCGCAGTGACCGACAGCAGGGCGTCGAGCGTCTGGCCGTAGTCACCCAGGTCGACACGTGTGAACCCCGGACCGACGGGTCCTGCAAGATCGAACCCCACGACGCGATGGCCCTCCTCGCGAAGACGCGCAACGGTGGCTCGCCCGAGTTTGCCGCCGCTGCCCGTGACCCCGATGATCATGCCCGCTAGGCTATTGCATATTCATTCGACACTGCAAGAAATGTAGGAACATGTCGGTCGCCATCG
>Ga0164242_10009078_pt1 | contig 10758 bp, 8 predicted proteins | sample OricomgcompostMG_FD_108783 | JGI IMG/M metagenome (GOLD analysis project Ga0164242, IMG submission 108783) | Miracle-Growth compost microbial communities from Emeryville, California, USA - Original compost - Miracle growth compost (MG) ... | reverse complement strand
GCGGGTCAAGGACACCTTCTTCAACTGGCACGACGTCACCGCCTCGTTCCCGGCGATCATCAAGGGCTTCTGGACCAACGTCCGGATGTTCCTCGCCGCCGAGGTGCTCATCCTCATCGTCGGGACCGTGGTCGCCGTCGTCCGGCAGAGCCGGACCCCGTGGCTGACGCCGGTGAGGATCGCCGCGGTGCTCTACACCGACCTGTTCCGCGGAGTGCCGACGATCCTGGTGGTCTACTTCTTCGGGCTCGGCATCCCCGCACTGCGGCTCAGCGGGGTGCCCAGCAGCGCGTTCTGGCTGGCCACGTTCGCGCTGGTCGCCTCGTACGGCGCGTACGTGGCCGAGGTGATCCGCTCCGGGATCGAGTCGATCCACCCCTCCCAGCTCGCCTCGGCCGATGCCCTGGCGCTGTCCCGGACCCAGACCATGCGGCACGTGATCCTGCCCCAGGCGTACCGCCGGGTGCTGCCGCCGCTGCTCAACGACTTCGTGTCGCTGCAGAAGGACACCGCGCTGGCCTCGCTGGCGCTGGTCTTCGAGTCCACGTTCGCGGCGATGGACTACTCCAACTACCACTTCTCCTACACCGGCCTGACGGTCTCGGCGGTGCTGTTCGTGCTGCTCACCATCCCGATGGCCCGGTTGACGGACTGGCTCTCCGCCCGCGCGCGACGACGGGAGTTCGGCCGGTGAATCAGCTCCTCGAGGTCGCCCACCTGCGCAAGTCCTACGGCGAGCATCTCGTCCTCGACGACATCTCTCTGGCGGTCGACCAGCACCAGGTGATCTGCCTGATCGGCTCCTCCGGCTCCGGCAAGTCGACGCTGCTGCGCTGCATCAACCTGCTCGAGGACATCGACGACGGCGTGATCTGCTTCGACGGGCGCGAGATCAGCGATCCGCGCATCCGACCGCGCGAGGTGCGCCGTGAGATCGGGATGGTCTTCCAGGCCTACAACCTCTTCCCGCATCTCTCCGTCCTCGCGAACTGCGTGCTGGCGCCGATGAAGGTGGCGGGGCTGAGCCGCGCGGACGCCGAGGAGCGTGCTCGCGGGCACCTGGCGAGATTCGGCCTCGCCGATCTCGCCGACGCCCACCCCGACCGGCTGTCCGGCGGCCAGCAGCAGCGAGCCGCCCTCGTACGCGCTCTGTGCACCCAGCCCCGGCTGCTGCTCCTCGACGAGATCACCGCCGCCCTCGACCCCGAGCTCGTCGGCGAGGTGCTCGAGATCGTGCGCGCGGAGGCCGCGGCGGGGATGACGATGATCCTCGCCACGCACGAGATGGACTTCGCCCGCGAGGTCGCCGACCAGGTGTGCTTCCTCGACAACGGCCGGATCCTCGAGCAGGGCACCCCCGCCGAGATCTTCGGCAACCCCCGTGAGGAGCGCACTCGGCAGTTCCTCGCGCGGGTGTTGTCGCGATAGTCCGGCACGTCTCAACGGTTCGGTGCGGTCCTGATGCGTTGAGGCGTGACGGACTATCCCGTCGTACGCACGATGACAGTGAATCTGTCATGATCGCGGCCATGAGTCTCGAGCTTGGCGCGAAGACGGGTCCCCTCAAGGGTGTGAAGGTCGTGGAGCTGGCCGGGATCGGCCCGGGCCCGCACGCCTGCATGATCCTGGCGGACCTGGGCGCCGACGTGATCCGGATCGACCGGCCCACGGGAGCGACGATCGGCGGCGGCAGCACCGACATCCTCAACCGCGGCCGGCCCAGTGTCGCGCTCGACCTCAAGGATCCGCGCGCGATCGGCACCGTCCTCGCGCTCGTCGAGCAGGCCGACATCCTCATCGAGGGGATGCGCCCCGGCGTCACCGAGCGCCTCGGCCTCGGCCCGGACGAGTGCCTGGCCCGGAACCCGAGGCTCGTCTACGGCCGGATGACCGGCTGGGGCCAGGACGGTCCGTGGTCGCAGGCGGCCGGCCACGACATGAACTACATCTCGATCACCGGCGCGCTCCACGGTCTCGGCCAGGACGAGGCACGTCCACACTTCCCGATGAACTTGGTCGGCGACTTCGGTGGCGGCTCGACCTACCTCGTCATCGGCGTGCTCGCCGCGCTTCTCGAGGCGAGGGTCTCCGGTGCCGGACAGGTCGTCGACGCCGCGATCGTGGACGGCACCGCCCACCTCAATGCCATGGGTGCGGCCTTCCTCGTGAGCGGACTGCAGGGCGACGGCCGCCTGTCCGGGCTGCTCGACGGTGGCACGCCCTACTACGACATCTACGAGACCGCTGACGGCAAGCACATGTCGGTCGGGGCGCTGGAGCCCCAGTTCTACGACGAGCTGATCCGTCTCCTCGGCGTGGAGGCGCCCGACCGCTACGACCCGAAGAACTACCCGCTGCTCAAGCAGGTGCTCACCGACGCGTTCAAGCAGCGCACCCAGGCGCAGTGGTGCGAGGTCTTCGACGGCACCGACGCGTGCGTCGCACCCGTCCTGCCGCTCAAGGAGGCGTTCACCCACCCGCACATGGCGGCGCGGGAGGTCTTCGTCGAGAGGGACGGGATCACCCAGCCCGCGCCGGCTCCGCGGTTCTCCCGCACCGCACCGTCGCTGACCACCGGCCCCGACGTGACCGGCCAGCACACCCGCGACGCGCTCACCGCGTGGGGCATCGAGGATGTGGACACCCTGATCGAGGACGGCGTCGCCATCCAGGCGGGATGACGCCGCCATCCTGAGTGCCGGCCGCCCGGCCACCGGTTCGCGGGACTCCCCCGGCTACGGCACCATGGGGGCGTGACCGTCAGACCGCTCTCCGCCTCGCTGCTGTGGGCGGCCGCGGTCTCGACGGTGCTGGTCGTGCTGATCTGCGGCCTGATCGGCAGCGTGATCTCGGTCGTCGTGGCGTTCGGGCACAACTCGCACGAGTTCCACGATTTCCACGTCCACAACGCGCTCCTGCTCGTGACCGCGGCGACCGTGGGTGCGGTCGTCGTCTTCAGCCTGGCCAGCATGCTGTGCGTGGTCGTGCTGCGGCTGTTCGCAGACGTACGCAACTGGCCGCCGATGTGGCAGGGCATCGCCGGCGTCGGACTCGCACTGGCCGTCGGACCCGCGCTCGGCTCGGTCCTCGGCAGCCTGGTCTCGGTCATCGCGGCCTGACCGCGACCTGACTGGTGGCTCCCGTCCGCGGCCGGGAGGTGATGCGGGCCACAACGCGTCCCCGACCATTGACGTTGACAGTTCTACTGTCACAATGGGTCTGTCGCCGCGCGCTCGTACGCGTCGCCGGCGCGCCCACCCGAACGAAACGAAAGTTGTGTCACCCATGTGCACTGAAGCGTTCGTCTACGACGCCATCCGGACTCCCCGGGGCAAGGGCAAGAAGGACGGCAGCCTGCACGAGGTCAAGCCCGTCGACCTCGCCATCGGCCTCCTCGACGCGATCCAGGAGCGGAACCCCTCCCTCGACGTCAACCGGGTCGACGACGTCGTGCTCGGCGTCGTCTCGCCCATCGGCGACCAGGGTGGCGACATCGCCAAGACCGCAGCGCTCGCGGCCGGCTACCCCGAGACGGTCGCCGGCGTGCAGCTCAACCGCTTCTGCGCCTCCGGTCTCGAGGCTGTCAACCAGGCCGCTTCGCGCGTGCGCGGCGGCTTCGAGGACCTGATCTTCGCCGGCGGCGTCGAGTCGATGAGCCGGGTGGCGATGGGCTCCGACGGTGGCGCGTGGGCCTCCGACCCCGCGACCGCGTTCAAGAGCTCGTTCGTGCCGCAGGGCATCGGCGCCGACCTGATCGCGACGCTGGAGGGCTGGAGCCGCGAGGACGTCGACACGTTCGCGGTCGAGTCCAACCACCGCGCTGCGAAGGCGTGGGCGGACGGCCGCTTCGCCAACTCGATCGTCCCGGTCAAGGACGCCAACGGCGTCGTCGTGCTCGACCGCGACGAGTTCATCAAGCCCGAGTCGAGCGTGGAGGGCCTGGCCAAGCTCAAGCCGAGCTTCGCCGGCATCGGGGCCGAAGCGGGCTTCGACGACGTGGCACTGGAGAAGTACCACTGGGTCGAGCGGATCGACCACGTCCACCACGCCGGCAACAGCTCCGGCATCGTCGACGGCGCCGCCCTCGTCGCCATCGGCAACGAGCAGGTGGGCAAGGACCTCGGCCTGACGCCGCGCGCCCGGATCATCTCCGCCGCGGTGTCCGGTGCCGATCCGACGATCATGCTCACCGGGCCCGCGCCCGCGGCCCGCAAGGCGCTCGCCAGGGCGGGCCTCAAGACCGAGGACATCGACCTGTTCGAGATCAACGAGGCGTTCGCGGCGGTCGCGATGCGGTTCATGCGCGACATGGGCATCTCCGAGGAGATCACCAACGTCAACGGCGGCGCGATCGCGATGGGCCACCCGCTCGGTGCGACCGGCGCGATGATCCTCGGCACACTCATCGACGAGCTCGAGCGCCGCGACCTCAAGCGGGGTCTCGCCACGCTCTGCGTCGGCGGCGGCATGGGCATCGCCACGATCGTCGAGCGCGTCTGACCCGCGGACCCGAACCCGAGAACAGGACTTTGAAGAAGATGACTGACACTGCAACTCAGACCGCGGTCCGCTACGAGTTGGACGCCGACGGCATCGTCGTGCTCACCCTCGACGACCCGACCGCCGGCGCCAACACGATGAACGACCTCTACAAGGAGTCGATGCACGCCGCCGTCGAGCGGCTCTACGCCGAGGCCGACAGTGTGACCGGCGTCGTGATCACGTCGGCGAAGAAGACCTTCTTCGCCGGCGGCAACCTCAAGAACATGATGCTCGCCGGACCGGACGACGCCGAGTCCGTGTTCCGCATGGGCGAGGACATCAAGGCCGACCTGCGCAAGCTCGAGCTCTTCGGCAAGCCCGTCGTGGCCGCGATCAACGGCGCCGCCCTCGGCGGCGGCCTCGAGATCACTCTGGCCTGCAACCACCGCATCGCCGTCGACTCCCCGGCCGTCCAGCTGGGCCTTCCCGAGGTCACCCTCGGCCTGCTGCCCGGCGGCGGCGGCGTCACCCGCGTCGTCCGCATGCTCGGCATCCAGTCCGGCCTGATGGACGTCCTGCTCACCGGCCCGCGCTTCAAGCCCGCCGACGCGAAGGCGAAGGGCCTGATCGACGAGACCGTCGCGACCCAGGAGGAGCTCCTCCCCGCGGCCAAGGCGTGGATCCTGGCCAACAAGGACAACGAGGAGGCCGCGAGCAATCCCTGGGACCGCCCGGGCTACAAGATGCCCGGCGGCACTCCCAAGAGCCCGGCGCTGGCCGGCTTCCTGCCGGCCTTCCCCGCGATGCTGCGCAAGCAGGCGAAGGGCGCGGACTACCCGGCCACCCGGGCGATCATGTCGGCCGCGATCGAGGGCGCCCAGGTCGACTTCGACACCGCGAGCCGGATCGAGTCGCGCTACCTCGCGGGCCTGATCACCGGCAGCAACTCCAAGAACATGATCCAGGCGTTCTTCTTCGACCTGTCCGCGATCAACGCGGGCAAGCGGCGTCCCGCCGACGTCGAGAAGTTCACCGCCGCCAAGGTCGGCGTTCTCGGCGCCGGGATGATGGGCGCCGGCATCGCGTACGCCTGCGCCCGCGCCGGCATGGAGGTCGTGCTCAAGGACGTCTCGCAGGAGGCCGCCGACAAGGGCAAGGCCTACTCCGAGAAGCTGCTGACCAAGGCGGTCGAGCGGGGCAGGTCGACCGAGGAGAAGAAGGCCGAGTTCCTCGGCCGGATCACAGCGACGGCCGAGCCCAACGACCTCAAGGGCTGCGACCTCGTCATCGAGGCCGTCTTCGAGGACCCGTCGCTCAAGCACAAGGTCTTCGGCGAGATCGAGGACGTCGTCAACGCCGACGCGCTGCTGTGCTCCAACACCTCGACGCTGCCGATCACCGGACTGGCCGAGGGCGTGAAGCGCCCTGAGGACTTCATCGGCCTGCACTTCTTCAGCCCCGTCGACAAGATGCCGCTCGTCGAGATCATCAGGGGCGAGAAGACCTCCGACAAGGCGGTCGCCCAGGCGATCGACGTCGTGCTGGCGATGAAGAAGACCCCGATCGTGGTCAACGACAGCCGCGGCTTCTACACCTCGCGGGTCATCGGCACGATGGTCAACGAGGGCCTGGCGATGCTCACCGAGGGCGTCCACCCGATCTCCGTCGAGAGGGCGACCACGCAGGCCGGATACCCCGTCGGCACCCTGCAGCTCTCCGACGAGCTCAACATGGAGCTGATGAAGAAGATCCGGGTCGCCACCCAGGAGGCGGCCGGCGACGCGTACGCCGCCCACCCGGCCGACGGCGTCGTCGACACGATGATCGAGGCGGGCCGCCCGGGACGTCTGCGTGGTGCCGGCTTCTACGAGTATGACGAGAACGGGAAGCGTCAGGGTCTGTGGAAGGGCCTGGCCGAGCTGTTCCCGGTGGCCGACGGGCACGCCGATATCGAAGACCTCAAGGACCGCTACCTCGTGATCGAGGCGCTGGAGACGGCGAAGTGCTTCGAGGAGGGCGTCATCGAGTCCGCCGCGGAGGCCAACATCGGCGCGATCATGGGCATCGGCTACCCGCCCCTGACCGGTGGCACGGTGCAGTACATGCAGAACTTCGACGGCGCGACCGGTCGCGGCTTGAAGGGCTTCGTGGCCCGGGCCGAGCAGCTCGCGGAGAAGTACGGCGACCGCTTCAAGCCCACCGCCCGCCTCGTCGAGATGGCCGAGAAGGGCGAGTCCTTCCCGGCCTGACCACCCGCACGCACGCTGGTCGCCGAGCGTCGGATCACGTCGTGGATCACGGCGTTCGGTGATCAGTTGGCGGTCGTGTCTCCCTTTTGGGCGGTTTACGGGTAGTCTGATCGCGCTTCCACTGTGTTCGGGATTGGAAAAGTCTATGAAGAAGCAGTTCCGCGTGCTCGCGGTCGTGATTGCCGCGTTCGTCGCCATGCTCGTCGGCGCCAGCGCTGCTCAGGCGTACCCCAGCGCGGTGTTCAAGTTCACGCTGAGCAAGCACACCGTCGTCGGGACGCACACGTTCGACGCGTCGGTGTCCGCGAACGTCACCTGTTCGCAGTGGAAGATCTGGTTCCTGGATCAGTCGGCGACGATCAGTGACGCCAAGAGCGGCAGCCACACGTTCACCGCCCCTGACGTCGCCAACCGCGTGACCCGTCAGGTGCACGCCCAGTGCACCTACGACGCCAGCGCCGCGGGAGCGGGCAACGCGCTTCGGGTCGTGGCGGCCAAGTCGCCGGTCCTGACCCAGAAGGTCGTGATCCTCCCGAGGAGCGGCAGCGGCAACGGCAACGGCAACGGGAACGGGAACGGGAACGGCAACAACGGGAGCGGCCTCCCGGGCACGGGCGGTCCGGGCCTGTGGATCCCGATCGTGGCCGGCGTGCTGGTCCTCGGTGGTGCCTACACCGTGCTCCGCAACCGTCGCCGCGACGAGGACACGGGCGCTCCGGCTGCTCCGGCGGCCTGACCCGCCCCGCACCTTCCTGCGTCCCACACCTGATGTCGGGCTCCGTGTCCGGCTGGCTCACCCGCCGTCGTCTGCTGACGACGGCGGGTGTGTTGTTGTTCCTCCTCGTCGTCACCTTCGCCTGGCAGGCCGTCCGCGCGGGGATGGCATTGGGCGACGTCCGGTCCACCGCGCAACGGATCACCGTCGACCTCAACGACGGTGATCTCGACGCGGTGGATGCCGACGTCGCCACGTTGCGCAGGCAGACCCACCGGGCTGCGGGTGAGACCGACGGACCGTTGTGGAGTATCGGCGCGCACCTGCCGTTCGTCGGGCACAGCATCGATGCGGTGCGTACGACCGGACAAGTGCTCGATCGGATCGCCGACCGCAGCCTGCCGGCGCTGATCGGGCTCGCCCATTCGGTCGCCGACGGCGACCTACGGCCACGGCACGGGCGCGTCGACATCGCCGCCGTGCGCGCCCACGCGCCCGCCGTCCGCCGGGCGGCCGCTGCGGTCGACCCCCTCGCCGACCAGCTCGCCGACATCCGCACCCACGGCCTCGTCTATCCGCTCGACCGGCTGCTCCCCGACCTGCAGACCCGCGTCGCGGAGGCGAAGTCGGCGATCGACGCCACCGCCGACGCGTTCGACGTGCTGCCGACCATGCTCGGCGCAGACGGTCCGCGGCGTTATCTCCTGATCGTCCAGAACCCCGCCGAGTTGCGCTCCACGGGCGGCCTGCCGGGTTCGTTGGCAGTGCTGACGGCGAACCACGGCCGGGTGACGATGGGCGAGCAGGGCGATGCCGGCCTGTTCGGCACCGGCCCGGTGCCGGTGAAGCCGACGAAGACCGAGAAGGCTCTCTACGGCGCCGACCTGGGCAAGGACTTCCGCGATCTCACCTTCAACCCCGATTTCTCCCGAGTGGCGCAGATGGCCGCCGGGATCGCGCGCTCGGCCGGGCAGAGGGTCGACGGGGTGTTCGCCGTCGACCCGATCGCTCTCTCGTACGTCCTCGCCGGCACGGGCCCGGTCGACATCGGCAACGGCGCGTCGCTGACCTCCGCCAACGCGGCCCAGTTCCTGCTCAACACGGTCTACCAGAGCGTGCCGGACGCCAGCGCCCAGAACGACTTCTACGCCCTCGCCGCCCGCAAGACGTTCAACGCCCTCGTCTCGGGTCAGGGCGACCAGGTCCGGGCCATCCGCGGCCTGGTGCTGGCGGCTGGGCAGCACCGTGTGCTGGCGTGGTCGGCACACCCGAACGTGGCTGCGGTGATCGGGCGCAACCGGCTCTCCGGAGCGCTTCCCGGTGACACCGGTTCGATCCCCCAGGTCGGGATCTATTACAACGACGGCGTCGCGGGGAAGATCGACTTCTATCTGCGTCAGCGCACCACCGCGCGCTCGCTCGGCTGCACCGACGGCGTGCAGCGGATCCAGGTCACCACGACGCTGCGCTCGACGGTGCCGAAGGACCACCGCTCGCTCTCGTGGTTCATCACGGGCACGGGCGCGTACGCACCGAAGGGAGACATCGTGGCGCAGATGTCGCTCTATTCGCCGTGGCAGGGACACATCGAGAAGATCTCGGTCGATGGCCACGACGCGACGACGACGAGCGGACGGCAGTTCGGCCAGGAGGTCGGTTCCGTCGCCGTGCACCTGCGGCCGGGCGCATCGATGACGGTGACCTCGACGATGACGACCGGCAAGGGCCAGACCGGCAACATCAAGGTCACCTCGACGCCCGGGATGGAGCTCACCCCCGACCCGGCGACCTTCACGACAACCTGCGGATAGCGCGTCGATAGGCTCCCCACATGGACTTCTCCCCGTCTGCACGCGCCGTGGAACTCACCGATCTGGTCAGCTCGTTCGTCCGTGACGAGATCGAGCCGGTGCAGGGGGACTACCACGCTGATGTCGCCGCCGCCGCGCGGGAGGGTCAGTGGCGGGAGAGCCCGATCATGGGTGAGCTGCGCACGAAGGCGCGGGCCCAGGGCCTGTGGAACCTCTTCCTGCCCGCGGGTCACGACCAGCCGTACGCCGAGAAGTACGGCACCCACGGCGGCGCGGGGCTGAGCAACCTCGACTATGCCCCGCTGGCGGAGGCGATGGGCCGCGCGACGTTCCTCGCGCCGTACGTCTTCAACTGCAACGCCCCCGACACCGGCAACATGGAGGTGCTGCTCAAGTACGGCACCGACGCGCAGAAGGACTCGTGGCTCGATCCGCTGCTCGACGGCCGGATCCGGTCCGCGTTCGCGATGACCGAGCCGGGCGTCGCCTCCTCCGACGCGACGAACATGGCCGCGACGGCCGTGGTCGACGGAGACGAGGTGGTCATCAACGGCAGCAAGTGGTTCTCGACCGGAGTCGGCCACCCCGACTGCAAGATCCTGATCTTCATGGGCCTCTCGGATCCTGAGGCGGACCGGCACCACCGCCACACGATGGTGCTCGTGCCGATCGACACCCCCGGAGTGTCGGTCAAGCGGCTCCTCTCGACGATGAACGTCTACGACGAGCCGGTCGGGCACGGCGAGGTCACCTTCGACGATGTCCGGGTGCCGAAGAGCAACGTCCTGCTCGGCGAGGGCCGGGCGTTCGAGATCGCGCAGGGCCGCCTCGGGCCGGGTCGCGTGCACCACTGCATGCGGCTCGTCGGGCAGGCCGAGGTCGCGCTCGAACTGATGATCAAGCGGGGGCTCGAGCGCACTGCGTTCGGCAAGCCGCTGATCAAGCTCGGCGGCAACCAGGAGCGCGTGGCGGAGGCGAGGATCGCCATCGATCAGGCGCGGTTGCTGGTCCTCAACGCGGCGTGGAAGCTGGACGAGGGCGGCGCCCTCAACGCGCTCAGTGAGGTCAGCCAGATCAAGGTGATCGTGCCCACCATGGCGCAGCACATCATCGACACGGCAATGCAGTTGCATGGTGGTGGCGGCCTGTCCCAGGACTTCCCGCTGGCCGCGATGTGGACCAACGCGCGGGCGCTGCGCCTCGCGGACGGTCCCGACGAGGTGCACCGCGGGGTCATCGCCCGCCTCGAGATCGCCAAGCACCAGTCATGAGGCGGGTCCTCGTCACCGGTGGCGCCTCTGGGCTCGGTGCCGCCCTGACCGCGGCCTTCCGGGCGCGCGGGGATCAGGTGCTGGTCGCGGACATCTCGATCACCGAGCCCGGCGTCGATCAGATCCACCTCGACGTCCGCTCCGACGACGACTGGGCCGCCGCGCGCGCCTGGGTCGAGGAGCACTGGGGCGGCCTCGACATCCTGGTCAACAACGCCGGCGTCGCCGGC
>Ga0164242_10009077_pt1 | contig 10758 bp, 7 predicted proteins | sample OricomgcompostMG_FD_108783 | JGI IMG/M metagenome (GOLD analysis project Ga0164242, IMG submission 108783) | Miracle-Growth compost microbial communities from Emeryville, California, USA - Original compost - Miracle growth compost (MG) ... | reverse complement strand
TTCGAACGACGATCCTTTGGCAATGTGAAATGCAGTGGTGTTCTTCGCGCCAGGGAACGTCTCTCGGCCGTTCACTGTTCACGCGGCATTCTTAACGAATGCCGCGGCTGCAATCTCACCCGGGCTTCGCCTGGGGCTGATAGAACCGGCCCTTCAGGCCGGCGGAAGGGAGGAACCTCCCTTGCAAAGCGAATGTCGTCTGGACGGGGCTCCTCGCTTGCGCTTCGGGTTTGTATGAAATGGTGGGCACAGCGGTACCCTACAGCACTGTGACTGATCCCCTCCATCACAGGAACTAAAACCGGATCAATATCTGAACCGCAAAATGGGCCTTTTTTACCCGATTTTGCACAGGCCAGGCACAGCCCACCCTACGGCACTGTTCAGTCCCTCGGGCGGCAGGTTTACAGCGGCAGCGGGACCGGCAGGTTCGTCTCGGCACTCCGCACAATCGCCTCGGTGAACTCCATATACTGCACGCCGGCGGCAAAATCGGTGAGCCGTACCGATTCTGTTCCGCGGATGGCTCCGACAAACTCGGCTTCCACGCGCCAGCCACCACGGTCTTCTGCCGGCAGTTGGACCCGCTGCAGTTCCTTGTCTCCGACGCGGCCGCACCACAATTCTTCTTCGGCCCCCATGATGAGCTTCAGCGTTCCGCTGCGACCGTACAGGTGAATCTGCTGACCGGGACCGAACAGCGACACCCCGCTGAGGTGGTAGATACCTCGGGCACCGCCGCCGATCTGGGTGATGGCCTGAATACTTTCCGGCACGCTGACATGTTCGTTGGTCGAGTTGTGCGGCGAGGGGCGGGTGGGCTCGAAAATGGTGGTCTGGGCGAAAACCCGGGTGGGGGCGGGTATCCACCGCAGCAGGGTTTCGTGCAGCATGCCGAGCGTCAGGGCATTCAGCCCGCTGAGGCGGGTGTCTTGCCGCCAGTGCATGAAATGGGTGTAGTCCCAGTGCCGGTCGTCGACACCGATGACGACCACTTCCCGCAGTTCAGCGAGGTAGCCGTTTTTCATCAGCGTGCGGATGAACTGATCGTGCACCAGTCCGTAGGGGCAGGGAACAATCATCGCGACCAGTTCGGGGTGGGCACGAGAGGCGGCCAGCATCTGGTGTGCCTCGGCGGCATTGGCGGACATGCGGGCTTCTGTCAGCACATGCTTGCCTTCGGCCAATGCGGCGCAGGCCACTTCGCAGTGCAGATTCGGCCAGGTCCCGATACAGACCGCATCAATTTCCGGGTCTTCGATCAACGCCTGCCAGGTCGGGTACGTTTTGGGAATATCGAGTTCCCGGGCCGCCCGGGCGGTCGACTCGGGGGTCCGGTTGACCACGCCCGTCACGCTGACGCCTTCGATGGCCCGAAAACCGGGAATATGCTTCTGGCGGGTATTCGCTCCCGCACCGACAATACCGACCCGCACTGGCTGCTCTGCCATAACGCTCCGCTCCTCATCAATTTAAGCCGTGAATACCGGCGGATTGTAGCGAGCGGCAGGCAGGCTGACTACAAACCGGCCCCGGAAGTTCTCGGGGGTCGGGTCGAAAACCGGCAAAAGCCGCCTGGTCACTGCAGCTTGCCACGTCCCTGAATCGGCCAGACGACTTCCAGTGTTTCGCCGCGGAAGCCGTGGAACTCGTCGTGCAGGACCGTCGTGAAATCGCCATAACCGACGTACAGCTCGACCTTGTCGCCGATTTTCAGATCCTGCGATTTCGGCCCGAGGGTCAGTTCGCAATGTTCGGCACTCAGGCGTTTGGCGACAGCATCGGGGTAGCCCACGACCTGGGGCATTGCAACGTCGGGGTTCATGGTTTTGCGGCCACAGTCGAGAATCGCCCGGTCGAGTGTCGGGCGGCTGACCACTGTCGCCAGAACCGTCAGCGCCAGGTCCAGCCCCGCGACGTGGCATTTGTCGCGGTAGAAGGGATCCATGAAGATTCCGCCCCCCGCCTGAATTTCGGTAATTCCCGGGCAGGTGACCGTAATCTGGTACGAGCCTGTCCCGCCAGCGCTGACAATATCGCAGCACAGCCCGGCCTGCAGCAGGTTGTCGCGGCAGCCGACCAGCACCGACATCGCCTGCCGGATCGCCTGTTCCTTTTCGGTCGGATCGGCGATGGTCAGCAGGTGTCCTTCGTATCCCATAATTCCGGCCAGTTTGACTCCCTGCAGGCGGTCGATGGCTTTGGCGAGTTCGAGCGTATCGGCACCGGGACGAACGCCGACGCGGTCCAGCCCCAGGTTGACTTCCGGAATCACCCGGACTTCGACCCCGCGCTGCCGGCAGATGGCGGCCAACGGTTCGATCTGGGCGAAGTGGTCGCAGGCGACGATGGGGTCGGACCACCGTCGCAAGGCGGCAATCCGTTCCCATTTCTTCGGGCCGACAATCATGTTGGCGATCAGAATGTCGCGGACTCCTCCGGCGGCCATGACCTCGGCTTCCGAGACCTTGGCGCAGGTGACGCCGATGGCACCGGCGGCGATTTCCTCGAGCGCGATGGCCGGGGTTTTGTGACATTTTTCGTGCGGGCGCCACTGGACGCCATGTTCGCGGCAGAGCCCCGCCATTTTGCGGATATTGGACTGCATCCGATCGAGGTCGATGCACAACGCCGGTGTATCGAGCTCGAACTTGGGAACGCCGATCAAAGACTGCGGCACGATAAAAACCCTTGAGGAGGAAGAGCAGGCAGGGGAATGAGGAAGCAGCGGTTGGGGACGGAGGTCACCCGTCAGACTGCCATTTCGGGGAGAGAGACCGGTTTTGTCAAGTGGCCGGGCTTTTTGAGACTTCGGGGCCGGGGGGGCGGGTCGTCCTGAAAACTGACGATTCGTCAGATCGCGCTTGACCACGATTGCCCGCAGTGTGTCTAATAGTCTGGTCTGGCTGTCTCAATTTCCGGGGTCTCGGATCATGTCTGACCGGCCTGTCGAACACAGGACGTTGCACGAGTTACTTACGGGTGCAGAGCATCTGGCCCGCGAACTGGCGGAGCATCTGCAGCAGGCGTTTCTTCCCCAGGTCCAGCAACTGCGCCACATGGCCGGGGGAATCGACGAACCGGCGGAGGAAACTTCGGCAGTCTCCGATACGACGATTCGTCAGCAGGTCTCGCAAATCCTGAAAACCGACGAATTTTCGCAGGCGCAATTCCAGCGTCTGGAACGATATTTTCAAGTCATCCAGAAACGGACAGAAACGATTCCCTGACGGATGGGGAATCGCCGAAAAATACCGATCTTTTCAGTTTCAACAATCATTTCTCGCGACGCAAAGTCCTGTCAGCAATTCACCTGCAGATTATCTCTGTACGGCATGCAATTTCTGGACTGCGGACTGGCAATATTTCGTTATCATTACGGATCGTAAGGACGCGGTCTCTGGAGTGTGGCACTCAACATGGATGAACATCGCGAACAGTCCGCTGGCGGTACTGGCACCCCGGGCAAATCGTCCGTATCGGCGGGTGTTGTGTCGACCCCTGTTTCCGGGGGGCCGGAAACGGTCATCAACCCCGAGGGTCGCCCCGCCCCGATTCTGCCGGCCGTCGATTCGCTTCCGCACCCCTCTTCCAGCATCGTCCGGACCCTGTTCCCGACCTCCGATGTGCCTGGCGAAGAACCCGGTTCCGCAATCACCCAGGGGCTGAAGCTCGGCCATTTCACAATCCTCAACCGGATTCGGGCTGGTGGCATGGGGTCGGTGTTCTGCGCGCACGACGATCGACTCGACCGGACCGTGGCGCTCAAGGTGCTGCCCCCCACGCAGGCCCGCGATCCGCTGGCCATTCAGCGGTTTCAGAACGAAGCCCAGGCCGCCGCCCAGCTCGACCATGAAAACGTCGCCCGCGTTTTCTACATTGGTGAAGAACAGGGGCTGTACTTTATCGCCTTCGAGTTCGTCACCGGCGCCAACCTCCGCGAACTGATCGAACAGCACGGCCAGCTCGATCTCCGACATGCGGTCAACTACACCCTGCAGATTGCCTCGGCACTGCTGCACACCTCGGCCCAGGGAATCATTCACCGCGATATCAAGCCGTCGAATATCATCATCACTCCGTCGGGCCGAGCAAAGCTGGTCGACCTGGGGCTGGCCCGCAAAGAGCTGAAAGACGGCGACGAAGCCGACCTGACATTAGCCGGGACCACCCTGGGGACGTTCGATTACATTTCGCCCGAGCAGGCCCGCGACCCGCGGACCGCCGACATCCGCAGCGACATTTACTCGCTGGGCTGCACGCTGTACCACATGCTGACCGGCGAGCCTCCTTATCCGGAAGGGACGGTTCTGCAGAAGCTGCTGCAGCACCAGGGAGACGATGCCCCCGACCCCCGTTCCAGAAACCGCAAGGTTCCCGAGAACCTGTCGAGCGTGGTCCGGAAGATGATGGCCAAAGATCCGCGGCGGCGGTATCAGACGGCTGACCAGTTGATGCGCGATCTGCTGCTGGTGGCCGGTTCGCTAGGGCTGCGGAGCGTCAGCTCCGAAGGCTTGATGTGGATCTCCGCACAGAATCAGGAATCGACGTTCTGGGAACGGCATTTCGCCTGGATCGGAACCGCGGCGGCGCTGCTGGCAATTGTGGTGTATATCGAGTTCCGCGGCCCCCGGGTGACAACCGGCCCGCAGCCCTCTCCTCCGCACACCACCGCCGGCACAGCGAGCGAGAAGACTCCGCTGCTGGCCACGACCGGGCAGGAGGCGTCCTCCGCAACCGACCCGCTGGACAAAACACCGCAGAGATCCCAGGCCGCTTCAGAGCAGGAAATCATCCCTGTCGAGGCCCCGCAGCCCCGCCGGCGCGACGAAACGCCAAATGCTGACTTGCCCACCGAGGTCGCAATTGGTTCGGTACCCGCCAGCCCGGGGGGCAGTACGAGTGATGCCGTCACCGCACCTGCCCGGCCTGTCGCCAGTGTCGAAGCCCGGCGGGTTTTCGGACCTCAGATCGAGACCGGGTTTGTGGGACTGCAGCCACAGGCGCTCGACCCCGATGCCGTCACGCGACTGGCCCCGGAAGGCCCGTCCTCTCCCGGTGCCCCGCAGGTGGCGCTGGCCCCTTCGACCGTCAAGCTGGGTCCCGAGACCCGTCAACCCACCAACCGGACCCGACCGGCCGAGGCGCCGTTGCTGGCGCCCGGCGGTATCCCCGAGCCTGCAATTTCGATTGTCGGGCTCGATGGAACTCCGAAAGAGAGCTTCACGACGCTGGAAGCCGCCTGTTCGGCGGCGACCGACGGTTCGATTATCGAGTTGCGGTTTAATGGTCGTCGGCGGGAACGCCCGTTGCATGTCAAAAAGAAAATCACCATTCGTGCCGGTAAAAAGTACCATCCCCTGGTCGAATTTGTGCCGATGGATGTCCCGGCCGAGGGTCCGCAGACCCGGATGATCCGGATCAGCAGCGGCGCCATCGACCTGGTGGGCATCGACCTGATGATGACGGTTGACGAGTCGCTGTCTCCCGAGCATTGGACGCTGTTCGCCATGCAGCGTCCCGATTACGTGCGGCTGCAGGGAGTGACGATTACCATCGACAACCCCCGGCAACACCCGACGAATGTCTTCGAGTTTCAGCCGAGTCTGACATCCAGCATGCCCGACATGGGGGCCGGCCTGACACGTCCGCCGCTGGAAGTCGATCTGACGGGGAGCCTGGTGCGGGGGGGTGGCGACCTGTTTGTGGTCAAGAGCCTCGAACCGGCCCGGCTGTCTCTGAAAGACAGCGTTATCGCCCTGCAGGGTTCGCTGCTGCGATCGGGCGGCGTGATGGGAACCACTCCGCCCGAGGGGGGGGCCATCGAACTCCGCATCGATCATGTGACAGCAGCACTGGCGGACAACCTGGTGCAGTTCGACGGCGGTTACCTGCCCCGCAAATTGCTGCCGCTGCAGGTGTCGATGTCGAACTCGATCGTCGAGTCCATTTCGGGGCAGCCGCTGGTCAGTATTGTCGGCGAAGGACCGTCTCCCTCGATGCGGTCGCTGCTGAGCTGGAGTGGTCAGAAGAATTTTTACAACGGCTTCGAAACCTTCTGGTCGATTGCCTCGACCGATCCCTCGTCGAAGTCTGAACTGCTCGATTTCGGTGCCTGGCAGAAGCACTGGGGGTTGGCCATGGAAGTCGGGCCGCGGGAAGATTCTGTAGTGTGGCAGCGACGCTGGGTTGGCATTCCGCTGACGAATCTGGCTCCTGCCGACTTCGCTCTCGACCCCAACGCGTCGCAGAACCCGGCGGTATCGGGGGCCACGAACGGCAGCGATGCCGGGGCCAGTCTGACGAACGTGGCCCGTCCCCCTTCGAGCGAAGCGATCGCCAGCGGTTCTGAACGGTAGAGCAAAGCGGCAGGGCATTTGTCAAGAAAAACTTTGACCTGCCTCGACCAATCGAATAAGATTGATATTACCCGGCGGGTTCCTGCCGCAGTTCTGTTGTCTTGTCCGATTCCGGCGTTCTCGACCCGTCAAATGCTGAAAACGAATCTGTCCGGCTCTTCGCGTGAAGAGGTGAGACGGGTTTGCGATTTTGACCGAGCAAAGGAGGGATTATGAACTCCGTCGCCCGCCATCTCCTCGAAGGATACAACTCGCTGGAGTATATCCTGCTGGGGGACCTGCGAGACCTGCTCGAAGAGCCGCTGGACCCGCAGAGCATGCGCTGGCTGTCCGCGGTTCTCGATGTTCTGCTGGAAAATATCCCGCGGCAGTTCGACCTGGTCGATGACGAACAGGGTTACCTGCACGAGGTGATCGAAGCCCAGCCCAACTGGTCCAATGAAGTCGAGCGGCTCCGCAGCGAATACGTGCAGATCTTCCGCCGGCTGCACGAATTGCGGCAGCACCTGGATATTCCCGAGCATGTCGCCTCGCACACCCGCGAGCTGCGACACAACCTCCGCGACTGGATGAACACGTTCTGTTCGCTCCGCCGTCATGAAACCCGGCTGGTGCAGACCGCATTGAATCTGGAAATCGGCGGCGGCGACTGATCCGGATTCCCGATTTCCGGACTGGAACCCTCGACAACCGCCAATAAACGCAGATGAACGCCAATGAGGAAGGTGTCCGCCGGTCTCCGCCTGAGTTCAATTTCGTTTGCGTTAATTGGCGTCCATCAGCGTCGATTCGCGGTTTCCATGGAAACGCCAGTCTCTTGCATCGAACAATGTCGAAGGACGATGGAAACCGGCGTTCAAATCATCAAACGGGATTTCAGAGGATTGAAAAGAGCCCGGTTTTAGAGGATTTCCAACTCGTGAACGGTTACTAAGTTCCGCAACATCAGCCCGCCATCAACGCCGGCCCGCCGCTTATTCCCGCGGTTCCAACCCCGACGGCAGCCGCCAGGCACTATTGAAGAAGTCGGCAAACAGCACTTCCTCGTTGTAGCCCCCGGACTTGTTCGGTGTGAATTTCTGCACGGCGATATCCGCCAGCCGCGGAAACAGCCACGAGTTCGAGCTTTTGAAATCGAACTCGTGGAAGGTGTGCCCCGAATTCACCACCACGTACCGCCGGGGGTTGAGCGGGTTCGGGAAAATCAGCGAGACGCCGTGCGTCTGCGGATCGTATTTCTGGCCGTTGACGATCAGCTCTTCGCGGGTCCACTGAATCGGCAGGTCGTGCAGCATTTTCCCCAGCACCGAATTCGAACCCGGGTCGCCGAACAGAATCAGGTTTTTATTGGCGATCATCTTCAGAGATAGTTTCGAGTCGTCGACGACGGGGGTTTTTCCCCGCAGCCATTTATCGAATTCGCGAGAGAAGCGGTCGAGTGTCCAGTTGGCCCAGGCGGTCTGCGGTTCCGACCAGGGTTTTCCTGTTCCGCGGACGCAGACGAACGGCCCCATAAAAGCATCGTCGATCGGGCCCTGCAGGTTGTGCCGCTTGCGGCCGTCCAGGTTCTTTTCAAAAGTCAGTGAAGAAGTGGCGCTGCGGACCCGCCAGCCTTCTTCGGTGGTTTCGTAGTACACGCCCGACAGCAATCCGTCGGCGGCGCTGGCCAGCGGCAACCGGGTGCCGTCGATTTCCACCTGCTCGGCGATATCGCGGGCCAACTGCATGACGGTGATGTTGCTGGTTTTGATTTTCAGCAGGCCGGTCTTTTCATCGCGGTTGGCTTCGACGGTGGCCGGTCGATACTGCTGTTCGATCTCTTCGATGGTCAGCCAGTCGCAGCGGTTGTATTTGAGTGTCCAGGTGATGAACCGCAGGTTGGGGTTGCCGGGGTAGGTGGGGCGACCCTGTTCCTGTCGGGCATGGTGAAAGGCCATGAATTCCTTGAGGCTGTCGGGGTGGAATTTGTGTCCCATGCCCGGGCCGACAATCAGCTTGATGGGAATCTCCAGTTTTTTGGCGGCGTCGACCATGCTGGTACTGGCGACCAACTGTTTGTCGAGTTCTCCTCCGTAGGTGCAGACCGGGACATCCGCCGCGTTCATCGCATAGTCGATGGCATCGTAAATGTGCAGCGCGTTGTCCTGGTAGAACGGGAGTTTCGACTTTCGGTTCTGGTACTTGTAGAAGTCGACGAAACCGGCCCCCGGCCCGACCGAACACCACCGCGAGGGGTGATGCAGTCCCAGGTGCCAGGCTCCGGCTCCTCCCATCGAGAACCCGTGCAGCACAATCCGGCGGTCGTCGATGCGGTACCGGCGTTTGACGTCGGCCAGCGCCTCGAACACATCGGTTTCGCCACTGAAGCGATAGGCATTGTTCCCCCGGCCGTACACATCGAGCTGGATCCAGTCCTGACTGGCCGCGGCGGGTTTCCCCTCGTGCGAGTGGATGAACGAAATTTCGTTCATCTTGTCGCCACGACCGTGCAGCACCAGGTACAGCGGCCAGCGGCGTTCATCGTTGGCCGTGTACGTGGCAGGCAGGGTGACCGCATACGGCTGAAGCGAATCATCGATGGCCGAGTGATAGCCGCGGATCGTCCGCCCGGGCTGATCGTTCCAGGGAGCTTCGCTGCGCCCCAGAGAGACGATCCGTGTCAGCCCCAGGTCGAGCGCCTGCAGGGCGAATTTGCTGTAGGCCGCGGTGTAGAACTCTTTGTGCCGCAGCGCCCAGTCGACGGCTTTGACCAGCACTTCGACATCCGTCAGGTGCATGGGGGCGTCGGGTTTCTGCTGCAGTGTTTCGACGGCGGTGCGGAGTTCCGTGAGTTTGGCAGCGATCGATTCGCGGTCGGCCGCGACGGGTTCCTGGGCCTGCAATGCGGTTCCCGCCAGTAATCCCCAGATCACAAGAACTCTCGGCAGATGTCGGTAGCCACTCATGGAAATGCCCTTGCAGAAGTGATCGATATTTTTATGCCTGTGTTTCACAGTCGGGGGGGAGACGGCAACCCGGGGGGGCCGCCGGCGGGGTTCCCGCCGGTCTGGAGGGGCCGGGTTATTGGGCCACGGTTTCAGCGGCCACAAAACCGCACGACCGGTGCGTGCCATCGCAGAAGGGACGGCTGGCCGACTGGCCGCAGCGACAGAGGGCGACATTTTCTTTACCGCCGAGGTCGAAAGTGTTTCCCTGGTGGTCGGTCAGGGTAAACGTTCCGGTGATCAGCAGGGGGCCATTTTCGCGGGTCTTGATGACGACGTCGGGCATATCTGGTCTTTCTGGCAGCAGTCGATCTGGTTGATGAAACCTTCGGGAATAAGGATATCGCGCGGGGGGTGAGAACACGAGTGTTGACGGGGTCGGAAGGGGGCCTGGCGTCGGGTGTCTGGCCGGGATGGACATTCCCGAAGCTGATGATTGACAGGTAACAGTCGAGCGTGCAGACTGTTTTCTGATGCGTCCCCTCGAACTCCCTGTCGAGGGGATCTGACCTGCCCGTGGGGCAGCATCCGGTATGGGAACCGGATGATATTCAGGGGCGATCTGGAGCGCCGGTCAGGCGTTCCCTGTGAAATGCGAGCGCAGCATGGCCGGTATCAACCCCGCGACAGCGTTCAACAATTACTTCGGGGCACACGGGGCCGCTCCGACTCACGCGTTTCATAATACCGCGGCGGCCACGGGTCCTGGACCGGAAGCGGCGCAGCGGGACGTGACGACCAACGTGCCTCCCCATGTGGGGCACAACATCCCCGCCAAATCGATTCATGGGACGGCGGTGGCCGGCTCGACGAACATGGATGCGCGGCTGACCTGGCTGCATCATCGCACCGAGCAGCAGCAGTTCGAGCTGGATGTCGCCATGTGGTACGGCCTGATGCAGAGCCTGGCGGCCAACCGGAACAAACTTCGAATGGTCCGGCGGATATTCACGCTGCTCCACTGGGGAGGGCTGTTTTACAAGCGTGAAGGACAATGGCGCCCGTGGTACGGGTCGGGAATGCCGCTGGCGGCGGCGCTGTCGCATGGCGGCCGGGTGATCGTCGAACTCCCTCCCGGAGACCAGGCCTATCGATTCTGGCGGTGGCTGTGGCGGGGAACACTGGGGGGGGGCATCGATCCCGAGGCCAATCATCGATCGGCGGCCACACACGGGGCCTCGTACAACGACATGCCCGAGCTGGTCTGGAACAAATCCAAGTTCTATACGGAAGACAAGCTCAGCCCCGTCAGCCCCCGTTCCCAGAATTTCGTCACCAGTTACCATTACGGACTGAACATCGGTGTCGGAGGCGACGGCAATGTCAACCCGTTCAGCGGAATGACGATCGACGACTCGGGCGCCCACGGCCACCTGTACATCTATTACCGGCAGGAAGCCGAAAAAAACAGTCTG